>Ga0302308_10005328_pt1 | contig 10030 bp, 7 predicted proteins | sample III_Palsa_E3_3_FD_200531 | JGI IMG/M metagenome (GOLD analysis project Ga0302308, IMG submission 200531) | Peat permafrost microbial communities from Stordalen Mire near Abisko, Sweden - III_Palsa_E3_3 | ecosystem: Environmental > Terrestrial > Soil > Palsa > Peat permafrost | place: Sweden... | reverse complement strand
CGCGGGCGGGCTGATCTACCAGGATCACTCGATTCCATTTTCGGTCGGCGATAAAATGATGATCGCGAGCGACGCCTTGGCCGAGGCGCCCATGGCGAGGGGGGATGGAATTCTTGGCGAGGAGGCAGCGGAGATCGTCCTGATCGAGGCCATGCGGCAGCTCTCGCCCGCGGACGCCGTCGCATTCGTATGCGATCATCTTGATCGCAATTGCGGAAGCAACCTTCCCGACGACCTCACCGTGATCGCGATCGAGCAGCTGAGAAATCCTTCGCTCGTCGACGTTAGTGAAGAAGACGACGAGGTCAAATCGCGGCGTCGTTGCGTTTTGGTGGTGGAAGGCGACCCGTTCCAGGCGGAAATCGCACAGCGCAGCGCCGGAGCCTGCGGGATGGAGGCCGATGTCGTGCGCGATCTGCGCCAGGCGGCGCCGTATTTGCGCAGCCAGTCGTACGACGCCGTGGTGCTTGATATGGACCAGGATGTATCCGGTGACGGGCTCAGGTTCCCTCCCGTGTTCCAAGGGGATGTTCGTCCCGCGCTGGTGTTGCTGGGCGATGCCAGAGCTCGGGTGCCGGACGTGATCGTCGGTTGGGCGGAAGCCTTGGAATTGCGCATCGCCGCGGTGCTGCGCCGGCCCTTGAGGGGCGAAGCGTTACGACGGGTGCTGAGCTCCATTCCCGCCGGCGGCCGAGCCGAAACCGGCGCGCGTACGAGCCAGATCCGTTGCTATGACTTGGCCGCCGGTATCGACGCCGGCGAGGTCATGCCGATTTTTCAGCCCGAAGTGCAACTCTCGACCGGACGCGCCGTCGGGTTCGAAGCCTTGGCGCGTTGGGTCAGCCCCAAATTCGGCACCGTGCCGCCCAGCCTGTTCTTGCCACTGGCGGACGCGCCGGAGGTCGCGCGGAAGCTTGCCAATTTGGTCCTGGAAGGTGCGCTGAACGCGTGTGCGCAGGCGCGGCGGGGCAATTCCGATATCACCGTGTCGGTGAATTTTTCTGCCGTAATGTTGCGGGATGAGGGCATGCTGTGTTGGGTGCTCGGGATGTTGGAGGAACATGATCTTCCGGCGGGAGCCCTCGTGATGGAAGTTTCCGAAGCGGATTTGATCGGATGCCACCAAGTCCTGAGCGAGATGCGCCGAAACGGGGTTCGCGTCGCGATCGATGATTTCGGCATCGGCGCGGGGAGCCTCGCGACACTCGCACAAATCGAGCCCGATCGGATCAAGATCGATGCCACACTGGTGCGGCGCTTGCCGACAGATGACTCGGCACGCCGCATGTTGCGGATACTCGTTGCTTCCTGTGCAGCGATGGGGGTCGAGATCCTTGCCAAATCCGTCGAGACCGCGGAAATGCGTGATCTTCTGCTGTCTTTGGGCTGCGCACGCGGGATGGGCTGGTTCTATGGCCGGGCGATGACAACGCAGACTCTGAGAGGTTGGTTAGAGCCAAATCGATAAATTTAAGGGGACGTAGAAAGCATCTTTTTTGAAAAAAACAAGCAAAAAACTTTTGTCACCTGGAGGGCACCGACTTGGGCCGGTGCGCTCCAATTGACAAAGTTTTTTTGCTTCTTTTTGTTCACAAAAAGAAGACTTTCTTCTTCGCCTAACTATCTTCCCTGCCCGCCGCATCGCTTACCAATTTGGTAACTTCCTGCTGCTAATCCCCTAGGTCTGCGAGCACAATTACTCGCACTGCGGGGTTCCGAGGATATGATCCACAAGGTAGATATTGCCTCCGCGGAAGGGGTGTTGGCCGGTGGCGTTGATGCCGATGATCGAGGACTGTCTTCCAGGGTCCAGTTGTCTCCTGATCTCGACATGATGGCGGCGCGACAGCTCCGTCAGGCGCTGCTGGCGGCGATCGACGGGCACGGTTCGGTGGTGCTTCTCGGTGGTGATGTCGAACGCTTTTCGACCCCCTGCGCCCAAGTCATGGTCGCCGCCGCACGGGCCGCCGAGGCGTCAGGCGTTACCATCCGCCTGGAGGATGCTTCGGCGAACCTTCTCGCTGCGATCGACGATCTGGGCGTGCGCGGCGCTCTGGCAAGCTGGATATCCTGAGATGGCGAAGAAGGTACTTGCCGTGGACGATTCGAAGACCATGCGTGACATGGTGTCCTTCGCGCTGCGGAGCGCGGGATTCGATGTCATCGAAGCCGAAGATGGCAGAAGGGCTATCGAAAAACTGGCTTCGACCAAGGTCGATCTCGTGATTACCGACCTCAATATGCCGAACATGGACGGGATTGCGCTGATCAAGGCGTTACGCGCGGACGCACGTTGCCGCTCGGTTCCGATCCTGCTGCTGACGACGGAAAGCGACCCCGGGAAAAAGACGGAAGGACGGGCAGCGGGTGCTACCGGCTGGCTGGTGAAGCCGTTCAATCCTGAAAAACTGGTCGAGCTAGTCAATCGAGTTTGCGCGTGAGCGACGATCAGAATGACGCGGGCGCAAGCCTCGCACGTTTTGAAAAGACCTACTTTGAGGAATGCGCGGAACTGCTCGATGCGGCTTACGGAAATCTCGCCGAGCTAGCGGAGGAGAAGGCTTGCGACGAAACCATGCACGCAATTTTTCGCGCGGTGCATTCGATCAAGGGCGGCGCGGGAGCATTCGGTTTCAATCGGCTGGTGGCATTCGCGCACGAACTCGAGACGCTGCTGGACACGTTGCGCGAGGGTAGCCTTGCGGTGACGCCTGACGTCGTCGCGCTGCTGCTGCGGGCCGCCGACGCACTCGCTGATCTGATCGACGAGGCACGCTCGGCGAAGGAGCTGGTGCCGGATTTCGAAGCCGGGCTGATGCAGGCGCTCCGTGACATGATCCGAGGCGACGGGGTGCCAGGGGGCAAGCCGGGTTTGAAGATTAGGGCGGGTGCGGCGGTGCGAGACACCAGCGAAGGCGCGGTCCAGTTATACCGGATCAATTTCATGCCCAAGCTGGAATTGTTCCAACGCGCGAACGAGCCGTTGCTCGTCATTCGCGGGTTGCGGCGACTGGGCGCGGTGCGGATCGAAACCGAGTTTTCGCGCCTGCCGAACCTCGCGGCGATGGAAGTGGAGGATTGTTACCTCGGCTGGCGGCTCGTACTCTCGACGGCGGCGTCACAAGCCGCGGTCGAGGAGGTATTCGACTTCGTCGTGGACGACTGCGATCTTTCGATCGAGTTGGTTGGCGTGGCGACACCGGTCGCTGCCGTCTCGATCGATGTTGTATCGACTGATCCCACGCCGGCCGCCTCTGTTGCTTTGGCCCCCGAGAGTGCTCGCGGGGAAACTGCCTTGCCCCCGCAATCGATCCGGGTCGATGTCGACAAGGTCGACCGCGTGGTGAATCTGGTCGGCGAGCTGGTGATAAACCAGGCTATGCTAAGGGAACTCGGAATTAATCTGCCGCCTGATTTCTGTCCTGGGCTGATCAACGGGCTTGAGACGCTGTCGCAGAATCTCCGCGAATTGCAGGAGAGTGTGATGGCGATCCGGGCGCAGCCGGTGAAGTCGGTGTTCTCCCGAATGCCGCGGCTGGTGCGCGAACTCGCGGTTCGGCTGGGCAAGGAAGTGCGGCTTGTGGTCAGCGGCGAAAGCACCGAAATCGACAAGACCGTGATCGAGCAACTGGCCGATCCCCTCACCCACCTGTTGCGGAATGCGGTGGATCACGGCATCGAATCGTCCGACGAACGTGAGGCGCTCGGCAAACCTCGGCTGGGCACGATCCATTTGCGCGCCGGCCATCGCTCGGGGCGGATCGTGATCGAAATCTCCGATGACGGACGCGGCATCGACCGGGAAAAAGTGCTGGCCAAAGCGCGGGAACGCGGACTGGTGGCGCAAGACGCGTCGCTGCGGGACGACGAGATCGATAACTTGATCTTCTTGCCGGGGTTTTCGACTGCCGCGATCGTGTCGAGCGTTTCGGGTCGCGGCGTCGGGATGGATGTCGTGAAGCGAAATATACACGCGCTGGGCGGGCGCATCGCGGTGGAATCGAACTTCGGTGCGGGATCGCGGTTCCTGCTGTCGCTGCCTCTGACGCTCGCAGTACTCGACGGCATGGTCGTGGCGGTGGGGCGTGAAACCTACATTATACCGCTCACCAATATCATGGAGAGTCTGCGGCCAACCGCGGCGAACATCCACGCTGTGGTCGGGCGCGGCGACGTATTGACGTTGCGCGGGGTCTACGTGCCGCTGTTTTATCTCCACCGTCACTTCATGGTCGCGGACGCGGTGGCCGATGCTTGCCGGGGCACCGTTGTCATCGTCGAGGGCGAGGGCGAGGGACAGGTCGGTCTGGTGGTCGATGAACTACTCGGGCAACAGCAAGTCGTCGTGAAAAGCCTTGAAACCAACTACGACGCGGTCGACGGCATCGGCGGTGCCACGATTCTCGGCAACGGCATGGTTGCGTTGATCCTGGACGTCGAACGATTGCGCGGCGACGCCGGTCCGCGCGCGCCGAAGGTGCCGCAGCCGGCGGGGCCATCGCATACCACGTCTCATCTCCGCAGCCTGAATTGAGCAGCAGTCAAAGGAACGCAGTAATGGCCTTGCAACAGGCGAGTATGCCGGCCGGTTCGGCATCGGTTCGGAACGGAGGCGGCATCGAGGGCTCAGCCAGGGTGGCGGAGAAACTCCAGTTCATTACGTTCACGCTCGACGCGGAAGAATACGGCGTCGATATCATGATGGTGCGCGAAATCAAGGGTTGGGCGTCAACCACGAGAATTCCGAATGCGCCGCCGCACGTACGCGGAGTTATCAATCTGCGGGGCGTGATCATTCCGATCTTCGATCTCAAGGCACGCTTCGGCATCGGTCTTACCGACCCGACCAAAGTCAATGTTGTGATCATCGTTCACACCGGCGCGAGAACCGTTGGACTGTTGGTGGACACCGTCTCCGACATCATTTCGGTCGAGCCTGGTGCCATTCGGCCGGTGCCGGAGATGGGAACGCAGAGCGAGGATAATTTTATTGACGGGCTCGTGGCACTCGACGACCGCATGGTGACGCTGGTGTCGTTGTCCGGACTGTTCCGAGACAAGGCGGAGCCATCACTCTACGCCGATAACCGGCTATCGCAGTAGCTGCCGATAGCCCGAAGCCTTACCCTCGAATTCTACCCGGACCCTGGCGGGTCACGAAAAGTCAAAAAAGGAAAGCAAAGTGTCTCAGGTCGCGAAACGTAAGATTGCCACAAGTTCCAAATACACGACGTCGGCAGGCAAGAAGCCGGTTGCCCGCGCCAAAGCTCTGCAAATGGAAGCGGTAAAGCTGCCGAAAGGCCGCCCGGCAGTGGGCACGCCGCGCGCTTCGCAAGAAGTAAAAGGCCTGGCGCAGACGCTCGAACTTATGACGGCCGCGGTAATGCTTGCCGACGAAAATCTGAACATCACCTATATGAATGCCGCTGTCCGCACTCTGATTACCGAGGCAGAACCTGAATTACGGCGCGAACTGCCGGCCTTCAACGCCACCTCTCTGATCGGTCAAAACATCGACGTATTTCACAAGGACCCAAGCCACCAGCGCATGGTTCTGGAACGCCTGACAACAGCGCACCGGGCTACCATTCATATCGGCAACAGACAATTTGATCTTATCGCTACCGCGCTGTTCGATGCCAATGGCAAGCGTCTTGGCACCGCCGTCGAGTGGGCGGACGCCGCCCAACGGTTATTGAACCTTAATTATGCGGCGGATTTTGCCGCAATCAGCAAATCGCAGGCGATCATCGAATTCGGTCTCACCGGCACTGTACTTACCGCGAATCAGAATTTTCTCGACGTCCTTGGCTATAGCCTGGCGGAGATCGAAGGCAAACATCACAGCATGTTCGTCGATGCGGCGTATCGTCAAACTACCGACTACCGGCTGTTCTGGGAGAAGCTCGGGCGCGGCGAATACGATGCAGGCCAGTACAAGCGGATCGGCAAGGGCGGCAAGGAAGTCTGGATCGAAGCCAGCTATAACCCGGTCATGGATCAAAACGGCAAGCCCTATAAAGTGGTGAAATACGCCACCGACATCACTGTGCAGAAGATGCGGAATGCCGACTTTGAGGGACAACTGGCGGCGATCAGCAAGGCGCAGGCGATAATCGAGTTCGCGCTCGACGGCAAGGTGCTGGCCGCGAACGCAAATTTCCTGAGCGTGCTGGGCTATACGCTGGAGGAAATCCGTGGCCAGCATCACAGCATGTTCGTCGATCCGGCGTATCGTCAAACCACCGACTACCGGCTGTTCTGGGAGAAGCTCGGGCGCGGCGAATACGATGCAGGCCAGTACAAGCGGATCGGCAAGGGCGGCAAGGAAGTCTGGATCGAAGCCAGCTACAACCCGATCATGGACATGAACGGCAAGCCGTTCAAAGTGGTGAAATACGCCACCGATATCACGGGACAGAAGCTGAGGACTGCCGACTTCGAAGGCCAACTCAACGCGATCAACAAGGCGCAAGCGGTGATCGAATTCAGCCTGGACGGCAAGGTCCTGACCGCGAACGCAAATTTCCTGGGCGTTCTGGGCTATTCGCTGGCCGAGATCCAAGGTCAGCATCACAGCATGTTCGTCGACCCGGCGTACCGGCAAAGCACCGATTACCGGCTGTTCTGGGAGAAGCTGGGGCGCGGCGAATACGACGCCGGTCAATACAAGCGGATCGGTAAGGGCGGCAGGGAAGTCTGGATCCAGGCCAGCTACAACCCGATCATGGATCTGAACGGCAAGCCGGTGAAAGTGGTGAAATACGCCACCGACGTCACTGCGCAGGTCGATGCTTCGCGCGCGCTCGAACTGGCTGTCCAGCAGACGCAGCAGGTTGTGACCGCGGCCGAAAACAATGATTTGAGCGAGCGGATTCCGCTCGACGGCAAAACCGGCGACATCGGCGCATTGTGCACAGGCGTCAACGGCTTGTTGGACACGATGAGCATGATTGTCACCAACATCATCGAGTCTACCGGCATGATCGCCACCGTCGCCGGCGAAATCGCGATGGGCAATACCGACCTCTCGCAGCGAACCGAAGAGCAGGCGTCGAGCCTGGAGGAAACCGCGGCGAGCCTGGAGGAATTGACCGCGACGGTAAAGCAGAACGCGGAAAACGCGCTGCAGGCCAACAAACTCGCGGCAACCGCGTCGGACGTGGCGGTCAAGGGCGGCCACGTAGTGAGCCAGGTCGTGGTGACGATGGACGGCATCTCGCAAGCCAGCCGGAAGATCGCCGACATCATCAGCGTCATCGATGAAATTGCATTTCAGACCAATATCCTGGCGCTGAACGCCGCGGTCGAGGCGGCCCGGGCCGGAGACCAGGGCCGCGGTTTTGCGGTGGTCGCCGCCGAGGTGCGCAACCTGGCGCAACGGAGTGCCAACGCCGCCAAGGAAATCAAGGGCTTGATCTCGGATAGCGTGAGCAAGGTCGAGGCCGGGGCAAAACTCGCCGATAGCGCCGGGAGGACCATGGAGGAGATCGTGACGTCGGTAAAACGAGTGACCGACATCATGGCGGAAATCTCGGCCGCATCGCAAGAGCAAAGCACCGGCATCGAACAAGTGAATGTGGCGGTGACCCAGATGGATCAGATCACGCAGCAGAACGCTGCCCTGGTGGAAGAGGCGGCGGCGGCGGCGAAATCGATGGAGGACCAGACCAACGCAATGGCGGAGATGGTGGCCGTATTCAAAATTGCGGAGGCACCAAATACTCCGGTCGCGCCGGTCAAACCGGCAGCGCATTTCGTGGCAAGAAATGCGCCACCGCGGATGCAGCCGGTGACGAGACTGGCCGCAAAGCCAACCAGGCCAGTGATTGCCGCGCCCCAGCCGATGAAGCGCCGTGTGATAGGGGTTAACGGATCTCACCCGGATTTCAAGGAATTCTAGAAGGCAAGCATCTTTTTTGAAAGAAGCAAAAGACTTTTATCACCCGCAGCACACCGACCACAGCCGGGGAGCTGCAATTGACAAAGTTTTTTTGCTTCTTTTTGTTCACAAAAAGAAGACTTCTTCCTACACTTGACCTTATTGCCTTCACGTACAGTCACCTGGACGGAGTAAATGCAGACTGAGGCGCACCGCGAGTTTGAATTTCTAGACAGCGACTTCACGAGAATCGTGAGGCTGGTCAAGGATCAATCCGGGATTGCGCTAGGAGAACGCAAGCGCGATCTGGTTTATGGCCGATTGGCGCGCCGGTTGCGGGCGCTGGGGATCAAGAAATTCTCCGACTACTGCGAAATTCTCGAGAGCCCGGCCGGCGCGTCCGAGTGCGGGCTGATGACCAACGCGATCACTACCAACCTCACAGGATTTTTTCGCGAGCCGCATCACTTCGACTTCTTGTCGGACGAGGTGTTTCCAGCGCTGATAAAATCGCGCCCGGCGGCGAAAAGACGGCTGCGGATCTGGTCGGCGGCCTGCTCCTCGGGCGAGGAACCCTATTCGATCGCGATGACGGTTTGCAAAGCTTTCGGCGATGTATCGGTTTGGGACATCAAGATCCTCGCGACCGATATCGATACCGACATGATCGCAATCGCGAAGGCCGGACGCTACGAAGGTAAGCGGGCGGACGCGATTCCGGCGCAATTTCGCTCGAAGTACGCGAAGGAAATCGACGACCAGATCTTCGAGATGTCGCCCGCGGTGAAATCGCTGATTGGGTTTAATCAGCTCAATCTGCTTGATCCTTGGCCGATGCAAGGCGCTTTTGACATCATATTCTGCCGCAACGTGGTTATCTATTTCGATAAACCGACACAGCGCATCCTGTTCGACCGATACGCGGAAATACTCGCGCCCGGCGGATTGCTTTTCATTGGCCATTCCGAAAGCCTGTTCCAGGTCTCCGACCGCTTCCGGCATCTGGGCCGGACGATCTATCAGAGGCTGACGTGAAGCAGGCTATGGCCGCGGTGCTGCTTCGGCGTGGCGAGACCGACAGCGCGCTGGCGCAAATGCGCGCGCCGGCGGGGAAATCGCCGCGACGTTATCGCGATACTCGATTCGAGGCGATTGCCGTCAAGGTCTTTCCCGGAGAACACTACGTAACCCAGAACCCGGAGGAGATGCTGGTTACCGTTCTCGGGTCCTGTGTTTCGGCGTGCGTTCGCGATCCGGTCGCGCGCGTCGGCGGCATGAACCATTTCATGCTGCCCTCCAGCCCAGGCGATGGGGGCGAATGGGGCCAGGCGACGACAAGCCTGCGCTACGGCAATTTCGCGATGGAACATTTGATCAACGACATTCTCAAGCTTGGCGGACTGCGGGGCCGTTTGGAGGTTAAAATCTTCGGCGGCGGGCGAATGCTGAACCTTGGCGCTGCTATCGGCGACCGGAATGTCGAGTTCGTCGAAGCCTATCTCAAGGCGGAGCATCTTCCGATCGCGGCGCGGCACACGCTGGGGAGCCTTGCGCGACGAGTCCATTATTTCCCGATCACCGGCAAGGTGCTGATGCAGGAAATCGGGCAGGCCCAGGAAGATCCCAGCCTGGTCGAGGCCGAGACTCATTATCGGACCGAGCTTGCGGCGGAACAGGCCAGCGGTTCGATCGAATTGTTCGACTGAGGATCCGGTCAGCTTGGCAATCAAGGTACTCATTGTCGACGACTCGGCGCTGATCCGGCAGCTGCTTTCGGAATTGCTGTCCAGCGACCGTGACATTGAGGTGGTCGGCACGGCGCCCGATCCGATGGTCGCACGCGACAAGATAAAGGCGCTCAATCCTGATGTCATAACGCTCGACATCGAGATGCCACATATGGACGGGCTCACGTTTCTGGCAAAACTGATGGCGCTGCGGCCGATGCCGGTGGTCGTGGTATCGACCTTGACCCAAAAGGGTGCAGATGGCGCGGTCAGGGCGTTGGAGCTGGGGGCGGTCGATTGCGTCGCCAAGCCTCTGATCGATATCAGGCTCGGGGTGACGGCACTCGGAGCGGAGCTGGTTGCGAAGGTGAAGGCGGCGGCCGGCGCCAAAGTGAGGGCGCGTGCTGAAAGCGGGACGGAT
>Ga0302308_10005326_pt1 | contig 10031 bp, 10 predicted proteins | sample III_Palsa_E3_3_FD_200531 | JGI IMG/M metagenome (GOLD analysis project Ga0302308, IMG submission 200531) | Peat permafrost microbial communities from Stordalen Mire near Abisko, Sweden - III_Palsa_E3_3 | ecosystem: Environmental > Terrestrial > Soil > Palsa > Peat permafrost | place: Sweden... | reverse complement strand
CAGACCATAGGCCGTCTGGGTGCCGATCAGCAGCAAGCGCAGGTTGGCCCGGTCGGCGACCGTCCCGCCCCACGGGCCGAACAGCAGCGACGGAACGCCGCCCACGGCCAGCACCAGGCCCAGTTCCGCCGCCGAGCCGGTGAGCCGCAGGACCAGCCAGCCGATCGCGGTCTGCTGCAGGAAGGTGCCGCTGGCCGAGGCGACCTGACCCGCGAAATACAGCCGGAACGGCCGCGAACTCAGCGCCCGGAACGTCCCCCGTCGCGCGGTGGTCCCCGCCTGATCACCCGGTGCCGTCTGGGTCTGGGCACGGTGCTCCGCAGGCGGTGCGCTCTCGTCTTCGACGTCGGGCGCGGCTTCGGGCACCACCCTCAACCCCTCGCGGTCCATAGCCCTCCTGCCGCTATTATCACCACCCGAGCCCAGCTTTTACTTGGCCGGAGCCTCGGCCTGTGCCTGATGCGTGACCCGTTCGGGGTAGCTCTTGGAGAACTTGAGCATGTAGGTCAGGATCAGGCCCGGGATGACCAGGCCGAGCAGCAGGTCGGGCAGGCGGCGGGTGGTGTGCCCGTTGACGGCCACGGCGACGACCCGGGAGGCGCCGACGGCGATCAGGGCGACTCCCCAGGCCACGCTGAGCACCCGGTTGATCTGCTTGAACGTCGGGGAGGACCAGTACGCCTGCGGTGTGCTCAGCCGGGCGAACTGCTCGGTGAACGGGATCACCGGGATCAGGGCCAGGATGACCAGGCCCATGACCAGGGCGACACCGGCCGCGGCCCAGGTCGCCAGCCACCGGTCGGTGCCGGCGCTGCCGGCGAAGCCGACCACGGCGAACACGGTGAACAGCACGATAGAGGTGGCGTTGACGACCTTGGGCGGCCAGACGGGGCGGACGGCGACCGCGGCGATGACCGCGATGACGGCCGCGGTGAGCGCGGCGGCGCCGACGTCGCCGTGCGGCAGCAGCCGGGCCAGCAGGGAGAAGGCGATCAGGGGCAGGAACGAGAGGATCAGCGGAAGTGGTTTCATACCGGCCAATCTAGAAATCGCGAGCCGGCGAGGCATCCGCCACTCGGCGGATCTCGGGGTCGCTGGGGTGCGCCCGGAGCGCTTTCGCGTACCACTCCCAGGCGTCCGCTGAGTCTTCGCCGACCGGAGCTTGCGCCCAGCCGTTGACGATGCCCACCAGCGTCCAGTAGCGGAGGACGCGGCGGTCGGTGAAGGCCGCCAGGCGCTCCGCCAGCCCGGCACGATCGCCGCCGCCGTCCGGCGTGAGCGCCTCCACGCGCTCGATCACCGCCAGCGCCTCGGGCGAGCCGGGGTCGACGCCGGCCCGGACCGCAGCGCCGGCGTGCTCACCGACCCCGGCCACCGCGGCGTCGCCGCCGTCCGGCACGGCACCCTCGACCCGAGCGCGCTCCGCCATCCGCCGGCTGGCCCCCACAAAGCCGGGGTCGCGCAGCAGCTCGGCGAGTTCGACCCAGGCGGCGACCTGTTCGGCCGTCGGGTCATCGGGCAGCTCGGGCGCGCCCATCCGCAGCCGGTCTGCGACGGGGCTGGCCTGTTCGCCGAAGACGGCATCGAGGTACTCCTCGAGGATGCGGCGACGCTCGTCGGCAGTCAGGGTGGTCAGGTCGCTCATGCGCTCAAGCTCCTCGGGAAGGGTGGACCGGGCGACGGCGCGCAGCACCGCGCGCTGCAAGCGGAGCACGCGGATCTGGGTGTCGAGCGCGCGTGCGTGGACCGCGGCGACGTCGTGCAGCGACGCCTCGCCCGCCAGCACGCGCTTGACCTCGTCCAGCCCCACTCCGAGCTCGCGCAGCGTGCGCACCAGGCGCGCCCGGGCGACCGCATCGGGACCGAAGAGCCGGTAGCCCGATTCGCTACGTCCCGCCTCGGGCAGCACGCCGGCGTCGGCGTAAAAGCGCAGCGTCCGCACCGGCACCCCGGTGCGGAGGGAGAGCTGGCCGATCGTCATGCCCATCACTGTGCCGCCTCCACCAGGTGGAGAGTCAAGGCCGGCTCGCCCAGAGTTCCTTTGTGTGGCGCGTGTCCGTCAGGTACTGGCCGACGACCCGAGCCGGGCGGTGATCGGGTCGGGCCGGACCCGGGTATAGACGGACAGCGGCCGGCCCGGGCCAGGTTGAGTGCGGACGGGCCGGACTATCACTCGGATTAGGAGGCACCCATGCCAGACCTGCGCGTGCTGTGCCTGCACGGCTATCACGGAACCGGTGCGATCTTGCGTGGTCAGATGGCGCGGCTAGTCGGCTCGCTGCCTGCGAATATCGAATTCGTGTATCTCGACGCGCCCTCACTGGCCTTGGGCGACTTCGGCTGGTGGCATGAGGGCTTCAGCGGATGGGAGCACACCCGCGACTGGATCACCGGCCAGCTGAGCACCGGGCCGCGGATCGACGGGCTGTTCGGCTTCAGCCAGGGCGCGGCCCTGACCGGGCTGCTGGCCGCGCTCCGCGAGAGCCCCCGGGCGCCGGGCGGTCTCGACTTCGAGTTCGCCATCATGGTCGGCGGATTCACCAGCTTCCTGCCGCAGCACGCCGACCTGTTCCTGCGCCCGCTCACGATCCCCTCCGTCCACGTGATCGGCCGCAGCGACGGGATCGTCCCCCGGTCCGACTCGCTCGAGCTCGCGGGCCGGTTCACCGACCCGCTGGTCCTGGAGCACGGCGGCGGCCACGTCATCCCGGCGGACCAGGCGGTTGCCGAGCTGATCGCCCGGTTCCTGGCCAGGTTCGCCAGCGCCGCGCGGACTGACGCGGCGCACGAAGGAATCAGAAGCCGGCCGTGAGCAACCTGGTTTGGGTCGTCAGGCCGGGATTATTGGTGCTCGCTGTGGTGGCGCAGGACGGCCCGTACGCTTGCGGCGATGGCGATGGCGGCGAGCACCACGAATACCAGCATGACGCCGCGGGCCGCCGCGTATTCGGTGGCGACGCCGAGCGCGATCACCGGCGCGGACAGCCCGATGTATGCGCCGAGGAAGAAGCCGGCCAGCACCTCGGCGCGGGATTCGGGCGGCGCGGTGCTGGCCGCGGCCACCAGGGAGCCGCGGAAGACGAGGCCGCCGCCGGCGCCGGTCACGATCCCGCCGATCACGAATACGGGCAGGCTCGGCAGCCACATCCCGGCGGTGAACAGCGTAAGGCCCGCGAAGAGCACTGGTACCGCCACCTTCAGCGTCCTGGCGATACTCGCCGTGCCGAGCGCGATCTGCGCGACCGCCCCGGCGGCGAACGCGGAGAAGGCTACCGCGCCCGCCACCGCGAACGAGGTCTCGTGCATGGTGCCGGCCAGGAAGCCGGGCATGAGGGAGTTAAAGACGCCGTAGACCGCGAACGCCGCCGCCGCGGCGCCGGTGGCGGCGAAGGTGCCGCGAGCGTGCGCGGGTATCGCCACCCGCTGCGGCCGCCAGGCCGGCCGCGGGTCCGGCCGGCTGGCCGTCTCCGGGGCGAAGGCGATCAGCAGCGCCAGCACTACGAGCACCCCGCCGAAGATCACGTAGGGGACCACCAGCGGGAACGGCACGAACTGCGCGAGCAGCCCGGCGCCGAGCGGCCCGATCCCGATCCCGCCGAGGTTGGACGCTGTCGCCACCACTTGCGGACGCCGGCCCGTCGGCGACCCGCCCGCGCCCACGTGCAGTTCGGCCAGATACGCGGTCGCGGTTCCGGTGGTGAGTCCGATCGAGACGCCGGAGACGACCCGCGCGATGATGAGGCCCGCCAGGCTGGGAAAGGCGATAAACAGGACCGCGCTGGCCACGTTGACGGCGAGCGCCGGCACCAGCACCCGGCGCCGTCCCACCCAGTCCGAGATGTGCCCGCCGAGGAACAGGCTGACGATTACGCCGATGGCGTAGACCGCGTACACCACCGTGATCATCAGCGTGGAGAAGTGGTCGCGCTGCTGGTAGATGGCGTAAAGCGGCGTCGGGACCGCGGAGAACGCGAGGTTAACGCAGAAGGCCGCCGCCACGACCCAGAACGCCACCGAGTGGTGGCGTCGGTGCCAGGTCTCCCTGGCCGGGTCCCTCGCCGGGGTGCCCGGTAGCGCTGCTGTCCATTCCGTCCGCGCGGTCATGTCATCCCATCCGTCGCTTGCTTTCCGCAGGCCTTAGCAGGCAGGCCCTACTGCGAGGATCGCCGACATGATCTATCATGTCCAACGAAAGATAACGATCACACTCATGCTCAATAGGAATTAATCGTGGAACTGCGGCACCTTGAGCACTTCGTCGCCGTCGCCGAGGAGCGGAACTTTACCCGGGCCGCACGGCGCCTCCACCTGGTCCAGTCGGCCCTGTCGGTGTCCATCCGCTCGCTGGAGCGCGAGCTTGACACCAAGCTGTTCGAGCGGACCACGCGCGAGGTCAGGCTGACCGACGCCGGCCGTGTCCTGCTGCCAGAGGCGCGCCGCACCCTCGACGCGGCCGCCAGCGCCCGGGCGGCGGTCTTCGGCGCGCACGAGGGCCTGCGCGGGACGCTGCGGCTCGGCATGATGCAGGTGATTAACGTGGTCGAGGTCGGCTCGCTGATCGCACGGTTCCACCGCGAACGGCCGCTGGTGGACATCCGGCCCAGGACCGCTCCCGGCGGGTCGGCGGCGCTGATCGCCGATGTCCGGCGCGGCACCCTGGATGCCGCCTTCGCGGCCATCAGCGGCCCGGACCAGCCGGGGCTGACGGCGACGACGCTGGCCTGCGAGCCCGTGCTGCTCGGCTGCCCGCCCGATCACCCGCTGGCCCGACGCGCGGTCGTCTCGGTCAGCGAGCTGGCCGACGAGCCGTTCGTCGACCACACGCCGGGCTGGGGCACCCGCACGATCGCCGACCAGCTATTCGCCAGGGCAGGCGTCGAGCGGCCGATCGGCATCGAGGTCCCCGACGCCTCGATCCAGGTGTCGCTGGTCCGCGCCGGGCTCGGACTGGCCATCCTGCCAGCGTCGATGATCGCGGACACGGGCCTGACGGGCGTGCCGTTGCAGCCCGCCGCCACCTTCACCGTGGCGTTCGTCGTCCCCGCCGGCCGGCCGCTGTCCCCGGTCACCCAGGCGTTCGCCGACCACGTCGCCACCACGCATCAGCCCTAGACGCAATGGCGTTCCGCGCGCGGGCGGCGCTAGCCGCCCATGGCCTTGCTCCGTGAGCCTAGGCTGCCGCGGGGCGGGCACGGACGTATCCGCCAGCGTGATCGCCGAAGATATGTCTCAATACCGATTGTTCGTAACCTTACGTGATGTCCGTTCGCCGCCACTGACACAGAGAGACCGCTAGTCGCTGACCAGCGTTTCGCGCACGGCGGGGACGACTTCCTCGGCGAAGATGCGGGACTGGCGCTCCCGGTCGCCGCTGGGCCAGAAGACGAAGGTGTTCATCCCGAAATCGCTGTACAGCGTCGTGAGGGTGTCGACCCAGCGTTCCTTCGGCCCGTGGAACATGTCCCGGCTTTCCGGCGTGATCGATCCCATGACGTTGTAGAGCCGGACGATCCGGTCCGGGTCGCGGCCCGCCTCGCGGGCTGACTCGGTGAGGATGTCGCCGAGTTCGGCCAGCCGCGGCGGGGGTACGTACGGTGCCGACACCGACCACCCGTCGGCCTTGGCGCCGGCCAGGCGGACCGCTCGGGGACCGACGACGCCGAGCCAGATCCCGACATCGTGGGCCGGGCGGGGTCCCGGCTGGGCGTCCGGCACCTGATAGTGCTGTCCGGCGTACCGGAAAGGCTCCCCGGCCCAGCTCGCCCGGATGATGTCCACTGCCTCGCTCAGCGCCTGCCGGGCTTCCGCGACGGTGCGCCGCGGGCCGCCCATGCCCGCGATCGCGTCGTGGAACCCGCCGGCGCCCAGGCCGAGTTCGAAGCGGCCGCCGCTGAGGACGTCGATGGTGGCCGCCTGCTTAGCGAGCATCGCGGGCGGCCGTAGCGGCAGGTCCGCCACGTTAGGGAACAGGTGCACCCGGCTGGTATGCGCGGCCAGCCAGGTGATGTGGGTCAGCGTGTCGACGAAATCGGGGTTGTAGGGATGGTCCTGGACCCCGGCGTACTCCAGGCCGGTGGCGTCAGCGATGGCCGCGATGCGCGCGGCGATGGCCAAGCCGCCGGTGTTGGGGTCCACGTTGAGGCCGAACGCGACCGGGCGTGTCATGGTCCCGACCTTAGCGGGCACCGTCGTGAACCCCTTGGGGTGAACCCCTCACCGCGGCGTGTCGTGTGACGGGGATGGCGATACGAGGAGCGTGGCTGCCTGCCGCTGGCTGAGCGCGCGGCCGGCGGCCAGCGCGGCGTCCCACTCCGCGGGTTCGGTGGTCGCGCGGGCGGGAGCCAGGAACTCCTCGAGCATTTCCGGTTGTCTCCGCCCTGCTCCCGTCGCTCGAGCGCGTACTCGCGGATGGTTTCCAGCATGCCGACGCGGGGCTCGCCGTCGACGCCGTCGGTCACCGTGATCAGGCTGACGTCCAGCAGCCCGGCGGCCAGCTGCAGCGGTACGAACAACCGCGACGCGCCGCACGCGGCCACCTCCTCGACGGACCCCGCCTCGCGGGGCACCTGCAGCGGCGGCACCGGCAGCTCCCGCTCACCGGGCAGTTGCAGCGGCCGCCGCGACGTCGCCAGCACCACCAGACCGGGAGCGGCCGCCAGCAGCCCGGCCGCCACCCCGGCCGCGCCGGCGTTTCGTGCGGGTGTCTGCTCGGTGTTTCGGGGTCGTGTGGCTGGCGGTCACGGTGCTAGCGTCGGTGTGCGGCTTGGCTGGCTGTCCCCGGCGGGCTGCCGGGAGCGAGAAGGAGGTGCATCGTGGCAAGGCGCTGGCTGTCAGCTGGCCGGCCGGACGATTCCGGGCCGGTGGCAGCCAGGGTGGACACCACCGTGGCGCACATCGCCCGGGTCTATGACTACTGGCTGGGCGGGAAGGATAACTTCGCCGTCGACCGGATAGCCGCTGAACGGGTGATCGCGGCTCATCCAGACATCGTCCGCTCGGCGCGCGGCAACCGGGCCTTCCTGGGGCGGGCGGTGCGGTACCTGGTGAGCGAGGCCGGGGTCCGCCAGTTCCTGGACATCGGCACTGGCCTGCCCGCCGCGAACAACACGCACGAGGTGGCCCAAGGCGCGGCGCCGGAGTGCCGGGTGGTGTACGTGGACAATGACCCGGTGGTGCTGTCCCACGCCAAGGCGCTGCTGGCGAGCGGGCCCGAGGGTGTCACGGCGTACGTCGACGCCGACCTGCGAGACCCGGAGACGATCCTTGCCGCGGCGGCGGAGGTGCTGGATTTCTCCCGTCCGGTGGCCGTCATGCTGGTGGCGATCTTGCAGCACATCAGCGATCAGGACGATCCGTACGGGATCGTGGCCAGGGTGGCTGCCAGCGTGCCGTCCGGGAGCTACCTGGTGCTCTCGCACCCCGCCCGCGACATCCAGGCTGCGGCGATGGCCGAGATCGCGGACAGGATGAACGAACTGGTCGCCGAGAAGGTCACCTTCCGCACCCGGGCCGGGGTACTTCGGTTCTTCGACGGCTTCGAGCTGGTCGAGCCGGGAGTGGTGCCAGTACCGCAGTGGCGGCCCGGATCGGACCTGGAAGCGGCCAGCCCCACGGTCATGTGGTGCGGGGTCGGGCGCAAGAGCTGACCGCCAGCGCCGGGCGTATGCGTCCGCCCTGAAGTCCCGCGCGGGATCTTCACCACCGTGATCCCGGCACCGGCCAGCGCCAGGCCGCAGGCTCGGTCCGGATACGCCCTCACCCCAGAGACATGGACATGACGGGTCTGAGCCCGGTCACGAAGCACGCAGACGCGGCGCAGGACAACCGCGCGGCCGGCATGGTGTCAGGCGCCACCTGGCATGAGCGCCAGGCGTCGCTCGCGGCGAACTCCGGCTGCTGGCGTGCCTGGCCGACGGGCGCCTGCGCCACACTCAAGCCGACGTAGGAATGCTCACCGTGGCGGTCGCGGTCGGCGCTGGCGACATCCCGTCGGCGGCCACGACGATGACGACAAACCAAACATGCTGCGCGCCGGATCCGCCGTTCGGTGCGGCAGTGGGGAACTTGGCGTATATACACTCAGGCGCGCAGAACAGGGCGATTTGCGCTCCGTACGAGCAGCGGCTATTTCGGCATCTTTTTCCGCGCGGCCGGGCAACCTTCTGGCGCCTGGTGCATCTTTAGGCGCGTGAGTTCAACTATGGAGGCAAGGCAGGCCGAGCAGACAAGGCAGCAGGTCGCGGCACTCTACCAGGCTCACGCGCTTGGCCTGGTCAAGCTGGCGGTGCTCATGGTCGGAGATCAGCGAGCGGCAGAGGACGTGGTGCAGGACGCCTTCTTGGGCCTGTACCGCCGCTGGTCCGCGCTCCAGGATCGGGAAAAGGCCCTGGGCTACGTCCGTGCCAGCGTGCTCAACGGATGCCGCACGATCCACCGCGGCAGGTACCGCCGCAGCCGCATCCGTCTCGAAGACCCCGGACACGCCGAGTCCGCCGAGGCCATCGCGATGCTCGGCGAGGCCCACCGCGAGGTCCTCGCCGCGCTCCGGCGGATTCCAGACCGCCAGCGTGAGGCCGTCGTGCTGCGCTACTACCTGGACATGACCGAGGACCAGGCCGCCCAGGCGATGGGTGTGAGCCGCGGCACGGTCAAGTCGGCCGCCTCCCGTGGAATCGCCGCCCTCGCCCGCATGCTCAAGGAGGAATCATGAGCGTCGAAGACCGGGTCCGCGCCGCTACGCTCGCCAGGGCAGCCCTGGTCCGCGACGTCCGCCCGCTCGACCTGCCCGCGATCCCCGCCCGCCCGCCGAGGGCTCGACGCTGGGTCGCCTGGACTGCCCCGGTGGCCGCCGCCGCAGCAGTCGCGGCGCTGGCCGTCTCGCTGGCGGCCGTGCGCCACACACCGAAGGCGCCGGTGGCACCCGCCGCGGTCCCGGCAGCCAGCGGGACGCTCCCCGAGTACTACGCGGCCCTCGACAACCCCAGCGGCCCCATTACACAGATACTGCCCGGGAAGCACCAGACCCCAGTCAGTCTCCGTGTCGGCGACGACCGCACCGGCAAGCTGATCGCCACCATCACCCCGCCGGACGGCCAGACGTTCGCCGGCCTGACCGCAGCCGCTGACGACCGCACGTTCGTGGTGGCCGCCGAGCAGTTCCCGGTACAGCAGTTCTCCCCGTCAGCGAACACGGTGGCCTGGTACCTGGTCCGCCTGACTCCCGGCAGCGCTCACCCGGTCACGCTGACCCGGCTGCCGATCCCGGGAGAACCGGCAGGAACGCAGGTGAGCGCCATCGCGCTGGCCCCCGACGGCAGTGAACTCGCCGTCATGTCCCAGCAGAATGTGTGGCTACCCAAGACAGGCCCGCTGACGATCAGCCTGTATTCGCTGGCCACCGGAACGTCCGTGCGTACCTGGACCGTGGACACCAAAGGCTTCCCTGCAGGGTTCGGCTGGTACTGGGGCCGGTACTCCAACACCGCGCTTACCTGGCTGAACGGCGGGCACACCCTGGCGGTCATGTATGGCATCAACAACTCGGCCAGCGGCCCGCCGTTCACGTACGGGTTCACCAACGTGACCATCCGGACGGTGGATGCAAACAGCCCCAGCGGTAATCTCCTGGCCATCAGCAAGGTCCTGTTCCGCCTCCCGAACGGCGCTGGCCGGGCCGGGACAGACTGCGACACCGTGCAGCTAACCGGCGACGGAAAAACTGTCCTGTGCGGCGAGGACGCCGGAAATACGCTCAAGCGCAGCACAGCGTACGCCCCGAAGTTCGCCGCATACTCGGTCGCGACCGGCAAACCCCGGCTCCTCTACCAGCTGCCGGGCGCCTACGGGATCGGCCTCGCCGACGTCCTGTGGGCCAGCCCCACCGGGTCCACGCTGCTCGGCTCGGTCTACACCCAAGCGACCTGGGGTCATGGTCCCGTGGACCAGACGGCCGGCCTGCTCACCAACGGCATGCTCAAGCCGGTGAAGTTCCCGCTGACCGCGGTGCCGTTCGCCGGCGAGATCGCCTTCTG
>Ga0302308_10005322_pt1 | contig 10039 bp, 7 predicted proteins | sample III_Palsa_E3_3_FD_200531 | JGI IMG/M metagenome (GOLD analysis project Ga0302308, IMG submission 200531) | Peat permafrost microbial communities from Stordalen Mire near Abisko, Sweden - III_Palsa_E3_3 | ecosystem: Environmental > Terrestrial > Soil > Palsa > Peat permafrost | place: Sweden... | reverse complement strand
TGGCTCCCGGCTGCGGAGCCACTTTTTTCATCAGTGGTACCAGCAACGTGGCGATGACGAACGCCACCATGATGGTGCGGAACGCATCGGCGTAGGACAGGGTTTCCGCTTCACGGAAGGCGAGCTGCCATAGTTCAGTGAGCGCTGCTTTCTGGCCCGCGACCCCCGAGCCAAGAACAGTCGTGAGATGCTGCGTCATACTATGCATCAGCCGGTTCATCGGGCCGCTGGCGTAGGTAAGATGAGCGGCCAGAACCTGGAAGTGGAAGTTGGTGCGGTTGTTCAGCACCGCGCCGCTGATGGCAATGCCGACCGCGCCACCGAGGTTGCGCATCATGTTGAAGAGTCCGCTGGCGTATTTCAGCCGAGCGGGCGGTAGGCTGCCGAGCCCGATTGTGACCGCGGGCGCGACACAGAAGACTTGGGGAAACCCGCGGAAGATTTGCGGGACCAGAAGTTGGTCGCTGCCCCAGTCGTGGGTGATGAAGCTGAAGCTCCACATCGAGAGACCGAACAGCGCCAGGCCTCCCATCATGATCCAGCGCAGGTCGTATTTGCGGGCGAGCGCGATGTAGACCGGCACGCCGGCGATCGAGGCGACCCCGCTCGAGAATACCGCCAGCCCGGTTTGCAGGGCGGAAAAACCACGCACGTAGCCGAGAAACAGCGGGGTGAGATAGATCGTGGCGAAGATGCCGATGCCGGTGATGAACGAAATCACACAGCCGAGGGCGAAATTGCGGTCGGCCAAAGCGCGGAAATCGACCACCGGGCGCGGGATCATCAGGCTGCGGACGATGAACAGGACCAGCGAGATCGCCGCGGTCCAGGCGGTGATCGTGATGGTGCGATCGCTGAACCAGTTCCAGCGCGTGCCTTCTTCAAGGAAATATTCGAGCGTGCCGAGGCCCAGCGCCATCAGCGCGATGCCAAGGTAATCCGCCTCTTTCAGCAGCGAGAGGTCGGGCTCGTCGATTTTGACCATGAAGGCGACCAGGATCGCGACCAGCGAGCCCGGGATCAGATTGACGTAGAACAGCCAATGCCAGTTCAGCGTGTCGGTGATGTAGCCGCCGATCACCGGCCCGAGCGTGGGCGCGATCGAGGCGATGGTGCCGACCACGGCAGCGGCGTAGACCCGCTTCGAACCCTGGAAGTAATAGAAGGAGGAGGTGAACACGGTCGGGATCATCGAAGCGCCGAGCAGGCCTTGCAGCGCGCGGAAGATGATCATGCTTTCGATGTTCCAGGCCAGCCCGCACAACATGCTGGCGGCGGTGAAGCCGGCGGCCGAGATGGTGAACAGCCAGCGAGTGGAGAACACCCGGGTGAGCCAGCCGGACAGCGGGATTACGATGATCTCGGCGATCAGATAGGCGGTTTGCACCCAGCTGATCTGATCCTGTGCCGCGGATAAGCCGCCGCCAATGTCCTGCAGCGACGAGGCCACGATCTGGATGTCGAGCAGCGCGACGAACATGCCGACGCACATCACGGCGAAGGGAACTATTGCTTTCACCGCACGTCGTCCTCGCGGGTATCGACGTTGGCGGTGACCGACAGGCCGGGACGGAGTAGGCCGAGGGTCGAGCCGTCGCCGTCGAGCAGGACGCGGACCGGCACGCGCTGCACGATCTTGGTGAAGTTGCCGGTGGCGTTTTCGGCCGGGAGCACGCTGAAGACCGAACCGGTGGCGGGAGCAAGGCTCGCAACCTGGCCGTGGAAGAGCTTGCCGGGCAGCACGTCGGCGCGGATTTCTACCGGCTGGCCGGGATGCATCGCGGCGAGCTGATCCTCCTTGAAGTTGGCGTCCACCCACAGTCCGCGTGCCGGCACGATCGAGATCAGCTGGGCGCCGACCGCGGCATAGGCGCCGAGTTCGGCGCTGCGGTTGCCGATGGTGCCATCTACCGGGGCTCGAATTTCGGTATAGGAGAGGTTTAGCGCCGCGGTGTTGAGGTCGGCGAGGGCGCCGCTGAGGGCTGCCTCGGCTTGCTGCTTTTCGGTGTCGATCACTGCGAGCTCGGCTTTCGCGGCGGCGAGTGCGGCCTGCGCCTTGCGGCCGGCGGCGGTGGACTGGGTGAGGGTCACGTCCGCGGTCTCGGCCCGTTGCAGGGTGCCGAATTGTTCGTTCGCGAGCGTGCGGTCGCGGAATTGATTGTCGCGCGCGAGCTGGGTCTGGGCCACGTTGGCGGTGACGTCGGCGGCGGCCTCGGCGATCAGCGAGGTCTGCAACGCCCGGGTGGCGTCGAGGTTGGCGAGCGTCGCCCGGTCACCCGCGACCGCGGCCTGGGCCTTCGCCAGGGCGGCGCGGTAGTCGCGATCGTCGATCTTCACCAGCAGGTCGCCGGCATGGACCGGCTGATTGTCGGCGACGGCGATTTGCGCGATCAGGCCGCTCACCTTGGGCGCGAGATCGGTGACGTCGCCCCCGACGTAGGCGTCGTCGGTGGTCTGGATGAAGCGCCCGACCTGCCACCAGTCGGCGCCGAAGCTCGCGGCGGCGATCAGGGCGGCAATTCCGGCGCCGGCGAGCAGAAGGCGCTGCTTTGAGGCTTTGGTGCCGAGGAGTTGCGGCGGAGCGGCGAGGCCCTCGGCGGTCAGTGCGTTGCTCATGTTACGATTCCAGCTGGACGCCATAGCGGGCGGCGGCGTGATTGCGCGATAGGTTGGGGGCGAGCGCGAGCCGCGCCTGCTGGAAGGCGTCCCAGTCGGCGAGATCGGGGAGGGAGGGAATCGTCACCAGTTCGTTGCGGTCGAGGCCGGCGAGTGCTGCGTCCACCAGTTCGTCCACTTCCATCAGGTTTTCTGCGGGAATGTTGTTGATGTCGGCGCCCGACCGGCCCCAGATTTCGGTGCGGGTCGCGCCCGGCAACACCGCCTGCAACCGGACACCGGAGCCAGCGAGCTCGTAGTGCATCGACTGGGTCAGGTTGAGCACGAACGCCTTGGTGCCGCTGTAGACGCCGTTGAAACGCTCCGGCGCCAGCGCGAGCACTGAGGCGATGTTGATGATGGTGCCGGAGCCGCGCGCGGCAAAGGCGCGCGCCGCGGCGGCGGCGATGCGGGTGACCGCGATCACGTTGAGGGTGATCATGGTCTCGGCCGCGTCGGGATCGATTTCGATCAGCTTGCCCGCGACCGCCATGCCGGCGTTGTTCACCAGCAGCGTGATCGAGGCGTGGTCGCCCAGGCGCCGTTCAACCGCGGCGCGGCCGGCGGACGAGGTGAGATCGGCCTTGAGCACATCGACCGAAACCCCAGTCTGGTCCCGCAGGCGCGCTGCCAGCTGGTTCAGCCGCGCTTCATCGCGGGCGATGAGGATCAGGTCATAGCCGCGGCGGGCGAGACGGTCGGCGTAGGTGGCGCCGATGCCGGTGGAGGCGCCGGTGATCAGGGCGGTACCCGATTTGGTTGGTTGTGACATGCTGAATACTCCTGCTGATGGGGATTAGGCGGCGCGACGGGCGGTGATCCGCGGGAAGTCGATTTCGGTTCGGGTGACCTGGTTCAGGTAGTTGGCGAAGCTGGAAAGCGCGGTGAGGGCGATCACCTCGACCACCGCGGCGTCGGAATAGCCGGCGGCGCGGAAGGCGCTGACGTCTTCGGCGCTCACCTGGCCGCGCCGGCGGACGATCTTGGCGGCAAAGCGCACCGCAGCGTCGGCATGGAGGTCGTTCGAGGCGCCGCTGCGGTTGGCGGTGATTTCCGCGTTGTCGAGCTTGGCGCGCGTTCTGGCGAGATAGGTGCGGGCGGACAGGCAGTAGTCGCAACCGTTGATTTCGGCGACCGCGAGCGCGATGCGGGCGCGGGTCTCGGGCGAAATGCTGCCTTGGGCGAGCGCCGCGTCGAGGCCGAGGTAGCCTTGCAGCGCCGCCGGACTGTTCGCCAACATCAGGAACATGTTCGGGATCGCGCCGGTCTCGCGCTTCACCGCGTGAAGCAGCGGCTGGGCCGCGGCGGCGGCGGCGTCGATGGCGGCGGGGGCGGCGGGGGCGGCGGGGGCGGCGGGGGCGGCGGGGGCGGAAATGCGGGACATCGGGCTTGCCTTGGCTGATCGCGGGCCGGGATGCCCGTGGCGAGCTTCTAGCAACTTTCATTTCCAGAAATTATCTGGTAATTGCGGTACTCATCCTTCCGAAATTTGGAATGGTCATGGACCGTTTGGAATCGATGTCGATCCTGGTGCGTGTCGCCGAGGCGGGCAGTTTGTCGGGCGCGGCACGGCGCTTGCGCATGCCGCTGCCGTCGCTGAGCCGGAAGGTTTCCGAGCTGGAGGCACATCTGAAGGTCAAACTGCTCAGCCGGTCGACCCGGATGCTCACGCTGACCGACGCTGGGCAGGAGTATCTGGCGGCGTGCAGGCGCATTCTGGAGGAGGTGGAGGCGGCTGAGCGCGCCGCCGCGGGCGAGTATCACGCGCCCAAGGGCGAGCTTGCGATCACCGCGACGGTCACGTTCGGCCGGGTTCACATGTTGCCGGTGGTGTCGGAGTTTCTCCAGGTCTACCCGGAAATCGACGTTCGGCTCGGCTTCAGCGATCGGGTGGTGAATTTGCAGGAGGAGCACATCGACGTCGCCGCGCGGTTCGGGCGGTTGCCGGACAGCAGTCTGCACGCGATCAGGGTGGGGGACGTGCAACGGGTGTTGTGCGCCAGTCCGGATTATCTGGCGGAGCGCGGCGTTCCGCGGCATCCGGCGGAGCTGATCGGTCACGACTGCGTCAGTTTTGCCTCGATGTCTTTGGCCGATGCGTGGGATTTTCAGATCGGCAGAGGGATGCAGATGTTTCCGGTGCATTCACGGCTGGTGGTGGGCACCGCGGATGCCGCGGTCGACGCGGCGCTGGCGGGGGTAGGGATCACCAGGGTATTTTCGTATCACGTGACCGAGGCCCAACGAGCCGGGAAGTTGGTGACGGTGTTGGATGATTTCGATCCGCCGTCGCTGCCGGTGCATCTGGTCTATCCGGGCGAGCGGATGATCCCTTTGAAGTTGCGCGCGTTTCTGGATTTTGCCGCGCCGCGATTGCGGCTACGTCTGGCCGCACCGGATGGTTAAAAGTTTTTTGCTGCTTTTTTTCAAAAAAGAAGACTTCCTGCTTTCCTTTGCCTCCGATCACGGCCCATTTTTTGGTTCCAGCCAGGAGCGCGCCCATGACCGCCGACCCGATTGCCGTGACGATGCCGGATGGAACCTGCGAGGCCCTGTTCTATCATCCAGCGGGCGGCGCGCCGGCGCCGGCGGTTTTGTTGCTCACCGACATCATGGGGATTCGCGAGGTGTTCGAGGAGCGGGCAGGGACGCTTGCGGACAATGGCTATTTCGTATTGATGCCGAACATATTCTATCGGTCGCATGTGCTGCCGCTGATGGATCATGTGCCTTCGATGGGCGTTGAGGCGGATCGCGACCTGTTGATGGGGTGGGCGGGGCAGATCAGCCCGGCGTTGATGAGCGCCGACGTGGCGGCATGGGTCGATTATCTGCTCGCGCAACCGGGTGTGAGCGGCAAGATCGGTGCGGTGGGATATTGTTTCACCGGGCAGGTGGCGCTTCATGCCGCCGCGGAGCGGCCGGACGCGGTGCGCGCGGTGGCGTCTTATCATGGCGCCTGGCTTGCGACCGACGCGCCGGATAGTCCGCATCGGTTGCTGCCGAAGGTGAAGGCGCAGCTCTATTTCGGGCACGCCAGCGGCGATCCGATCTGCCCGCCGAGCATGATCGAAACGTTAGAGCACGCGCTCGACGCGGCGGGGAACGATTATCGCAGCGAGATGTATCCTTCCGGGCACGGTTTTTCGGTCAAGGGCCAGCCTACCTATAGCGAGGCCTGCACCGCCCGGCATTGGCAGACCCTGCTCGATTTGCTCGAGACCAGTCTGCGATAGCGGGTCCTTCGGGGTATGAGCGGCCGTAAAATCGCGCGTAGCCGGACGCTCGCGGGCGCGATCAATTGCGAGGATTTTCGTGTGCTGGCGCGGCGGCGGCTGCCCCGGGTGGTGTTCGATTTCATCGATGGCGGCGCCGAAGGCGAGGTGACGCTGGGGGAGAATCGCCGCGCGTTTCAGGAGGTGCATTTTCGGCCGCGTCAAGCCAGCGCGCCGCGTGAAATCGATACCTCGGTCGATGTACTGGGCACAGGGCTGCGCTCGCCGGTGATGATCGCTCCCTGCGGCGCGGCAAGGGTGGTCCATCCCGAGGGCGAGCTCGCGCTGGCACGCGCCGCCGCGGCGGCCGGTACAATCTATGTGGTGCCACACATGGGCGGTCACCGGTTGGAGGCGGTCCGAGCGGCTACGTCCGGACCGCTCTGGTATCAGATCTACAAGATGGGCAGCCGCGAGGTCGCCGAAGCGGCGATCGGCCGCGCCGCCGCCGCGGGCTATGCCGCGCTGGTGGTAACGGTCGATAATTCGCCCACGATGCGGGAGCGTGATCTGCGCAACGGCCTGCCGGATCTGCTTTCCGGCAGCGTGCGGCGGGCGCTGCCGCACGTCGGGCAGCTGCTGGTGCGGCCGGGTTGGCTCGCCGGCTTCTGGCGCGACGGGTGGCCGACCGGGGCGCCCAACGCGGTGCTCGCCGATGGCAGGGCGATGACGCCGGCGGATATCATGGCTGCGAATGCGCAGCCGGCTTCGACCTTCGACTGGCAGGATTTCGCCTGGATCCGGCAGGCTTGGCGGGGTCCGATGGTGGTCAAGGGCATCCTGACCCCGGAAGATGCGAGGCGTGCGCTGGACTGGGGTTCGGCCGCGATCATAGTCTCCAACCACGGCGGGCGGGCGCTCGATGGCGTCGGCGCCAGCCTGCGCGCGCTGCCCGCGGTCGCCGCCGCGACCGGGGGACGCGTGCCGGTCTATCTCGACGGCGGGATCAGGCGCGGCAGCGACGTGATCAAGGCGCTGTGTCTGGGCGCGCAAGCGGTGCTGATCGGCCGCCCGAGCATGTTTGCACTTGCGTGCGGCGAGGCCGGGATCGCGCGGTTGTTGGCGCTGCTGGCCGCCGATGTGCGGCGTACGCTCGGTGCGCTCGGGTGCGGTGCGGTCGCCGAACTGGACCGCGCGCTGGTAACGTTTCCCCGCCATTGGCACGACCAGTAGTTACCGGCCGAAACGAAATTTTCATTAAGATCGATTCGCGGGTGCGGCGGTGCCTGGCGCTGGGCCCGGCGGAGGTGCAACGGATTCGTTGGTTTTTGCGCGGAACCGTGCTACTCTTAGCGAATTGTTAAACAACTGGTTCCTTTTGAGCAATCGGCGCGACCCTGAGCGCACCACGATAGTTAAATTCCCACCAATCTCCTGACCGCGCGGCCCGACGGATTTGCGCCGCGCGTGATACGATTTCGTAAACGTTGACACGGGTCGAATTGAGCCTGTAGCCTTGGCCCGATGCTTGCGCTATCGGCACATTCCATTTGTGTCACAAATATATAGGGGATGATCCTAATGTGATTTCGCAATGTGAGCAACCGATTCTCGAGTTGTCCACAGGCTTGTTGATAGAATTAGAGCAGTCGATTGCCGTTAATATCAGGTCCGCAGAGACCGGCCTTCGCCGCCTTTTGACGGCAGGCTAGGAAAATTGACCGGTCCAACTTTCTGTTGATTTTACAGAGATTCGTGTGCGCCCCCGCGGCTGAACTCGATTTCGGCGTGGAACGGTTTCAGCCTGAGTGGGATCGGACGACGGTACTGAGACCGCTCTAGCTCTTTGTTTTCGCGCGCGATTCACGCCTGCGTGTGATTCTGCCTACGGCGACCGCGCTCTGGCGGTGGTTGCGACTTCGAACGCGCCGGAGAATCATTGCGACTCTTGTTAATGGTTTCTTCCGGAAAAAAAGTTATTGAGTAATTCTGGGAAATAAGGCACGCCTTAAAAGGCTACAGCCCGGATATGTTAAATGTGTGTCAATCACGTGTTAATGATGTGTGAACAACGCCGTAGCAAAGACGAAAGAGGGAAACGTACATGACAGCCGTCCTCGAGCTAGACGAATACCAATCCTACGATCAGGCCACCCTGGTCCTCAACCTCGAAACGAATCTGGTCGCGGGGGTGGATTTCCTGGTCCTGGTCGATGGCAAAGCGGTATCGTCCAGCGGTACGGACAGCCGTCAAGAGCTCGTCAGCATGGGCGCTTCGAGGTTCACGCATCGTAGTCAAATCACCGAGCTCGTCATCCGCGGCGCTTACCCACCCGGCACGCACAACGTGTCGATCGAGTTGCTGCCGAGCAAGATCGACCCCAATCCCGAACTTACGGTGGTGAGCGCCAGCCTGGACGGCGCGGCGATCGCCGGAGTGGCCGCAAATGTCTACGGCACCACTGCTTACACCTTTGATTTCGGCGGGGATCCTCCGCCGGTGGCGGGTGCTGACACGATCGTGGCGGGCGGGCCCGATCAGATCATCTTGTTCGTCGCCGAAGACGCCTATCAGGGCAACGCGGAATTTACCGTCTCGGTCGACGGTACCCAAGTCGGCGGCACCTATACCGCGACCGCGATACATTCCCTGGGTCAGTCGCAGGAATTCATTCTGGACGAGAATTTCGCCGCGGGCAGCACCCATCAGATCAGCGTCGACTTTCTGAACGACCTCTACGGCGGGTCCGCGACCGAAGACCGCAATCTTTATGTCACCCAGGCCGAAGACAACGGCACGGTGATTGCGGGGTCGAGCCTCACCTTGCTCGGTGATGGTAGCCAAAGTTTCGACGTCACCGAGCCGGGCAAGCTCACCTACGTTGGGGTGAACGAAGGCATGGGTCCCAATGCGCCGCAGGTCGGCGCCGGCGTCTACGGCACGAACTGGACCTATCCGACCGACGCCGAGTTGCTGTACGAGAAATCGCAGGGGATGAACATCATCCGGCTCGGTTTCCTCGACGATCGGGTGGCGGCGAATGCCTCGGGCGCGCTGTCTGCCGCCGACCTCGCGCTGCTCGACCCGGTGGTGGCTTACGCCACTTCGATCGGGCTCAAGGTGATCCTCGACGACCATGAATACGGCTATTGGTTCGGCACCGAACTTGGTACCGGCACCGCGGCTTCGGATACCGCGGACTCCGAATATGACAAGTTCTGGGCCAATCTGGCGTCCAACTTCGCCGACAATCCCAACGTGCTGTTCGGCTTGATGAACGAGCCCAACGTGCAGACCGCGGCGCAATGGGCGGGGGTGGCGCAAGGAGCGATCGACTCGATCCGCGCCACCGGAGCGAGCCAGGAGATCCTGGTCTCGGGCACCAATTGGGACGGTGCGGCGAGCTGGTACAGCACCAGCTCGGACGGCAGCTCCAACGCGGTGGCACTGCTTGGTATCACCGATCCCGACAATAACATGGCGTTCGAAGTCCACAGCTACCCCGATCCCAGCGGCGGCGGCACCAGTGCCGCGACCAACACCACCACCGGTGTCGATCGGCTTCAGGCGGTGACCCAATGGGCGATCACCAATCACGAGACGCTCTTCCTGGGCGAGACCGGCGGCGGCACCGGCACCACGAGCCTGGAGGCGATCGACAACGAGCTGAAATACATCACCGCCAATTCGGATGTGTGGCAGGGCGTCACCGAGTGGTCAGCCGGCCCCTGGTGGGGCAACTACCAGTATACTCTGGAGCCCACCCAGCTTACCGACACCGGCACCACCGCGTATAATCAGCCCCAGATGACGCAGTTGGATACGTTCGCGCCGACGTATACCGGGAGTGCATGGACGATCTGACGGGAAAAGGGCGGGATCGGGGCTCGGACGGTCCTTCGGAGTCGGGGTGGCGGTTACGGTGAGTTTGGCGGCGAGGCGGGTTAGTTAGTCTGCGGGCCGGGAGCGGCGGCGCTGAAGGGGCCGCTCGCGATCAACGACGTGATCTATGCGGAGCTGTCGGTGCGCTTCGACAAGATCGAAACGCTGGACGCAAAGCTGGATGAAACCGGGATGGATTACTTCGCGACAAAGACGAGGGGAAGGAAGGGGAAGGAAAGCACTTCTTTTTTGAAAAAAAGAAGCAAAAAACTTTTGATAATTGTGG
>Ga0302308_10005318_pt1 | contig 10042 bp, 9 predicted proteins | sample III_Palsa_E3_3_FD_200531 | JGI IMG/M metagenome (GOLD analysis project Ga0302308, IMG submission 200531) | Peat permafrost microbial communities from Stordalen Mire near Abisko, Sweden - III_Palsa_E3_3 | ecosystem: Environmental > Terrestrial > Soil > Palsa > Peat permafrost | place: Sweden... | reverse complement strand
AAAATCGTCCGCGACGAACTCATCGCCACGCTAGGCACCGACACCGCCAAGTTCAAATTCGCCTCGCAGCCCCCAACAGTAATCCTGATGGCCGGCCTGCAAGGCTCCGGCAAAACCACCACCTCCGGCAAGCTAGCCGCGTGGCTAAAGAAGGGTGGCCACCGCCCCCTGCTGGTCTCCGTAGACGTCTACCGCCCCGCCGCCCGCGAGCAGCTAGCCGTAGTCGCCAAGTCCATCGGCGCCCAGCTCTACGAAGGCAAGTTCGACCCCGCGCACGACACCGCCAACACCGACACCGTCCTCCGCCTAGCCAAGGAAGCCCGCCGCGAAGCCGTCAACTCCGCCTGCGACATCCTCATCGTCGACACCGCCGGCCGCCTCGGCATCGACGAGTCCCTCATGGACGAGATGGCCCAGCTAAAAAAGCTCCTCTCCCCCACCGAGATCCTCTTCGTCGCCGACGCCATGACCGGCCAGGACGCCGTCAACTCCGCCAAGGCCTTCAACGACAAGCTCACCATCACCGGCGCCATCCTCACCAAAATGGACGGCGACTCCCGCGGTGGCGCCGCCCTCAGCATCCGCCAAATCACCGGCCAGCCCATCAAGTTCCTCGGCACCGGCGAAAAGCCCGACGCCTTCGAAGCCTTCCACCCCGACCGCATCGTCAGCCGCATCCTCGGCATGGGCGACATCGCGACCCTCCTCGAGCGCGCCGAAGAAAAACTCGACAAGACCAAGGCCGCCGACTTCGCCAAGAAGGCCCTCTCCGGCGACGGCTTCTCCCTCGAAGACTTCCGCGAGCAGCTCCGCCAGATCAAGAAGCTCGGCAGCATGCAATCCATCATGAAGATGCTCCCCAGCGTCGGCCCCTTCGCCCAAATGCAGCAAGCCGCGGGCAGCGTAGACGAGAAGCAATTCGCCCGCGTAGAAACCATCATCGACAGCATGACCACCAAGGAGCGCCGCAACGCCGCCATCATCAACGGCAGCCGCCGCAAGCGCATCGCCCTGGGCTCCGGCACCTCCGTCCAGGAAGTCAACAACCTCCTAAAGCAGCACGCCCAAATGAGCAAAATGTTCAAGACCATGGGCAGCGGCGGCAGCAAAATGCAACAACGCCTAATGAGCCAAATGGGCGGCGGCCAAAGATTCGGACGGTAGTGATCTCTGGATTAGATACCCGAAAAGCCAATTGGGTTAGGAGGGCGAACTTATCCACTCATCAATCACAGTGACCTCAGAGCTCTCGGCATGTTCATTGCCCGCCTCTCGGGACAAATCAATTTGAAGCTGATCATATAGGTGAAGAACAATTGACGCCATTGCCTCACAAAGCCTGTTCCAATTGATATTTTGTGTCGAAGCGCTGTGATGGACTGGTCTGTAATGCACTAACAAATTTCTTAGTTTGTACACATGTCGAGCAACGAAAGCAGATACCTTTTTTGTGTCTCCTGGGACCGTTATTGCCATGGCGCTTATGATGGCGTCGACGTCCGCGGACTCAGCAAGCTCGAACAGCGCTTCGATCCCCTGGTCCTCCTTCGGACGCCAACCAAGAATGTCATCGAGCTTGGCCGAAATCTCAATCCAACTTTTCTTGATTCCCAAAGCCGTCTTAATAGCCTCGGTGAGTGAGTAGGAGTATAGGGCCTCCACAAATCGGTAGAGCACCAAGAATAGGGCTGATGGATCGAGTTCTAAGACGCTCCTGCAGACCAATTCGATTGGCAGTCCAACGCTACTCAACACGAACCCGTTTCGAAGAGACGCGGTCAACTGGGCATCCATCCATTGTTCACTGCAGCGACGATCCGCCAAACAGAGTATGAGGAATAGGCGAGCGCTATCCACGACCTGAGAGGCTTCGGTCAAGTACACTTGCAGCGGTTGGTAGAACTCCGCGACTTGGGACGAGTCCAGACCAACGTAGTCATATCCGCTTTTCAAATCTCCGATCTCGACGACATCCCTGATTGCTGTAGGCGCAGCGATAGGTGACGGAGCAATTTCTGCCAAGAACACCGTCAGCAGTCCAGCATCCAATGACCCTTCTAATAGCTGTGATGGACAAACGATGGAATCAAATCCGCATGTCACGAAATACGCGTGACCTCCAAAGTCAATTCTCGCCATCCTCATCGTAGAACTTAGGGTTAATTGAGCTGTGACCGATGCTTGTTGGATGAAAACCTTATCCCGTCCATCAGTCGTAATCCAACGAGCCTCTCCCGCGTTTCGTATAGGCTCTTGACGGTCAGCACAATACGCATCTAACGCCTGAAAGATGCGAGTATTCGCTCCTTTCATATTGCGAGTCGGCATTAATTCGCTCTCCAGCAGGGCTCCATATTCTCAACAGAAAACTTCTCCTCTATGAGGACCTTGAACGCTTCATAAAAGATCGACCTCTCGTACCGCCCTACTTGGCCGACTCGTCTATCGAGATACTCACTTAACACGTCTGTCTTCAGAAACTCACCCAAAGCCGGTTCTGATAGCCCATTCAATCTGTCCGTCAGCATTCTAATACCGCGTCTGACGGTATCTATTCTCAACTCACTTTCTTCGCCGCTCCTATCGAGCCCGGGTCTGCCAATTACGTATTGCGCAATGGCAACGATGAAGCCAATCCTGGCTGGCTGGCTCCCGAAAATGTCGCGCCCGCGGGAAAATCGAGCTTTCGTCGCGTCGGAATAGCGGTCAAAGCTAAGATCCAATTCGCCGAGGGCGGTTAGTGCAGCATAGAAATACTCTTGAAAACGGGGATTGGCTAGATTCTCGACAAAGTCAAGCCGAGAGAATTCCTCAGAGAGCGACTCCTTAGAATCAACATTTGTCTTTCGCAGCGAAAAAGCGAGATAAAGTTCCACGAGCGCATCAGAGCTGAACTCACCACCACCGGTGCGGCGACCCGGCTTGTCAGGCGTGAACAATCGTTGAATGGCTGGGACGTTTTTTTCAATTTCCACGAGCAGCGGTGCGTACACAACTGACAACTGCCTCGCGAGCGTCCACGGTACCTGGCCCGTATTCAGAACCAGCATCCGATAAATGAGCGATCGAACAGCCCGCGCAACCCAAAATTCAACGCGCATCGGCCGTACCAAAATCGCCTGATCTATTTCACTTGCGGCGAAAAGCGCTGCGGTGCGCTGCATTCCGTCGATGATTGAAACCTCTCCTCGCGCTATCTTCTCGACGAAGGCGTCGTTGTCGGGGAGCGGCCATTCCCCAAGCCGAATCGCAAGATCCTCGCCCACGACCGCGCCAAGGACAACCGGCGGCAACACTGCTCCCTGCCGAATGTCAGAAACCATTCGGTCGCGAATACGCTTCGCCGTTGTTGTTTTAAGGACATCTCGTTGACCCGAGATAATTCCTCGTTTTGCGTGGGCGTCCCGGATCAGTTCGAGATAGTCCCTTGTTCTCATTTCAACTAATACCGAAAAACAGTTTGTTCGGCTGTCATGTAGGACGTCCATCGTCACCTCAAGGATGAGTACAAGTTAGCAGGCATGCCATAAGCTCACAATCTTCCGTTCGGTTAAGGCTCTGCCGAAGGCCGGAGCGCAGCCGCAGGCGGAGCGACCAACCTGCCTTCCCCGCCCCCACCCACCAACCCACCCAACCCCCATGGGAAGACCCTCGCCGTCCGCGCAGGACCCTAGGTCGGCTCCTCAAACTGCGACACCGGATGCTCCCGCTGCGCCAGCCACCGCTCCACCGCCCACGCAGGACACTCGTGCTGGTCCTCACCTTCCTTGCAATACGCCAGCGCCGGCGCGCTACAAGCCGTCGCATAACAAACCGAGCAAATCGACTCGACCATCCGCGTAACGGAATTCCAGCGGTGAACAAAGTACCTCGGGGGCCCAGCCATCATCTCACCGCGTTTCTGTGCGCCGAGTATACGCGGATTCCCCATACAGAACGGTAGGCCACCTGTCAGAGCAAAACCGCTCACCCAACCCACGTCCACCGCAGCCCTCGCCCTCCGAAAAACCTGTCAACCCCCCTCCACCCCCAAAACCCCCAAAACCCGCATGCCTATTGCCGATTTATATTTCCAAAATCTGGCATAGTTACCCCCACCCAACAACTACAATAGAGATAGCCCCCAAAAACATCCAAACCCAAAGCCCGGCACCCTCCCGAGCCTTGGCCAAATCAGCTAACCCCTTTAGAAGGGGTACTTTGTCTATAACCTCCTTGGAATCCTAAAGTTACAAGCTGTATTCCCTTTTTCATAGGGAGTCTTCGCGCCCTAACCCCAGCAAGCAGAGCAAGTTAGACCAAAAAACGACTTAGAGGGGGGGAGGGGGGGTACCCCCGGACCTACGTTACAGCTAGAAGCTAGAAGCTTGTATCATCTCCACAACCAAACATGCCCCTCAACCTCTCCACCAAGTTCACCGACAACATCTACATCATCCACTGCGACGGCGCCATCACCCTCGGCCCCGAAGCCACCGCGCTCGAAGCCATGGTCGAGCGCTGCTCCCACGCAACCGCGAAAATCATCCTCAACCTCGCAAACGTCCATCGCCTCGACAGCATGGGCCTCGGCCTCATCGTCCGCCACATGGCCGCGCTCCGCAAGCGCAACGGCGACCTCCGCCTCTCGGCCCCTTCGCCCTTCGTAGCCAGCCTCCTCGACCACACCATGCTCTCCACCGTCCTCCGCTCCTACCCCACCGACGCCGAAGCCCTAACCTCCTTCCAAAAATCCTCCACCCCCGCCAAACCCCAACAGCAGCACGGCCGCAGCGTCCTGCTCATCGACAGCTCACCCGACCTCTGCGCCTTCGTCCGCACCATCCTCTCCCAACACGGCCTCGACCTCCGCTCCATCGCCACCCTCCGCGACGCCAAAACCCTCCTCATCTCCCAGCCCGCCGACTACCTCCTCATCGGCCCCAGCAACCCCCACATCACCGACGACATCCTCCGCCAAACCCTGGGCCCCTCCGCCCCCAAAACCTCCCCCCGCCGCCTCTCCCCAGACTTCAAATCCACCAACGCCCACGAAGCCACCGCCACCCTCCTAACCCTCTTCAACCTAACCCCCTAACCGCCGCCCGGCTCTTCCCCTCCCACCGCACCACCAGCACCACAATCACCCCGCACAGCACCAACGCCCGCAGCGGATACAGCATCGCCACATAATCCCGCCCATCCACCAGCGCAACCACCACCCCAATCAGCGCAGCCACCGCATTCGTCGCCCAAGTCTCCACCGGCTCCGGCGACCGCCCCACCCTCCACCGCCACATATGCTCAACCGTAGGCAGATACGCCACAACCATCACCACCTGGAACCCCACCACCCCCACCCAAGCCGTCCTCGTAACCGCCCACAAGACCATCGTCACCGCCGCAATCAGCAGGCACGCCCACTCATTCCTCGTAAACGAAATCTTCTCGCCCCGTTGCTCAAAAAACAGCGCCGCAAGAATTACCGTGACCACCACAAAGTCCGTAAGATTAAGCGCGGCCTTCACCACGCTATGATCGCGCGACGCAAAGGTTGCGACCAGACTCATCACGACGCCAAGCTCAAAGATCAGCCACGTAGCAATCCGCGGATGCGCCTGCTTGCGCATCAGCTTCACGCAGTAGCGCCCACCCACCCACAAATCCAACAGCACCACCACGCCCGCCGCGCAAAGAGTCACCGTCACCTGGTCGAGCGCTTCCCTTCGGCGGAGTGCCGCTACGCAATCCTACTTCACCCCACTGCCGCGACCGATGACCCACCCACCGAAACAAGACCTCAGACTGGCCTCTCTCTTGTGGTACCCCTCGCCGCCAGTGTAGATTGAGCCAAATCGTGCCGAACGAAAATCCCATCTGAAAGCCGTCGCTAAGGAGGCCCGCTCATGAAACGCTACCGCATCCCTCTGATCTTTCTCTCGATCCTCACCCTGCTCGTCGTCATCGCCGGCCGATGCACCGCCCAGGACCTGCGCCCGGGCCCCAACATCGCCGGTACCTGGACCATCTACGCCGACAACGTCGATAAGCCCGGCAGCTCGCTCAAGACGATTGAAGTTACCCAGAACGGCAACATCATCTCCGGCATCTTCCACGGTCCGCACCAGCACGGCAAGTTCCAGGGCTGGATCAACGGCAACCACATCGAATTCAGCACCGACACCCACGACGTCCTCACCTTCCGCGGCGAAATCACGCCCCAGGGAATGTCCGGCCTCTACGGCATCCACGGTCGACACGCCCCGTGGAAAGCCGAGCGCACCACCCCCTAGATCACCGCCGCCCGACCGCTTCGCACGCAAGATCGCCCCCACGCAACCGTCACCCCATCAGAGAATCGGGAACCAGCTATGAAGCGATCCATGCGAGGCATCCTTTTGAAATATCGCTCCGAGTTGTTATTGGCCTCGCTCATCGCGGTGATGCTCGCCTCGCCGCTCATTGACCAGAGCCGCCACCTCGCCGGCGTGATCGCCTTCCTCCAACTCCTCCTGTTGATCGCCGGCGCGCACTACCTCGCAGACCGTCAGATTGTCCGCAAAGTTGTCATTCCTCTTGGTATCGTCTGGGTCTTTACCCGCTTCCTCGACGCCTTCGCAGACCCCAGCCGCGCCTACACCCACCTCTCCCCCATCGCCGGATTGGCCCTCTCCCTCTCCGTCGTCTGGGGCCTTCTGCGCCGCTTTGGCTCCATCGAAAAAGTGACCCGCAGCGTCATCTCAGAAGCCATCATCAGCTATCTCTTCATCGCCATCGCCTTCTCCCAACTCTATTGGGTCCTCGACCACTTCGTCCCCAATGCGTTCAACCAGACTGTCCCCTTTGGCCAGAGTTCCACCTTCCTCTACTTCAGCATGATCACCCTGAGTGGCGTCGCCTACGGCGGCATCCTCCCCGTCAACAGTTACATCCGACTCGTAGCCGCGTTCGAGAACATCACCGGCCTGTTCTATCTCGCCGTCGTGATCTCGCGCCTCGTCGCCTCCTACCGCCCCCGCACCCCTGCCCCGATTCTTCCTTCACCACCCACCTCCCAGCCGCCCCAATAATCGCTACTCGCGCAATCCCTACTCACACCGCTTCGAACGCGAACACCCGCTTCCAGTCCTTCTTCATATCCACCACCGTCCATCCCTTCGCCGCGGCCTCCGTCAACGCCACCTCCAGCTTGCCAAACGGCGACACGTCGTACGCATACTCGCGCACCTCGTCCGTATGATGGACCAGCAGCCCAAACCGAGACCCCTTCCCCGCAGTCGTCCACTGCAGCATCTGCAGATCTCCATCCGAGTTGCCAAACGCAGCAATCGGCCGCCGTCCAATATGCCGATTGATCCCCACCGGCTTGCCAACCGTGTCGTCCATGAAATTCAGCTCCGGCAGCCGCGTCAGCACCGGCACGCCATCCACCATCTCGAACTTCGTTTCAATGCTGCTCCCCACCACCTGCTCTGGCTGAATCCCATAAATCTTTTCGGCGAACACCCGAATAAATTCCACGCCTCCGCCCGAAACAATAAACGTTTTAAACAGATTCGCGCGCAGGAAATTCAGCAGCTCCACCATCGGCTGGAAGATCACATCCGTATAGCAGCAGCCAAACTTCGGATGCCTCGCGTTTTCAATCCAGTCTGCAGCGATCTTCGCAAACTCTTCCGTGGTCATGCCGGCGTGCGTAATCATCGCGACCTCCAGCAGCCCCTTCACCCCTCCCGCAGCCACGCCCTTCATATCGGCAGCCAGCACCGCCGCATACAGTGGATTGTCTTTCCACTCCGGATGTTCCGGCGCCATCGCCTTCATGCGATCAAACACAAACGCAACCTGGAAATAAAATGGCTGCTCGCTCCACAGCGTCCCATCGTTATCAAAAACCGCAATCCGCTCCTCGGGTCTTACGAACGCAGGCCCTCCAGCCGTGGTCACTCCGCGGACAAACTTGAGGATGCTTTCCTTCGTCGAACCTTCATTCCAGGAAGGCAGCGGATCGTTTCGTGTCATTTGCATTCACCCATTCATTAACTATCCGTTCTGAATCTTCAGCCCCGCTACCCTACCGGATCGCGGCCCATCGAACAACTAGCAAAATTGACAGTGGTATGTCTTGCGACACGCCTGACGCCCACCAAAATTTCCCCTCACTCAAATCAGCCGCCGAACCGCCGTTTTTTCCCTGCGAAACCCTCCGCGATAGTAGCGTAGTGAAATGCAATCCTTACTCGATCACCCTTGGCCTCTCGGCATTTGCACCGCCATTTTTTTGGCGCTTTGCATCGAAGCCGGTCGATACATCGCCGATCGTTCGAAAATTCAAGAAGACTCTCACCGCAAAGACCAGATGATTGCCCTGCGGGATGGCTTGTTTGTCCTCGTCAGCTTACTCATGGGCTTCACCCTGGCTCTGGCCGCTGCTCGATACTCCGAGCGCCGCACGCTAATGATCGACGAGTCCAACGCTATCGGCGTCGCCTATCTCCGTGCCGAAACTCTCGCAACACCCAACAGCATCCAGGCGCAGCAACTCCTACGCCAGTACGTTGACGCGCGCCTCGACGAAGACGGCGCAGGCCTGGATACTACGCACGCAGCAGACGCGAATCGTCGCGTGAAGCAACTCCAGGAGCAGCTCTGGCAAGGTTCGGTTGACGCCACAAAAACCGATCGCTCGGCGGTCGCCAACGCTTACGTCAGTGCGCTCACCCAAGTCATCGATCTCCACGAAAAACGCGTCGCCAGTTTTGAAAATCGCGTGCCGCTCTCTGTCTGGTTGCTCATCTTTGCCGTATCTGCAATCGCAGTATTCAACCGCGGCTTAACCCTGGCGCGCCGCTTCTGGCTAACCGTTCTGCTCGCGCCCTTGACCATCGCCATCACGGTCACCCTCATCGCCGATCTCGATACGCCCAGCAGCGGCTTCATCCGCATCGATCAACGCCCCATGCTAAGACTAAGAGCCGAAATCCACGATCAACCGTAATCCATGCACTGCGAAGGACGCAGCGCTTTCATCCAAGCACCATGCCGGACGCAGTTCCACAAATCGCGTCGTCGGGAGCTTCGACCCAGTAGTTTCCTATAACGCCGTTTCCTGGCACGTCCGTCCTTAGGACCTTCGGAAAGCTCTCAATGAATGCATTGGCCTGTTGTCGGCAGGTGAAATTCAGCCATGATCAGGGACACACACATCGATAGACACTGACCGACTTCCTGAGGCCGATCTTGGTTTGCGGCAAGTTGCGTTTCTCGCGCTGAAAGGCTGGTAGAGGAAACTGTCCTGCCAGTCTCCTCTGTCGCCGTAACGTCAGGGGCGAGGCTGAACTGGTGATGGTCGTCATAACGGGATACATCCTGTGTCCGCGGGCGGATCTCATCCGTGTCAATGCCACTAGAACTGAAGGTGTATTGAGTTTCATCCTTTTGGACGATGACAAGACCTCGACTAAGTCGATAACGTGGGGCTGCACGATACATGTGAGGAGGCAAGAATGGCGACTAGCACGGCGGTTCTGGAAAGCGGCTTGGCAACCAGCAAGATGATTTTGGATGCCGACTTCGAGAAAATCGAGTTTCGAGGAGAGCTTCGTGACGGGCACCTCGTCACCAAAGGGATTCTTTCGGATCAGGCGGCGATAGATGATATCCCTGTGGGAATTTACGTCCTGGAAATAGATGGCACGCTCGTCAAGTGCAACAAAACTGCGATCGCCGCCTGGGGACGCACGCCGTCTCTGGGGACCTCAGAAAAGTATTGCGGCGCTCACATTCTTCGCTACCCTTCGGGAGAAGTGATGCCGCACGAACTCGCGCCGCCCTCCGTGGTGATCAAAAACGGCGGCACCGTTCGAAACGCCGACGCGATTTGCGAGCAGCCCAGTGGCAAGCGTCTTTTAGCGCTCGCCAATATCTTTCCTATCCGCAACAACGACGACGAAGTGATCGGAGCGGTCAATATCTTCCGCCACAATACCAGCAAGACCGTTCCTGGCTTACATTCGAATTAGCAATGACTTCCTTGCTGTGTAAGTCATCGGAGCAAAGAGAA
>Ga0302308_10005317_pt1 | contig 10043 bp, 9 predicted proteins | sample III_Palsa_E3_3_FD_200531 | JGI IMG/M metagenome (GOLD analysis project Ga0302308, IMG submission 200531) | Peat permafrost microbial communities from Stordalen Mire near Abisko, Sweden - III_Palsa_E3_3 | ecosystem: Environmental > Terrestrial > Soil > Palsa > Peat permafrost | place: Sweden... | reverse complement strand
CACGCGAAAAACAAAGTTCCGGCTAAGGGTCTCACTTTTTTGCGGAGGTGGGTTCATTTGCATCGCGGTAGCGGCCCTCGCGCACCAGCCGGCGTGGATAATAGGACACCTCCATGCCCTCGAGCGGCGCCGGCCCTTTGTCGATCATTTGAAACAGCAGAGCCACGTTGCGATCGGGCAGACCGCTCAGCGCAACGGATTCGAGAAACGGCTGACGCCAATTCGGTCTTTTTGCGAGGCGCGCCACCAAAGGGTCCATTGCCGCCTTCTCGCCAACACCTTCATCCAACAACAAAAAAAGGTCTGGCCAAAGATCAGAACGTCGGCGAGCAAGGGCGTCAGCATTCAGGTATGCCTGAGCAAAATCCTTTCTGCTGATAGCGTCGCGCAGCAGCCAAATCTGGACCCCATCGTCGCGCCAGGTGCGGGCGCCTGCGAAATGCATCAGCCCTGCAGCCTGAGTGGCCATGCCCTGGGATTGCAACCCAAGAGCTTCCATACGCAGGGCGCGAGCATCCAGCGGCGAGCGGTCTAGCGCAGCCAGCGCGTATCTCATGGTCAGGCGGCCCGCCCTGGCCTGCAAAGCCTCAAGCGCCACCGAAGCCAGCACCTCAGGCGAATCCCGCCCCATCCTGAGGGATGCCTGTGGTTGGGTTTGCGCCAGATAGTCGCCGACGCCTACGACAACGACGGTATGAAGCAACGCGAGCGTCACGAATAGCGCCAGACCGAGGCTCAGAGTCGAACGAGGCCCAAAAAGGGCGCGGGCCGTCTCCGCTCCACTGGCCGGCCAGAGCGTCAACTGCGAAACTTCAACGTCATGTTGTTGTCCGACCTGGGACCGCCGCTTCGCCGCGGCGGATTGAGATTTATCGAGTGCGCGGTGGGACGGGCACGGCGGCGAGCAAGGGCGGCTTGAGCGGCGCTCAATATGACATCCGGCTCAGGGGTAGGTGTTTCGAGACCCGATGCACGAGCAGGAGCCTTCAACATTGAAAACGAGCGCAATTCATTTCACCATAGATCACCACTTCGGGCGTGCAAAGGAAGCCCTCGATTCGGAGCACGATGCAGCGCGACCATTACACGGTATTGGGGGTGGATCGCGATGCAAGCGAGCGCGCCATCCAGTCCGCGTACCGAAAGCTGGCTCGCCGGTGGCACCCGGATGTAAACAACGACAGCGACGCGGCCGCGCGGTTCGCCGACGTTAGCCAAGCCTACGCCGTTGTAGGCAATCGTGAGCGGCGCGAGACCTACAATCGCTCCATGCGGTCCAGCGGCGCTGAACCGCAGCAACCCGTCGTGACTCAGCCGATCCGCTGCACCGAATGCGGCGACATCACTGCCCAGCCGCGCATCCTGATGTTTCGCTCGACGATTGGTGTTCTGATTTGGAATCGAATTCAACGTATCGAAGGAGTCTACTGCTCACGATGTGCTCGGCGCTCGGGTGTGAAAGCATCTCTGGTAACGGCGATCGCGGGTTGGTGGGCCGTGCCGGCGGGCCCTTTCATCGCCGCCTGGTGCATCATGGCCAACGCCATGGGGGGATCGCGCCGTCCGAAGGCGGATCGACGGCTTGCTCTCGTCAACGCCCAGGCCTTTCTGGAGCGCAGCAATCCCGAATTGGCCTACGCCCTTGCACGGGAAGCGTTGGTTGGACCTCACGGTGTGAACGGACCGGACGCGGCGAAGGCGCACGCGATCATCGATCAAGCGAAGCCAAACAGCTCCCGTCGGCGGTCCTTGACGCTTAAAAATCCCTGGCGGCCCAACCCCGGCTATATTGTCGGCCATGCTGTGCTGTTATTCGCGGTCCCCGTCTCGGCCATTGCCGCCGCCTGGCTGATGTTCCGCCACTGAACACGCCTGCTTCGAGTCTCAGATTCCGACGGACTATGACGGCGCGCGCCTGACCGCCGGTGACGATTGCTGCAACGGGGCTTTTGCGTCGCCGGAAAACGAACAATATAGTGGCGCCAGGGGGCGGTGGTTGGGCGCAACCATTAATCCGACCGAACGTTGTGGAGTCTGGTTGACGAGGCAGGGCGTCTTGACGCCTTTACCCGCGCAGTAGTTGGTCTACCGCGCGCGTGTCGCGCCGAGGACTAAGGGGTAAGTTTCGAATGTGGGTGACCCTCACTAGCGGCTCGCAAGTCGCGGGGGCTAGAGCGTTAACGTTTGGCGTTCTGGCATTCCTCGTATCGGCGATGATCGTCGCACTCCTCATTCCGGTAGCTCCGCGACTGGGGCTGATCGACCATCCCGACAGGCGCAAGATTCACTCGGGACCTACGCCGGCGATCGGCGGGCTGGCGATCGCCCTCTGCATCCTGCCGCTCGCGATGTTCACTCTGCCTATCGATCGGCCATTGCTGGCGCTGGTCGCCGCCGGTGTCTTGCTGATCAGTGAGGGAGTGCTCGACGACATATACGATCTGCGCTGGAAATACCGACTGTGCGCCCATGCCGCCGCGGCGCTGGTGCTGGTCTATTTTGGCGGCGTGAAAGTCGACTACATCGGCGCCGCCTTCGGAATCTGGCATTATCACCAGCTCGGGCTTCTGGCGATGCCGTTCACGGTGCTGGCGACCACGGGCCTGATCAATGCTCTGAATATGATAGACGGCGTCGATGGCTTGGCCGGGTCGGTGGCGGTGGCCACGCTGGCGATGTTGGCTTGCGCGGGGTTTTATGTCGGCAACGCCGAGGTCGCCACCTTGGCGATCATGCTGATCGGCGCGGTGGCCGGCTTCTTGGCATTCAATATGCGTACGCCATGGAACCGATCCGCAAAGACATTTCTTGGTAACGCCGGGTCTGAATTCCTTGGGCTCGTTATCGCCTGGTGCTGCTTTAGGCTTACGCAGACCAACTCCCATCCGGTCACTCCGGTCCTCGCGCCCTTCCTATTCGCCGTTCCAGTGCTCGATTGTCTCGCGCTGGTGGCTCACCGCCTGCGAAGAGGGCGTTCACCGTTCGCCGCGGACCGCGATCATCTGCATCACCTGCTGATGGATGCGGGGTTTCCTATCGCGGGCGTGATCGCCGTCATTGTAGGCGCCAGTCTGATCATCGGCCTGACGGCCGCGCTCGCTTCGCTTTGGCGCTTGCCAGAGCCCTACTTCATTGTTGCCTTTATCGGATTGCTGGCCGCGCATTTCGCCTTCACCAACAATCGCGCCCGCGCGGTGGCGAGCTTAGCGAGTTTTGTAATGCTATTTCGCGCCTCTGATCGCGACTACCGCGAGCAATCCTGGACTTCCGCGGTGGCGAAGGAGCCGGTTGCCAAGCCGCCACACGCTGCGGAATAGCGGCGCAGCAGCGATAAATGAACCCGACTTATAGGGTCCGGAGCGCTCGTGTTCGGCAGACGGCTCGCCGCGCCGCGGTCTTAGCGGGTGACCTACCCGCCTGCGCCGCTGCCTCTTCGATGTGCTGCATAAGCACGGCGTCAGGCTTGTGAATTGTTCAGCCTGTCGGCAGTGGCGTCAATGATAGTCGGTCAGACCAGGCGATTGCTTGTCCCACGCCGTCGCCTTCGTCACTCTTGAGCCGGACCGCGAGGGTTCCGCAGTTATCGGGCGCAATAAGTTCCACCTGAAACGGTCGCAAAGGGCCGACCGAGTTAAAGCTCGCTTTGGCCAGCTGGGTGTTGGTCGAACTGCACCAAACGGACCACTGGAACGCGCCGCCATCCGCCAACCGTTCTACTCTCACGCGGCCCGAAAATCGGTAATGCCCGGCAGGGGCCACCACCTGTTGTTCGGCCAGTAGATTGGAGTCGTTTCCGGGCGCCTCTGTTCTAAGCGCCCTTGAACCCCCATCGCTGACGGTCGTTGGGTCCGCGTAGACACCACCTTGACTTTGGAGTCGCCAATTGAACGGTGGAGGTCCGGGCCATCCTTCAAAATTTCCATCATAGATCAAATTTGCGCCACTCGGCTTGGCGCCCACTAAACGCTCCCACACCGCACGCGCCTCGCTGAAACGCCCTTCGCGTAGGAGGCGGTTCGCCAGCGGGCTGATTTCGTCTGGATCGGGACCGCTGTTTAGCGCCCGCAGCTGCAGAAAGACGTCTTCGACGACCGTGGGCTCAGGAGCGTCGCTTGCAAGGTCGCTCATGAGGCTTTGGCGCCACGGTGGCCGGAGGGCGAGCCGGCCTACCAGCGCCTGCCGTGCGGCTGGCTGCCTCAGTGCTGGGATTACCTGGGGCAGGAACAGGGCCCATTCGTCGATATCGTGGTTACGGCGAGCGAGGAGATCGGCCTGAAGCATCGCTTCGGGATAATCCGCTGCGGCGAGCCGGTGAAAAAACAGCCACCGCTCGGTCTGGTCATCTCGGTGGCTCAACCGATCTGACATGGTCATCAGGGCGTTCGCGTCGCCCGCGCCCGAACTCAGTTCCGCGACCTCCGCGAGATCCCGGAATGCGCCAACGGTCATCGGAGCCCGCGCCAGTTCATCGCGGATACGCGCCGTCACGCGCTCGTAGCCAATATTCGTACTCGCATTCGCCAAGTCGGTCTGCGCGACCGCCGCAAGACCCTCACTGTTTGATCGGCGCCACGCCAAAGAGGCTGAGGGATTAGTGCTGCTTAGCCAATGAGCCGCCGACTGGCTGACCGCCAGCCAAACGATGGCCGATCCTAAAAGGCCAGCGGCGATCAGGCGTGCGTACAAACCAAACGGCGCCGCCATACCCGTTGGACGGTCGCTCACCGGCCGTTGCTGCGCCCAAGCAATGAACTTATCCGATGACCGATGCCGCTACGCTTCGTCTTCGCCTGATCGCCACCATAGGTGTAAGCGCTGTCAGACCCGTAGGCGTAACTGTAGCCGTAGCCGTAGCCGTAACCGTAGCCGTAGCCGGTCCGATTGGCTGAGAACTTGGTCAAAATGACGCCGAGCACCTGAGAGGAGGCCGTACCGAGTCGGGTCAGGGCCGCTCGCGTTAGGCCACGCCTGGTGACGCCCGCTTCGACGACCAAGACAGTGCCGTAGGTGGCGGCGGCGAGGAGGGGCGCGTCGGCAAGGCCCATCACAGGCGGGCCATCGATGACGATCTGGTCAAACTTCTCCAGAGCCGCCGCCAGGATGGCATGCAGGTGCGGGCCGCCCAGGAGCTCTGCGGGAACGGGCGGCAGCGGACCGCAAGGAATGAAGAACAGGTTGGGGGTCGCCGTGCTCTGGACGATGTCGTCCAGCTTTCCGGAGCCGGTAAGCAGAGTGCTCAAACCGACCAGATTGCTGCTTCCGAGCGTGCGGTGCTGAGACGGATTGCGAAGATCGGCGTCGATCAGCAATGTTCGGATACCAAGCCTGGCGAAGCCGCTCGCCAGAGCCAATGACGTGGTCGATTTGCCCTCGTTTGGTTTAGCGCTGGACACCAGCAAGATCGCCGGCTGTCCGTTGGCCGTAGAGAATTGGAGCGACGTGCGCAGAGAAGAGTAAGCCTCCGAGATCGCCGATCGGGGATCAGCCAAGCTGGCGGCTAGAGTCATTCCCTTAGGCGCAACCGGGATGACGCCCAATAACGGTACGCCAAGCTTTTCTTCGACTTCGTCTGGCCTCTTTACTGTTTCGTCCAGTTGTTCGAGGCCAATGGCGAGCATGGCGCCAAGGACTATGCCTATGACGAGCGAGGCCAGCATGTTGCGCATCGGCTGCGGTTTGGACGGATGACCAGGAGGTTGGGCAGAGTCCACAAACGAGATGTTGTTGGTGCCAATCCCGCCCGCTACACCGATTTCCTTATATCGCTGCAACAGTGCTTCATATAGCGATCGGTTGGTGTCAACGTCGCGTTGCAGAATCGCATATTGAATGCTGCGCCCGCTTAGGTCTAAGAACGAACCCTTTAGCTTATCAACTTGGCCTTGTAGGGATTTTTCCTGATTCTGCGCTACGAGATACTGATCGTGGATAGAATTCTTTACCGAATTTATCATCGCCTGGATTTGTCGATCTAACATGTCGCTCCGGGCTTTCAGCTGCAGCATTTCCGGATAGTCAGGTTTGAATTCGCCCAGTTTCTCGCGATACTCCGTCTCCACCGCATCCTTGGCTTGGCGGAGCGCCTGAACGGAGGTGTTGGAAATGACCTCGGGAAGATCAGCGGCCGGCTGAGATTGGGATTGATTCCAATGTTGCTCGGCCATGACGCGGGTTATCGTCGCCTGAGCAAGTGCGGTGTTGAGCGCGCTCAGATCTGACCCCGTCAAAGATTCAGATGCGTCTGAACCTCCTGTTGAAGTTCCAGTCGAGGGCGCCTTTATATTAATAATCTGCTGGCTGACCGCGTAGTCAACTGCGGCGCGCTCGGACTGTTCGAGACGCACACGCGCTTTCTCCAACTCCTTTTCGAGGAAGTTGCGTGCGTAGGAGGACGCATCGTAGCGTTGTTGCAGGTTGCCTTCGATAAAGGCGTCGCCGACGGCGTTGGCCACCTTAGCGGCTATGATAGGCGACGTATGTTGGTAGGAAATTTTCACCAAACCAGACACGGCAACCGGTTGAACCTGCAGGCCGCCCATTACACTGGCGACCGCCACCTTCCTTCGCCGCTCACGGGCGGCGGCGGTGTCCGCGAAGAAAGCGGCGGCGGCCTGTTTGGGCATTTTGGCGCCAAAGAACGCCCGGTCGTCAGCGAGGTTCAAGGTGTCAGCGGCGCGTTCAGCCGTCGAACGGCTGCGAAGCACGCCGTACTCGGTCTGGTAGAACTCTTGTCCTCGGGAGTCGACGGCGGCGTCTCCGCCAGCCAAATTTATGACCTTGGGCGCTTCGCGATCAATCCGGAGCATCGCCGTGGCTTGGTAGAGCGGCGTGGTCAAGAGGGTGACGGCGACGCCGCCGATCAGCGCCAGCACAATGGCGGCGCAGACCGCCCACCGCCACTTGAGCAGAATGGCGACAAACCTTAGCAGGTAGACGCTTTGCGGGGTGCCGTCAGGGGTCTCGATCCCGTCGACGACGGGGGAGAGCCTCAAGTTCTGAGCGTTCGCTAACGCGTTGTGTTTCTGGCCAATTCCGCCATTGGGCTCTATCTGCATTGGTTTGGCATTGGCCGCCATAAATTTAAATCCCAAGAAGCCTTACGGTCGTGTTTCTACAGGTGGAAGACGGAGGCGACGATGGCCAGCGGCGTCAATCCGACAATGTTTTTCAATGTCTGAGCGCCGTTGTCGACAGGAACCACAATCGTATCGTTTGCGTAGATGCGGGGGTCCGGCGCGGCGCCAGTCCGAATTTTCAGGAGATTGAACACGCCGGCGACTTTTTTCCCGTCCACAATTCTGAAGACGACGACTCTTTTATTGTCGGCTACGTCGGCGCCCCCCTTCGCGGTGTCGATCGCCTGAAGCAGCGTCATGTTTCCGATCATCGTGTAGACGCCCGGGTTGGTGACCGCGCCGTCGACGGTGAAGTGCTGGCTGGCCGGGTCCTTTACGGCAACCGAGACTTGCGGATTCTGCAGATATCGCTCGGAATATTTCTTCGCGATCAGGTCCCCGATTTCCGCCGTCGTCAGGCTGTTGACGCTAACCTCGCCCAGCAGAGGCAGGGTGATGGTCCCGGTCTGGCTGATCTGGAAAGTTCCGCTGAGGGCGGTTTGACGAAATACCTCGACATCAATCGAGTCCCCCGGGTTCACCCGATAATCCGAGGCGACGAGATGGGCTTTGGGCGCATCAGGCGGCGAAAGATTGGCCACGCTATGGACGGGCGTGCTCGCACAGGCGGTCAGGCTGATCGCCGCCACCAATGCGATAAGAATAGACGGTCTCACTACGCGTCTCCCGATTTGGCGATGCCCTGCAGCGTTCTCAAACCCACGTGTCATCCAACTGATCCGATCCCAGAAAGCGCAGCACCGGGATATGTCCGACAAGGGCCAAGAGGACAAACTCATACAATTGGTGCCCGGTCCTGTACACCGCCATTAGGCCCGGCCAAGCATGCCAATTGCTGCATTCGCGGCAGGGGTTCAGCAAATGCGATGAATCTCTCACCAAACGCTGGGTCTGGCGGGCGCTGGAAATGGCGTTCGTCGGCGATCGGGAGCGCCTCAAAGTCAGGCCTGCCCCTATAAGCGCCCGCGCCGGCGTCCACGCTGATCTGTTCGGCGAAAATGTGGGTTTGGTCTAGCCGCGTACAAACGTAAGCGCGTAAGGAGGAGGTGGCGCCTTGCGGAAATTCGTCCTGGAGAGGTGCGGCCGGCGGCGAGCCGTTGCCCGCCCTCGTCGACTTTCGCGGGACGCCCCGATAGTTCCACATGACTGTCCGGAGCAACCGAGCCGTTCGAGCATTATCAAAGGACCACCTTGGGGGTGGCCGAATTCTGGTGAGTAGCCGTTGTGATTGACCTGCACTGCCACATTTTGCCCGGGATTGACGACGGCGCGCCGGATCTTGAGACGTCGCTTGAGATGGCGCGCATCGCGGTCGCCGACGGCATCACGATCACCGCATGTACGCCGCACATCACGCCTGGCGTCTACGACAATACCGGTCCCGACATTCTGGAACGTATCGCCGCGCTTCAGCTCGAGTTGGACCGAGCCGGAATCGCTCTGACGCTGACCTGCGGCGCGGACACCCACGTGATGACCGGAATGGTTGAGGGGCTAAAGTCAAAGCAGATCCCAAGCCTCGGCGGTTCGCGCTATTTCCTGTTTGAGCCGCCTCATCACGTCGCCCCGCCCAGGCTTGAGGATCTGGCCTTTGAGTTGCTCACCGCCGGCTTCATCCCGGTATTGACCCACCCCGAGCGCCTGACCTGGATCGAAGATCACTATGGCGTCATGCAGCGATTGGTTCGGGCGGGCGTCTGGATGCAGATTACCTGCGGTTCGGTCACGGGCCGGTTCGGGGCGAGACCACGGTTTTGGGCCGAACGCATGCTCGACGAGGGTTTGGTGCATATTATCGCGACAGACGCGCACAACTTGCGAAATCGCAAACCCAAGATGGCCGAAGCGCGTGATGCAATCGCCGAACGGCTGGGGGAACAGGCGGCGACCGATATGGTGCTGACGCGACCCCGCGGCATTCTGGATGACGTTCTCCCATCCGATTTGCCCGACCTTGTCGGCGCGGTCTCGCCCGCTCCTACGCGCGGCGGCTTCTTCGCCCGGATGTTCAATAACGCCTAAGCGTTACGGGCGTTGCGTTTGACGGCGACCTCGAAAATGAGTGGTATCGCATCGGAAACGCCGCCCCGGTCTGCTATCAGCGGCGAGGCCGCCAGATATTTGAGCCTAGATCGTGATTGGATTTTCAGTGAATTTTCGCTCGAATTCGCCTCCGTGTTCATTGGCGATCCCAAGCGTGGAGCCATGATCATGATCGAGCCGGTTCGTTGTGGAGCGCTGGCTGCAGCGTTGGTCCTCTGCCTTTCGTTCTTGGCTGGTTGTGGTCAGTCCGACCCCTCCTCCGAGGCTTCGCTCGCGCCGGCGCGACTTGTGCCCACGCCCAAGCGGACTCCAGGTCTTTGGCGCGAGAAGTTAACCATGGGCGGAGGCCACGCTGACGCGACGTTGTGTTTGGATGCCGCCACGGACCAGAAGCTTGCGTGGTGGGGCCAAGCGGGCTCTGTGGGCAAATGTCAAAAGCACGACGTCTCGCAAAACCCGGATGGGTCCTGGAGTTTTGACGCCTTATGTAAGGGCGCCGATGGAACGTCCGTAGCTGTTTCTGGCAGCGCAACCGGAGACTTCAATAGCGGCTACCAGATTAGCGCGACGTCTGACGTTCAAGGCTCGCCCGACCCCAACTTAGCCGGCCGGCGACGTTTCGAAATCGACGCGGTCCATTTGGGTGCATGTCCGTCAGGGATGCCGCCGGGCGCGATGGACCTCCCGGGCGTCGGGCGGATCGACGCCCTAACAGGCCACCTCATACACTGATATGAGCAAAGGTCATTTGGTTGCGCGGCAATGACAGGCCCAGTCGGCATGATTGAGACGAACACGCGCCTGGCCTCAAAGCATCTAGCCAACCGGGATAGCTCGCCGTCTCGCTTAGATGGTTTCGTCCAC
>Ga0302308_10005315_pt1 | contig 10045 bp, 6 predicted proteins | sample III_Palsa_E3_3_FD_200531 | JGI IMG/M metagenome (GOLD analysis project Ga0302308, IMG submission 200531) | Peat permafrost microbial communities from Stordalen Mire near Abisko, Sweden - III_Palsa_E3_3 | ecosystem: Environmental > Terrestrial > Soil > Palsa > Peat permafrost | place: Sweden... | reverse complement strand
TTGGCGTCCGGCAGCGCCACCGCCACCGTCGGAATGGCCTGGTTGTCGGTCCATTCCTTGAGCTTGGTGTCGGAATCCTCGCGCGCCCGAATACCCGTGATCACCACCAGCACCGCGGCGATCCCCGCCAACAGCCCGACAATGCCTAGCTTCCGGCGAGAGACCGGCGGGCGGGATTCAGTGGGCATGCGAATTCTCCGGTGAGTTGGTGACGTTGGCGTCTTGCGTCTTAGCGCCTTGCATTTTGTGTACCATACTAAATACCACTGGAACAAACATCAGGGTGGCAATGGTGGCGAAGATCAGTCCGCCAATCACCGCGCGGCCGAGCGGCGCATTCTGCTCGCCACCCTCGCCAAGGCCGAGCGCCATCGGCGCCATGCCGATGATCATCGCCAGCGCCGTCATCAGCACCGGGCGGAAACGGACGAAGCCCGCCTCGATCGCCGCGGCGACGGGGTCGCCAAGTTCTTCATAGCGTTCGCGCGCGAAGCTGATCACCAGCACGCTGTTGGCGGTGGCGACGCCCATGCACATGATCGCGCCGGTCAATGCCGGCACCGACAGCGTGGTGTGAGTCGAAAACAGCATCCAGACGATGCCGGCAAGTGCTGCCGGCAATGCGGTGATGATCACGAACGGATCCGACCAGGACTGGAAGTTCACCACGATCAAAAGATAGATCAGCACGATCGCGGCCAACAGCCCGAACAGCAGCCCGGAAAATGCGCTGTTCATGGTCTGCACCTGGCCAAGCAGGAACACCGAGCTGCCCTTTGGCACGTCGCCGGCGGTATCGGCCATCGCCTGCCTGACGTCGGCGGCGACCGCACCGAGGTCGCGACCCTGCGGCGTCGCATAGATCTGCACCAGCGGCTGGATGTCGTATTGCGAAACCACTGCGTTCGATGTCGTACGGCTGATGTTGGCGATGCCACCGAGGATCGGCGCCACCGGGCCGCCGGCGGTAATCGGCAACATCTGCAGCGCGCTCATGGAATCGAGCTGGTATTGCGGCGTCTGCAACACGATCGAGTACGACACACCGTTTTCGGGATTGAGGTAATAGGTCGGAGCGATCTGCGCGCTGCCCGCCAGGTTGACAACCAGGCTGTTGGTGACGTCGCGCTCGGTCAGCCCGACATATTGCGCGCGGGTGCGGTCGACATCGATATTGAGGCTTGGATTATTCGGCGACTGCTGGATGCGCGCATCGGCGATGCCGGGAATCCGTCGTATCCGGCTCAGCAGCGAATTGGCATAGGCGAAATTGGCCTCGAGATTGGCGCCGCGAATCTGCAGATCGATCGGCGCCGGCGCGCCGAAATTGAGGATCTGGCTGACGATATCGGCCGGCAGGAACGCGAACGTCATGCCCGGAAAGGCGCGCGGCAATTGTTCGCGCAGCGCCTGGACGTAATCGATGGTCGGCTGATGGCCCTCTTTCAGCTTGATCTGGATATCACCGTCCTGCGATCCGATCACGCCGGTGTTGTTGTAGGTCATGTTGATGCCGCTGATCGGCATGCCGATATTGTCGGCGAGCGTCTCGATTTCGCGCGGCGGGATGATGCTGCGGATCACCTTCTGGACGTCGGCGAATTGATTGGCGGTTTCCTCGACCCGGGTGCCGACCTGGGTACGGACGTGCATCAGGATCGATCCGGCATCGACCGATGGAAAGAAATTGCGTCCCAGAAACGGCACCAGCAGGAATGAAACGCCGACGAAGCCGAGGAAGCCGATCACGAACAGCGGCCGCCGTGCCATCGCCATCGTCAAAAGATCGCGATAGCCGCCGCGGACCCGCTCGAACCGCGCCTCGAAGCTGCGCTGGAATCGCACCAGCGGATTGCGCGAGCGCGGCGGCGCTTCGTTCTCACCATGATGGGTATGCGGTTGCAGCAGATATTTCGCCATGGTCGGCACCAGCGTGCGCGACAGGATGAACGACCAGATCATCGCGAACATCACCGCTTCGGCCATCGGCACGAACAGGAAACGCGCCACGCCCTGCAGGAAGAACATCGGCACGAACACGATGCAGATGCACAGCAACGAGACAAAGGCCGGCGTCACGATCTGGTTGGCGCCATCCATGATCGAGACTTCGACGCCCTTGCCCTGCTCGAGATGGTAATTGATGTTTTCGATCGTCACGGTGGCGTCGTCGACCAGGATACCGACCGCGAGCGCCAGGCCGCCGAGCGTCATGATGTTGAGGGTTTCGCCGATCGCCGACAGCATCACGATGGCGCCGAGCACCGCGAGCGGGATCGAGGTGGCGATGATGATGGTGGAGCGCCAGCTGCCGAGAAACAGCAGGATCATCACGCTGGTCAGCAGCGCCGCGATGACGCCCTCATAGGCAACCCCGGTGATGGCGCCGCGGACGAACACCGACTGGTCGCCGATGAACCCGATCTTGAGCGCATCGGGCATCGAATCCTTGACGTCGATGACCTTCTGCTTGATGCCGGCGATGATATCGAGCGTCGAGATCGAGCCCGCCTTCAGCACCATCATCAGCACCGAGCGGTTGCCGTCGACGTGAACGATATTGGTCTGCGGCGGATTGCCGTCGCGCACGGTGGCGACGTCGCCGACATAGACCATCGCGCCGTTCACGGCCTTGATCGGCAAAGTCGCGAGGTCGGCGATCTTCAGCGGCGAATTGTTGAGCTGGATGTTGTACTCGAAGCCGCCGATTTTCTGCGTGCCGACCGGCGTGATCAGGTTCTGCGCGGCGAGCGCGTTGGAGACGTCCTGTCCGGAGAGGCCTCGGGCCTGCAGCGCCACCAGATTGAGGTCGATCTGCACCTGGCGCTGCTTGCCGCCGAACGGATAGGGGATCGCGGCGCCCGGCACCGTCACCAGCGGCGTACGGAGCTGGTTGATGCCGATGTCGGCGAGGTTCTGCTCGGTGAGGCCTTCACCCGACAGCGCGACCTGGATGATCGGCACCGTGGAGGCGCTGTAATTCAGGATCAACGGCGGCGTCGCACCCGGCGGCATCTGCTTGAGCAGCGTTTGCGAAATCGCGGTGACCTGGGCGTTGGCGGTCCGGATATCGACGTTGGGCTGGAAGAAGATCTTGATGATGCCGAAGCCATTGTAGGAATTGGCGACGATATGTTCGATATCGTTCACCGTCGTGGTCAGCGCGCGCTGAAACGGCGAGGTGATGCGGCCGGCCATCTGGTCCGGCGGCAGGCCGGTGTATTGCCAGACCACCCCGATCACGGGAATTCGGATATCGGGAAAGATGTCGGTGGGCGTCCGCAGCGCCGCCAGCGGTCCGAGAATCAGGAGCAGTAACGCCAGCACCACAAAGGTATAGGGCCGGCTCAGCGCGATACGGACCAGTGCGATCATAAGTCAGGTGTTCCAGGGGCCCGCTCAACGGCGAGGATTGGCGTCCAACCGGCCAATTCGTTCCGGTTGATTTACCTGAAACCGGGCAAAAAAGCCAACGCCCGGAAGCTTTTCCCCCCTTCACTTCGGCGGCACCCGACCCCCGGACAGGGCTACCGACGGGACCGCCCCCTTAAGTTGTTTGGGGGCGGATTCTGGCGGAGCGCGCGGCCGGCCGGCCGGATCAGGCCGCCCGGACGGAACTGAGGAACTTGCCCACCTCGAGCTTGAGGCGGTTGCTGTCGGTCGACAGCGACTGGGCTGCCGCCAGAACCTGCGAGGAGGCCGACCCGGTCTCTCCGGCGCCGCGCTGCACATCGGTGATGTTGGCGGAAACCTGCTGGGTGCCCTGGGCCGCCTGCTGCACGTTGCGGGAGATTTCCTGGGTCGCCGCACCCTGCTCTTCCACGGCCGCCGCGATGGTCGAGGAGATCTCCGACAGTTTTTCGATGGTGCCGCTGATTTCCTTGATGGCCCCGACCGAATCCTGGGTCGCGGCCTGGATGCCGGTGATCTGCTGACCGATCTCGCCGGTGGCTTTTGCGGTTTGTTCCGCCAGCGCCTTCACTTCCGACGCCACCACCGCAAAACCCCGACCGGCTTCACCGGCGCGCGCCGCCTCGATGGTGGCGTTGAGCGCCAGCAAATTGGTCTGGCCGGCGATGGTGTTGATCAGTTCGACCACGTCGCCGATGCGGGCGGCCGCCTTCGACAATTCGCTGACGCGATCGTTGGTCTTGCGGGCCTGGTCGACGGCTTCACCGGCCATCCGCGCCGATTCCTGCACCTGGCGGCTGATCTCGTTGACCGACGAGGCCATCTCCTCGGTGGCCGACGCCACCGACTGCACATTGGTGGAAGCTTCTTCGGAGGCTGCCGCAACCGCGGTGGTGAGGGTCTGCGCGCGCTCGGCGGTCGCCGACAGCGTCCCGGCAGAAGCCTCGAGTTCGGTCGAGGCGGACGACACGGTATCGACGATCTCGCCGATCATCGCTTCGAACTCGCGGGTAATGTTGTCGACCCGGCGGCCGCGCTCGATCTTGGCTTCCGCGTCCAGTGCGGCGGCCTCGTCGGCGGCCTTCTTGGCGATCAGCGCTTCCTTGAACACCTGTAAGGTGTCGGCCATCGCACCCATCTCGGTCTTTTCGCCCTGATGCGGCACCATCGCGGTCAGGTCGCCCTTGCCCAGCGCCTGCATCGGCTTCACGATCGAGTCGATGCCGCGCGAGATGTCGCGAACCACGTAGAAGCTCACGGCGGCGCCGATGACGACGGCGGCGCCAAGGATGGCCGCGATCATCAAGAAGGCAGATGAATAGGTGTCGGCAGCTTCCTTGGCCGCCCCGGCAGCGCCAGTGTCATTGAGATCGATATCCTTCTTCAGGATTTCGTCGGCCGTGAGCGAAATCTTGTTGACCGTTTTTTGATTCAATTCATGGGCCTCATGAGGAATCTGGCCGGCCGCCTTGCGGGACAACGCCATGACTTCCTCCGTGCCCTTCTTGTAATCTTCCCAGGTCTTGATCCATTCATTGTAGATCGCGCGCTCCGCAGTGGAGGTGATCATCGGCTCGTAGGTCTGGCGGATCTTGTTGTTGCTCTCGACGACACCAGCCAGGGTCTTTTCCGCGGCCAGCTTTTCTTCCAGCGTCTCGGCCAGCATGTGCTCGCGTACCACGTTGCGATAGGTGATGACGCCCGCGCGCAACTCGCCCAACACGCGGACGCTCGGCATCCAATTGGTCGTGATGTCGACGGTATTGGCGTTCATCGCGCGCATTTCCTGGACGGCGAGGAGGCCCATACCCGCGACGGCGACGAGCAAAAACGACACCAGCACGATAATTTTGGAACGGATCGAGAGCTTGGCGAACATGGCTGAAAATCTTTTGGTTGGCGCGTTGGCGCTGCGGGAACGATGGCGCGGCGATTGGACGAGGCAGTAAATACCCCGTGACAATAAACCGCCGGTTCCTGCGTTTGCGTTAACCAAGGCTCCGTAAGATTACGGGCAGCCCGCCGCGACGGCCGAAAGATCAGCTAACCGAAATCTTCAGCGCATCAGCTTGAGGGCATCGGAGAAAAACTCCGGGCCACCGAAATTGCCTGATTTCAGGGCAAGCAACATATCGCCGGCTTTGGCGCCGACGGCACGCAGAACCGGCACGCCCGCAGCGATTTCTGCGCCAACCAGGAAGCCGGGTATACCCAGCCGATCCACCGCAGCGCCTGAAGTTTCACCACCGGCGACGACCAGCCGCCGCACGCCGGCCGACACCAATCCTTCCGCGATATCGGCCATCGCCTGCTCGATCGCATGCCCGGTTGCATCCCGGCCATGACGTGATTGCAGAGCTGCGACCTCCTCGGGCGTCGAACTCGAGGCGATCAGGACCGGGCCTTCCCTCAACCGATCCGTGGCCCAGGCCAGCGCGCGGCGCGCTTCGCCCTTGCCCGCAATGACCTGCTCCGGATCGAGATGAAGCACCGGCATCACCTGCCCGGCATTGGCGACCTGAAGCAGCGTCGCCTGCGAGCAGCTTCCGGCCAGGCAGGCCGCGGGCCCGCCGACCGCCGTGTCGGCGATCGCTCCCGATGTCGCCTGCGATTTGGCCCTGCCGGAGGCCACCAGCGCACGGGCAAGCCCAAGCCCGATGCCGGAGGCGCCGACCGAGAGCCGATGCTCCAGCGCCACCGCGCCGATGCTCTCCAGGTCGGAGGCGAACACCGCGTCGACGATGACGGCGCCGACACTCTGCCCGGCGAGTTCGACGAGTTTGTTGCGAACGGCATCCGGTCCGCGCGCCAATGCCGCGAGATCGATCAGCCCGATCCTTGTTTTGCTTTGGCGCGCCAGCACCCGCACCAGATTGGAATCATGCATCGGATTGAGCGGGTGATCCTTCAGCGGACTCTCATTCAGCGGCACCGATCCGACGAACAGATTGCCCTGATAGACCGTGCGGCCGGTCTCCGGAAACGCCGGGGTCACCAGCACGATCGTATCGCCGGAATCGGTGCGCAGCGCATCCATCACCGGGCCGATATTGCCGGCATCGGTAGAATCGAAGGTCGAGCAGATCTTGAACAGCACATGATCGGCGCCGCGCCCGCGCAGCCATTTTTCCGCCGCGCGCGACCGCGTCACGGCGTCGGAAGCCGCGATCGAGCGGCTTTTCAGCGACACCACCACGGCGTCGACGTCGGGCAGCGGAAAATCATCCGCGGGCACGCCGATGGTCTGCACCGTACGCAGGCCGGCGCGGGTCAGCGTATTGGCGAGGTCGGAGGCGCCGGTGTAATCGTCGGCGATGCAGCCCAGAGACAATTTTCCGGCTGAAGTCACGGCTTTACTCCGGCATAGGAATTGAACCAGCCGAGGCCATCGGTGGTCTTGCCCCGCGGGTTGTATTCGCAGCCGACAAAGCCACGATAGCCGAGCCTATCGAGTTCGGCAAACAGGAACGGATAATTCAATTCCTCGCCATCAGGCTCGTGGCGCGAGGGAATACTGGCGATCTGGACGTGGCCGGTGATCGGCATCATCTCGCGCAGCCGCATGGTGACGTCGCCATGAATGATCTGGCAGTGATAGATGTCGAACTGAAGTTTCAGGTTCGGAATCTTCAACTCGTTGATGAGATCCCGCGCAAAGCCAAAATCATTGAGAAAATATCCCGGCACGTTGCGCGGGTTGATCGGCTCGATCACCACGTCGAGGCCGTGCGGCGCGAAGAACTCAGCGGCTGTCGCCACCGATTTGCGAAACGCCCCGACCGCCCTGGCATCGCCGCGGTCGGCGATACCGGCCATCAGATGCACCCGCTTGACGCCGGTCGCTTTCGCATACGGCAGCGCCGTATGCAGGCTTTGTTTCAGATCGTCGAACCGTTCCGGGAGCGAGGCAAAGCCTTTTTCGCCGGCCGCCCAGTCGCCCGGCGGCAGATTGAACAGGGCCTGCGTCAGGCCGTTGCGTTGCAGCCGTTCGCCGATCGCCTCCGCCGGATGTTCATAGGGAAACAGGAATTCGACGGAGGTAAAACCTGCCCTGGCGGCCGCGTCAAAACGGTCGAGGAACGGCACCTCGGTGAACATCATCGAGAGATTGGCGGCGAAACGGGGCATCCTCTGTCCTCTTCTTGATCGTAGGCACGTTTATTTCGGTTCGCCCGGCAGATGGGTACCGGTGACCTTGGCATACATCCGCGCCACCGACGCATCGTCGTCGCGGCCCATGCCGGAGGCGGCCGTCATCAGGAACATCTGCAATGCTGCGGCCGAAACCGGTACCGGAAATCGCGCCGTGCGCGCCATGTCCTGGATGATGCCGAGGTCTTTCACGAAAATCTCGACCGCGCTGCGCGGCGTATAGTCGCCGTCCAGCACATGCGGTATGCGGTTTTCGAACATCCAGGAATTGCCGGCCGAGGCTGTGATCACCTCGTAGACCTTCCGGATGTCGAGCCCTTGTTTGGCGGCGAACGCGATCGCTTCCGAGGCGGCGGCGATATGCACGCCGGCCAACAGCTGGTTGATCATCTTGAACGCTGCGCCCTGGCCGGCGGCATCGCCGAGTTCGTAAAGCTTGGCCGCCATCGCGTCGAGCGCGGGCCTTGCCTTGGCAAAAGCCGCGGTACTGCCGGAAGCGAGAATAGTGAGTTCACCCTGCGCCGCGCGCTGCGCCCCGCCCGAGATCGGCGCGTCGAGGTAATGCCGCCCGGTCGCTTCCAGTTGTTTTGCGAGCCGCCGCGCCACATCTGGGTCCATGGTCGCCGACGAAATGAACACCGCGTCCTTGGCCAGTGTTTCGCCGACGCCGTCCTTGCCGAACAGAATGGCTTCGGTCTGGGCTGCGTTGACTACCACGCTGACGACGATGTCGGCCGCCTTGGCGGCATCCGCCGGCGTGTGAGCGCCCTTGCCGCCGTCGGCCACAAACTTCTTGACCGCGTCCGCCGAAACGTCGCAGCCGGTGACTTCGAAGCCGGCGCGCTGCAGCGAGGTCGCCATGCCGAAGCCCATCGAGCCCAGCCCGATCACGGCGATGCGTGGTTTTGTCAGAGCGGGTTCAGGCATCAGCGGTCCCTCGGCGTTTCTCGACAGCCGCGATGCGTCGCGGCTTTGCCTCTGGGTATCACGGCTTGGCCGCGCTGCCAAAGCATGAGACAAATCGAAAAACGGGATAACGTCATGACCGAAGCAAAAATCCGCGAGGAAATCTGCCGGCTCGGCCGCTCGCTGTTCGAGCGCGGGCTGACGCCGGGCTCGTCGGGTAACATCAGCGTGAAACTCGACGACGGCGGCTATATCGTGAGCCCGACCAACGCCTCGCTCGGATCGCTCGATCCGGCGCGGCTGTCGCGGCTCGAAGCCAGTGGCAAGCTCGTCTCCGGCGACGCCCCGACCAAGGAAGTGCCGCTGCATTCGGCGTTGTACCAGACCCGCGGCGCCGCGCGCGCGGTAGTGCATCTGCATTCGACCCATTCGGTGGCGCTCTCGATGCTGCCCGAGATCAATCCGCGCGCAGCACTGCCGCCGATGACACCGTATTACCTGATGAAATGCGGGCTCACCGCGCTGGTACCGTATTATCGCCCGGGCGATCCCGCGGTCGCCGATGCCATCAAGGGGCTGGCCGGCCAATACTCATCGGTGCTGCTCGCCAATCACGGCCCGGTGGTGTCAGGCGATACGCTCGAAGCCGCGGTGTTCGCGATCGAGGAGCTGGAAGAAACAGCGAAGCTATATTTGCTGCTGCGCGGACTGAACCCCCGGTATTTGTCGCCGGAGCAGGTGGCGGATTTGACGAGGACGTTCGGGCTGGAGTTGCCGGAGCATGGGCACGACTAGGCTCCGCTCGTCGTCATGGCCGGGCTTGTCCCGGCCATCCACGTCTTCTGCGCCTCAAGAAAGCAAGACGTGGATACCCGGGACGTCTAGCGCGAAGACGCGCTTCGCGCTTTTGCCCGGGCGTGACGAAGAAACCATCACAATCCCAAATACGCCTTGCGGACGTCGGGATTGCCCTTGATCTCGGCGGCGGTGCCCTGCATCAGGACGCGGCCGGTTTGCAGGATGTAGGCGCGATCGGCGATCTCGAGACACTCGGCCATGCGCTGCTCGACGATCAGCACGGTCATGCCGGCGTCGCGGATGCGTTTGACGGCGGCAAAAATTTCATCGACCAGCTTGGGCATGATGCCCTGCGACGGCTCGTCCAGCATCAATAGCCGCGGCCGCGTCATCAGTGCGCGGCCGATCGCCAGCATCTGCTGCTCGCCGCCGGAGAGCGTTTCGGCGCGCTGCTCGAGGCGTTCGGATAATCTCGGAAACAACTGGAACACCAGCTCGAGCGGCGCGTCGCGATCAGCCTCGCCGCGGTACATGTAGCTGCCGAGCCGCAGATTGTCGTGCACCGACAGCCGTGGAAACAGCCTGCGGTTTTCCGGCACATAGGCGATGCCGCGCGCGGTGATCACATGCTGCGGCAGGCCGTCGAGCCGCTCGCCGTCAAAGGTGACGGTACCGGAGCGCGGACGCTCGGCGCCGGCGATGGATTTTATCAATGTCGACTTGCCGGCGCCGTTGGCCCCCGCGACCAGCACGATCTCGCCCTTCGCGACCTCGATCA
>Ga0302308_10005308_pt1 | contig 10047 bp, 11 predicted proteins | sample III_Palsa_E3_3_FD_200531 | JGI IMG/M metagenome (GOLD analysis project Ga0302308, IMG submission 200531) | Peat permafrost microbial communities from Stordalen Mire near Abisko, Sweden - III_Palsa_E3_3 | ecosystem: Environmental > Terrestrial > Soil > Palsa > Peat permafrost | place: Sweden... | reverse complement strand
TGCCGCAAAGCCGGCCCAGGTGGCGGTATAGTCCAGGTTGCGCTGCAGCCATTGCGGCAGCAACAAGTTGATCGCGAAATAGGCGGCGAAGGACAGCACCAGCGCCAGCGTGCCAAACTTGAAGTTGTGATGGCGGAACAGGCGCAGGTCGATGATCGGCTCCTTGTCGGTCAGCTCCCAGATCAGGAACACGGCCAGGCTGATCGCCGCGATGATGCAGGTGACGATGATGAAGGTGGAGTTGAACCAGTCCTCGTCGTTGCCCTTGTCCAGCATGATCTGCAGCGCCCCGACGCCGATGACCAGGGTGATCAGGCCCACGTAGTCCATCTTCGAGCGGACGATCTTCTCGATGCGCCCCTTCATCTGCCGGCTCACCACCATGCAGGCGAAGATGCCGATCGGCACGTTGATGAAGAAGATCCACGGCCAGGAATAGTTGTCGGTGATCCAGCCACCGAGGATCGGCCCGGCAATCGGCGCGACCACCGCCACCATCGACAGCAGCGCCAGCGCCATGCCGCGCTTGTGGGTTGGGTAGATGCCGATCATCAGGCTCTGGGTGACCGGGTACATCGGGCCGGCGACCGCACCCTGCACCGCGCGGAACAGGATCAGCATGCCCATGCTCTGCGAGATGCCGCAGAGGAACGAGGACAGCACGAACAGCAGGGTGCATCCGATGAACAGCTTCACCTCGCCGAGGCGGCGGGTGAGGAAGCCGGTCAGTGGCAGCGAGATCGCCATGCTCACCGCGAATGAGGTGATGATCCAGGTGCTCTGGTCGTTGCTGACGCCGAGGTTGCCGGCGATGGTCGGCAGCGACACGTTGGCGATGGTCGAGTCCAGCACCTGCATGAAGATCGCCAGCGACAGGCCGATGGTAGACAACCCCAGGTTGGGCGGCCGGAATTCGCTGCTCATGGCAACGCCCTCGATACCGGGAAAATCGCCGCGCGGAGCTGGCGTCGCACTGCCTGCTGGCTTCGGCCACGAGGAGACAAGGGAATGGGAAACAGCATCTGTCGCGTGACCTTGGTTTCTGCGATTGCCTGTGTTCTGCGACGGTGCCGGGTGGACGTCCGTTGTGAGCCAGGCGACCCGGGAGGTGCCCGGATACCTTGTTCCCGAAGTGCGGCGGTGGGCCGTATCCAAGGCTGCGGAATTTTGGCAATCACGACCATATTTGTCAATGCAATAATTGCATTTGCATAGATTAAGGGCGTTGACGATTCCCGGCAGCTAGCTGCCGGACGGGCGCGGGGCTGGCCCGGCGATAGATGCCCACTCATCGGATACAGTGACGCAAACCCAGCCACTCAAGAGCCTACGATGCCTCTTCCACACAACGCCTACTACGCGCTGACCGGTGCACTGCAGCCGACAAGAAAGGCGTGGCAACTCGCCGTGGGTTCGGCGCTGTCGGCTTCGGGCCTGTCGATGTCCGTGGCAATGCCGGTGCTGCTGGTGTCGCGCATGGGGAACGGCGTGCAGCAACACGTACTGGCCGAGCGGATTGGTGTCCACCCGGCGGCACTGGTACGCCAGCTCGACCAAGCCGAGAAGGCCGACTTGCTGGAGCGCCGCCTCGTACCCGGCAACCGTCGCCTGCGGGCGATCCATCTGCTGCCCGAAGGGCGCCGGCTCGCCGGCGTTCTGGAAAAGCAGGTAAAAGCCTTGCGCGCAGCCTTCCTGAAAGACATTCCCAAGCAGGATATCGAGACAGCGACCCGTGTCCTTCAACGGTTCGAAGAGCAAGCCCGCCGATACGCGGCGCAGGAACGTGCTGGCGACAAGTGACAAAGCAGGCACGTGGGATTGCGCGGATCGACAACGCCTATCGCCGCCAGCGGCCGATACGCGCATGCGGATCGCGAACCTGTCACCGTGGCGATCATGAAGATGTTTCTGACACGCATGGCACTTACTTAAGCTCGTCATCCCCGCGAGGCGCTTTTCAACAGCGAAGCTGGTCAAGCGGGGATCCAGCGCCTCTGACAGCCTGAAGTCACTGGATTCCTGCTTTCGCAGGAATGACGGAAATTGGAGTTTTTCGCTTAAGTAAGCGCCATTCGTTTCTGACACCTCTTCTGCGACCTGGCTCGCCAAGGTGCCATCTGACCCGGAATCCAGAGACGTCTACTATGAGGTACCAACTATTGATTCGTCCCGCAAATACTACATTTGTCCCGTTCGCCCTGAGCGTAGCGCAGCGAAGTCGAAGGGCATCGTGCACGACTATTTGCGGGCCGCATCAATAACGTCACCGCCCCCTTTGTTTCTCACGCATCGAACGACAGGAGTAACCATGAGCACCGTTCTGGTAACTGGCGGATCAGGTTTCATCGGCAGTCAAGCGATCCTGCAGCTTCTGGCTGCAGGCCACCTGGTACGCACCACGGTGCGCAGCCTGAAACGCGAAGGCGACGTACGCGCGATGCTGAAGGAAGGCGGCGCCGAGTCGTGCGACCGCCTGTCATTTGTGGTCGCCGATCTCGAGAGCGACGACGGTTGGCCGCAAGCCGTCGCCGGCTGCGAATACGTGTTGCACATCGCATCACCTTTTCCTGCCACCCTCCCCCAACACGAGGACGAGTTGATCGTGCCGGCGCGCGAAGGTGCGCTGCGGGTTCTGCGCGCCGCGCGCGATGCTGGCGTCAAGCGCGTGGTGCTGACCTCCTCGTTCGCGGCGATCGGCTACGGGCAGAAAGTGCAGACGGCACCGTTCGACGAAAACAACTGGACTGACCCCGCCGGCGAAGACGTGCAGCCCTACGCGAAATCGAAGACCCTGGCCGAGCGTGCAGCCTGGGATTTCATCGCCCGCGAAGGTGGCAACCTCGAACTTTCCGTGGTCAATCCAGTAGGCGTATTCGGCCCGGTGCTGGGGCCGGACTACTCGACCTCGATCCTGCTGGTACAGCGGCTGATGGATGGCGCCATGCCAGGCTGCCCGCAGCTCAGCTTCGGCGCCGTCGATGTGCGTGATGTCGCCGACCTGCACATCCGCGCCATGACCCATCCCGCCGCAAAGGGCGAGCGATTCCTCGCCGTCGCTGGCGATTTCCTCTCGATACGCGACATCGCCAGGATATTGAAGAATCGCATGGGCGCATCAGCCAAACGGGTACCGACCCGGCAATTGCCGAACTGGCTGGTGCGCCTCGCCGCATTGCGCGATCCGGCGGTCAAACAGATCCTTCCTGAACTCGGCAAGCCGAAGAACGCCACCAGCGAAAAGGCCCAACGCGTGCTCGGCTGGGTCCCGCGTTCGAGCGAGGAAGCCATCGTCGCCACCGCTGAAAGCCTGTTGCAGCTCGGGCTTCTGAAGGAAAGCCCAGCTAGATCAAACGCAACGGCTAAAGGCAGCCCGGACGAATAGCATTTGCTTAAGCGCAAAACCTCACATTTCGTCATTCCCACTTTCGCGCACTGCTACTGCTATCCGGAGCATCCTCGAATGCCCTTTCACCACATACCTCGTCATTCCGGCGAAGGCCGGAATCGCTTTTCCGCAGCGAAGCCGGTGTGCTGCACCTTAGCCGCGCGACCAGATGCTCCTATGCGCGAAGCCAATGCGATTCCGGCCTTCGCCGGAATGACGATAGGGGAGTCGGAACCGAGGATTCACTCACCTATGCCCCTTTGACTCGCCGCGGGAATCATCCCAATCGTGCTCATCCATGTCTCGGCCAAGGCTGGCCAGTGTGTGATCGGATTCGACGTTGGCCTCAGCCCGAACGCATGGCCGCCGTGTGCATACAGGTGCATTTCCGTCGGCACGCCTGCCTTCTTCAGCGCAGTGAAATAAACCAGGGATTGCTGGACGCCGTCCACGTTGTCGTCTTCTGCCTGCACCAAAAACGTGGGTGGCGTTTCACGTGAGACAGGGACATTCGGATTCAACTTGCTGTCGTTGTCGACCGCGAGGTGCCCCGGATAGATGGGCATCGCGAAATCCGGGCGGGCACTTTCCTGGTCGGCAGCGTCGACGGGTGCATACAGGCGCCGCTTGAAGTTCGTGCTGATTTCCGCCACCAGATAGCCACCCGCTGAAAACCCGATCACACCCACCTTGTGCGGATCGATGTGCCATTCCGCGGCGTGATGGCGCACCAGCCGCATGGTTCTCTGGGCATCCTGCAACGAAGGTAGCGATATCTGGTAATTGTGCGGACGGCAATCGCACTGCCAGACATAGGGCACACTCGGAACGCGATACTTCAACAAGACGCAAGTGATGCCCTGGGACGTCAGCCAGTCGCAGATTTCGGTGCCTTCGAGGTCCATGGCCAGGATCTGGAAGCCGCCGCCCGGAAACACCATGACCGCAGCTCCCGTGTTCTTCCCCTTGGGCGCATAGACCGTCATTGTCGGCCTGGTCACATTGGTCACCGCCCCCCGCATTTCCTTTTCCGGTCCCGGAACGGACTGCGCACCAGGCGCCGCTCCCGGCCAGATCGGTATTTGAGTGTTTCCAGCTGCGGGCTGCCAAACCGTCGTCGCAGCATGCGCGCTTCCGCAAGCGGCCAGCAGACACAGGGCAAAGGCCCAAAGTTTCATGACGCTCCTCCGTTTTGGCGCTCGCCAAAGTTGTGCGATCAAGGCAAGAAATCAGGTCTGTCGCAACTTCCTGATGCTGCACGCCGGATCGGGCCTGCTGCAGCCGCCTCTGTGGATTTCTTCGGGCAAGCCTGCGGCGTGCACCAAAGCGAATGCATCACAGAACCCTTCTTCGATGATCACGTCACCGACAGGCGACATGGCATGGTCTAGTGTGGAAGGCCTCCAGTCGGTGTTTGCTCTGGATGTATAACCCGACCCACATCGGTCTACCAGTTCGTTAGGCCACTGCGCCTCTGCTTTGGGGCCACTGGGAAAGAGGCGGACGAATGAAAGTCAGTCACACTGGATGGGATTTCCCAATCGTCTGCGTGGGAGGATCGGCCGGCGGTCTCGACGCCTATATTCGGTTGCTGAAACACCTGCCAAACGACATGGGAGTCGCAGTCGTCATCGTCAACCATGCGAGAAAGTTCGCCTCTCGGCTACACGAGATCCTTCCGAATTTCACCACGATGCCCGTGGAACTCATCGCTGATAGCCTGCGGATTGAACCCAATCGGGTCTTCATCATTCCTGCGCAGCGAGACCTGCACGTGCTTCACGGTGACTTTCGGCTCGAACCGATCTCGAAGCCCCGGGGGTGGCCCGATGTCATCACCGTGTTCTTGCGCTCCCTGGCAGAACACTGGGACGGCAAGCTTATTGCCGTGATCGTCTCTGGCTACGACGGAGACGGCGCCGAGGCGCTTCGCGCTATCAAGGAAGTTGGGGGCACCACGATCGCACAGCGCCTTGACACAGCACGGCAGCCCGACATGCCTGAAAGCGCCATCGCTAGTGGCTTCGTTGATTTCGTACTCTCTCCGGAGGAGATCGCAAAGGCCATCGTGCAAATTGCACATGCCGAACGGTAGCCGGAAGGCGGAATCCGCCGCCATGCGGCCGGCGTGCACGAAGGCATAAAACTCTTCAACCCCGCCGCGCGGGCAAAAACCGGCTGTTGCGCAGTAGCCCCGCCGAGACCAGCGACACCAGCACGCCGACCGGGAAGATCTCCGCGAAGGTCATCGGCAGGCGGTACATCGGGTTCGCGTACTGGACCTTGAAGGCCTCCATGTCGGTGCTCAGCTTCGCCAGCGCCTCGGCGCTCGCACCTTTCGCCTTCTCGCTCGCAATGATCGCGTTCGCATAGGAGGTGGCGAAATCCATGTGCGTCATCGCCTGCACCGCTTCCCACGCGGCCACGTAAAAGATCCCGGCGATGAAGCTGACGCCCAGCCCGACCCCGAGCGCCGGCCAGAACCCGATCACCCCGCCCCGGTCCACATCGCGGTGCCGCTTGATCCCCACGAACACCGCGCTCAGTGCGATCAGCATCGTCGTGTAGCCGATCACCATGCCGTATTTCAGCGGTGGCATCCCGGAGAACACGACGAAGGTGACGAGCTCGAAGCCGCCGACGACCAGGCCCGCGATCAGGCCGTATTTCAGGATGGTGCGCAACATGGTGTGACTCCTTGAGTGGTGGATAAGCCGGCATTGACCGCGATCCGGCGCCGCCCGGCAATCGCCCGAACGGGTGATTTCGATGTTTTCACCCCGAATAACCCTGCATCAGGGCACGATCCCCAGCTCGCGCGCCCGGCGGATCGCCTCAGTGCGCCGCTTCGCGCCCAGCTTCTCGAACAACCGCGCCACGTGCGTCTTGATCGTGTTCGGCGACACGTGGAGGTGCGCGGCGATCTCCTTGTTGGAGTGGCCGGCGGCCAGTTCGTGCAGCACCTCCAGCTCCCGCTCGCTCAGACCCAGCGCCGCCTGCGCCTTCGGATTGCCGTCGAAGGCAGTCGGCGCCGGCGCGGCGAAGACCCGCACGCCCAGGAAGATGCCGAGCACCAGGAAGGCGGTCGCGACCAGGAACAGGTAGATATCGCCCGAATGCATCCGCGCCAGGCGCTGGTAGTCGAGCCACTGCAGGGCAAGCGTGCCCGCCGCCAGCAGCGCCCCGTAGCCGACCACCCGCTGCCACATCCCCGTCTCCGTTCGCCTTATACGAGGTCATCTTAATGCTGGTGTGCCAAGGCAAAGTCACACAGCGGTTCAAGGTCGGCCAACGCTTCCTCCGTTAAGCGGATCTTGAATGTCATGCGGAAGCTTTCTTTGCCTTGGCCAATCGCGCTTCAAGCTTTTTCAGCACCGCGCCAGACGAAAAGTACACCCCGCCAGCTTTGGCCTGATCACGCGAAGCCAACCCACGGGCGATGAAAGCGGCCTGTTCCTGGCGCTGCTGAATTTGTGCCCGCACCGCGTACTCGACAAAGCCGGACAGACTTTCCCCGTCGCGCAAGACTTCCTCTGCGGCGCGGCGCAGAACCGGTTCAACACGCAGCGAAGGGATGGTTGCGGTTTTCATGGAAACTCCGAGTGCGATGCAATGGCGATTCATCTTGGCGCGATTCAACGACAGCGGCAAATCGCCCGGAAAGAAGGTAAGGACGATCCCTGGAAGCAACGCTTAGTCGCCCTTGGGCAGCTTGAGCAAGCGGACCCACCAAGTTGTCACCGACACCACCCCCGGAAGGGGTCCGGTCACTCGGCTGAGCGAGATTGCCGTGACTGCAGGGCGACGCGTACCAGATACGCGACGATCGCGATGTTGGCGATCAGCGCAACCAATTTGAACCCGCTGAAACGGTGCACGGCTTCGTAGATTTCCAGCGGCACCAGCGAGCCGGTGGCGACGACCGTGAACCATTCAGCCCAGTACTTCTGCAACCACAGCCCGATGCCCTCGGTCGCGAAGATCGCGGCATAGGCCAGCGCGACCAGTCCGATCGCCACAAACTTGCTCGGGCCCATCGACTGCAGCTTCTCCACCAGCCTCCAGCGCAGGCCGTTGCTGTCACTCAGCGACAACTGCTCCAGCCAGTGCACCAGATGTTCGAAGTTCTGCGAACGATCCAGATGGAAGGCCGCGATCGCCACCAGGACCAGGCCGATGGCCTTGGCGCCCTTGTATACCGCGATGACACGCAGCCACCCATGGTTGCGGGGCTTGCGCGCATCGGTCGGCCCGGCTTGGGAGTCGCGGCGGCTATCGGACATGGCGGGACATTCCGGGAATCAGGACCCGAGTGTGCTTTTGCTGGCGTGAACATTCGATGCAGCATCGGCGGCAACCGCAAGAATGGTGTCAGGGAGAATTTGGGCGCGCCGGACGTCGCAAGGAAAGCTGCGTGATGCGACAGAAATTGTCCCTGACACCTTTTCGTTGCCGGCTACTGATAGGTTGGATGCTGCCGCACGACGTACGACGCGCCGCTCGGGGGCGAACGCACGGGGAGCGCGAGGTAAGTGCCCTGCTCCTCGCGAACACCGGGTTTCGTACCGTGCGGTGGCTCCAGGTCCTGCGCATTCACGTCGCTGATGATGTCGCGTAGCTTCATCACGTCGCGGACGATGGCATCGCCCATGATCGACAGCGTGACGTCGGATAGCTCGGCGTGATCGCTGCAGGTCACCACATTGCCAAGGGCCCGCAGGCTGCTCAGCAGCAGGTTGATTTCGTCGAGCTGATCCAGAGTGACGCCAAAGAGGTAGCGGTCACCTGCCTCATCCATCACCGGCTCGGCGGCGTCCGGTTCTGCAGTTTCCGTACAAGCCTCCGCGTCCGCATCGGCCTCGCCTGCTGCCGTCCGATCGCGACGCTCGGCCGGCCAGGAGAGGTCGTCGAGCACTTGCCCGATCTGCTCCTCCAGCAGCTCCATGCAGATCGCCACCTCACCCGGGCGAATCTCCGCATACCACTCCTGATCCTCATCCGGCCTGCGCGGTCGCGCCAGATGGGTCAGGAACCCCACGTACTCGCGTAACTGCTTCAGCCGCAGCTGGCTGTCCTCCGGCAGGAAATAGCCCGTTGTTTCCAGATCATCCGAATCGAACGTCGACATGGTCGCCTCCTTATTCCAAGAAGTGCCCGTCCACGGCATGACGACGGACGGGAAGTCGGGAGGTTAGAAACCGCTAACAGACGGCGGGCGTATTTCCCCGAAGGGTGTTGTATTAGCCGCCCTCCCGACGCAGGCATCGCGTCGGTCCATGCCCGCAGCAACACGGGCACAAAAAACCCACCGGTTTGTCGGAGGTGGCTGCCGCTGTTAGAGGAGTTTCTACGCTCCTTGCAAACGAGTCTGCTACGGCCATGGAGGGGAGTCAAGACAGGTGCGGGTAAGTGAACCTGACCCCGATAGTTGGTATCGACTCCCGAAGCCTCAGCTTTTAAACCAGCAGAAAATGCTGAGAAATTTACTTTGACCAGAGTTGAGAGACGAACTAATTTTCAACTCTTAATATATTGATTAACTCGAACCTTGAAACGCCGTAACCGACTGAGGCTCGATACACTTGCAAGTCGGTAGGTCAGACTATCAATTCTGACGTTCTTTACCAATCCCGCTTTACGTAGATGGTGGTAGAAAAGCCTAAGAATGAATTTTCCGCTAATATGACGCATATTATGACGCTTAGATCCGAATGCTGCGTTACTTAATAACTGATAATCATCCATCCGAGAGATGTGACCCGCAGCGGTGAGCAACTTCGCAACATTGTCTATATATCTTGTAATCTTCAATATATCTAGCTCCGAAGGTTGTCCATTACTTGTAAACTCCTCGGGCGTCAGATCACAATTTGGAATGCCAAGGTCATATTTTTTAATCAAAAAAAACGATCTAAACAACCTATCCAATAGCGGCACCCACAAGGATATTGCATGCGAATATCGCAATCTATTTCTGATTGTTGATCTCTTCGACCGCGGAAATTCTTCGACGCAAATTTGCATTAATGCAAACTCTTCCACAATAGCATTTTCTATGCAGTAATCATCTAAATAAAAAACGTTTTCAGCATCAACGCAAAGACCCATTAAGTCGTCGAAATCTTTGTCTAACACATATATACGCTTTACGACATCAACAGATAAGTTAGTCTTTGCGTGAACCAATACGTTATTTTTTCCGTTCAAGGGAAATACTTCAAAATCAATGATTTTAGGAAAAGCTTTCCTAAAAATCATTTCATACAAATTTTCTTGGTTTTCATCTTCAACAAAAAAAATAATTGGAGATACTCTTGAATAAAAAATATCCCGAACCTGCAATGCATCTTCGCTATAAGCTGGAACTCCAGACATAAACTGCTCCTTTAAGCGCCGAGTACAATGCATTTATCCCGATGCTTCGCGACAATTTCCGGAGAATGGGTAGCAAGAATTATCTGTGTATCGGGCGGAGCTTGGCTAAGTATTGCCCCAAGAAAATTTTGTTGCCACTTTGGATGAAGTGAAAGCTCTGGCTCATCGACGACGAAAACGCGATCACTTTCGGAGACAAAAGCAAGAAATGTCAGCAAAATTACTATCTGTCTCTCTCCTGAAGAAAGCCTATCCACTGAACGGTAAGCCCCCGTCTCACTTCCCTT
>Ga0302308_10005306_pt1 | contig 10048 bp, 9 predicted proteins | sample III_Palsa_E3_3_FD_200531 | JGI IMG/M metagenome (GOLD analysis project Ga0302308, IMG submission 200531) | Peat permafrost microbial communities from Stordalen Mire near Abisko, Sweden - III_Palsa_E3_3 | ecosystem: Environmental > Terrestrial > Soil > Palsa > Peat permafrost | place: Sweden... | reverse complement strand
ACGGAATGAGCCGCGGTGATGTGCTTGAGCGCAAGGGCGGTGAGCAGCGGAAAGCCGATGACGACGCCGAACGCCACCACCGCGAGCGAAATCAGGTCGCCTCGTTCGGGCCGCTTTTGCCGGAACACCAGCAAGAGCGCGAGTCCCAGCAAGCCGGCGATTCCAGCACGCGCGACCGTGAGAAAGACCGGATCGAAGGCCGCGACCGCGACGCGTGTCGCGGGCAATGAGCCGCTGAAAATCAGCATCCCGAGGAAACCGTTCATCCATCCGCTTGCCGTCTTGTCCATCATGCTCCCCTATTTTCAGCTAGCAGTATCGGCCCATAGAGCATGGATTTTCCAGAGACAGTGCACTACAGTTAGGGAAAACTGTATGGGTTAAAAATCAGTACACATGGAAGACACTACCTTCTTTAGCACGGATGCCGGCACCCTGGTCGAACGCGTCATGCAGGCCATCCGGCAGCGAATTGCCGGACGTACCCTGGCGCCGGGCGCCAAGGTTCCCTCCATCCGGGGCTTCGCCGACACCTTGCAAGTCTCGAAGTCCACCGTGGTGGAAGCCTATGATCGCCTCGCGGCCGAAGGGGTCATCCAGTCGCGCCGCGGGTCGGGCTTTTACGTCGCCGGACACCTGCCGCCGCTGTCGCTCGCTGAGCTGGGCCCACGCCTGGACCGTGTTGTCGATCCGTTCTGGGTGTCGCGGCAATCGCTGGAAGCCGGCGCGAATGCCCTGAAACCCGGTTGCGGCTGGCTACCTGCATCGTGGTTGCCCGAGGCGGGGTTACGCCGCGCATTGAGATCCGTCGCTCGCACCGACGCCGCCGTGCTGGCCGACTACGGCACGTCCCTCGGGCTCCCGGCGCTGCGGCAATTGCTCGCGCGCCGCATGGCGGATCGCGGCATTGAGGCGGCGCCCGATCAGATCATCCTCACCGAATCCGGCACGCAAGCCATCGACCTGTTATGCCGCCTGCTGCTCGAACCCGGCGATACAGTACTCGTCGATGACCCCTGCTATTTCAATTTCCTCGCCTTGTTGCGCGCTCACCGCGCCAAGATCATCAGCGTTCCGTATACGCCTGCAGGTCCCGATATCGACCTGTTCGCGCAGGCGCTCGCGGAGCATCGGCCGCGGCTCTACATCACCAACTCGGCGCTTCACAATCCGACGGGCGCAACGCTCTCGCCGGTCGTTGCGCATCGGCTTCTTAAGCTCGCGGACCAGTCGGGCCTGACGATTATCGAAGACGATATCTTCGGCGACTTCGAGCACGAATCCGCCCCTCGCCTCGCAGCGTTCGACGGCCTGGAGCGAGTCGTCCATATCGGCAGTTTTTCCAAGAGCCTCTCGGCGTCGGTGCGCTGCGGTTTTATCGCGGTGCGGCGCGACTGGGTCGAGCGATTGATCGACTTAAAGATTGCCACCTCTTTCGGCGGCGGACGTCTTTCAGGCGAACTCATCCTCGCCGTGCTGAAAGACGGCACGTACAGAAAGCACATGGAGAGCTTGCGAGAGCGCTTGTCCCGTACGATGGGGCAAACAAGCGCGCGGCTGGAAGCACTGGGTATCGAACCATGGATCGAGCCGCGGGGAGGCATGTTTCTCTGGTGCAAGTTGCCCGACGGACTGGACGCAACGGACGTTGCCCGGCGGGCGCTGGCCGAAAACGTCATCCTTGCGCCGGGCAATGCGTTCAGTGTCGAGCAATCCGCCAGCCAGTTCCTGCGCTTTAACGTCGCTCAGTCGACGGACCCACGCGTTTTTACTGTGCTCGAGGCGGCGATGCATGGATGAGCGCTTGCAAAGCATCAAACGCGCAGTGTGAATATCACCGACAACGCGTCAAGCCTGCGCCATCTTCGCCAGCGCTTCGCTGATCAACACTCGCGTCAATTCACCCGCAGGCAGTTCGCGCCCAAGCCGCGCCGCCTGTCCCGACCACAAGCTCGTGAAGTCACCCTTGCCTGCCTGCTCGGCCTTGGCCTTAAGCGGCGCAAGCGCGGCGCCGGCAAGTGGAAAGGCGGGTGCCACACTGGACAGGGGGCCTAGTTCACGGATCGCCCGATTGATGATGCCGCGCGCCGGCCGGCCCGTGAAAATGTTCGTCAACACGGTGGAGTCATCCTGGGACTCGCGCAGCGCAATCCGATGCACCTCCGGCACCTTCGCTTCCGGACAAAACAGATAGGCGGTCCCCATCTGCACAGCCGACGCGCCCAGTGCGAGCGCAGCGACAATTCCCCGCGCGTCGGTTATGCCGCCGGCGGCGATCACGGGAACAGAAACGGCATCCGCTACTTGCGGCACCAGCGCAAACGTGCCGACCTGAGCGGCATAGTCCTGCGTCAGGAAATTTCCTCGATGCCCACCTGCTTCAACGCCCATCGCAATCACGGCATCGCACCCATGCGCTTCGAGCCAGCGTGCTTCCGCAACGGTGGTTGCCGACGCGATGATTTTCGCTCCGGTCGCCTTCACGCGATCAAACAGGCTTTTATCTGGCAGTCCGAAATGAAAACTCACGACCTCGGGTTTGGATTCCTCCACGACCGCGCAGAAGTCGCTGTCGAACGGGCGACGGCCTGCCGCAGGCGGCGTCACTTCGGGATCGAGTCCATATTCAACGTAATACTCCGCCAGACGCGCGCGCCATGCCAAGCTGCGCGATACATCGGCTTGCGGTGGGACATGACAGAAGAAATTGATGTTGATCGGGCCGCCTGCTTCGCACACGGCTATCGCCAATTCGGGTGTACCAGGGCCTGCCATGGGTCCTAGAACAATAGGTGCTTCAATACCAAACAAGTCGAGTATCCGACGATCGCGCCAGGTGCCCATGCTCTTTTCTCCTTGATGATGTTCGCGGTGCCCGAGTGACGTGGAATCCATTCGTTGCACTCGGCTTGGCCCTGCACAGCGGCCCGAATGCACTGCGGTTGAAGCGTACATCAATGCCCACATTGCCTTCGATAGAACCGCCCGGTTCCCGCTTAAAGACAGCCTTTAGCCCGCGCCGTCAGCAGCGCAAAGCTTAGCAAGCTTTCAAGAAGCGAGCGGCGCTTTGATGTGATAATTGCTATCACTTTCCCCGATATCGAGAGTCGACATGGATGCAGCCGATTTACGCATATTCGAGTCGGTCGCGCGAAACGGCAGCATGAATCGCGCAGCCCTGGAGCTTCATACTGTTCAGTCGAACGTCACGGCGCGGGTTCGCTTGCTCGAAGAGGAATTGGGTGTACCCCTCTTTCACCGGCACCACCGAGGCGTTGAACTGACGGCTGCTGGCCGCAGGCTATTGCCTTTCTCCAGACAGATGGCGCGGTTACTCGACGACGCACGCAGCGCCGTCAAGGATGATGGCGTCCCACGCGGACCACTGATCCTCGGTACGCTGGAAACGACCGCTGCACTGCGCATGCCCGACGTACTCGCCTCGTTTGCGCTAGCTTATCCGCAAGTGGATATGGTTCTGCGGACCGGGACCACGGCGGGCCTGATTGACGACGTCCTGCAATACCGGCTGGACGGCGCGTTTGTCGCGGGTCCGGTGCATCACGACGACCTATCCACCGAGGCCTTCTTTCGTGAGGAAATGGTACTCGTGACAGCGCGTCATATTCGCTCCATTGCTGAGCTTGCGCAGTCGGGCGACGTGAAGACGATCGTATTCCGGATTGGATGTTCGTACAGGACACGGCTGGATATCGTGCTGGCGCGGCACAGCTTGCGAGTCAGCACGCCGCTGGAATTCGGCTCGCTGGACGCCATGCTCGGTTGCGTGGCGGCAGGCGTGGGCGTGACGCTCCTGCCGAAAGGCGTGGTCGCCACGGCGTGGCGCGAAGGCCGCGTGGCAGTGCACGATCTCGCACCCGAAGATGCTCGCGTCGACACAATGTTCGTGCGTCGCCGCGATGTATACGCGAGCACCGCGCTTAACGCCTTTCTTGAGATTGCGCGTCCGGTCGCAACCCCCACGCCCGCGCTCGTGCTTGCTTGAACGATGCGGGCGTGAGCGAACAGGCTAAGACATCAGGTGCGCCCGCTTACGTGACCCGCTTACGTGACCCGCTTAGACGTGATCGCGAAAGACTTCCTTCGCGGCAAACAAGCCATTGAGTGCAGCCGGGAATCCCGCATACACTGCCATTTGCATGATGGTCTCGACTATCTCCTCGCGGCTGATACCCACATTAAGCCCCGCGGCAATATGGACCTTAAGCTGAGGCGTTGCATTGCCTAAAGCGGTGAGCGCTGCAATGGTGGCAATCTCACGAGCACGGATATCCAGGCCCGGTCGCGAATAGATATCACCGAATGGAAATTCAAGCAGGTACTTCGCAAAGTCCGGCGCAATATCCGCAAGCGAGTCAATAACCTTCTCCCCCGCTTCCCCGTCGATCTCCGATAACACCCGCTTGCCCCGTTCTAGGCGGCTTTCCTGACCCGCTTGGCGTTCGATCGTGTCTTGCATTTTTCAGTCCTCAGTTGAGTATGGGCATAACCAGCTATCTTGTTGTCGAGGACGAGAAGGCATGCCTGAAGTTCTGCCACCCTGAGTCGGACCTGATCGCGATGTTCCGCCAGCAGCTCGCACCGGGCTTCCTCGGTCGCCGCGCCCTGCGCGCGAAGCCCGGCATAACGCAGCATTTCCTGAATCGGCATACCAGTCGTTTTGAGCCGGCTCAGGAACTCGATCCATGTGAGGATCGAAGCGTCATAGACACGTTGACCCGTACTGTCTCGCAGCGCGAACGGCAGCAATCCGATCCGTTCATAGTAGCGAATCGTATAGGCCGTGAGACCCGTCTGCTCGGCGATATCACCTATCTTCATGGCTGCGTTCTCGTTTCGACATAGAGCATGGTAGGACTTAGAGTGCACTCTAAGTCAAGCACTTTTCGGCATTGTGCCGCTAACGCGGAATATGGGCCGCCTGCGTCGCGATAAGCGGGTGGACTTAGCGCCGGAAAATATCAAAAGCTCGCTTTATCCTCGCCTTCCGCTCGTCGCGAGGCGCCGAAAGTTCACGTACCATACGTCCTGCGCGGTACTGGCTAGTCCCATTTCTGCAACGTCGCTTATTCGAATAATTTCTACAAAGACGCGGGCTATGGAAAACGTTCTGGTTTTAATCGTCGGCGTGGCAGCCGGCATGTTGAGCGGCATTATCTGCACGGGATCGTCCATGATGCTGATGCCGGTCCTCGTGATCCCGGCGCGATCATGGGGAATCTCGGCAAGACTGGCAACGGGCTTTCTGGGGCTTGAATTACAGCAGGCTGCCCGCCGTGAAAGATCAGTATGATCCTGATGGCTTGTTCTTCGTTCATCATGGCGTAGGGAGCGAACGCTGGAGCGCTGACGGTTACGAAACCTGGATAAGACCGATGCCGGTTGAACAGTTGCACGCGCACCGCTCGAAATGTCCCGCCTTCCCTTTTTAGAGTCACTTCAACGATGCCATCCAAGACCACTGAATCGTCATCCGATGAGGCATACGAGCCTGGGGCACCGCATCGCCGGCTGGCGCTGGATGAAAACCGACATGTCATCACGCACGGCCTCAAGACCTACTTCTGGCAGGATATCTATCACATCGCACTGACGGTCGGATGGCCGCTATTTTTCGCGGTCGCGGCGCTGCTCTTCCTGTTGCTCAACTTCGGGTTCGCGTTGCTGTACCTGCTGGGACATCACGCGATTGCAAACCAGGCTCCCGCTGGTCTGCTAGGCGCGTTCTTCTTCAGCGTGGAGACGCTTGCAACGGTAGGTTACGGCGACATGCATCCGGATACCATCTACGGCCACAGCGTCGCCACATTGGAGATCTTCGTCGGGATGTCAGGCATTGCGTTGACGACCGGCATGATCTTCGCGCGGTTTTCGCGGCCCCACGCACGCATCCTGTTCGCGAAGCGCGCCGTGGTCCGTCCTATCGACGGTCGGATGACGCTCATGGTCCGCGCCGCCAATGCGCGTCAAAACGTGATTGTGGAAGCGAAGGCCAAGATGCGGCTGATGCGCTCGGAGACCACGCCCGAAGGGTTCTATTTTCGCAAGGTATTTGATCTTCCGTTGATTCGCGAACAGCATCCGATCTTCCTGCTCGGCTGGAGCCTGATGCATGTCATCGATGAAGAGAGCCCGCTCTTCGGCCAGACGCTCGAGTCGCTCAAAGCGAGCAACGCCGAGTTGATGCTGATGGTGGAAGGCCTGGACGAAACCACGGCGCAGCCCATGCAAGCACGTTATGCGTGGCCGCCTGAATGTATTCTTTGGCAGCATCAGTACATCGACCTGATGTACGAGCGGGACGGCGAAACGCATCTCGACTACGGCAAGTTTCACGATGTCGCGCCGCTCTGACACGAATTCTGGTTCGCGGCGCTTGGGCTTCAACTGATCCGGCCGTTCGTACAGTCACTGTATCTGTCGCAGCGATTTCTTAGCGGATAAGCTAAGGCACGCTATTCCGCTTTACGCTTGATGGATCGCCAACCGATTCTTGCCATGGAAGGAACCCATGACTGCCGCTAACAAGACCGTCCGAATGTTGACCCGCTATAAAGCCTGGGCCAACGATCTCATCTTCTCCATGCTGAGGGACATGCCGTACGAGGAGGTTGTCCGGCCACGGCAAACACGCTTCGGAAACATGGTCCACACGCTGAACCATATCTACGTCATAGACGCCGTGTTCCAGGCCCATCTTCAGGGACGCGAACATGGTTACTCGGCACGTAATACGCCGAGTCATCCGTCTCTGGAAGACCTGTGGCAAGCGGTCCGGACGCTGGATCAATGGTACGTCGATTTCGCCGAGGGTTTATCGGCCGAGGATCTCGACCGGTCCATTCATTTCAAGTTTATTGGCGGTGGCGAGGGTGTCATGACCTGTAACGAAATGATCCTGCATGTGGTCAATCACGGCACCTATCACCGCGGGTTTGTCGGCGACATGATGTATCAGGCAGGGGTCACGCCTTCTGCCACCGATCTTCCCGTGTTCCTGCGCGACGTGACGCAAGAGGCTTAGCGCTCCGTGGTTTCCCGGATAAGAGGCCGCGTGTGCTTTATAAGCGGCCGGGACCCATGGTTCCCGCGGTGGCTTGCCGGTCTTCGCGCGGCGACCGGTCAAAGCATTTCTTATAGCAGCGCGCAAAATACGAAGGCGATTCGAACCCGCTCGCAAGGCTGACCTCCATGATGGAAAGGTCAGTTTGTTGCAACAGTTGGCGACCTCTTTCCAGCCGCAGGTTCAAATAGAAACCAGCGGGCGATTCGCCCATGCTTGCCTGAAAAAGCCGCTCGAGTTGTCGGCGGGTGATATTGACATTCCTGGCCAGTGTGTCGATAGCCAAAGGGGTTTCAATGTGGTGCTCCATCTGCGCAATAGCCGACAGCAGCTTGGTGTTGTTCACGCCATAGCGCTCAACCGGCGCCGCACGTTGCAAGTTCTTCTGCGGACGAATCTGTCCCAGCACGAACTGGTCGGCGATCCGGATCGCAAGATCGCGCCCATGACGCCGTGCGATGAGTTCGAGCATCAGGTCCATCGATGCCGTTCCGCCTGCCGAGGTGATCCGCTGACCGTCGATCTCGAAGATCTCATGACTGGTGCGTAATGCCGGATAGCGTTCTACGAACGCCGCGGTCGTCTCCCAGTGAACGGTTACGCGAAATCCCTGCAGCAACCCCGCTTCCGCTAACACGAAGGCGCCAGTGTCCACGCCGCCAAGAATGATTCCCGCGGTTGCCTGTCGTTTTAGCCAATGCTTGAGCGTCCGGTCGAGATACGCCAGCGGATCGTATGCCGCGACGACGAACAGGATTGAAGCACTTTCGATCGTTTGTAACGGCCCGTCCACCGCCATCGACATGCCGTTGCTTGCCTCCACCGGCTGACCGTCCGGGCTCAACACCTTCCAGCGATACAAGTCACCGCCGAGCCGGTTAGCGGACCGCAAAGGTTCGGCTATCGCTGCAAAGTCGAGCAGCGAAAAACCGGGCATCAGCAAAAAAACAATGAGTTCGCTCATGGGGCGGACACTCCAACCGGACTTGATGGCGCCGCAAGGCGGCGAAAGCGCTTGAACGCTTTTTGCATTCGCAATCGATTGTCGCAAAATTAGCAATCAAGGTCGCATATTTATTGTTTATCCCGGAACGGGAACCGTAAAGTTAGGCGGACGTTGAGTAGGATTCAGGCCCGCTACGGCTACTTGGCGGCGGCCCTGGGCGGCGTTTGAACGAGTCACCATGACGATATTGGAAATAATAAATCTCTATAAATTAGGATTACGTATCTAATAAAACGGACGGAAATACAGGCGACAACGTAACGACCCGATCACAACACAACATGGAGATAAAGATGAACGCAATCGCAAGACCGGCCAACGAGACGTTCTCCGCTGACTGGAGAACCTTCGACTCGATCCATCGCATTCAGGCCGTCAAAGTCCTGACCGACAGCCTGAAAACAACCTGGGACGATGACCGGATCAGCCACTACCATTTCTTATGGCTGCGCGACAATTGTCCGTGTCCCGAGTGCGTCCATCCGGGCACCCGCGAACAAATTTTCGAGGTGGTGGATGCGCCGGATGACCTTGCCACAGAGAGCGTTTCCCTGGATGCAACGGGCGCACTGAATGTCCGCTGGAGCGACGGCCATCGCAGCGTATATGAAGCCGGCTGGCTGCGTTCCCACGCCTATGACGCTACGTCGCGCACCGAACGGGCAGACCACCTGCGCAGCGTACGTCCGTGGGAAAGCAACCTGGTGATCCCGACGTTCGACTACTCGTCCGTGATGTCATCCGACTCTGTCCTGCTCGACTGGCTGCTTGCGGCGCGCGACGTCGGATTGACCATGCTCATCGGCGTGCCCGCAACAGACGAAGCGGTGGAAACCGTAGCGAAGCGCATATCGTTTATTCGCGAGAGCAATTTCGGCATTACTTTTGAAGTCAGGACGAAAGCTGAAGCAGCCGATAGCAATGCCTACACGGCCCTGGAATTGCCGGCACATACCGACCTGCCGACCCGGGAACTTCAACCCGGCTTGCAGTTTCTTCATTGCCTGATCAACGACGCCACCGGCGGAGAAAGCACCTTCGTGGATGGATTCGCGATAGCAGCGACTTTGCGCACAGAGTCACCTGAAGACTTCCGCCTGCTATGCGAGTACCCCGTAGAGTTCTGGAACAAAGCGCCGCAGAGTGACTATCGCAGCTATGCACCTATTATTGGTCTCGACTCTCGCGGCGAGGTGAGTGAAATCCGGCTGGCGAACTGGCTTCGTGCACCCTTCAATTTGCCGGCCTTAGCAATGGGCGCGTTCTATCGCGCGTATCGGCACTTTTCCGCGCTTACCCGGGATTCGCGATTCATAGTAAGTCGCCGGTTGGAGGCGGGCCAAATGTGGTGCTTCGATAATCGCAGGACCATGCATGCCCGTAAGGCCTTCGATCAGGCGAGCGGGAAGCGCTTCTTGCGAGGGTGTTACATGGATCGCGACGAGTTGCTGTCGCGCATTCTCGTATTGCAGCGTGGTAGTACACGCCCGTCAATCCGCGTCGCTTAGCGATCGCTAAGCGCCCTCACTCGTCTTGCTTAGATGACGCAGCGGCCCATCGTCGCTGCATCGCTTCTACAAGATGGCGCCACAGAAATTCAGCAGCCGGAGAAAGGCGCCGGCCTACCCGCCGTATTGCCTGGCTGCTGAATTCGCGTGCAATCGGATGCTCCAGCTCGATCGCGACCAGACGCCCCGCTTCAAGATATTGCCGCGCCGCATCGGTCGACATGAACGCCACGCCCAGTCCCGCTGCGGCAATGGCCTGGGCCGCCGAGAAAAGATCGCAGCGGTACGACGGCGTCAGGTTCAGCCGCTCTGCCCGAATAATGGCATCGAGATATTGCTGGGCGCCGAAGCGCTCAGGCATGAAGATAAGCCGCTGATCGCGCAACTGTTCAAAGCGAATGCGCCGCTCGCCGGCCAAAGCATGGCGCGGACTAACGAGCGCACAGAACT
>Ga0302308_10005303_pt1 | contig 10049 bp, 6 predicted proteins | sample III_Palsa_E3_3_FD_200531 | JGI IMG/M metagenome (GOLD analysis project Ga0302308, IMG submission 200531) | Peat permafrost microbial communities from Stordalen Mire near Abisko, Sweden - III_Palsa_E3_3 | ecosystem: Environmental > Terrestrial > Soil > Palsa > Peat permafrost | place: Sweden... | reverse complement strand
ACATTATTGGAACGACGCCTAGTTCGCCACGAATCATCGATGTTTATTTTTGGAGATAGAAGAGCCGCTAGCGTTGGCCCACCTGCCTAAATGCCAAGGTACGCAGATGCGAATCGGCGCGTCGCTCCCGTGACCACACTCTCTCTATTGGTAGTTCTCAAATCTCTTCCAGGGACTGAGTATCTTAGCCCGCCCATCACTTTGAACGCAGAATATTCAAGTCTATTGCCCATCGTCGCCGATAGGCATTCCTGGGGGAGCGTCAACTGGTTTGGCGGGGACAAACTTTTCCGGAGCGCGCTCGAACTCCTGAATACGTTCGATGAAAGCTGCACGGTGGATCGCTTCCGCGGTGTCTTGTAGCGGCGGAGCCTCGGTCATGCCCTTCAGCACGTCGGCTATGTGGGAACGTGTGATGGCGCGAGCCTGACTGGATGCAGCAGGATTGACGGCAAGGGTGAGCATTGCTTCAAGGGCGCGGAACTCCACGGCGCGTTCGACTTCCGACGACATACTATGGCCTGCGTCCGGTCGTTCAGCTGTAGTTTTTGAGATGCCCTCAAGGATGCCACGCAACGAGGGTGAGGCTGGGACGCGCATGTGGTATTCGATCAACCGGCTGGCACGTGCGGGGTCCAAAAGCGTCGCAAGGGTGAGATCTGCCGACGCTTCAGCTGCGGCAATTGGATCGAATGTAAGTCCGGTGTGCGAAGGCAGTGATTCGCGGGTGCGGCTAAGCGCAGGGGGGTGTGGCGGCAGCAAGGAAAGGATCGATTCAGGCAGTGTCAGAGTCTGAGGCTCGAGTGTCTTCAGGACGGAGGCAATGGCTTTATTCTGCTCTTTGGGGTCTAGGATAGAGGGATTCATCTGACCGTCGCCGCGCAGATTATAACGATAGTCGAGACCGCCAATCTCCTTGGTTGCTGCTTCGGTTTGATACCGGTGAAAGAGATAGAGCGGCACCAATGTTTCTTCAAGCTGGGCCATGGGTGTGCCGATCTTGATGGCATCTTCGCCGAAGCGCTTGAGAGCCGTGGTTCGTATGTCGAGGATACGATTGAGCTCATCTGCTGGATCGGCGCCATTATCCCAAAGATGGGCATGAGGATGTGCACTGCCGAGAGGGCGGGCATCTTCATCCGTGATGAAGATGAGACCGGTCTTTTCTGAGTCGTGCAGAATGGTTTCCAATGCGGCTGGATCTTCAATCGGCTTACCGCTTTTATCGAACTCGCGATAGCCATAATCGATCGCGACTTTGTCCCACTCCCCAATGTTGATCGCATATGCATGCGAGATATCAGGCATCCCATCCTTGCCGAGTGTGATGTAAGGATGTGGATAGTCCATTACGCTCACTGACTGATCCGGTGTATGAGGAAAGCTGGAGGCCGCGAAGTTGTGGGCCAAGCCGAGGGTATGCCCGGTTTCATGCGCGGCCAACTGTCGGATGCGCGCGAGAACAAATTGCAGCATCGGGTCGTTCTCGGGATCCCGAGCGTGGCCCGCGCTATATGGGCTGAGCAGGGCTTCGGCTATCAGATAGTCCTGGCGGCCGCGAAGGCTTCCCAGGGTAACGTTGCCTTTGATAATTTCTCCGGTGCGGGGATCCGTTACAGCCTCTCCGTAGCTCCAGCCTCGCGTGTAACGATGCACCCACTGGATGATGTTGTAACGAATATCCATGGGGTCGGCATCCACCGGTAACGCATTCACTCGAAAAGTGCCGGGCGCCCAGCCCGCAGCCTGGAAGGCCGCATCCCACCAGCGGGCTCCTTCGATCAGAGCCGAGCGAATGGCCTCAGGTGCTCCACGATCAACGTAATATTGGACGGGGGTTACGGCAACGCAGGCATGGGTACAGGTGGGGTCGCGTTTAATTAGGCGATGGCGAATGATGAAACTTTGATCGAGCGGCTCACTCAAAGGGGCGTTGTAATCACGATACGTTTTTGGAAAATAGCCGGCGCGGGGCGAAAATCGTCGAGGAGTAAAGCCCGGCGGTGGAAGTTCGATGAAGCTCTGGTGCTCACGCACGGTCAATGAGCGAGCATCAGGAGTTACATCGCTGACGAAGTTTGCGTCGTTCGCGGAGTCCGTGGCAAAGGTTAGCTCGGCCTCGACCTCGGTATTTTTCGGAAAGGCCTTTGTGCGGTCCAGCATAATCGCCGACCGGGCGATGTCGACTTTATAAGTGCCTTGTTTAGCCTGCATCAAAGCTTCGGCCACGCGATGCGAGTCGCGCAGGAAGAAGTCGGTGGCATCGACCAATACTGTGCCATCTGGAGCTTCAGCTTCGATGTTGAAACCCGCGAGGACGGAGACGGGGAAGGATTGCTGCACCGCAAGTTGCTCCATTGGATCGGTCGCGGTGCTCCGAAAGGCCGAGTTGGGCTCGACCAAAAGCAGCTTGGGGCCGGAGCGTTCAAAGTGAACGAGTATGCCTTCCGATACCTGGCCTCGATCTAAGCCGAGATCGTTGGAGCCGGTGCCCCATGGTAGGGAATCGACATAAAGCAAATCCTGGGAGCGGGTGTGGGGCCCATCAGTCCCAAGTGGGATTTCGAGATAAAGCTTGCCCGTCTGGGCATCCCAATCCAAGGAAAGAAGGCCTGGCATATGCTGCATCGACGCAGTGTATGCGACGACCGTAAGAGGCTGTTTCCGGTCCGTCTTCGATGCTGAATCCTTTCGCGCGTCCGCGGACAACGTGCAAAAAACGAGACTTAGAGCGATGGCGGCATTGCGAGTCATAGTCGTTTGTAGCATGCAACGATTGTGTTCCGCCAAACTAGGCGAGGAGATAAGGAGGAATTAGAAAGCTCTTTGGGAGGTTAAAGTCTCCTGATTTAGATTCGGAGGCTTCCTTTTTATGCGGCTTGTTCGTCAGAAAAAAAGACCGATTCGAGATGTATTCGCATCGGAGATTTCCATAGCGAATCTCGGGCACCTGCACTGTTACTTCAATGTTTCTGATTTAGGGTCCGAAATTCGCTTGGTGTGGTTCCAGCCTGTCGCTTAAATATTCGACAAAAGTACTGCTCCGAGTTGAAGCCGCTACTTGAGCATATTTGCTTGACACTCATAGTCGTTGACCGCAACAGATCACGCGCCGTCGTTAGCTTTAAATAAAGCCGAAATTGATGCGGGCTTAGACCTATGCGCTCCTTGAACGTTCGACGAAACCAGCTGTAGCTCACGTTTAGCGTTTCTGCTAACTGTTCCAGATCGATCTCGTCGACATCTAAATTGCTCAAACAGGATACTGCTATCTCGATGATCTTCGCCTCATTATCATTACGTTTAGTCTCGGGCCGGGTTGCGGATGCTAACAAGCCAAGGATTGTCATCGTATGCCCTGCCAAAACCTGTTGCAGAGCCGGTAAATTCGAGTTCGCTGCCTGTTGCAGGGAGCTGAATGCATTCGCCATCGGACGCTCATCGCGTATACGGAATCGAGGACTGGTGTCGGGAAAAAAGCGTTGCTTTGAGATCTGTTGAGGGATGGACCCGTCAAAGCCTACCCAGTGCTCTTGCCATCCGGTCTTCGCGTCAGGACGATAACGGTGCCAAATTCCTGGTTTCAGAAGCATTGCTTCTCCCGCTTGTATCGTCCACTCGGCTTGTCGTGTTTCCAGCAAACCTCTACCTTGCGAAATGTATACGATCTGGTATTCGCGCAGCACACGGCCATGTTCCCAATCGAGCTCATATGCGCTGGGATGATGCACGGGGGGATAAAGGCCGTCCGCAGCAATATGCGACAAGCCAATCGTTCTAATGATGATCCCCCATTTTCGATCACGCGCTGTCACTGGAAAGTAACGAAAGTCAGTTGAAGACGGTCTCTGCATAACAAGTAACCCTAAATCATTTTGTGCAATAAATGGATCATTTCGGCGCTTCCCAACCATTCTCCAGGAAGCATAACGTTGCTAATCGTGACTCTAGAAACATTATCTACGACCTATGTCGAACCTCATCGTGTTGGCCTTTTTAGCATCGGACTAGAAGCTTACTGGCCGCAGTTCAGCGGTCTGCGTGAGCGTTTGGAGGGCTATAACCGACAAATTGCAGCCAACCTAGAGGGGCTTGGCGCGAAAGTTGTCAATCTCGGAATGATCGACGACGTGGATAAAGCCGTTGTGGCCGGCCATGCCTTTCGCAGGAATGACGTCGACCTCATTTTCCTGCACGTTGCCACTTATGCTTTATCTTCCACCGTATTGCAAGTCGTCCGGAAGGCCAAGGTCCCTGTCATTTTGTTGAATCTTGCGCCATCGGCCGCAATTGACTATGTGGCCTTCAACGCGCTGAAAAGTCGCACCGACATGACCGGTGAATGGCTTGCACATTGCCAGGCGTGCTCGGTGCCGGAAATTTCAAATGTCTTCCGGCGCTGCTCCATAGCGTTTCATCAAGTTACCGGGATGCTCGACATCGTCGATCCTGCATGGGATGAAATCAAGGAATGGCTTATCGCCTCGAAGGTCGCGCACCAGATGGAACATAACCGTATGGGAGTGATGGGCCACTATTACAGCGGGATGCTGGATATCTATTCCGACCTGACTCTTCAATCCTCTACCTTCGGGACCCACATCGAAATCGTTGAGGTCGACGAACTTGCCGCGATGCGTCGAGAGGTCAAATCGGAGGCAATCAGCGAACGAATCGCTCTCATGCACGAAGCTTTCGATGTGGAAGTCAGCTGCTCGCAGCATGAATTGGAGCGTGCAGCACAAACATCTGTAGCGCTTGATGCCTTAGTTGAGCGGTATCGGCTCGGGTCCCTCGCCTACTACTACAGGGGTGTCGGTATTGCGGAGAATGAAGACGCATTGAGTTCGATCATTGTGGGCAACAGTTTGCTCACTGCACGGGGAATTCCCGTGGCGGGCGAACTCGAAATCAAGAACGTCCAGGCTATGAAAATTCTGGACTGCATGGGTGCAGGAGGGTCGTTTACGGAGTATTACGCGAACGACTATATCGATGATGTCATCCTGATGGGCCACGATGGGCCCGGTCATATCGCCATCGCAGCCGGCAAGCCCAAGCTTCGACCGCTCAGTGTGTATCACGGTAAAGTCGGCCTTGGTCTGTCGATCGAGATGTCGGTGAAACATGGCCCGGTAACCTTGCTTTCCATTGCGGAAGACGGAAGGGGCAAGCTGAAGTTTGTCGTAGCGGAAGGTGAGTCTGTTGCGGGACCGATTCTTGAGATCGGAAATACCAATAGCCGCTATCGATTTTCAATCGGCTCCCGAGGCTTCATGCAGCAATGGAACAATCAAGGGGCAGCGCACCATTGCGCGATCGGGATAGGGAACCTTTATTCGCAGATCCATAGGGTCGCATCGCTTCTCGATATCGAGTGCATCCAGGTCTGCTAACGAATAGAAGCCTTTGTCTTTCGGTTCGATTTTGCGAAGTGCCACAGTACGGTTCTGGGCGCGCTGAAAAAAGACGATACCATGAGCCTGCCGGCGCTTATGCATTGTCCAGGTCAAGGATCATGCGGATAACTACCGATGCTGTAGGGGATCTTAGCTTGCCTTACCAGACCAGGCGGCGTCAGACCCTGGCAACCTTCAGCTTCCCTGCGGCAACACCACAGCGAAAACGCACCACTTATTCCCTTGAAGTAGCGGCGATCTATCCGGATCTGCCCGCTCTTAAGGATGACGTTCGTTTTGACGCTTTCCGCCGAAATTGGCTGAACGTCTTGCAACTCAACCCATTCCTGGGCGATTTGGCGAATAACTCGGCGAGCACGAGTTGCGCTTTCTGCTATTACGAGTATGCCGACGGTGCGGCTCTTACGCCCCCGCTCGCTCCCGGCTTGGAAGCTCTTGATGTGGTGCGTCAAAGCCTCGATCTAATCCTTGGTGGAAATCACGCTTATGGCCTGCCGGCTCCCGGTAATTTTCCGGTTGAATCCTCCGACACCTTGCCGTCGCTGATGATAGCTGCAGCGAACTGCGTGCGTGAGGGTAAGAATGACGCCTGGCTGAGCGCGAATTATGAAGGCATAAAGAAATGGGCCGAGAAGACGATTGCCACCGATACCGACGGAAATGGGCTGTTCAAATATCGGATCAGCGGCAACTCCGGTATCTGGCCTGATGGCTTTCCAACCGTTCGTCCTTCTAATTGGTGGGACACCATAGGGTTCGGACACGAGGACGCTTATGCAAATGCCTTATCCTATCGTGCGCTGCTCGGCATGGGAATGATGTCGAAGCGTCTGAAGAAGCCTGCCGACGCCACGCGCTACCGTAATGCAGCCAATAAGCTCCGCGACGTCTACTACAAGACGTTTTTCAATCCGAGTACCGGGGTCCTGGCAGGCTGGCGTAGTGCGGACGGGCAACTCCACGACTACTACTTCTTGTGGGTGAATGGCATCGCAATCCACTACGGCCTTGTTCCTCGACCGGAGGCCAACGCCATCATGGATAAGCTGCTGGTGAAGATGAAAGAGGTTGGCTATGACAAGTTCAATATGGGCCTGCCGGGCAATCTGATCACCGTAGCTCTCAAGGATTATGTACATAAGGATCTGAATGGAAAACACGGCGGTGGCATCCGGCCGGACAATACCGACGGTTTCCAGAACTACGAAAACGGTGGCGCCACCGGCTGTTTTGCCTTCTTCACCTTAGCCGCACTTTACGATCTAGACCGCAAAGACGACGCGGATCAGATCCTCTTCGCGATGCTGGGAGAATACGATAAAGGCGGATTTGAGGGTCGCGGTTCTAGCGGAAATTCCAATGATTGGCGTCGTTGGGATGGAACGCCCATGGGTTACGAGGGATTTCTCGTTGATAACTATTACACGCTGCTTGCGGTACCACTTCGAGAAAACGAAACGACATGGACATCAGGTTATCGGCCAGCCACACCGCTTACTTAGTTTCTTACCCCAATCGATCGGCAATCAGAAATGCCCTTTGAACCTATATGTACCCGAGCCTACTACCCACTTCTCGGTGTGGAGACCCATGCCAAAGACTTCCTCGTTCTCAGCACTTATAGCATGGAGGTGGCCTTCGCGAGAGACCGCTCCGATTGGCAGGATCACTGTAGCTTGAGCGCCGGCAGGGATGGCAAACTCCGCCGACCAATCTTTGCCGCTCCGTCGCCAGGATGATCCGATTGTCCCGAGCACCGTTTTTTCCGTGGCGGAAGCATCGGGCGCACCGGAGCTCAGTGCAGGTCGCAACAGGATTCGGCTGGCTTCACCGCGGCTAAGATCGAAATCGATGCCGGCGAGTCCGCGATAGAACCACTCCTCCGCGTGCCCTAACATGAAGTGGTTTTGAGAGTCTCCAGGATTGGTGTCCCATGCTTCCGTGAGGGATGTTGCTCCTTTGGATAGTTGATACCCATAGCTCGGTGAATCCGTCCGCATCACCATGTCATAGACAACATCGGAACGACCATAACGCATGAGCGCGCCCACGACATAGTGGAAGCCGACGTCTCCTGCTGTGACGTGATTGTGATTCTCGCGGATATCTGCAACGAGGTTGGCAAGCACAGAAGTCCGATCTTGCTCCGGAACTAACCCGAGGTACAGCGGCATGGCATTCGCTGTTTGACTGCCTCGATCATAGGTTTTCGTGCCGGCGTGGTAGAGCGCTCGATTGAAGGCTATCTTTACCTCGCCCGCTTCCGTCGCGTATCTTTTCGCATCCGCCGGCTTGTTCAGCAACGATGCAATACTTGCGAGCGTAACAAGATCCTGATAGTAGACGGCGGTTGACGTCAAGCTTTTGCTCGTCAGTTGCGATTCCCCTGGGGAGCGAGGTCCGATGTCGAACCAGTCTCCTAAGCCGAAGTTTAGCAATTGATTACTCGACTTGCTCTTCAGGTAGTCCGCATAGCGAACCATCGAGTCATAATGGGCTGCCAGACCTTCCGGGTCGCCATAGAATTGGTAGGCTGCCCAGGGACTTAGGATGATGGCGCTGCCCCATTCCGGTGAGTCACGAAAGTCGGTGTTGGCACCGTTCTTGTCCAAAAACGCAACGTACTCCGGCGCGATTGCGGGCACCATGCCGTCAGCAAGCTGCGCCTGAGACATATCGCCGGAGATCTTACGATAAAGGTTATCGACGCCGTAGTTGTACATGATTGAAGCGCCATTCAGGTATGTCTGCTCCAGCCAGCCGAGCTTTTCGCGAGTTGGGCAATCGGTGAGCACGCTGGCCAGGTTGCTTCGTATGGCCTGATCGATCAGGTGGTGTATGTCGTTTAGAAGGGGAACTCCTGAATGGAAATTTCCGTTCACCGAAGCGTCATCGTGAATGAAATCGCCCACTAAGGACACAATCGCCGGCGGCGACGCATCTTCGTGCGCAGGTATCGTGTAAACCTGCACATATCGAAAGCCGTAATAGCTGAAGCGCGGATGCCAGGTCTCAGGACCATTGCCGCGCAGAGTGTATGTAAACAGCACCGGATTCCTTTTACTCGCCGATGCGCTTCGTTGGGTGACTTCGCCGTTGGTATTGAGAAGTTCGCCCGGCAACATGCGGACGGTATCGCCTGGATGGCCCGTGACCTGTAGCTCCGGCCATCCTGAAAAATTCTTTCCCAGATCGTAGACTTGTGTGCCGGGGTGCAACTCAGACCGACGCACGGGTCTGATGACTGTCATTACCTTCATAGGTGGAATCAGCAACGACGTCAACGAGTCGCCAGGAGCCAAAGAGCCGCTGGGCGCGGCGACTTCAAGCGCATTTGACCATGACGTGGTCGAGGTCGCCGTATCCCATCCTTGTAGCTCCTTGCGGGCATCATAATCTTCTCCCCCGTAGATGCTGGATAGAACGATTGGTCCCGGCGCGGTTTGCCAAGTGTGGTCGCTTGCTATCACCTGACGGGTCCCGTCGGAAAAGGTGATGTGCATTTGCAGGATCATCTTGGGATTGCCAAAGGACCCTATGAATTTGGTGTAGCGGCCCTCAATGCCAGGAACGTTATACATTCCGTTACCGAGCATCATCCCTAGGACGTTCTCACCCTTCTTAATCTGATCTGTGATGTCATACGTGTTGTAAAGCACCGTCTTACGGTAGTTGGTCCAGCCGGGGGTCATGACTGCGTTCGTGACCGTATGGCCGTTCAGATGCAGCTCGTATTGTCCCAGACCTGAGACATAGACAATGACCTGCTCGACAGGCTTGGTCACTTGAAAAGAATGCCTGAACAGTGGCAAGGTTTCTGGTCCCCCGTGCGCCTGCGGCTCTAGCGGGGCGTCTGGCTTTGCTGCGATCCACTTCGCTATCCAATCAGCAGGGACCAGCAGAGCGGTGGTCCAATGCGACGAGGCACTCCAAGCCGTCGGGCGGCTGGCGTTGTCCCAAACACAAACCTTCCAAAAATAGGTGGTGTGGGATTGAAGAGGCTTACCCGCATATTGGATATGCATGTAGTCACGACTCTTCATTCGTCCAGAGTCCCATATATCGCCACGGCCCTGACCTAGCAAGGCAGCTGACGAAGCTACGAGAATACGATAGGCCGACTGCGTTACATTGTGCCGCGCGGGATTGTTGGTATCCAGCTCCCATCCGAAGAAAGGCTGCTGCTCATCCAAACCAATGGGAGTTTTCAGTCCTGAAACACGGAGCTCGACAGGGACTAAGCCGACGCTGCGGTTTGGGATAGATTGTGCTTTTACAGTCGCCGGATATAACCAGGAAAGAAGGGATACGGTGACGACAGCGTAAATGAGAGCGTGCTTCCCGAAAGGATTCTGGAACAGTCCGGATTCTCTGCGGTCCATTGATCTCTCCAAACATAGTCAGATGACGATATAAGTGGAATCAGGCGAACCGCAAGTGGCCGCCCGCGAGGATGGTGGCATGAGAAATCGTGAACTGAGTGAGGCGTTTTCCATTGAAAGTAACAGAATTCTCTTCGGTGGAAGTGGCTCTTTCGATTGTGAAGGTCTTGCCGTCGGGCAACTCCACGATGGCACGTGGAAAGAATGAGATGCCGAACACGTACTCCGGCTTGCCAGGGCAGGTTGG
>Ga0302308_10005302_pt1 | contig 10049 bp, 6 predicted proteins | sample III_Palsa_E3_3_FD_200531 | JGI IMG/M metagenome (GOLD analysis project Ga0302308, IMG submission 200531) | Peat permafrost microbial communities from Stordalen Mire near Abisko, Sweden - III_Palsa_E3_3 | ecosystem: Environmental > Terrestrial > Soil > Palsa > Peat permafrost | place: Sweden... | reverse complement strand
AAAAGGCAAGGCAGGAAGTGTTCTTTTTTGAAAAAAAGAACCAAAAAACTTTTATCGGTACGAGGCCGTGACGCGCAAAGTGACAAAGTTTTTTTGCTTCTTTTTGTTCACAAAAAGAAGATTCTTCCCTAACTATAATTCTTCAAAAACGCCTGCACTTGCTCCGCCAAATCCGGCCGCTTCAGCGCGAACGCGATCTGCGCCTCGAGGAATCCGACCTTATCGCCGCAGTCGAACCGTCTGCCCTCGAAGCGCAGCCCATGGAACGGCGTGTGGCCGATCATCTTTGCCATGCCGTCGGTCAGCTGCACTTCGTTGCCGGCGCCGCGTTCCATCCGCGACAAATGGGTGATCACCTCCGGCAGTAGCACGTAGCGGCCAATGATCGAAAGATTGGATGGCGCGTCCGCCGGCTGCGGCTTTTCCACCAGCCCGGTTACCTCCGCCACTCTACCGTCATCAAAGCCGACCTTCAGGATGCCGTAGCGATAGGTGAGTTCGGGCGCGACCTCCTCGATCGCCACCACGTTGCCGCCGGTCTGGTGGTAGAGGTCGGCGAGCTGGGCCAGGCAGGGCTTGTCCGCCAGTACCAGATCGTCGGGGAGCAGGATGGCGAACGGGTCGTCGCCGACGAAGGCGCGGGCGCACCAGATTGCATGACCCAGCCCCAGCGGCACCTGCTGCCGCACCGTCGCGATCGAGCCGGGCTCGACCGACATGTCGTTCAGCATTTGCAAAATGTCGGCCTTGCCGCGTTCCATCAGGGTCGCCTCGAGCTCGTAGGCGACGTCGAAATGGTCGATCAGCGCGGTCTTGCCCCGGCCGGTGACCATGCAGAATTGCTCGATGCCTGCCGCGCGCGCTTCTTCCACCGCGTATTGAATCAAAGGCTTATCTACGATCGGCAGCATTTCCTTGGCCAACGCCTTGGTGGCGGGAAGGAAGCGGGTCCCGAGCCCGGCAACGGGAAGAACGGCTTTGCGCAGCTTCTTTATCATTATGACGACCTCGATATGGAGCACGCCCCTAGATGACGGGGCAAGTTTTCGCGGCAGGATGCCCGAAGCGTGCCAGAGCGCACCGGTCGCGGCAAGTCCCGGGAAACCCCCGGTGTGACCAGTTACCGGCCGGCTTGTTGCGCTTCCAGAACGGCCACTGCGCTGATGTTGACAATCCCGCGCGCGGTTACGCTTTGCACCAGAATGTGAATCGGCTTCGACATGCCCAGCAGCAGCGGTCCTACCTGCAGCCCGTCCGCCGCCGCCTTCAGCAGATTGAGCGCGATGTTCGCGCTGTCGAGGTTGGGCATCACCAGCAGATTGGCGGTTCCGGCGAGCTTGCTGTCGGGCACCGCGCGATCGCGGATCGCAGCGTTGAGCGCGGCATCGGCGTGCATTTCGCCGTCGACTTCCAGATCGGGCATGCGTTCGCGGATCAGCGCCAGGGCTTCGACCATCTTGCGCGCCGACGATGCCTTGCTCGAGCCGAAGCTCGAGTGCGAGACCAGTGCCGCCTTCGGCACCACGCCAAAGCGCAGCACCTCTTGCGCCGCCAGCACGGTCATTTCGGCGATTTCCTCGGCGGTGGGGTCGAGATTGACGTGGGTGTCGCAGAAGAACAGCACGCCCTCGGGCAGGATCAGCGCGGTCAGCGCATAAAGCCGGCAGACCGTCGGGCGTTTTTCGATCAGCGGCAGCACGTAGGACAGATCGCGCGTCCAGTCGCCGATGCCGCCGCAGATCGCCGCATCGACGTAGCCGGTGCGCAGGAGCATCGCCGCGGCGGCGGTGTTGCGGGTGAGCAGGCGCCGGTCCGCGGCGTCGGGCGGCAGGCCTCGCCGGCCGACCAGCCGCCGGTATTGTTCGAACAGCGGCCCGAACACGGCTTCGTTCAGCGCCGGATTGAGGATCTGCACCGACTCGTCGAGGTCCATGCGCAGCCCCATCTCGCGGACCTTGCGCGCGATCACCTCGCGCCGTCCCAGCAGCACCGGGTCGGCGATCCCGTCGTCGAGCACGCCCTGCACCGCGCGCAGCACGCGATCATCCTCGCCTTCGGAGTAGACGATGCGTTTCGGCATCTTGCGCGCGGCGTCGAGCACCGGCCGCATCAGTTGGCCGGAGCGGAACACGAAACGCGAGAGCTGTTCGAGGTAGGCGTCGAAGTCCGCGATCGGCCGCCGCGCCACGCCGGTGTCCATTGCCGCGCGGGCGACCGCGGGGGCGACGTGCAGGATCAGCCGGGGGTCGAACGGCGCCGGGATGATGTAGTCGCGCCCGAAAGTTGGCGCCTGGCCGCCGTAGGCCGCCGCCACCACTTCGCTCGCTTCGGCCCGCGCCAACGCGGCGATCGCCTCCACGGCGGCGATCTTCATCGCTTCGTTGATCTCGGTGGCGCTGACGTCGAGTGCACCCCGGAAGATGAAGGGGAAGCACAGCACGTTGTTGACCTGGTTGGGATAGTCGGTGCGGCCGGTGGCCATGATCGCGTCCGGCCGGGCGGCCCGCACCGCTTCGGGCAGGATCTCGGGTTCCGGATTGGCGAGCGCCATGATCAGCGGCTTGGCCGCGAGCTTGTGCAGCCATTGCGCCTTCAGCACCCTGGGGGCGGACAGCCCGAGGAACAGATCGCAGCCCTCGAGCGCGTCTTCCAGTGTGCGCGCGTCGGTCTGTTTGGCGTAGCGCGCCATGTTGGGCAGCATGTCGTCGTCGCGGCCGCGGTAGACCACACCCTTGATGTCGGTGAGGATGACGTTTTCCGCCGGCAGACCGAGCAGCACCAGCATGTCGACGCAGGCGAGCGCCGCGGCGCCGGCGCCGGAGGTCACGACTTTTACTTCCTCCAGCTTCTTGCCCTGGAGCAGCAGCCCATTCCGCACCGCCGCCGCCACCGTGATCGCGGTGCCGTGCTGATCGTCGTGGAACACCGGGATCTTCATCCGCCGGCGGAGTTCCTGCTCGATGTGGAAGCACTCGGGCGCCTTGATGTCTTCGAGATTGATCGCGCCGAAGGTGGGCTCGAGTGCGGCCACCACGTCGATGAATTTTTCCGGGTCGGGCTGGTCGACCTCGATGTCGAACACGTCGATGCCGGCGAATTTCTTGAACAGAACCGCCTTGCCCTCCATCACCGGCTTGCCGGCGAGCGCGCCGATGTTGCCCAGGCCGAGCACCGCGGTGCCGTTGGAGATCACCGCGACCAGGTTGCCGCGGACGGTGTAATCGAGCGCGCTGTCGGGATCGTCGCGGATCGCCTCGCACGCGGCGGCGACTCCGGGCGAATAGGCCAGCGCCAGATCGCGCTGGGTCGCCATGCGTTTGGTCGGCTCGATCTGGAGCTTCCCCGGCTGCGGGTAGCGATGGTAATCCAGCGCCGCTTTGCGAAGGTCTTCATCCATACTTATATACTTCCCGCGGGGGTCGTTACGGTGTGGGCGTTGCGTTGGGCGCAATAAGATCGCCGGGCCTGCCGCCTGGCAACGCATAATCTAGGTTCATTGCCGGAGAGTTTGGTGCGGTCGAGAAGATTCGAACTTCCACAGGGTTTCCCCCACAAGCACCTCAAGCTTGCGTGTCTACCATTCCACCACGACCGCATCGTGCTGAGGGGCCGCGTATAACCGATGGAGGGGCTTGGGGCAACAGCACAATCGCAGGAATTTTGGCGCGCGAGCGACGGCCTGACCGACTACGAGACCGCGACCCGCGCGATGCAGGAACGCATCGCGGCGATCCGCGCCGGCACCATGGGCGAGCAGGTCTGGCTGGTCGAACATCCGCCGCTCTACACCGCCGGCACCTCGGCGCGGGCCGAGGATCTCGCCGATCCCAACCGGTTCCCGGTGTTCGCCACCGGCCGCGGCGGCCAATGGACCTATCATGGGCCGGGCCAGCGCACCGGTTATGTCATGCTCGATCTCACTCGGGCGCACGGCAGGGTGCCGGCGCGCGACGTGCGAGCCTATGTACACGGGCTGGAGGAATGGCTGATCCGGACGCTCGACCGCTTCAACGTGCGGGGCGAGCGGCGCGAAGGTCGGGTCGGGATCTGGGTTGCCGATCCCAGGCGCGGCGGCGAGAGCAAGATCGCCGCGATCGGCGTGCGGCTGACCCGCTGGGTGAGCTGGCACGGGGTGGCGCTGAACGTGGAGCCGGACCTGTCGCATTACGGCGGGATCGTGCCCTGCGGCATCAGCGAGCACGGCGTCACCAGCCTGCACGATCTGGGGCTTCTGGCGACGATGGCGGAAGCCGACGCGGCGCTGCGATCGGCGTGGGACGAGGTGTTCTAGCGGCCGAAGCAAAAAACTTTGTCAATTTGGTGTTTGGGGCGCCGATGCGACAGGCGGGGCGCCCCAGCCTTATTGATTAAAATTTTTTGCTTCTTTTTTCAAAAAGAAGACTTTCTGCTTCGCCCTATCGGGCTTCTCCCGCCTCGGAAGTTCGGTTATCGTGCCCGCAAAGGTTGGGGCGGAAACATGAACTCGCGAGCTTTGCGTCTTTTCTCCGTCAGCGCTTCGATCATGCTGCTGGAGCTGATCTGCATCCGCTGGGTGCCCGCCTACGTGCGGCTGTTCGGCTTCTTCATCAATTTCGTGCTGCTCGGCGCGTTACTCGGGATTGGCGCCGGCATTCTGGCGCGTCCGCGGATCAAACTGCCGATCTTTCCGATCCTATTGTTATTTCTGCTGATACTTATCGTTCTCGTCAAAAAATCATTCCACGTGCCGACCGACCAAGTGCTGTTCTATTCCAACGAGGCGAGCACCGGCGACCGTGAAGGTTTTTTCCTGCTGCCGACCATATTTGTTTTGATCGCCATCGTCTTCCTGCCGTTGGGGCGGATTCTCGGTCAATCGCTTGAACAATTCGAGCCGCTCAAGGCCTATTTCTGGGATATTCTCGGCAGCCTCAGCGGCATCGCGCTGTTCGCGGTGATGTCATATTTCTCGCTGCCGCCGCTGGTTTGGTTCGTAGCACTTGCCATCATCTCGGCACCGCTGTTCGCCGGCGCCGACCGCGTGGTTGCGGCGCTTGCCTTCGCCGGCATCCTGATCACCTGCGGCGTGCATTGGGGCGGGGCCAAGGCCGGCACCGACGTCTGGTCGCCCTACTACCGGATTCAATATTGGCACCAGACCCGCCCGTTCACCGCGTACAACTTCAATGTCAACAACATCGGCCACCAGAGCGCCCAGCCCTATCAGACCCGCGACACTTTTTATTTCCGTCCCTACGATTTGCTCGGCAACCCGCCCTATAAGCGGGTGCTGATCATCGGCGCCGGCACCGGCACGGACGTATCGGTGGCCCTCCATCACGGCGTCCAGTATATCGATGCGGTCGAAATCGATCCGCAGCTCTACGCGCTGGGCAAGAAGCTCAATCCCGACCAGCCCTATTCCGATCCTCGCGTTCACGTCCATGTCAACGACGGCCGGGCATTCCTGCGTCACACCAACGCCAAATACGACCTGATCATATTCGCGCTGACCGATTCGCTGACCCTCACTTCAGGCTACGCCAACCTTCGCCTGGAAAGCTTCCTCTTCACCGAACAATCGATCCGGGAGGCGCGCCAGCACCTCACCAGTAACGGCGCGCTGGCGCTCTACAATTACTACCGGGCGGACTGGTCGATCCACAAACTCGCCGGACTGCTGCAACAGGCCTTCGGCGAGCCGCCATTCGTCACCACCTACGGCAGCAAAGGCAAGGCGGCGGCGTTCCTGATCGGACCGCGCTTGCGTCTGCTCGATAAATCGCTCGACCATCCTTACACAGTCGGAGGATATATCCCGCCGGGATCGGGCGTGGCCCTGCCGGTAATCGGCCAAGGCCGCTTGAGCGGGGACGGGTCGGCGGTGCCATCGACCGACGACTGGCCGTTCTTCTATATGCAGGCGCCCTCGCTTCCCAGCTTCTACATCGGCGCGCTGGCGATGGTGGCGGCGATCGCCCTGATCATGATCGCGATCCTCTCGCCGCGCGGCACCCTGACCCGCTTCAAGCCGAATTTCTTCTTTCTCGGCGCCGCCTTCATGCTGCTGGAAGCGCGCAGCCTGGTGATATTCTCGCTCCTGTTCGGCACCACCTGGATCGTCAATGCACTGGTGTTCTTCGCCATCCTCACGAGCGTGCTTGGGGCGATCCTCATCACCGCCCGCTGGCGGATAGAACGGCGCTGGCCGCTGTTTCTGCTGCTGTTCGCCGTGATCGGCGCCAACTATGTAGCACCACCTTCGCTGTTCTTGGATTTCGGCTCGACCACTGCACGCTACGCAGTGGTCGCAGTCTTCGCGTTTCTTCCCGTTCTGGTCGCCAATCTGATCTTTTCCAACGAATTCGCCGGGACCGAAAAAGCCTCGGCCGCGTTCGCCTATAACCTGATCGGCATCATGCTGGGGGGCATGTGCGAATACGCGGCGCTGCTGGTGGGCTATCAGAACCTGCTCATCATCGTAGCGCTGTTCTACGCGCTGGCGTTCGCCGGCAGCTATCGCCGCATTCCCAACTACAGTACAGTCGAACCAAGGGAAAAACTCGCGGAGTAGAAGAAAGTCTTCTTTTTGTGAACAAAAAGAAGCAAAAAAACTTTGAACGATGATACCCGCTTAGCCGCAGCCGCCGGGACGGTGATAGACGCAAATATTGTAGTTGCTCGTGGTGGACTTGCACGATTCCATATTATACAAAACGGGAATCATAGCGGACCCGCCACGGGTGAGACGAGTCACGATGTAGTTCGCGTGCCTGGCATTGGCCGCCGGCACATCGAACCGGTCGCTGAGCAACCTTACCCCGTCGCGCGCGCCGGTGTAGCCGGCATAGCTGAGCAAACTGGTGCGCGGCATGAAGTAAATGCCGCACGCACGCGGATCCCTCATGATCCTGGCAACCACCTCCACCTCGGTGTGACTGCGCTCGATCACCGGCAGAAACGGATGCGCCAGCGCCAGCCCCAACGACAGCAGCGTGATCACACCAACCACGCTGCCTGGCCGCAGCCAGAAGCCGCGGCGCCCCAACCGATACATGCCAATCCCCACCCCGGTGAGAATTAATAAGATCGCCTGCGCCGGTAAGATGAATCTCGGCTCCTTGTGCCCAACCGCGCTCATCAGCACCACGATCAACAATGCGGTGACCCACTCCAGACGAAAATATCGCGACGCCTTCCAACTGAAATAGGCGATCGGCACGATCGCCACCATCCATACCGTAGCGGTGTTCTTCAAATACCAATAGAACGGCGCGACGCCGAAGTCGTCTTCGACCTTGAACAAATTGATGTAGACATACATCCACACCGACCGGAACGGCTGGCCCAGCGTGATCCAGTCCAACCCGCCCAATAGAAGCAACGGTCCCAATCCCCAGCCCAGGCACGCCAGGGAGTCGCCACGTTTGCGTGCGACGAGCAGCGTGGCAGCCGCAGGCAACAGCAGCACCGGACCGACCTGCGGCCGGACAAACAACAGCACCCCGAGCAACGCCGAACCCCAGGCCAGCGCCGGCCTTCCGCCGCGCAAGCGATATTCCCGGCACGCATAAAGCGCCGGCACCAACACATCGGTCGCGACCGTATCCATCAGCAGATGCGAACTGAAATAGACCAGCTGAAACCAGACCGCGGCGAGCCCACCCGCAATAATCCCGCCGTCGCGCCCGCCTTGCTCGCGACCCCAGACAAACGCCACCCACACCACCGGCAACGACACCGCCGACAAGACGCAAGCGATCACATTCCAATAAATTGCTGGATCGTCGGTAAACAGCCGCACCCCGGCCATGATCGGCAGCACCAGACCCGGAATGAACCACGAGCGGATGTGCCGGTTCCACTCCCAGCTCGGCACCCCGAGGCCGGTCAGCAGCCGATGCGCTGGCTCCTGATATTGATAGATCTCGTCAGGGTGAGCGATGCCGGGATAAAACACCCCGAGTGCCGCGCGCAAGCCGAACGCCAGCAATAAGATCAACAACAGCACACGATTCTCGCGCAGGCGCCGGATCGCGTTGTGCATCATTCAGCAGCCACCAGGGCGGTGGTAGACGCAAATCCGATAGCCCGAGGCGTCAGTCGCGCAGGATTGCAGCGCATATCCGGCCGGCAGCCGGGCGGTTTCATGTTCTTGCAGCAGCGTCACGAGATAATTGCCGTGCTTCTCGTTTGCTGCCGGTGCATCGAACGAATCGCTCAGCAACCGGATGCCGTCGCGGGTTCCGGTGTAGCCGGCGGAGCCCAAAGTGCTGCTGAGAAATGCGGCCTCGATCCGCGGCTTGGCGCCGCTGGATTTTTCTGCCTGGTTGCTGCCGGTGAGAAAATAGATCCCGCACGCCTGGGGATCGGCCTCGATCCGATCGAGCGATTTCATCGCGACATGCCAACGCTGGATTTCCGGGCGATACGATTTGGCAAACGCCAAACCCAGCGAGACCACTCCGATCAGCGGCAGATAAAGCGCCGGGCGGCCAAGAATTCCGCTCTGCGCCTGACAAAACTCGCCGAGGCCGACGCCCGCGAGGATCAGCAGGATCGCGAGCGCCGGCAGCACGAAGCGCGGCTCCTTGTGGCCGATCGCGCTCATCAGGGCGATGATCAGCAGGGCGACGATGAATTCCAGCCGGAAATGGCGCGACGCCGTCCAGCTGAAATAGGCGATCGGCACGATCGCCGACGACCAGATCAGCAAGGTATTGCCGAGATACCAATACCAGGGCAGCAGCCCGAATTCGTCGGTGACCTTGAACAGGTTGACGTAGATGTAGAGCCAGACCGACCGAAACGGGGCGCCCAGGGTGATCCAGTCGAAGACTCCCAGAACGAGCAGCGGCCCGAGTCCCCATCCCAGGCAGGCGATCGCCTGACCGCGATTTTTGGCGGCGATCAAGGTTGCACCGGCGGGCACAAGCAGGATCGGCGCCAGTTGCGGCCGCAAATAGACGATGACGCCGAGCAGCGCGCTCCCCCAGGCGCGCGCGCGGGCGCCGTCGCGCAAGCGGTATTCCCGGCAGGCATAAAGCGCGGGCAGCAGCAGATCGGTGGCGAGAGTATCAACCAGCAGATGGGCGCTGAAATACACCAGCTGGAACCAGACCGCGGCGGTGAAGCCCGCGATAATCCCGCCCTTGCGGCCGCCGACCTCAAAGCCCCACCGAAAAGCGACCCAAACCACTGGTAGCGAGGCGGCCGAGGTGACGCTGGCCATCAGCGCCCAATAGAATGCGGGATCGTGCGTCACCAGCCGGGCCAGCGCCATCACTGGCAATACCAATCCCGGGAGCAGCCACGAGCGCGCGTGGAGCGCCCACTCCCAGGTGGGAATCCCAAGGCCGGTCAGCAGCTTGTGCGCCGGCTCCTGATACTGGAAGATCTCGTCGGGTTGGGCGATGCCGGGGTCCAGCACCGCGAGCCCCGCGCGGAGTGCGAAGGCGAGGGTGAGCAGCAGCCACAGCGTGCGCCGGTCGCCGGCGCTGCTATTCATTCGGCAGGTTTTCTTTGAGCCGCGGCTGCGGCAGGTTTTCTTTGAGCCGCGGCTGCGGCAGGTTTTCTTTGAGCCGCGGCTGCGGCAGGTTTTCTTTGAGCCGCGGCTGCGGCAGGTTTTCCTTGAGCCGCGGCATCAGTTCGACCAGGTTGCACGGCTGGTGCCGGCTGTCGAGCTGCCAGACCAGGATATCGTCCCAGCCGTCTTTTACCGCGCCGGTGCTGCCGGGAAGGGCGAACAAATAGGTGCCGCCAGCGACCCCGGCTAGGGCGCGGGACTGGATCGTCGAGGTGCCGATTTTCTGGTAGCTCAGCATGCGGAACAGTTCGCCGAAGCCGTCGATGCGTTTTTCGATCACCCGTTCGAACGCTTCGGGGGTGACGTCGCGTCCGGTGACGCCGGTGCCGCCGTTGCTGATTACCACGTCGATCGCGGGGTCGAGGATCCAGTCGCGCAGCAGCACCTCGATCCGGTTCGCGTCATCGGGCACGATGGTGCGGTCGATCACCTTATGTCCGGCCTTTTCGATCCGCGCGACCAGTGCCTGGCCCGAGGTATCGTT
>Ga0302308_10005293_pt1 | contig 10055 bp, 10 predicted proteins | sample III_Palsa_E3_3_FD_200531 | JGI IMG/M metagenome (GOLD analysis project Ga0302308, IMG submission 200531) | Peat permafrost microbial communities from Stordalen Mire near Abisko, Sweden - III_Palsa_E3_3 | ecosystem: Environmental > Terrestrial > Soil > Palsa > Peat permafrost | place: Sweden... | reverse complement strand
CGAGCACGCTGCGCCATGGAGGCGATATCGTCCTGCGCACTAGCCTTCAAACGATTGATCTCGGCGATTGCATCAGCGCGGGCCTTTTCCAGGATCTGGTTAGCCTGCTGCTGCGCACGATCGATGATTTCCGTCGATTGTTGACGCGCCACCTTGATTTCGGCGGCCACTTTGTTGTCGGCGTCGCGCAACTCGGCATGTGCGCGCTCGGCTGCACTGAGACCTTCAGCGATCTTCTGCTGACGCTCGATGATCGCACCCATGATATGCGGCCAGCCGAACTTCATCACCACCCAGGCCACGGCGAAGAACGCCAAACCCTGGACAACGAGGGTGAGATTGATATCCATCTGTGCTCCTCAACCAATCTGCGATTCGCGCAACCGCGAACCGCTACGGAACTTACTTCGCGCCAAGGGCCGACAGGAACGGGTTCGCGAACAGCAGCAACAGCGCAATCGCGACACCGATGATCGGCACTGCGTCCAGCAAACCGGCGACGATGAACATCTTCGTCTGCAGCATCGGGGTCAATTCTGGCTGACGAGCCGAGCTCTCGAGGAACTTGCCGCCAAGAATGGCGAAGCCAATCGCGGTACCGAGGGCGCCAAGGCCGATCAACAAGCCTGCAGCGATGACAGTAAACTTCATCACTTCAGAAATTAGGGCGACGTTTTCCATGATGCTCTCCGATTTGAAATCTTTACTTGGGTGGGATGGATTAAAGGTGGCTCGGTGCGTTCTCGGCTTGCCGACAGCACCGCTATATCAGTGTTTCGTGGCGGCCATGCTCAGGTAAACCACCGTGAGCATCATGAAAATGAAAGCCTGCAAAGTAATGACCAGGATGTGGAACGCAGTCCATACGAAGTCGGCAACAAACTGCATTGGCAGCATCGCGTAGGTCAGCTTGCTGGCCCAAGACGCGTTGAATGTCATCAGCGCGATCAGAATGAAGATCAGCTCGCCAGCGTACATATTGCCGAACAATCGCAGACTGAGTGACAGGGGTCGCACCAGTTCTTCAATGATCCGCAGCAGAAGGTTGGCTGGCGCAAGCAGAATTTTACCGATCAGACTATGCGCATGAAACGGCGCCGTGAACATTTCCTGGATGAACAGCGTTGGTCCTTTGTGGCTGACGCCATAAACCTGGATCAGCAAGAACACGCCAAGCGCCATACCGATCGTGCCATTGAGATCTGCGGTGGGCACGGTGCGCAGGAAGGCATGATGCGGATCCATGCCGGCCAACTGGTGACCCTTGACCCACAGGGAAGGCAGCAGATCCACTGGCAACATGTCCATGAAGTTCATCATGAACACGAGGCAGAAAATTGTTACGGCAAGCGGCGCAATAAACCGCGTGCTGCCATGGAAGGTTTCTCGGACGAGGCCATCGACAAAGGTAACGAGGAGTTCGACCGCGCACTGCATCTTACCCGGTACGCCAGCAGTGGCCCTTCGCGCGACGCGCAGGAATACAAACAGGAACACGGCCGAGAGCAGCAGCAAGAAGAAGATGCTGTCGACATTCAGCGTCCAGAACTTGGCCACACCCACACTGACCTGCAGGTGATGCAAGTGGTGTTGGATATATTCGGTCTGGCCGCCTTGCGACTCACTTGCCATAGCTAACCCTTGAATCTGAACGCAAACAGATTGACCACGTAAGCAGCCGCCAACCCCGTAATGGCGGCCAGCGGCGGCAACTTGTATTGAACCAGGATCATGATCAGCCCCCCGACGATGACGATCCATTTCAGGACCATGCCCATCAGCAAGCGGCTCAACGCCAGACCGCCCCCGCCCAGGCCACTGAAGAAGCGCGCCGACATCAGCGCGGTACCCAGCGCCACAATCACCGCTCCTGCAGCACCCGACACCGCTTCACGACGCCCCAGCGTCAAAAAAGCAAGGCCGACTATTACCGCCGCAGCGAACTGCAGCCACATGATGCGCAAGGCGAGACGTCGACCAGAGGCTAGACTGTTGAGCACGTAACGTCTCCGCGCGGTTTACACCAGGCGGCACCGATACAGCTACGGGCCACGATCCAATCCATAAAAGTATAGCAGCGCGGCAATTACAACGACAAGCCGCGCCACCTGCGACATCTCGTCCCAAGTTGCGCCGCTCAGGCCGCCATCACGGAATCGACCATCCAAGGCTTGCTTGCGAAGCCATAAAAAAAGGCCGGACATGAAGTCCGGCCCTTTATTTATCTGCCGCGGCGAACCGCGACAGGTAACGCGTGTATTACTTCGCAGCCTTCTTGGCAGCAGCGATCGGAGCCGCAACGGCCTCATTCGCGGCCTGGCGCTGTTCCTGCACCAGTGCATTCAACGACTCGGCGGTCTTCTGCGTGATCGCGAGGATTTCCTGCGAGACAGCCACCGAACGCTCAGCGTTCTCGCGGCTCAGGCTGCTGCCCTTCTCCCACAGATTGCGCAGGCCGTTCACGTCACGCGTTTCCAGCGCTTCGGCAACGAATTCGGCGGAAACCTTGGACTGCTGCTCGAGGGTCTTGAGCTGCAGCTCGGCGACCGTCTCCAGACCCTTCAGCGCCAGCGAATGCGCCTTGAACGCGCTATCGGTGAACTGCTTGGTGAAAGCGAAAAGCTGATTGTTGAGTTGCTGCGTCATGACATTGTCCTCGTGGAGGATTGGAGTAGTGGTAGCTACTCTAACAATAACTTTGGTGCGGTGCAATATATTTTTGCGAAAAAGATCAGACCAGTTTGTAAATGTTCATGCAAAACGAACGTTTATGACAGATTTGTCATTATCGCGACGCGTCAAAAACTGTCGCGGCTACAGCTGGCGCCCGATGTACAGGTCTCATGAACCACCACCTTGTCCAGCCCGGGCAGGCCCAGCAAAAGGCGCTGCCAGATCCATCGTGCCAACATTTCGCTGGTCGGATTCTCCAGCCCCTCGATGTCGTTGAGGTAGTGATGGTCGAGCTGGTCGTATAACGGCGCAAAAGCCAGTTTGAGGTCGGCAAAGTCCATCACCCAGCCCAGCTGCGGGTCGGGTTCGCCCGCTACATGGATTTCGATGCGAAAAGAATGCCCGTGTAGCCGAGCGCACTTGTGCCCGGCCGGGACGTTCGGCAGACGGTGCGCTGCCTCGAGCTGAAATACTTTGAAGATATGCATGGCAGGCGCCTGCGTGCAGCGGTGGACCGGCGGAAAACCACGCCTGCTAGTTACGGGTGGCGTTGAACGATGACCGGCAAGATAAGGTTTGACGCGGTTTCAGAGGGCCTGACCATCACCCGCCGCAAGAGCTCGTCGGGCGGAACCGTTATTCCCTTCTGAACGACCTGCCTATTGTAGTGGCTGGCGCGTTCGTCGTCCCGGACGAAGTGAATCGCACGGGACGGACCTAAGCTCGCTCATGGCGGACTCAAAGGGTACGTCGATCTACCCAACCTGGCGATTTCTGCATTTTCAGGACGATCCGGGGGGTTCATATCTGAACTTTTGTCGTGCGTCAGGACGGACGATCCTTCATAGGATCACTCGCACCGTTATTCGCCGTCGAACCAATCGCGCGTTAGATGGCGCACCTGATCGGCAGCCTCCTTGTCATCCGTCCAGCCGTGGGGCATGCCTTTTATCAGCACAAGTTTCAGCCGCGAAGCACCGCCTTGTTTGGCGTAATAGGGTTGCAATGCATCGCGCAGCTCGATGGCCGGCTTTGGCGTCAGCACGGTATCGCCCGAGCCTTGCACGATCAGCAACGCGGTTGGAGGGCTGCCCCGCGCGATGTCGGCGGCATGACGCACTGCATCGGTTCGCTCAGCAAGCTCTCGTGAGGCCGGCGTCCAGTGATAGGGCTGTTTGGTCAGCCGCTCCAACGCCTGGACGGAAGCGTTCAGGCCAGTGGAAGCATTGACCAGCACGACAGCACCCACAGCGACCTTGCCCTGGATCAACGCGATCAGCGCCGCCGAACCGCCTGCGGAATATCCGAACAAGCCAATGCGCTGGCCGGGCAGCATGCAACCACGCTGCTGCAACTCGGTAACCACGCGCGGCAATTCTTCAGCTGCCTCATCCACGGCCGGCTTGAACAACTGCATCGCAAAGTCCGCGGTTTGCCTGCGCCCCAACTCCTGATTGCCACCTGGCGGAGCACGCTTACCAAACAGCGGCAACCCCAGATAGACCTTGATGGCCGGCACGTCGTCCATCGGCAACGCGTCCATCAGCGACCGCTCGTCGGCGGGTGGACCAAAACCGTGCCACAGGACAATCGGTGCTCGGCTTACGTGGGCAGGTATCCGCAAGATCGCCGGTACCCCGGCAAGCGTGGTCTCGACCACGCGAGCTGTTGCTAAAGCTACGTTGTCGCAACGAAATGCAGACCCGTCATTGACCACGGTAGCTGCCGGCGTTGTCGAAACCGGGCGCGCGGACGAGACGCTGCCACCCGCATCGAGCAACAGCGTGATTCCCAACGATAGCCACAGCCACCGCCATCTGCTTCGTAGGGTAGTCATCTGTTTGAGATTGTCCGGGAGAATTTCTGTGGCGTTGAGCGCGTGAATAAAAAGGCCGCGAGTCGAGCAAATCTCGTCGGGGGGAATGTCTCGCGGCTTGGGGAACCGTGCACCGAATCCGTGTCAGATCGAAGCGATAACGGACGCACGATAAACCCCAGGCCAACTTTCTTGCATGACCAATCAGGTCCAAATGGGTATGACCAATCGCTCGACCTCACGGCGTCGATTCCTGTCTGCTTTCGCACAGCATGCAACGGATATCTGATCACAACGGTTTGCACCATATTCGGTCGTCGTAAACCACACCGCCCAACGTGAAAGTGCAATGCCCGACTTCCCGAAAGCCGTGCCTGCGATAAAAGCGCTTCGCCCGTTCGTTGTGATCAAACACGGTTAGATAAAGTTCTGGCGCACCGTGTTGCATAGCACTGCTGATTGACCAACGCATGAGCTCTTCCGCCACGCCCTGCCCATGCCAGTCGGACAGCACGTAAATTTGCTGAAGCTCCATCGCGCCCGGCATTGGGTCGGCGGCCGGCGCGTTGAGCGGCGTGAGTTTTGCGTAGGCGATCGGCTGACCCTGGCATTCGGCGATTCTCCAGCGGATGTCCGCTCTCTTGAGGTCCGCGACCATGGTTCCTTGGCTGCCATAAGCCAGGTCACAGAAATCATTGAATGCCTGCGCCTCAAAGAGATGTCCGAACGTCTCTGAAAAAACCCGCCGCGCCACGGGGGGAAGGCTCCATGAATCTGCCTGGGCGGGATCACGATAAATGGGCTGACGGAGTCGGGACATCAAGGGAAGCCTTTACGCGAAAGTTGGACGGGACAGGTAAGGGCTACTTTGCCGGCGATGCCTCAAGGGCAGGCACCGCGTCGAGGCAATTGGCGAAGATCTGCGTCGCCAGCCGCAACTCCTGCGAAGAGAGCCCGCAATAGCCGAGCAACAGCCCCGGCGTTGCTGGACGATTCTTGTAGTGCGGCGCAATCGGATAGATGCCCAGCCCCTGCTCGCGTGCATATGCAATCAATTGATCAACGCGGTCATAGCTATAACCCGGCAGCCACGCAACGATGTGCATGCCGGCATGCGAGTTCGCTATCTGTACGCGATCGCCGGCCAGGCGTCCGATGCTCTCTACCAATAGATTGCGACGTGCGCGCAACACTTTGGCGGTGTGACGCAAGTGGCGATCGAATCCTCCATCCTCCATGAAGTGCGCCAGCGCCCCCTGCTCGATGACCGTCGTGGTGCTGTCATCAAGAAACTTTGCCGCCACAAAATCATCCCGCAGTGCTCTTGGCAGGACCATGTAAGCCAGCCGCAGCGCACTCGTAAGCACCTTTGAAAAAGTGCCTCCGTAGATAACGCGCTCACACGTGTCCAGCGAACGCAGTGTTGCGACGGGTTGCGAGCCATAGTAAAACTCGCTGTCGTAATCGTCCTCCAATATCCAGCACTGCTTCTTTTTCGCGTACTGCAAAAGTTCCAACCTTCTCGGCAACGACAACACGGAACCCGATGGAAACTGATGTGACGGCGTCACCACCACAAGTTTGGGTGATGCTTCGGGCAGTTGTGCACATATCAGTCCGTCGCTATCGGTGGGCACCCAAAGCAAGTTCGCTCCATGCGAACCCAACGCCTGGTGGGCACCGAAATAGTGGGGGTCCTCCAGCACGACCGTATCGCCCTCATCGACAAGTACCCTGCCGGCCAGATTGATGGCTTGCTGGAAGCCATTCACTATCAATACGTCTTCTGGGGTCACCACGATGCCGCGGCGGTGTGCCAGATAGCGGCATACCTGTTCCCGCAATGCGGGAAGACCTTGCGCAAACGTCTGATCCAGCGGAGTGACGACGGCCGCTTTGGCCAGCTCGCGCGCCCACACATTATTCAAAACCAGGTTGGTTACCGGCCGGCCGTACTGCATGTCGAACCGCAACCCGTAATGCTGCCTGGGAATGGTTCTGTTCTGCAGCTGCCGCGCGCGCGCAGCGTAGCGTGAAGGCGGCTCGATCGTCCTGGCGATAGAAGGACGCGCGATCACGTCCGCCTGCAAGTGGCTGACATAGCTTCCTGAACCCACACGACTATGGATGACACCTTCGGCTCGCAACTGTTCGTACGCCGTCAATACCGTGATACGAGACAGGCCAATTTCGTGCGCCAGAGCCCTGGTAGTCGGCAACCGGTCTCCAGATGCTACTCGACCCTCAAGGATGGCCGTCTTGATGGCGCGGGCCACCTGTATGTAGGAAGGCCCTTTCCCATCAAGCTCAATGAACATGCAGACCTCTGTAATTGGTTATGGATGACATAGGCCAAATTGGCCATGTATGTCACTCCCGCACGATTGGTTATAAAAAAAATGGATCTTCTTGGCTATGTGAAACGGTGGAAGGTTTAATTATTGTGAATTCATTATTACGCCTTTTTAGTGTAACCAGCCTAGGACGTCGAGCCAAGAACAAGAAATTAAAAATCCTAAGTCCGGCATGTTCGTCGCTTTTCAGCGGGCTTCAGCCGGCCTCCTTTCATCCACCGTCTGTATGTCCGCTGACCTTGTTTGCAGGGCTGTGCTTTTGTGTGGGCGAATACGGTCGACTAAAGATATGCAGACATAGGCCTGGTCAAGTGGCTAGAGCAACACCTACCAACTCTTGCATGAACACCGAACGCATGGATGCAGATCTTTCGCAGCAGGGGAGAAGTTCCGCGGCCGCCCTGCACCGAAAGAATGCGTGGCTATAACCAGTCAGATGAATGGCATTCACGCCACTGTGAAAAATCGTCACTTCAGCGCTCAACTCTTCGAAACCATACTGTTTTAAATACAAGCAAAGGATTCTTCGCGATGCACATCGCGCACATCGAATCGGACATTGTGTCTACTCGCGAGACGCCCGTGCGTCGCTGATTACTGTTTGCGCCTCTAGGGCACGAGCCTGATTGATCAACCGATCCGTTGACCAGGCCTGCAATCAGCGGGCTCTCTGATGCGCCGAGCGCCTCGACAGTCTTATTTCACTTATGGGTAGTCGATAAAAAATGCGTGCTAGATATTATCCGGCCGAATTAAAAAATGAAGCCATTCGTCTTGTCACTGAGCAGCGTTTATCAGCGGCCGAGGCCGCGTCAAGGTTAAACGTTCGCTCGGAAGCCGTGTTGGTCTGGGTAAAGCGTTTTCGCGACCGAAGATCACGCCTCTCCGAAATAAATAATCTGAAGGCAAAGCTTCATGAGCTCGCATCCGAGCGTGATGCGCTCATTGAAATCACCACTCGATTATTAGACAGGACAGTCTGAGATAGATGAATCGTCTTTACTGGCGGGCCACTCCTTGCGGAGCCTGGTTATTACGCCGTGAAAGAAGCGTCATTGTTTGTTTTCAATAATGGGTAGGGATCTCCCTATCCATGTGCAATTAAATCGGAGAGGCTTTATGAAACTTGGGGTCAAGAAACTTTCTTCCGCGGTTCGGCTGGGGCTGGGTGCCGTCATCGCAGTGGGTGCCTCGAGCACCGTATTCGCTCAGGATCAGTCCACACAGCCGGCACCGCAGAGCAACACCAACCCGTCCGCTCCGCAAAAGGCATCGACCTTGCAGACGGTCGTGGTGACCGGTTCGCACATTCGCCGCGTGGATCTGGAAACGGCCAGCCCGGTCGTGACTATCGATCGCGCCGCGATCCAGGCCAGCGGCAAGCTGACCCTGGGCGACCTGGTGCAGGATCTGCCGGCAGTGACTGGCGGCAACACGAATCCGCAGGTCAACAATGGTGGCGGTACCGGCGCCAGCAGCATTGGTCTGCGCGGCCTGGGCCCGAACCGTACGTTGATCCTGGTCGATGGTCATCGGATCGTCGGCAATCCCATCGGCGGCTCCGTGGATCCAAACTCGATTCCCGCGGCGATGATCGATCATATCGACGTGCTGACCACCGGCGCATCCTCGGTCTACGGTTCCGACGCGGTCGGTGGTGTCGTCAACTTCATCCTGCGCAAGAATTACCAGGGCGCCGAGTTCTCGACGAACTTCGGTCAGTCCGACCATAACGACGGCGAGCAGCAGGGCTATACCTTCACGTTTGGCCAGACGTCCGACAAGGGCAACATCATGGGCGGCGTGGACTACAACAAGACCGACGGTGTAGAGGCTGGAAATCGCTCGTTCTCGCGCAACTCCCTCACCCTGTACGGCACCAACGGCAAGGGTCCATCTGCACCGCAGCCGCCGTCCGTATACGTGGGCGGGTCTGCTTCGGCGCCGAATGGCCATATTCAGCTTACCGGCTCGCCGAATGGCGCCTTCACTAGCGCCTTTCCGGGTTGCAGCTATCTGGCCCATAACGGCGGTACGGCCGACACATCGTTGCCATCTAGCTACCATTGTTTCGTCAACAACGGCCCGAACACCGACAAGTACAACTACGCCACGGTCAACCTGATCATGACGCCGCAGGAACGGACGAATGCGTTCGTCATGGGCAACTACAATCTGAGCGACCATGTGACGGCATACCTGGATGCGTATGTCGACAAAACCTCGTCAAATGCTGCGTTGGCACCGGATCCACTGACGAGCCTGAATGGCTTTCAGATTTCCGCCGCGAACTACTACAACCCGTTCGGCGTGGATTACAACAGCGCCGGAGGCAGCGATTTTGGCGTGCGCCTCACCTCGCTTGGCCTGCGCGAGCAGTTCTTTGGCTCAACCGTTGGGCAGGTTCACACGGGCTTGAAGGGTGATTTTCCGATCGGTAATCAGACTTGGCAATGGGATGTGGGCATGGACTACGGCCACATTACGACGACCGAATCGACCACCGGCTTGGTGAATTTGAGCGTGTTGAATCAGGAGGCCGGTCCTTCCTTCCTGGATCCTGCAACTGGCGTCGTTTCCTGCGGTACGCCAGGCCATGCCATTGTGGGCTGCATCCCATTCAACCCGTTCAACATCAACACGCCGCAATCAATCGCCGCGTTGCAGGCGGCCTCCTCACCGGGTCTGGTGCAAGACGCAGCTATCGAAAAAGTCTGGCACGCCGACTTCAACGGTGGCCTGTTCGATCTACCGGCCGGCACAGTCAATCTGGCGGTGGGTGCCGACTATCGCACCGAGTACGAGCACGACAGTGTCGACGGTTTGCTGACCATTGACTCGACAGGACACTGCGCGCTGGGCAGCCAATGCACCGCTGGTCTACAGGGCGGTTATAACGTCAAGGAAGCGTACGCCGAGGTGTTCTTTCCGATCCTCAACGATCTTCCGGGCATCAAGTCGTTGAACATCGACGTCGGCGATCGCTATTCGCGCTTCGACCAGTTCGGCACCACCAACAACCTGAAGTTCGCGGTCGAGTACAAGCCGTTTGATGACCTGCTACTGCGTGGCACGTTGGCCGAAGTGTTCCGCGCTCCAAACATTGGCGAAGTCTACGGCGCCCCGACTTCCTCGGCGTTTCGAATTTCCAGCGACCCGTGCGACGGCTATACCGGTACGCCATTCAATCCGGCTTGCGTCAATGTCCCGAC
>Ga0302308_10005288_pt1 | contig 10058 bp, 2 predicted proteins | sample III_Palsa_E3_3_FD_200531 | JGI IMG/M metagenome (GOLD analysis project Ga0302308, IMG submission 200531) | Peat permafrost microbial communities from Stordalen Mire near Abisko, Sweden - III_Palsa_E3_3 | ecosystem: Environmental > Terrestrial > Soil > Palsa > Peat permafrost | place: Sweden... | reverse complement strand
ACTACGAAGGCAATCGCCGCGCCACCGCCACACTCCAACAATTCCTCGTCCCCTCCGCGCTCGATCGCACCGGCAACCTCACCGACATCGGCGGCCCAATCATCCCCACAGCAGAAATCACACCCACAGCTACCGCCTTGCTCTCTTATCTGCCCCTGCCGAACGTAGCCGGACAATCCAGCTACAACTACGAAAACTTCCAACCCATCCCCTCGCACACCGACGGAGTCGATCTCCGCATCGACCAGATCATCGGCTCGCGCAACTCGCTCTACGCACGCTTCAGCCGCAAGAACATCAGCTCCAGCTTCGCTAATCCCTTCCTTCCCGACGATGTCGACAGCATCCACAACCGCAGCCTCCTCGTCTCCGACACCTTCACCATCACGCCGCATCTGCTCAACGAAGCCCGCTACGGCTTCACCAACGTCACCACCAGCGTCGACTTCCCCATCCAGGGCTCAAACGCACTCTCGCAGCTCGATCTAGACGGCGTTGACATCAGTCAGCACCCGCTCACACACGCGTTCCCCACCTTCAACTTCAACTCCGGTACGGGTTTCACGCCCATCGGTCGCGATAAGGCCGGTATCACGCAGTCGCGCACCACACAAATCTCCGACAACGTCACCTACACCCTCGGTACTCACACGCTCAAGGCCGGCGTAGACATCCGCCGCGTCCGTTACTTCGACCTCGAAAGCTTCGCCCCCGAGTTCGCCTCTGACGACTTCGGCAACTTCAACTTCCAACCCACCTTCACCGGCAACGCCTTCGGAGATCTCCTCGTCGGCGAACCCACAACACTCTACTTTGCGGTCTCCAGCCCCGATGTCGGCGGCACGGCTACGCAATACAGCTTCTTCGCACAAGACGAGTATCAGCTCAACTCGCGCCTCACGCTAAGCTACGGACTCCGCTGGCAGGTGCTGCCCTCCTTCAGTGAAGACGGTGGCAACCTCGCCAACTTCGACCAAGCTAATAACTCCATCGTCGTCCCCGACAACCTCGCCGCCTATCTCACGCAGCAAAACATCGTCTCCTCGAATCTCGCGTTTCAGCAGTCCTTCAACGCCTGCAACCTCAACCAGGGCGGTCCCTGCACGAAGTACGTCACCGCCAGCCAGGATGGCCTTCCCGAAGGCCTCCGCCATACTTACAAAGGCGACTTCCAACCCCGCGTAGCCTTTGCCTATCGTCCATTCAACGATACAAAGACCGTAGTTCGCGGCGGCTTCGGCATCTACACCATGACCAACCTCGGTCCGCTCTCCTTCAACAACAGCGGTAACCCAACGTCGAACCTCCACATCTACTCCAACTCCGGCACGCAGGCCGCACCGCTCATCAAGTTCCCCAACACCGCGCCTCCTTCAACAGGTGTAGTCTATGGCGGCGGCGGTCTCGATCAAGGCGTAGACCCGCACTACCGCGACCCTCAATCCAACCAGTGGTCCATCACGGTCGAGCGCCAGCTCACAGCGAACAATTCCCTCCGCGCCAGCTACGTCGGCATGCATACCTATCGTCTCAGCATCACCGAAGACCTCAACCAGATCCCCGCCAGCACCACGCCCTATGACACCGGAGCAACCGCCGGCACCTTCGTCGACACGCGCGCGCCCTACCAGAACTGGACCACACTCTACAGCACCTTCAACGCCGGCAAAGCCAACTACAGCGCCTTCGAGCTCGAAGCCACCCACCGTATGGTGCACGGCCTCTACTACGACGCCAACTACACGCTCGCAAAGAACGAAGCAGACAATCAAGGCGATACCCCCACAGGCTTCGCCGGAGAGGTCAACTACGGCATTCCCATCGCCGACCGCTTCCACATCAACAGTGACTACGGCAACCAGGAAGGCACTCGCCGTCACCGCGTGCTGCTTACCGGTGTCTACCAGCTTCCCCTCGGCGAGGGTCGCGCCTTCCTTAACCACAGCCGCCTGCTCGACGCCATCATCGGCAACTGGGACATCAACACCATCACCCTGCTCGAAACCGGCCCCTGGCTCACGCCCAGCATCAGCCCCAGCCTCGACCAATCCAACACCAACGTAGTCAACCGTGGCGCAACCGCTCGTCCCGACGTCATCTCCAACGACTTCTACAAGGGACAGTCCCGCACCGGCTATTTCAACGCGTCAGCTTTCGCCTTCCCTCCGCCAAATGCAGGCCGCTTCGGCAACGCAGGAGTCGGCATCCTGCAAGGACCCGGCACGGCAGCGGTCTCTCTCGGCCTGGCCAAAGTCTTTCCAATAACGCAGGCCGTCCGTCTGCGCTTTGAATCCACCTTCACCAACGTCCTCAACCACACCAACTTCGCCCCGCCGGCCACTCAGGTGGACAACACTCAAACCTTTGGTCAACTCACCGCCGCCACCACGGCAGAAAACGCCGGCAACCGCACAGGACAGTTCGCCTTGCGGCTGGACTTCTAAGCCGGATCAGACGGGTTGTCCCATACAGAATGCATTCTTCGCATCCTGTGTGGGACAACCCGTTGCCGCAGTCCTCGCTCGGTACATCCCCACCCACCTCCTCGACATCCACCTATAGAGCAAAGAGAGAGGAACGACCATGTCCAAACCAAACGGTAGACACCCCCTAACCACCCCCGATCCCGCCAATCCCATCCTCACCACAGCCGAACCCATCGTCGACCCCGAGTTCGACCGCCACAAGGGTCCCCACGTCAAAGGCCCGCACGACCCCAAAGAGATCAACCCCAAAATGGCCTCCGACATCGCCTATTGGTCCAAAGAGTTCCACGTCACCGGCGACCAGCTTCACGAAGCCATTCGCACCCACGGCACCCACGTCGAAAAAGTCCGTGCCGCCCTGCACCCTCACAAGTCCGCCTAACCGCCCGGAACCAAAAAGGGCGCAGGCCAAAGCCTGCGCCCTTAGGTTTTTACGAAACTAGAACTGTAACTTCACGCTACCCTGGAAAACCCGCGCAGTATTAGCCGTCGCAGAGATCTGCCCAAAAGTAGAAGACGAAAGAACAGCCGAACCTCCCGTCTGTCCCCCCATCGTCCCTGTGGTCCCACTGGTAGGAAGATTGAAGTCCGGATGATTCAGCAGGTTGAACGCCTCCAGGCGGGCTGTCAGGTGAAGTGCCTTATAGATCGGGAAGATGCGCGATATCTGCGCATCAAACTGGTACTGTGGCAGGCCGCGGAAGGAGTTTCTCCCGATGTTTCCGTAGGTCCCATAAGCCGCACAGTTCAGAGGCGTCGGCGTAGGGGTGGCGGGGCACACCGGCGCAAATGCCGCTGGATTCAGGTAGGCGCGGTTTACCTGTCCGGGGTTGGCGCGGTTAGCAATATGAAGATAAACCGGCACTCCCGGAACCTGATTTGGGCGATCGTTGCCGACGTCCGTAAAAGAAAGGTCCTGGCCCGAAGTCACCGTGAAAGGCGCGCCGCTTGTGATGTGCGCCAGCGGGGCAATCACCCAGCCGTTGACGAGCATCGACGCCACTCGTGGCAATCCGAACTTGCTCTCCGCGACGATAACAATGTTGGCAACGTGCCGGAAGTCCGCACCGCACGGTCCGTAATCTGCCGCAGGGTTATTCGGATTCTGCACCAGCGTGCCGGCCAGGTCACCCTGAGGATCTGCGATATTCAGGCACTTCGACCAGGTGTAATTGGTCAGCAGGCTGAAGCTCGAAGACAACCTGTGCTGCGCGGTTAAGATCATGCCGTTGTAGTTGGACATGGCCTCATCGTTGACGACCACCGAACCAGCGCCGCCGCCCAGATACTGGTTCCCCTGCGCAGGATTCGCCACAGTAAGCGAGAAGCGCTGGGACTGATTGGCAGTAGTGGAGCACGGCGTACCCGCCGCTCCCGCCGGCTTTCCTGCGGGCCCCGTCGTTACGACGCCCGCGCATCCCGTCCCTCCCGCGCCCCATACCCCCGGAACAAACAGCGCAGGGCTTAGAGGCGTACCGTATGGCGCATGGGTCGTCTTGTTCCCGATGTAGTCAAGCTGCACCTGATACCCGTGGCTAAACTGATGCTGAATGCTCGCGGTCCACTGCATCGTGTAAGACGGATGGAACTGCGCAGGCAAAAGAATGTACTGCGACTGAGGGAAGAATTGTGCCGTCGCCGGAGTCGGAACGATGGGCTGGGGAAAGGGATTCGTCGTGATGGAGCCAGCCGACCATGGACTGCTGAAGCTGATAGGACCGGACGTAGACGTCTGTGTCTGGCTGATGGCCGTAGCGAAGGGTGGGTTTTGCTGTGTGCGCTGGCCGGTAAAGAAGTTGACCTCGTCATAGATCAGTTCTGCGCCCGCTCGTATAACGGTCGTCCCGGTACCGGTCAGGTCATACGCTACGCCCACGTTGGGAGAGAATTGCCAGGGCGAGTTCTTCGTGAACGCGCGCGGTACATTTGCATCCCCGTAGAAGAAGGTTCCCGCCGGCGCATTCGGGTAGATGGTGCTGACCTGGTTGGCCAGAAATGCTGCGTAGTTGAAGATGGTCCCGCGATTCTTCACGTCCACCGGCATGTACTCCGGGCTCCAGCGAATCCCTGCGATCAGCGTCAGTTGCTTCGAGGCGTGGAAGGTATCCTGCGCATAAAGACTGGGAATTGGAGCGCGCAGCGCATTCTGCTGAAATTTGCTCTGTTGGAAAGCCTGCAAAGTGCCCTGCAGGAAGTCGAGGGTCTGGTCTCCAATCGTGCTTCCGCCGGCGGGACCGCTCCCGCTAAAGCTGCCGTTGAAGGTAAAGATGCCGTTGGACTCGTAGGCATTGGAGATGTTGAGCTGGTTGCGGACATACTCTCCACCAAAGACAATCTGGTGCTTGCCTGCGACCATCGTGACTTCATCGTCGAGGGCCAGGGTATTGTCATTGAAATGAGAGACGGAGTTAGTGCCGCCGCCGATCGTGAACTTACCCTCAGTCATCTGAAGCCCGTTGGGTTCACCTTGGTAGAGGTTGACTCCAAGCGTAGCTGCATTGATGTCATTCGGCGCATAACCGCGATTGTTGCTGCGCCGCAGGATAGTGGCGTGGAAGGAGTTCACCATCTTCGAGTTGATGGTGAAATCCTCACCCAGCGTGAAGCTCTGTACCCGCTCTATGTTTCCAGAAGCCGTAGTAACCAGGATGTTGTTTGGATAAAAGTAAGCTGGCATCTGAAACCCATCGATCAAGTAACGGCCATAAAGATGGTTCCTTGGATTGATGGTGAAATCGACACGGGTTACAAATTGGTTGTCAAACTGGTCTGAAGGAATAGCGTAGGAAACAAAGCCGCAATTTCCGGTGTCATAAGCGGGATTGATTGCCGGAAGATATTTAAGCAACGCCAATGCCTGTGCGTTATAGGTTGGCGGGGTCGCATATTTGTTTCCTGTCAGGGTTGCGCCCGTCAGCGGGTCCTTCAGTTGAATCAGTTTGCTATTGCAGGTATTCGCTGCTGTGCCTGGAGGCGGGTCGCTCACCGAAAAATCGCCCGCAAGATTCGCTGCTGTAGGCACCTGTGCCTGGGTATTAGCACTCGTCTGTTTGCTCTCAAGGCGCTGATATCCAGCAAAGGCGAAGAGCTTATCGCGGATAATTCTCCCGCCGAAGGTTCCGCCATACTGGTTCTGGTGCAACCGGTCCTTGCTGGTAGCGAAGAAGTTGGTCGCGTCTATGAAATTGTTGCGGATGAATTCAAACGCCGACCCATGGAAAGTGTTGGTGCCGGAGATAGTCACCACGTTCACCAGGCCTCCAGAGTGCATTCCGTTTTGCGCGCCCAGCACGGAAGATTCCACGCTGAACTGCGCAACGGCATCCGGAAAAGGGAACGGAAGATTGCCGTTGCCCATGTAATCGTTATTGTCGCCGCCATCCAGCCGCCACAGCGTCGTATTGCCTCCGCCGCCGGCAATCGAAACAGAGATGGTCGCATACGAATATTTGCTTCCCGTAAAGTCACCCGCCGGCGCTGCCGTAGAGCCACCTGACAACGTGATCAACTGCGTCATCTGCCGCCCGTTCAACGGCATCTCCGTCACTTCCTTCTGGTCGACCGTCTGCTTGAACGAAGCATCCTCTGTCTGTAGCGAAAGGCCCTCAGCCTGCACTTCAACCTTTTGGTCCGCCGCGCCAACCGTCATCTTCACATTCACGGCGATGCTGCTGCCAACTTCCAGCACGATGCCGCTTTGCTCGTAGCTCTTGAACCCCGGAACCGCGACGCTCACCGAGTAGGTGCCGATATCGATATTGGGAAAGACATACGCGCCGCTCGAATCGCTCATCGTCGAGCGTTTCACCTGTGTGGCCGCATTGGTAATCGTGACCGGCGCGTTAGGGATCATAGCGCCCGTACCATCCACAACGGAACCCTGAATGTTTCCGGTTCCGGCCACTTGTGCGTGGATCACGCAGGCCATCGATAACATCAGAAGGCCGAAAAGGACTCGCAGATTAGCTGCAAGCCGTGTGCTCGACAGGACAGTTTTCATGATTAGCCTCGCGAAATTTTTTGGAGCGGATGTCATCTCTGAGGACCCGACAACAATCTCAGGCAACAATCTCGTATTGGAATAATTTCGGGCATAACGATGGACTTGTCAGACAGCTTCTGTCAAGAGTTATTAACAATAAAAATTCAATTAGGTCGCGGCACCCACATCGAAGAGGTCCGCGCCGCCATCCACCAATCCGCCTGACAAAAACCCGCTGCACCAAAAACAGTGCACAGGCAGACCTCTACAACTCCGCCCCTGCCCCTCGAACCCCAGGACTTTACCCCGAAAATTCGGGGAGGAGGGAGGGCCAGGCCGTCGACACTCTAAGGCGTAACCACCAGCGTCACATCCAGCGTATGCACCGTCGGCGCACTCGCCCCCGCAGTCTGCCCGCTCGCCTGCACAGTAACGGTATAGGTTCCTGGAGTCGTATGTGCTGGATAATGCCCACTGCAAGCCGTCATCGCCATCACCAAAACCGACGCGACTGCCATCAGCACCAACCCGCGCAACCCACGCCGCCGCCTGAACCCAATCAGCATCAACGGCAACAATCCCGCCAGCACCACGCGCCCACCCAGCCCTGTACCGCGCGCATCCGACTTGTAATTCAGCAGTGCATCCGTATCGATCGTCAGCGTCGCTGGGACATTCGTACCTCCCGCTGGCAAAGCCACCTGCTGCGGCGAAAATTCACAAGTCACCCACTCCGGAATAGTCCCCGCGCAGGACAAAGTAATCGGCGCCGCAAACCCGCCAATCGAAGTTAGCCCCAACTGCATCGACCCATGATGTTCCGTCTCAATCGTGATCGAAGGCGGATTCGCGCTAAGCGTAAAGTCCTGCGGCAGAATGGTCACCTGCACCGTGACCGCGGCCGCTGCATTGAAATCAAGCGACCCGCCGTACACGGCTTGGATCGTGTGCGATCCCGGAGTCAGCCCTGAAGTCACGAGCGTTGCGGAAGCGACATTTGTCCCATTCGCAGCAACCAGCGAAACCGTTCCCAGTGGAACCACCCCATTGGTCACGTCCGTGAACACAACACTTCCCTCGGTAGGCGTAGCTGCGCTGCTGGTATTAGTCAGTGTCGCCACCAGGTTCACCGGCTGATTCTGATACCCCGGGCTCGGCGACGCGAGCAGTGTCATGCTCGTGTTGTTCTTGATGATATTCACCGGCGCGCTCACGGTTGCCCCAGTCATCGTCGCTGTCTGCGCAAAAGACGCATCAATGAAATGCGACGAAGCAAAGAATCCCGGTGAAAACGTGAATGTCGCTGTTCCGGTGGCATCCGTCACCGCTGTTCCAGTTGTCTGTTGGCCCGCCACAAACTCGCCGGTTAATGTCCAGCCCACCGTATATCCCGCTCCCGCTGGTTGCCCGTTGACCGTGAGATGCATCGTAAACGTCACCGGAGTCAATGCATACGCCGGGTTCGGATTCTGTGTTACCGTCAGCGCGGTTGGCAGTATTTGCACGGTCTCCGTCACCGGCGCGCAACTGCTCGTCTGATACAAAGTGTCGCCTGAATAAACACAAGTCAGGCTGTCCGCGCCCACCGGGAGTGCATCCGTCCCCAGAATTGCCACGCCATTTACCAGCGGCTCCGTCCCCAGCGATGTCGTGCCGTTATAGAACGTCACCGTCCCGGTCGGCACCGGTGTTGTCCCTGTCACTGGCTTGACCGTAGCGGTCAATGTCACCGTCTGTCCCGCATATGTCGTCGGCGGAGCCGCCGTCATCACAGACGTCGTCCCCTCCATCGCTGTCCCATTCAGCAACACCGTCTGCGAAAGCCCCACAGCATTGTCCGTAACAACCATCTTCCCGCTATCAACCCCGCCTGTAACCGGCGCAAAGCTGATCGCGTACGTGCACGAAGCACCTGTGTTCAACTGCGGCGCAGTCGGTGTTGTTACCGGAACCACATTCTGCTGCGGGCACGTCGAGCTGCTATCGATGACAAATCCTGCCGTGATGCTCGGATTGGGTCCCGTCACCGGCGGCGTAAATGCAGGCGCAAACGTCAGCGGCATATTCCCATCATTGGCCATCGTCACCGTCTGCGGACTATCGCTGCTCACCGACCCCACCGCTGTCGTCGCAAACGTCAGGCTCGGCGCGTCCGCATAATCCAGCTTCACCACCTGCGCAAGCGCCTCGTCCGCGATGAAGATATTCCCATTGCTATCCACCACCATCCCCTGCGGCTCAACAATGCCGGTGCCGACAGTGCGGATTACCGGGTTAGACGGCACAACCTCATTCACTGCCATAAACTCGGACACCAACCCCGTAGCCATGTCGGTCACATACACATCGTTCGCCGCGTCCAGCCCCACATTCGATGGTGATGTGAACGAGCCTCCCAGAGCACGCGTGACGGACGACGCCCCAACTGCGCCATTCACCGCCACAATCTCATACACTGCCTTATTCTGTTCATCCGACGCGAACACGTCCCCATTCTGATCCACCGCAACGCCGGTCACCCAGCCAAACCCGCTGCCCACCATGGTCTTCGCTGGCGAAGCCGGAATTACCCCATTGACCGAGGCCAGTTCATACACCGCACCGTCCGCAGCCGAGCCTGTGCCGTTGCCGAGATACACATTGCCCGTCCCACTTACGGCGATGCCATTCAGCTGGCTGAACCCCGTCGCCAACACCACAATCTCCGGCGTCGGAGGAATCACGCCATTCACTGCCATCACTTCATAGACCGATGTATCGTCGGTGACGAAAACATTGCCACTGCCATCCACCGCAACATCGCTCGTTATACCGAACGACCCGAGCGTCCGTTGCGCGCCGCCTGCGGCAATCTCCGCCAACCCCCCGCCGTATTCGCTCACATACACGTTGCCGCTTCCATCCACCGCAACCCCGGAGGGCTCGTTCAGGCCACTCCCCATAGTCGTCTGCGTCCCCGGCAGCCAACCCACCTGCGGCCCATTGCCCACGCCATAGATATAGCTATTGGCTATCATCAGACCCGCACTCGTACTAAACACGATCCCGCCGTACCGCTGCCCAGGCCGCGTCGGTTTAAAGGTGAACTCCACCGTGCAGCTCTGCCCCACCGCATAGACCGTGTTCAATACGCAGGTCCCTCCAGGAATAACCTGCGTAAAGTCCAACCCGGTCGCACCCTGCGTAAACACTCCCACCGAGCCCAGCGTCCCCGCAGTGCTGAAGGTCACCACCGTCGACAGCGTCCCACTCGACGTCCCCACCGGCTCGGTCAGCAACGTCACCGCAATCGTCTCTTGGCTGAACCCGGGCGCGTAGGTCGCGTTGCCTGGAGCATCCGCCTCGACGACCACGCTCCCAACACCCGTATAGGTCAACGTTGTTCCGTTCAGCGTAGCCGGACCGCTCACCACCTTGTACGTAATGGTTGTTCCTGCATTCGTAGTCGCACTCAACGTTGCCGAGAGTCCCACATAGGCCGTCGGCAGGGGCTGAAACGTAATCGTCTGTATCGCACTGCCGCTCACCGTATACGCCAGCGTCCCTGTACTGGGCGCGAAGTTCGTATCGCCGGAGTACACAGCGCTCAA
>Ga0302308_10005280_pt1 | contig 10065 bp, 16 predicted proteins | sample III_Palsa_E3_3_FD_200531 | JGI IMG/M metagenome (GOLD analysis project Ga0302308, IMG submission 200531) | Peat permafrost microbial communities from Stordalen Mire near Abisko, Sweden - III_Palsa_E3_3 | ecosystem: Environmental > Terrestrial > Soil > Palsa > Peat permafrost | place: Sweden... | reverse complement strand
CGAGAATCTGTACTCGTTTCAGGCCGTCCTTCCAACCCGCTCGCTTATCTGTCAGGTGCGCGAGAACGCAGTCTCCGATTGTGACGACTTCTTTCGTCACGCCCGTGTGCAGGGCGTATGTTTCCGCATCCCACTTTCGCCCTAGCTCGTCGGCCTGCTTTGCAGAAATGCCCGCAGGGAGAAGCTTGGCTTTTCGAACGCGGCCACCTTCGATGACGCGTTCGAACGTCCAACGGTAGCGCCGGCGGCCGGCTTTTGTGATGGTTTCGATTGGCATGATGCGAGGAATTTATAGAGCGATTCGAGTTCGTAGACGTGCGTTTTATGCCCGAGCTTGTACCGCTGGATGATCTCGCCGGCGCGGTCTATACGGCTGATCGCGTAGCGGGGCACGCCGAGGATCTCGGCAGCCTCCGTCGCACTGACCCGTTTCCCCCGTAAAGTGTCCATCACCCCTCCTGCGCCTGTTGGTTAGCCAGAGCTGCGTCTATGGCGGCATCGAAGTGTTCCGCCACAGATCCGCGCATTGGGTCGCTCACTGGACGCGGTAATGGCAGGCCGAAGTACGCCGGACCACGTCGCCCGCGGTCAGCAAAGACGAATCCCTGAAGGTAGCGATACCGTGCCGCGTCGCGCGCATCATCCGTCAGCGCCCGCGTCTGCTCCAAAGGTTGCGCGATGGGGCGGCACTTCTCCATCATTCGGTAGAGGACTTCATATGCCTCACCGTGATCTGCTGCCAACAGCGCTTCGCCTGCCTCGTAGAGGATCGCGTGTCGATCGGGCGCCCCAGGAGCCGTATTAGCCTGCGGGCAATCTGCTTCGTGCGGGCCATTGATCGGTTCACTACAGAAGAAACATATCCCGGTCGAGCGATTCGCATCCTCGCCGCGCGGCGACATATCGTCGTCAACGCACTTATTGCCAAGCTGGCACCGCACTCGGTAGCAAGCCTTGGGGTTATCAGCGTGAATGCATGCTCCGCGTTCAGTCATGGCTGCCTCCGTTTTTCGACTCGGTCGCAACTTCCCAAATATGACGAGCGTCCGCTTCCTCCGTGTGCGGGAAATCTCCCCAATTCATCGACCAAAATTCATTGAAATCTCTATATCCAGCAGTCTGCTCTACAGGTTGTTGGGATGCGGCGCGGACATTGGCCTCGACTGCACGTGCAAATTTCGAGATCGTTGGATTGAGCGGGCAATCGAATATCTGTGCGCTAAGTCGAGCCAGCACACTGACGCCCAATTTCAGCTCATCGTCCAGCGGCACGCCAGATTGCGCGGGCTGGGATGGCTGCGGGGCGGCGCAGTGATGGCACCGATATGGCTTGTACCATTTGCGAGCCTGCTGACTGAGCTTCTGATACCGGCTGTCGGTGATGAAGCGCCGATAGGCCGGCGTCGTAGATTCCCACGCCACCGCCTCCCCCGATTGCGCTGGCTGGGATGGTTGAGGGGCGGCTTTGCGTAACGCTTCCTCCCAATAGGCGGCTTCTTCCCCGTGTCCGTGATCGCGAAGATTCTGTATTTCTTCTCGTGACGGCAACCGTTTATCCGGCGCCGGAGCGACACAAGAGGGAGCGAGCATCCCTAAGCCGCGAATCCAGTCGGCCATATTGACGCCATCAGGACAGCCAGCGTCTGAGCAAGCGGACATAAGCCGTTCGTTGCAGTCTTCGGCCACCTTCAGTCTGTACGCATCCCACTCCCCCGATTGCGCTGGCGCGGCAGGGGCTGCGGCGAGCATGTCTTGATATTCCTTTGTGCTCGCGCATTGAAACGCATTCATCATCCCCTCAGTGGGCTCAACCGGCACCAGCTTCCACCCTTCGGGCGCGGCAGGCTTGCTTGCAGATAGCAGGGCGAGTTCGGGATTGCGCCCGATGAACGCCGGCAGCGCAGCCTTGAAAGCTTCGACGTATTCGGCTCGGTCATGGCCCCAGTTGAGATCGCACTCGTCGACCATCTCATCTGGCATGTCGTCGTCGGGAACCTCGTAGGTAAAAAGCTGCTCGATGCCAGAGAGGCAGTCCGAGCGGCGCTTCATGTTTTCGAGGTTCGCCAACAAGATCCCCGGCGTGCGCGCAAGTGCGCCCATCCCAACGAGGTCATAGACTCGCTGAAGCGTCGCCGCCTGCTCGTCGAGAGTTTGTGTCTGCATTGCGTCTGTATTAGTGGTCATGGTGTCCTCACTCATTGTTCGATTGCTTCGCGCGCTGCGCGGATGAACTCGGCTGCCGCTTGCGCGTTGATCGCGTTACCGTAGGCGCGCAGTCGTCCCACACGGGCGGGAGCCCCATCAGCCAGCGGGAATGTGCCGGGTTCAACTGGCCGCCACTTTTCGTCCCGGCAGAGCAGCCAGTCAGCAGCTCGCCAGAAACCGTTAGTCGGGCCGGCTGGTTCGACACGCTCAACAAAGCGAAGTCGTTCAGGTTCGATCCGTGCCGCGTCTCGCCCATCGCTCGCTTCGCTTGACCACCGCCCGTCGAGTCTGACGTCTGCGGCGTCGGCCATCCCGCCAGCGTCGCAGCCATGCCCAGCGTCATCCCGAATCCGTTGTTCCCGTGACGAGCTGCGCACTCCGCTCGCCGCGCTTCCCACGTTGAGTCGTTGTCGTTCTGCGGCCCCGCGTTCGGCGTCGGCCACGATGCCAGCCACGCCACTCGACCGAGCAGTGCGTTCAGCGGTACGTTGGCGCACTCGCTTCCGTCCTTGTGATCGCGCGTAGTCGGCGTCGGCCACGAAGTACGTTCTGTCGCGGATGTGCGGCGCACCGACGCCCGCAGACGGGAAAGGTGTCGCCCCGCAGGCGTAACCCAAGGCTTCCAGGTCATCGAAAACAAGGTCGATCCAAGGGTCGACGTCCTTGCTTGCAACCTGTTCGCCAAAGAGGGTTGCAGGGCTACGCTCCTGGATGAGCCAGTGCCACGCTGGCCAGAGGTGCCGCTCGTCAGCAAACCCAAGTCCTTTGCCTGCCGCGCTGAAAGGTTGGCACGGACAGGAACCGGTCCAAACAGGTCGGTCATCAGGCCAGCCGGCGAGTCGAAGCGCGTAAGACCAGACACCGATTCCGGCGAAGAAATGGCACTGGGTAAATCCGCGAAGGTCGTCTGGTCGAACATCCTCTATGCTCCGTTCATCAACTTCGCCGGCGGCGATATGCCCCTTGGCGATCAGGTTGCGCAGCCACTGCGCGGCGTATGGGTCGATCTCGTTGTAGTAAGCGGCCACGCTATTTCCGTTTCATCCGTTCACCGAGAAGTGCCAACCCCACACCCACTGCGGCTGCGACCAATATGGTGAGCGCGAACCATCCCAGGCCGTTCATAGCGAACCTCGATAGGTCTTCGTCAGTGCACGATTTACCGCGTGGCCGCGCCGGCGTGCAGCGTTCGCAAGCTTCGCGCGGTCGTGATGGCTGCTCGACGCCTGACCGACTAAACCAAAGTAGCTGTTCGATACGGCGAGGAAATCGGCGGCACCGACGCTGCTGATTTGCCTGACTGCCTCGCTAACCGTGCGGCGTCGCGTTGAACGTCGCCATGGCTTGATGACCTGTCCGACAAAATCGACGCCGCGCGAGACCGGTTGCAAGATTGTCTTGCTGGGATTTAGGCTAACGCCGAGCCGCTCCGGCAGGAAGGCCGTTACGTCGGCCAACACCGAATTCAGCCAGTCAGCCGATTCGTGGAGAAAAATGAAGTCGTCGACGTAGCGGATGTAATGCCGCGCGCCGAGTTCATGCTTTGCGCGTTGGTCGAGCACGTCGAGCAGTACGTTGGCGAAAAACTGACTCGACAGATTCCCGATTGGCAAGCCGAGATGTGCGGGCTGCTCAATCAGGCGCTTGTGGCGCGGGACCAACTCCAGCAGCACCGGATCACCGAGGTATTCGAAGTCAGCCCGTGGATCGTGCATCAGCACGAGCTCGGTCAGCGCACGCCAGAAGGGTTCGAATATCTTCGCAAGTAGCAGCTCGAGCAGGATCGGCTTGTTAATGCTGACGAAGAAATTCGCGTGATCGCACTTCAGGTAGAACGCCGGTCGTGACCAGTTCTGGGTGACCGAGCGAATCATCGCCTCGAGGCGATGTGCGGCATACAGCGTGCCACGGCCCTTAATGCACGCGCACGAGTTGGCGATGAATGCGCGCTCGAAGCGTGGGCCGATCCGGTTGTACACCAAGTGATGCACGATGCGATCGCGGAATTCTGCCGCCCAAACTTCGCGGGGCTTCGGGCGCAGGATGACGAAGCACTTCGAGCGGCCCGGCACATAGCTGCCATCTGCCAGCTCGTCGTACAGGCGCCTCAGGTTGTGCTCGAGATTCGCCTCGAAGGCGAGAGCTGTCGCGCTGTTGCGTTTGGTGCGCCGACAGTCGAGGTAGGCCTCGACCAGATCGGCGAACGTAAAGCCATTGTTCCAATCTGCGGACGGCACGGGCGCGCAACTCGGTGTACTGAGGGCCGCTGTACTGGTTGCCGTTGTTGAAGTTCTGATACCAGGCCCAGCCGGAGAAATCGTGCTATCTACGTCGCCCATCTGATTGCTCAGTTGGGAAACTGCGCCGGACCGATCCGCACGCTGGCGGTCGGTATCCGTGATGCGCATGGCGGTGGCCTTGTGAGCCAGCGGCACGACCAGATTGAAAGATCGCTCAGTCATGAAAACCTTGGCCTCCACGATGCGGGCGATTATTTGCGGCGTTTTTCCACCCATTGCACTGCTTCCCGATGCTGGTCGTGAGCTCGACTGCGGCCGCATACGCGGGACGCATGATCTTCTTCTTGTCCATACCTAGTCGAAGCATCAATTCGATCACCTGCAAGCGCTCGAGCAGCTCCGACAGATGCGGCGTCTTGTTGGCCGCGACGTTGGCGCGAAACACCAGCACAGTGATCTCGAGGCATTCGACGCTGATCTTCTCGCCGATCGACCGCTTAAAGGCGCGCTCCATGTTGGTGACAATGTCAGTCACTACATCAAGCAGCCGGTACGCGGCCTTGTAGATCGGTAGTTGGGTATGCAGGGCCATGGGGGATAAATAATCAAATTACTGAAGAACTAATCTGCGGACGGCACGGGCGCGCAACTCGGTGGACTGAGGGCCGCTGTACTGGTGGCCGTGGCGGAAGTCCTGACACCAGGCCCAGCCGCTGTCCGCCTCATGCTGCTGACCGGACCAGTACCAAGAGCCTTGGAATTCGACCTTCAGGTTCGTAAACAGCAGCGATTGCTCGCGGCGTGTCGGCAGTGCACCGCCGAGTGCGGCAGCCCACTTGCCGGCACCCTCCCAATCGATGTCTTCGACTTCACCAGGCAAAAGGATCAGGTGATAGTCGGCTTCGCCGTTTTCGCCGAGAATCAATCCGGCATAGCGCTCGCCTGGCGCGAGCGTGATCGCCGCGGCTTTGACGTGATACTCGGTGGTCGCGGCCTGCTTCTCAAAAGCCGCGATCATTTCGGCGACTTTCGTGTGCTCGACCTTGATGGCCTCAAGCGTGATCGTCATTGCGGATGCTCCTAAATGGACGAATGATTAAATTGACAATCTGCGGACGGCACGGGCGCGCAACTCGGTGCACTGAGGGTCGCTGCTCTGGCAGCCGTAGCCGAAGTACTGAAACCAGGCCCAGCCGCTATAGCTGGGATCGGTATCCAGCGTGTTCGACCAGTAGGCATCCCGTTCGAACTGATCGCGAAAGTTGGCGAACAACATGGCCTGCTCGACACGCGTCGGCAGATCGCCGCCGATGCTCTTGGCCCAATCCATCTGGGCTTGCCACGATGCATAGCCGCTATCACCCGGCAGCAGAATCACGTGATGGAAATCGCCGCTCTTGTCACCGATCGCGCCTACATATACTTCGCCTTCGGCCAGCGGGGGAATCTGAAGCTGTTGCATTGCATCTCCTTGGAAAGAGCGACCCAATCGGACCGCCGTTAAACTACTTTCAAAGTGAACCATTCGAGACAGATCACGCCTCGAGCAGCTCGAAGATTCGGCCCGGATGCAGGCCCACAAACATCCCGCATGCGTCGTCCTCGTACTCCGGCAGCACAGTCGCATCCATGTCTGAATAGACCGTCTTGCCGTTTGGCAGGAGCCATTCGAGGCGCGTTTCGCCGTTCGGCCCGGCGCCGCGGCACATGCGAGTGCATTCGCCCGGGATGACGTCATCGGCACGGGCCGAGTACAGCGGCACATTGCTCTTGATGTAGTCGAGCTCGACCTCGTCGGCCGCACGCATGTCGCCACGCTTGGCTGCACGGCCGGCACGTTTGGAGGCTGCTTGAAGAATCAGGTTCATGGTGAATCTCCGTTACACGATGAGCGGCGAGACGACGCCCCGCCAATTTCCGTTTTGAACGAGGAATGCGCGGGGCTTTTTTGCATCCCAATAAAAGGTGACCGTTTCCGCCGGCGCACGCGTCAGGATCTTTGCGAGCTGGTCACCGCGAAATGTGAAGTTGAACGGCTCATCGCCGACCACGTCAGATGCGTCGAGATCGATGTTTGCCTCGTTATCCGGGCCAACAATCCCGATAGAGCACTCCGACCCTTCTGCACTGAATTTGACCGAACCCATCTTGTCGCCATAGAAGCGATGCATCGAGACAGCTTCGCGAAGCGGTTCGGCGTCGAATGAGATTGCGTTTTTCAGTGCCGGTAGGCCGCTGCGCCAGTTGATCGGCTTCGTCGCCATCGGCTTGAGCACGAGCTCGGAGTTTCCGTGGAAGGCCGTCAGATGCGATTTCGTGATGACGAGGCGGTTCGGCTCCATGTCGACAAGCAACTCAGCAGCCCGAGACGGCAGGAGAACCGAGAACTCTGGAGCACGGGTCGTTACCTGCGCCGTCGCCAACATATTCACGTTCGTTGCCGTAGCCGTGAGTTGCGCGCCATCCGATTCGATCCATACGCCGCGGCAGAACTCGAGGATGTCCTTTTCATTGGCAGCGAAGGCCACGCTCGATACCAACTCCGACAGTCCGACGACGTCGAAGTCGGCGATAACGTCACCGTCGGCCTTCGTAAGCGGCAGGATTTCGCCGGGGAGCGTCGGAACCGTCACGGCATAGCCTGCCGTCGAAAACTTCGCCCGTGAATTTTTCTGAAGCGCGACGTCGATATAGTCACCAGACACATTCAATAGAGGCGCAAGGCGGTCGGCGTGGACGCAGATGTCCATTGCATTGTCGGGGTCGCCCAAGCGCTCCTCGCGATACATAGCCTGTCCGTCAACGCCGGCCGCGATCATTTCGAAGAAAGCGCCATCGACGCGAATCCTGACGGAGTGAAACGCGGCGATATGTGAGCGCCGATCGACCGACGGGCCGACTCGCTTGAGAGCCTCTTTCAGCGAGGATGACTGGATCGAGATCATTATGTTTCTCGGAAAAGTGGTGATCGGTTATGCGGTTTGCGGGCTTTCGCTTTGAGTCTCGCGATAGACGATCGAGTGATCGTCACCGAGGTACTCACGAAACGCCTCGACGGCCTCAGCGAGGTTCGGGTGACGTGTCGCCATGCAGCCCTCGGCTTTGCGCGGCCAGAAGCAGAGCAGCAGGCCGTGGAATCCGCTCGAACGGATCTCGCACCGGATGCGCGCTTCGTGACACAGGAAAACCAGCTTGGTCAGCCCGTTGAAGTCCCACGTCGCCAGATCGTTCTTCCAAGGGATTGCGATTCCATCCGCCCAGCCTTTCCAGCGAACTGCATCCCACGCGATCGGCGCGTTGTAGATGCCACCGCCGACCATGCCGAGGATGTTGAACACGTTTCGCAGGAACGGTGAAAGCTCGGCCGGTGCAGCGCGATAGCCCTTGGTGACGTCGCGCGGGCGCTTCAGCGGATGGCTCTTGAGTTCGCGCTGCTTGCCATACCGAATATTGCTTTCGACCCATCCTGCGTGATCCATCGTCACGTAGCTCATGTCAGGTATCCAAAAAGAGTGGGCCGGGACAGCGCCCACGAAGCCGCGGCTGGGAAGCGGCCGGACCGAGAGTTAATCGCCAATGCGCGAATAGCAGTGCGCATCGCATTCGTGTTCAAACTCGCGCAGCAGGAGCGGGTCACGCCGATCTGCGTGCGAGCTGGTGGCGCAAACGCTCCCCAGGATGAACCCGGCGCAGCCAGCAACAAACGCCACAATCAGAAGCAGTACTAACTGGGCCAGAATGAAGGAGTTCATCGGTGAGCCTTTACGGGATCAGGTGCAGCGAACCACGCTGCAGCGCTTCATTTCCGCATCAGCCTGCCCGAGCACGCCGGACAAGAGTGCTGCGACGAGGACCAGGCCCAAAATGGAAGCCCAGATTTTCAGGAGATCGCGCATTACCGGCTCGCATCCAGATAGCCGAGGGCGTAGCCGATGGACTGGCTTTGCGACGCGCGGCCGCTTGCCGCATCATTCCAGCCGGCCGCATAGTCGGCAATTCGTTGCGCTTCGAGGTTGATCGCGGCGCTGTTCATCACATGCCCCGCGTGAAGTAGTCCACCTCATCGCGAGTGCGCGACTTGGCGGTGTGTTGTTCCTGATTTGCCAGCATCTCAATGTCTCCCGATCACCGCGGCAAAACTTCTTTACCGCGGGCGAAGGCAACTTGAATGCGCGCCTTCGGACAATGGGCCAGATCAGAAAGTGAGAGAACAACTACTGTGCGGCCGAGCTGCGCGACGAAACGGCAATGGCCGTCGAGGCTTTTGGTTGCAGCACGGTGCATGGCTTTGCGGACGTTCATCTCTCACTCCAAGAATCTGGAAGTTGGTGAGATGCGCCCTAAGAACAGAGGACTCGCGAGAATCCGCTCAACTTAGGGCACTTGTCACGATTCGCGCGGTGGACTGCGCTTGAGATGAATATTACCCTGCGGGTAGAAAATAGCAAGTCCCGTGGGGTAATAGTCGTGATTGATTGTTTCTACTGGTCGGGTAATAGCTATAGGCGACTTATTGCAGCGCGTGCAATAGGCCTAAAATGGAAGCGCACGCGGTGCCGATCGACGGCCGCGGGCGAATTGGGGGATGGGTTCGCGGGGCTAGTTTCCGCCGCGTGCAATCAAGTCTTGGCAGTTCACGATAGCGACTGCAGCTTGCTCGCGCAGCAGCTTGTTTTCGTAGCCGGATATTTGGGCAACGCGCTCATCCTGGGCGATCATTTTCCGCGCGCGGGAAATAGTGTTCCGACAGGATTCGACTTGCCTTGTAGCCGTCGCCGCTTTGTACTGCGGAGAAGCTCGGTAAGCCTCGTCTGCCTGCTTAGCCGCCTCGGCAGCCGCTTTCTTCTGTTCCTCGCGCTCTTTGCGTTGCTGCTGCTCGGTATATCGCGCGTCTGCGTCTGCGAGGAACCGATCCTCTTCAGGGCTACCCGAAACGACATCTGGCAAATTGGCGCCTACCGCCTCCCAGAACCGTTGGCGATACATGTCGGTTTCAGTGAGTCCGGTCCGAAAGAGGTTCTGCTTGAAGACCGATGCCGTGCCGGTGAAATAGGCAACCCCGGCGGCAGTGGTATGCGATGTCAAATGCAAAACTCCGTAGACCCGAGGCGGCCCATTGACGTCCCACGGCATCGCATCGCCACGCGTCAGCGATATTCCCATTCGGTTGAGGTCGAACGGTCGCGGTTCTGCTCCGTCAATGGAGCACTCGACGCCGGCCTCCGGCAATTGCCGTGCGCAGGCATCAACAACTTGTGACGCCGGCACCGTGAAGGTGGCTTGCAGATCCGTCGGGGCAGAAAAACAGGCAAACGGAATGGCGAAGCAAGTCGCGCCGGCAATGAGCGGCTTCATGCGGAGCATCATCCGTGTCACCGCCTTCTATATTTGCGGTGCTCCACCATCACACCAATGATCCGCAGATGGTCTCGCTCGCTCTGCAGCGTCGGGAAATCATCATTTAACGGCACCAGTTCGAAAACCATTTCGCCGCGATCGCTGGTGCCACGCGGGCGATATTTTTTGAAAGTAGCTTCTTCCTCAGTGTTCTTTGCCACAACAAAGTCGCCTGGTCGCGGCGGTAATGCAGGGTCGATGATGACCTTATCACCATCGTTGA
>Ga0302308_10005278_pt1 | contig 10068 bp, 10 predicted proteins | sample III_Palsa_E3_3_FD_200531 | JGI IMG/M metagenome (GOLD analysis project Ga0302308, IMG submission 200531) | Peat permafrost microbial communities from Stordalen Mire near Abisko, Sweden - III_Palsa_E3_3 | ecosystem: Environmental > Terrestrial > Soil > Palsa > Peat permafrost | place: Sweden... | reverse complement strand
GTACTCCGCGCGCACCGCCATCAGACCCGGCATCTCGTGCTCGGCGAGCGTGATTTCCTTGCGCCCCAGCTCCGCGAGGGAGAGGTCGGCGACCTTGAAGTCCTGTTGGATGGCTGTCGCGGCAGGGGTCATCGATGGCTCCTGGGTCGGGGCGCTCAGTCTACCGCTCAGCGAGAGCGGCCTTGAGCTCGTCCAGGATCTTGACCGGCCCGGGATCGACTCCGCGCAGCGTGGCCAGATAGATCGACACGAGGTCGCCGAGCAGCACCAGCGAGAAGACCCGCTCGATCGCGGTCTGCCCACGTGTCTCCAGCCTGAAGCTGGCCGCGGCGTTGTCGGCGATCAGACGCTCCGTCAGGTCCATCCGCTCCTTCACGCGCGGATGTGCGTCGGAGTCGTCGAGGAAGACGGCGGAGAAGCGGGCGGGTGGGTCCAATTGGCGCGTGCCCTCCCAGCCCACGATCTCGTTGTGGTCGAGCTCCGGCAGGTCGCTGGCGAAGCTCAGCTGCTTGGCGTTCTCGTTGATCTGCGTCTTCCAGCGGTAGGCGATCGGGCTGGTCAGCCCGGCGCCGGCGATCACCGGCGTGGTGCCCACAAGTCCCCGCGCGATCGTCTTCGCCAGCGACTCCTCCGGCGCGTCGGGGCCCCACTCGGCGACCAGCTGCTCGGCGTGGGAGGCGGCGACGTCGATCTCGGAGGTGAGGCGGGGGCCGGCTCCACACAGCGCGGCGACCTCCAGCGAGGCGACCGTCATGTAGGCGACGGCGGCGCGCGGCTGAAAGCCGCCGGGGAGCGGGATCACCGGCACCTTGTCTGCGCGCGCCAGCTCCGCCAGGCGACCGCCGGTGGTGACGACCACGCGCTGGGCCCCCAGCGCGCCGGCCGACTCGTAGCAGGCGAGCGTCTCCTCGGTGTCGCCCGAGTAGCTCGCGCACAGCACCGTGGTGTCGGGCGTCGTCCACGGCGGCAGCCCGTAGGCACGGGTGACGAGGATCGGCCGCGAGGCGTGGTCGCCCAGCGCCGCGGCCGCCAGCGCGCCGCCGATCGCCGAGCCGCCCATGCCGGCAACCACCAGCCCGCCGGGCGTGTCCCACTCGTTCATGATCGCCGACTCCACCCGCCACAGCGCGTCGCGCAGGTGCTCGGGCAGCGTGAGCACGTCGCTCAGCTGTGCCGTGGAGTCCACCTCGGCGATCGCCTCGCGGGAGAGGGTGGTCATCACATTCTCGGTCATGAGAATCTCAGGGCTCCGTCGGGCAGGGTCACGCCCGGGAAGATACGCGCTCCGCGGGTCACCACGTTGTGCGCTCCCACAGTGACCCCCTCGCCGAGCACCGCGGAGCCCGTGATCTGGGTGCCCTCCCCGATGCGACAGCCCGCGGCGACGATGCAGTCGCGCAGCGTGCACCCCGGCCCGATCTCCGTGCCGTTCATCACCACCGCGCGTTCCACGGTGGCGCCCGCCCCGATCGTGACGCCCTGGCCGAGCACCACGAGGCTGCCGACCTGCGCCCCCTCCGCCACGCGCACGCCGCGCTCCAGCACCGCAGGCGGGACCGCGCGCCCCTGCACCTGCACATCCGGCGCCAGCGCCATGTAGTCGCTGCCGAGGCGCTCGCCCACCGCGGTGTGGACCTTGCCCTCGATGATGTCGAACGTGCCCTTCAGGTAGCGCTCGGGGGTGCCGATGTCCAGCCAGTAGCTCTCCGTGGGGAAGCCGTACAGGCCGTTGCCGATCAGCCGCGGCCACACCTCACGCTCGATCGAGACGCTGCGGTCGGGCGCCACCAGCTCGAGCACGTCGCGCTCCAGTACGTACGCGCCGGCGCTGATCAGGTTGGCGTAGGTGTGAAGCGGGCGCTGCCCCCCAACCTGGTCTCCCGCCCGGATGCCCTCGAGCTGGTCGGAGGAGGGCTTCTCCACGAACTCCTCCACCGCGTGCTCCGGGGTCAGCCTCACCAGGCCGTATGCCGTCGGATCCTCCACCGGCACCAGCGCCAGCGTCGCCCGCGCCCCGGTGCGCTCGTGCTGGGCGATCTGCGCGGTCAGATCGATGTCGGTGAGCACGTCCCCGTTGAGCATCAAAAAGCGCTCGTCCAGCATCGACTCGGCGAACTTCAGCGCGCCAGCGGTGCCGCGCGGGTCGGGCTCCTCGACGAAGCGCAGACGGATTCCGAACGCCGAGCCGTCCCCCAGTACGTTACGCACGCTGGTGGCGAGGAAGCCGCACGACATGATCACGTCCTCGATCCCGTGCAAGCGCAGCCATTCGAGCATGTAAGCGATGAACGGGCGGTCGACCAGCGGCACCACCGGCTTGGGGATCGTCGACGTCAGCGGGCGCAGACGCGTGCCCTCGCCGCCGACGAGGATCACGGCCTGCATCAGTTGCGCCCGATCCCCTCGTAGAGCAGCCCGGCCGCACGTACGGCGGCGCCGTCGAGCGCGTTGCGGCCGTCGATCACCACGTTGCCCCGCATCGCCCCGGCGACCTCCTGCCAATCGAGGTCGGTGCACTGTGGCCACTCGGTCACCAGCACCGCCGCGTCGGCCCCGTGCAGGGCGTCGATCGCGCAGTCGGCCAGCTGCAGCCCGCCGAGCAGCCTGCGCGCCTCGTGCTCTGCCACCGGGTCGAACGCGGTGACGGTGGCTCCGTCGGCGGCCAGCCGCGCGGCGAGCACCAGCGAGGAGGCCTCGCGCATGTCGTCGGTGTTGGGCTTGAACGCAAGGCCCAGCAGCGCGATGTGCTGGCCGACGAGGCTGCCGAGGTGCTTGTGCAGCTTGCCGATCACGCGGCGCTTCTGCAGCTCGTTGACCTCGATCACGGCCGTCAGCAGCTGGAAGTGGTAGCCGGAGTTGCCCGCCAGCTGTTTGAGCGCCTCCACATCCTTGGGGAAGCACGAGCCGCCATACCCGATCCCCGCCTGCAGGAACTTCGGCCCGATGCGGTTGTCGAGGCCCATCCCGCGCGCCACCTCCACCACGTCGGCGCCGGTCTCCTCGCAGACGTTGGCGATCTCGTTGATGAATGAGATCTTGGTCGCGAGGAAGGCGTTGGAGGCGAGCTTCACCATCTCCGCGCTGGCGATGTCGGTGCGCACCAGCTCGCCGTCGCCGTCGCCGCCGTGCGCGGCGCCGAGCAGCGGTCTGTAGAGCTCCACCACGGCGTCGCCGGCCCAATCGCCGATGTCGCCGACCACCACCCGGTCGGGGCGCAGGAAGTCGTCCACCGCCGAGCCCTCCTTGAGGAACTCCGGGCAGGAGACGTAGCGCAGGCCCGCCTTGCCCCGCTCGCCGAAGACGCGCCGAATCGAGGCGCCGGTGCCGCTGGGCACCGTCGACTTCATCACCAGCGCGTGGTGGTCGGAGGGGGGGATCGCCTCGACGACGGCATGCACCGCGGAGAGATCGGCGTCGCCAGAGTAGGTGGGCGGCGTGCCGACGGCGACGAACAGCAGCCGCACGTGCTCGAGCGCGGGCCCCAGCTCGGTGGTGAAGTGCAGGCGCCCGGAGTGCTTGCGCAGCAGCTCCTCCAGACCGGGCTCGTAGATCGGCACCTCGCCGCGGCGCAGGCGCTCGATCTTCTCGGCGTCGATGTCGACGCACCACACCTCGTTGCCCAGCTCGGCGAAGCCGGCAGCGCTGACGAGGCCGACGTAGCCGGTGCCGATGACACCGACTGGCTCGCGGTCGCGCTCAGCCGCCATCGACGGGAGTGGCCTCCTCGACCAGCACGAGCGCGCGGTTCTCGGCGAACTGCAGGTAGCCAGCCGACTGGTTGAAGCGCACGATCTCCGAGTCCGAGCGATACAGCCGCAGCTCGGTGGGCTTCAGCGTCGCCAGCACGGGCTGATGGTTGGCGAGGATCCCGATCGAGCCGGTGCCGGTCACGGTCGAGAGCATCTCGATCTCCTCGCTGAACACCGGCCCCTCGGGGGTCAGCACTTCGGCCTGAAACTTCGTGTGGGCCATTATCTCTTCGCCGCCGCGACTACCTCGTCGATGGTGCCCTTCAGGAAGAAGGCCGACTCCGGGACCTCGTCGTGCTTGCCCTCGATGATCTCCTGGAAGCCCCTGATCGTCTCCTCGATTTTCACGTACGCGCCCGGGGTGCCGGTGAACTCTTCGGCGACGAAGAACGGCTGCGAGAGGAACCGCTCGATCCGGCGCGCGCGCTGCACGGTGAGCTTGTCCTCGTCGGAGAGCTCGTCGATGCCGAGGATCGCGATGATGTCCTGCAGCTCCTTGTAGCGCTGCAGGATCTCCTTGACGCGGTTGGCCACGCGGAAGTGCTCCTCACCGAGGATGTCGGCCTTGAGGATCGTCGAGGTGGAGTCGAGCGGATCAACCGCCGGGTAGATGCCTTTCTCGGAGATCGCCCTCGAGAGCACCGTGGTCGCGTTGAGGTGCGCGAACACCGAGGCCGGCGCCGGGTCGGTGAGGTCGTCCGCGGGGACGTAGATCGCCTGCACCGAGGTAACCGACCCCTCGCGCGTGGAGGTGATGCGCTCCTGCAGCTGGCCCATCTCGGTCTCCAGCGTCGGCTGGTAGCCCACCTGGGAGGGCATCCGCCCGAGCAGCGCGCTCACCTCGGAGCCAGCCTGCACGAAGCGGAAGATGTTGTCGATGAACAGCAGCACGTCCTGGCCCTGGTCGCGGAAGTATTCCGCCATCGTCAGGCCGGAGAGGGCGACGCGCATGCGGGCGCCGGGCGGCTCGTTCATCTGGCCGAACACCAGCATCGTCTTGTCGAGCACGCCCGACTCCTTCATCTCCAGCCACAGGTCGTTGCCCTCGCGCGAGCGCTCGCCCACGCCGCAGAAGGCCGACAGCCCGCCGTGTTCCTTGGCGAGGTTGTGGATCAGCTCCTGGATCAGCACGGTCTTGCCCACACCGGCGCCGCCGAACAGTCCCGTCTTGCCGCCCTTCGCGTAAGGAGCGAGCAGGTCGATCACCTTGATGCCGGTCTCGAACATCTCGGTCGTCGGCGTGAGGTCCTCCACGCGCGGCGCGTCCTGGTGGATGCCGCGGCGCTCGACGTCGGCGGGCAGCTCCGCGCCGAGGTCGATCGGCTCGCCCAGCAGGTTGAAGATCCGCCCCAGCGTCGCCTCGCCCACCGGGACCGTGATCGGGCCGCCGGTGTCCACCACCTCGACGCCGCGCGCCAGGCCGTCGGTGGTGTCCATCGCCACCGCGCGTATGCGATCGTCGCCGAGGTGCTGCTGCACCTCGCACACCAGCACGCTCCCGCCCGCGCTCGAGCTGACGCCGGGCTCCTCCTCCTCCGCGCCGGCAGCCGGGCGAGCCACGGTGATCGCGTGGTTGATCTCCGGCAGGCGGTCCGGGAAGACGGCCTCGATCACGACGCCCTGGATCTCGTCGATGCGCCCGACGTTTCGCTTGGCGCCGTTGCCGTCTGTTCCCGGCCCGGTGGATGTTGGCTTTGTGGCGATGCTGGCCTCCATGGTCTGATTCTCCTCTGTCTCTATCTCTCTATCGAAGTTTTTGTGAACTACGCCGCTGAGGTGGTCGAGGGGCAAGCAAGACAAGGATCGAGGCCCACCCGCCCGCGTGGCGTGCTGGCCGAAACGGGGATGCGAGCGTAGCGAGTGTCTCCCGGCTTCGGTACGCGAGCGACCGAGGACGCAGTATTGCGCAGCCCATCGGCCGCCTCAGCTCAGGCCCTCGGCGCCCGCTACTACCTCCATGATCTCCTGCGTGATCTCGGCCTGCCGCGCTCGGTTCATCTGCAGCGTCAGGTCGGTGATGATGTCGCCGGCATTGTCGGAGGCGCTGCGCATCGCGGTCATCTGCGCGCCGAAGAAGCCGGCCGCCGACTCCACGAGTGCACGGTAGATCGAGGTCTCGATGTAGTCGGGCAGCAGCTGCTTGAGCACCTGCTCGGGGTCGGGCTCGTACTCGACCAGCGCGCGCTGTGGGTGGTTCTCCTCGGCCGGCTCCTCTCCCTCCCCGGCGACGGTCGCATGCGAGAGCGGCAGCAGCGTCTCGCGCGTGACGACCTGCGTGAGCGGAGAGACGTAGGAGTTGAAGATCAGCTCGACGCGATCGAGCCGACCGTTGACATACGCGTCGACTACGTCGTCCGCGACGGCTCTCGCATCGGCGATCGCGGGGCGGTCGGAGAAACCGGTGTAGCTGCCGCTCAGCTCATACCCGCGGAACGCCACCGAGGAGACCCCGCGCCGCCCGGTCGCATACCACGCACTGCGTAGCCCTTCGGTGGAGAGCTCGCCGTGCAGGCGCACGCCGGCGCGGATCACCTGCGAGTTGAAGCCGCCCGCCAGCCCGCGGTCGCCGGTGACCAGCAACAGCCCGACGGTGCCGCTGCCCTCCGTGCCGCCATGCTCGCGCATCAGCGGCACGCGGGCGATCTCGCTGGCGCCCGCGGCGCGCGCCGCCTGGCGGGTCATCCGCCCCAGCGCCTCCGCGTAGGGGCGCAACGCCGCGATCCGCTGCTCGGCGCGGCGCAGGCGGGCGGCGGCGACCATCTCCATGGCGCGCGTGATCTTCTGGATGTTCTTCACCGAGGAGATCCGGTTCTTGACGTCGCGCTGGGAGGCCATGACGGGTTGCGAGCGGCGGGCGCTAGGCCGCCGCCTTCGCCTCCTCGTGCTCGGCGGCTCCACCGGATGAGCCCGTCGCGGGAGCATCCCGAGCGCGGATCGGCGCGTCCTCATCCAGCGGCTGGCCCTCCTCGTCGAGGTCGTAGCCGAAGTCCCGCGCGAACGCCTGCACCGCGTCGTGGACGGCCTTCTGCGTCTCCTCCGACCAGTCGCCACCCGCGATCTTGGCGCCGATGTCGGCATGCTCGGAGTGCATCCGTTCGATCAGCTCGGCCAAGAACTCGCTCACCCGCTCGACGAGCAGGCGGTCGAGGAAGCCGGCGGTGGCGGCGTAGATCTGAAGCGTCTGATCCTCGACCGGCAGCGGCGCGCGCTCGTGCTGGTTGAGCGTCATCACCAGCCGCTCGCCGCGGGCCAGCGTGCGCTGCGTGTCGGCGTCGAGGTCGGAGCCGAACTGGGCGAAGGCCTCCAGGTCGCGGTACTGGGAGAGCTCGAGCTTGATCCTGCCGGCGACCTTCTTCATCGGCCCGATCTGCGCGTTGCCGCCCACACGCGAGACGGAGATCCCGACGTTGATCGCAGGACGCACACCGGAGTTGAAGAGTTTCGACTCCAGGAAGATCTGCCCGTCGGTGATCGAGATCACGTTGGTGGGGATGTACGCGGAGACGTCGCCCGCCTGCGTCTCGATGATCGGCAGGGCAGTGAGCGAGCCACCGCCGAGGTCCTGGTTGAGCTTCACCGCGCGCTCCAGCAGGCGGGAGTGCAGGTAGAAGACGTCACCGGGGTAGGCCTCGCGGCCGGGTGGGCGGCGCAGCAGCAGCGACATCTGCCGGTAGGCGTAGGCGTGCTTGGTCAAATCGTCGTACACGCACAGCGCGTGGCGGCCCGAGTAGAGGAAGTGCTCGGCCATCGCACAGCCCGCGTAGGGCGCCATGAACTTGATCGGCGCCGCCTCGTCGGCGGGCGCGGCGACGATGATCGTGTTCTCCAGCGCGTTGTTTTCGTCGAGCGTCTGCGCGAGCGCCACGACCGTGGACATGCGCTGGCCAATCGCCACGTACACCGAGACGATGCCGGTGTCCCTGTTGTTGATGATCGCGTCGATCGCGATCGCCGTCTTGCCCGTCTGGCGGTCGCCGATGATCAGCTCGCGCTGGCCGCGGCCGATCGGGATCATCGCGTCGATCGCCTTCAGGCCGGTCTGCATCGGTTCCTTCACCGGCTGGCGCTGCACCACGCCCGGCGCCTTGAACTCCGCCGGGCGGGTCTCGGCGATCGCGATGTCGCCCTTGCCGTCCAGCGGGCGCCCCAGCGGGTCGACGATCCGCCCGAGTAGCGCATCGCCGACGGGGATGTCGAGCAGCTTGCCGGTGCGCTTGACGGTGTCGCCCTCGGAGATGTGCTCCCATTCGCCGAACAGCACCGCGCCGACGTTGTCGGACTCGAGGTTGAGCGCCAGCGCCGTGACCCCGTGCGGGAGCTCCAGCATCTCGAAGGACATGCAGTTCTCCAGGCCGTGCAACCGCGCGATGCCGTCGGCCACCGACAGCACGGTGCCGACCTCGGTCAGCTCCGCCGCGCCCGAATCGAGGCCGGCGATGCGGCTCTTCAAAATACTCGTTATCTCGTCTGGATTGATCTGCATGTGTCTCCTAGTTCATCCAACAGCCCTGTTGGTGTGGGCCGCGAAAGTTGTCCATGCGACTTCTGGTAGGGGTACAAAAATTGCTCATATGCGCCGGGGGCACGTCGTTCATCAGACCCCCTGTGCCACCTGCCTGCGCAGCTGCTCCAGGCGGCTGCGAATCGAGGCGTCGAGGATCGAGTTGCCGACCCTGATCACGATCCCGCCGAGAATGTCGGGGTCCACGCGCGCGGCCAGCTGCACCTTGCGCCCGGCGCGCTCGCCGATCGTCTTACCGAGGCTCTCGGTCGTCGCCGAGTCGAGCTCGATCGCGCTGGTGATCTCCACCGGCAGCGTCTTGTTCTCCTCATCCCACAGCCGCTCGTACTGGCGGCGGACGTGGAAGATCACCGGCATCCGGTGGTTTTCGATCAGCAGGTTGAGGAAGTTCAGCAGCACCTCGTCCGCCCCGTCCAGCAGCTTCCCGAGCGCCTCCTGCTTCTCCTTGGGCGAGAAGTAGGGCGAGAAGAAGAACACTTCCAGGTCCCTGTTCTCGCGCAGCGCGTCGGCCAGCTGCGCGAGCTGCTCGCGCAGCACGTCCAGCTTGCCCTGTTCAAGGGCCACCTCGAACAGCGAGCGGGCGTATACCTGGGCCAGCTCCTCCATCTCAATTCTGGCTCCCGGAGATGCTCGAGAAGTCGAGTTCCCCGAGCGCCTCCTCGACCAACCGCTTCTGGTCGGCGTCGGTGAGCGACTTGCGCGTGACCTTCTCGGTGGCCATGATCGTGAGGTCGGCGACCTCACGGCGGATGTCGTCGAGCGCCCGCTTGGTGGCCGCCTCGATTTCGCGCTCGGCCTTCCTCGCGGCCTCCTCGACGATCTCCTGGCCGCGCACCTTGCCCTCGGCCTCGTGCGACTCCGCCGTCTGGCGCGCGCGCTGGACGATCTCTTCGGACTGGGCCCGGGCCTCCTTCAGTCGCTCGCGGTATTCGGCGAGCACCTCCTCGGCCTCGGTGCGCGTGCGCTCGGCCGCGTCGATCGACTCGGCGATGCCGCTGCGACGCTTATCGAGCGCCTCGCGGATGCGCGGGAAGGCCAGCTTGTTGAGCGTGTACATCGCGATCAGGAACACCACCAACGTCCAGATCGTCAGGCCGACGTTGGGCGTGATCAGCCACGAGTTACTGCTGGATGCGATCGGAATGCTCATCGCGACAGGCTCCCTTCCGGCCTACAGGAAGAAGGCGATCAGGCCGCCCACCAGGCCGTAGAAGAAGGTGGCCTCGGTGAGCGCGAACCCGAGCCACTGGATCGAGGTGATCTCGTCGCGCATCTCCGGCTGACGGGTGACCGCCTCGATCACCTTGCCGAACAGCATGCCGATGCCCGCGCCGGCGCCTGCCGCTCCGCCGGCGGCGCCGACCCCGAGGGCGACCGACCGCAGCCCTTCCTTGGCGACTTCCGCATTGGCGGTCTCCAGCAGCGGTGTGATCAAACCTAGAACGTGGGTCAGCATTGCGTGAATCTCCTTGTGGGATGCCGCTGGGGCATGGCTCTAACGTCTCCTTATATCCGGTCTTTGTCAGTGGCTTCTGGTCGCACTGCCAAGGTAGATGGCGGTGAGAATGGCGAAGATGAAGGCCTGCAGTCCCGCGATCAGCACAGCCTCGAACATGTATATGAGGACCCCGAAGGGCAGCGTGAACCAGCCGAGGATCTGAAGGCCGATGACCACGGCGAGCAGGCCGCCCATGAACTCGATCAGCAGGTGGCCGGCGAGCAGGTTGGCCCACAGCCTGACGGTCAGCGAGATCAGGCGCAGGAAGTTCGAGAGGATCTCCAGCGGATACATGAACA
>Ga0302308_10005277_pt1 | contig 10069 bp, 5 predicted proteins | sample III_Palsa_E3_3_FD_200531 | JGI IMG/M metagenome (GOLD analysis project Ga0302308, IMG submission 200531) | Peat permafrost microbial communities from Stordalen Mire near Abisko, Sweden - III_Palsa_E3_3 | ecosystem: Environmental > Terrestrial > Soil > Palsa > Peat permafrost | place: Sweden... | reverse complement strand
GGACGGTGCATGCATCCAACTGAGTGCGCGGAGCAGGAGCTCCGCAAACCCCTGAACGAAAAGGAGTATCCCCGTGGCCTTTGAACTGCCTCCCCTTCCCTATGACTATGCCGCTCTCGAGCCGACGATCGACGAAGCGACGATGAAGCTGCACCACGACAAACATCACCAGACCTACGTGACCAACCTGAATGGCGCGGTCGAAAAGCACCCAGACCTGGGCAAGAAGACGCCCGAAGAGCTGGTATCAGACCTGGCCAGCGTGCCCGAGGATGTGCGTCCGGTTGTCCGCAACAACGGCGGTGGACACGTGAACCACACGATGTTCTGGGAGATCATGAAGCCGGGCGGCGGCGGTGAGCCCACTGGCGAGATCGCCGACCAGATCACCACCGATTTTGGTTCATTTGAAGATTTCAAGAAAAAATTCAACGAAGCAACCGCCAAGCAGTTTGGCTCGGGCTGGGGCTTTCTGGTGTTCAAAGGCGGCAAGCTGGAGATCGTGACCAAGCCGAACCAGGACTCGCCGTTGTCGGATGGCCTGTATCCCATCCTCGGCAACGACGTCTGGGAGCATGCCTATTATCTGAAATACAACAACCGCCGGCCTGATTACCTAGCTGCCTGGTGGAGCGTAGTGAACTGGGAAGAGATCAACAAACGGTTTGCTAAGGCAAAGAAATAAGGATCGTGCATTTTGATAAAGAGGCCGCCTGCGGGCGGCCTCTTTATGTCTCGACTGGATTACATCGTGTTGCGACCAGCATATTTACGACTGACGGCCGCTCCGATAAACGCATCCAACATTTGCAAAAAGATAGGTAAGCGGTTTGTTTGGAATCTTCCGCCACGATTCTTACGTCTCATAGTTGAACTCGCAAGACCCACCTTTCAGAGGCTCCTATGTGGATTGTCCGGCTGGCGCTACGGCGCCCCTATACCTTCGTCGTCGTGTCGATGCTGATTGCGCTGCTTGGTATTGGCTCTGCGATTGAGACGCCCAAGGACATCTTTCCCTACATTAATATTCCGGTAATCACGATCGTGTGGACGTACACGGGATTGACGCCGACCGAGATGGAAGGCCGCGTAGTTACCGTATGCGAACGTGCGTTGACCACGACCGTGAACGATATGGAGCACACCGAGAGCGAGAGCTATCAGGGTGTTGCAATTATTAAAGTTTTCTTTCAGCCGAATGTGAATGTGGACCTTGCGCTGGCACAGGTGACCTCCATTACGCAGACGATTCTGCGAGTGCTGCCGCCGGGAGCGTATCCACCGTTCGTGATCAAATATGACGCGTCGTCGGTACCAATTGTGCAGCTTGCGCTGAGCGGTCAGGGGTTGAGCGAGGCCGATCTTTACGACGATGGGCTGCAATTCGTGCGGCCGCGGTTGGCCAACGTAAAAGGGGCTAGTGTTCCATTGCCTTTCGGGGGCAAGGTGAAGCAGGTGATGGTAGACACCGACCCGAACCTGCTGTTCGCTCATCACCTTTCGGCCCAGGACGTATCGCTGGCCGTGAACCAACAGAACCTGATTCTTCCGGCAGGCACGGCGCGACTTGGCGATAAAGAGTTTGTTGTGCGGACGAACTCCAGTCCGGAAGACGTTGCCGCGCTAAATGACCTGCCGATCCGGGCTTCCAATGGCGCTATCGTTTATGTGAAGGACGTAGCCGAAGTACATATGGGCTACGCGGAACAGACCAACATCGTGCGGCAAGACGGCAAGCGCTCGGCGCTGCTGACAGTGCTGAAGAACGGCGATACTTCGACGCTCGATATCGTTTCACAAACCAAGGCGATGATTCCGAGACTAACCGCCGGGTTGGGGACGCTAAAGATTACGCCACTCTTCGACCAATCGATCTTTGTGCGGACTTCAATTAACGAAGTGGTACGTGAAGCGACGATTGCCGCCCTGCTAACAGGATTGATGATTCTGCTGTTCCTCGGTTCGTGGCGTTCAACGGTGATTGTCTGCATTTCAATCCCGCTTTCGATCGCTACATCGCTGATCATTTTGAGCGCGATGGGCGAGACGATCAACGTGATGACACTAGGTGGGTTGGCGCTGGCGGTTGGCATCCTGGTCGACGATGCAACGGTGGAGATTGAGAATACGCATCGCAATATGGCGGAGAAACGGCCATTGACGCAGGCAATTCTTCACTCTGCCCAACAGGTTGCGGCACCAGCATTTGTTTCGACGCTTTCGATTTGCATCGTGTTTATGCCGGTGGTGCTGCTTACCGGAGCGGCGAAATATCTCTTTACTCCGCTGGCCGAGGCCGTAGCCTTCGCTATGATGGCCAGCTACTTCCTTTCGCGAACGCTTGTGCCGACAATGATGCACTTCCTACTGGGCAGCGAGATTAAGCTTTACCAAAACCCTGAAGAGAGTGATCGCGAAGAGCAGCACAACTTCGTATGGCGTTGGCATGCAAAGTTCGATCGCAAGTTCGAGCGCATGCAGCACCACTACAAGCGGCTGCTGGAGTGGTGTCTGGACAATGCGGCCATTACGATCGGCCTTTTCGTGATGCTGATCGTGATATCGCTGCCGATGCTTTTCTTTATCGGCAAAGACTTCTTCCCTTATGTTGACTCGGGACAGATGAAGCTGCATGTGATGCCGCCGCAAGGCATGCGGTTGGAAGACTCCGAACAGTACTTTGCCTCCATCGAGAAGGAGATTCGCCAAGTTATCCCGGGAGACGAAATCACACTGATTCTGGATAATATTGGCCTGCCAAACAGTGGCATCAATCTCGCATTTGGCAATTCATCGACGATATCCAACACCGATGGCGACATTCTGATTTCGCTGAAGCCAGGGAAGAAGGAGACACAGAAGTATTCGCGGTTGCTGCGTGATGATCTACGTCAAAAGTTTCCTGATGCCACCTTCTTCTTTGAGCCGGCGAATATCACGAACCAGATTCTGGACTTCGGCTTGCCTGCGCCGATCGACCTGCAAGTGACCGGACATGGGAAAAATAACTACGAGCTCGCAACCAAACTTGCTAAACAGATTGCTGACATCCCAGGAGCGGTGGATGTGCACGTACATCAGCAGGTGCAGTACCCGACGCTGCAGGTGAATGTGGATCGCAGTAAGGCTAAGCAGATCGGACTGACACAACAGGACGTGTCGCAGTCGATGCTGGTTTCGCTTTCCGGCACCGGGCAAACAGCGCCGAACCAGTGGCTAAACCCGGCCACGGGCGTGAACTATCAGATTGTTACGCAGACGCCGATATACCGCATTAACAGCTTGCAGACACTGGCACAGACTCCGATCACGACGCCGCAGGGCAATGCAACGCAATTGTTGGGCAACGTAGCTAGGTTCCGCAGAGACCAGTCGCCGATCATCATTGATCACTACAATATTCAACCGGTCTTCGATATCTATGCGGATGTCGATCAGCGCGATCTGGGCAGTGTTTCCAGCGAGATCGAGAAGATCATGGACCAGACCAGGAAGACGCTGCCGCAGACTACGACGCTGGAACTTCGCGGTGAAGTAAAGACGATGAACGACTCCTTCATACGGTTGGGCATTGGCATCGTCTTCGCTATCTTGCTGGTGTATCTGCTGATGGCGGTGAACTTCCAGAGTTGGCTTGATCCGTTGATTATCCTGATGGCAATTCCCTGCGCCTTCTGCGGAATTTTGTGGATGCTATTTTTGACGCAGACGACGTTCAATGTGCCATCGCTGATGGGGGCCATTATGACCATTGGTGTGGCAACGGCCAACTCGATTCTGCTAGTGGTATTTGCCAATGATGAGCGACTCGCCGGCAAGGAGCGTCGCGAAGCTGCACTTAACGCCGGACATACGCGGTTGCGGCCGGTGCTAATGACTGCGCTGGCTATGATCATTGGCATGTTGCCGATGGCATTGGCATTTGGTGAAGGCGGGGAACAAAATGCCCCACTGGGTCGCGCGGTGATCGGTGGCCTGCTGTTCGCAACCATTGGAACGCTCTTCCTGGTACCAACGATTTATTCGCTGCTGAAGAAACACCCGCCGATCGATTACACCCGGGAGATCGAGGAAGAGGCGGGGCCGGAGTTGTACAAGAAGGAACCGGGAGAGCAGGGAAATTCGCAACCGCAAGGGAATTCGCAGCAGGGACCTCAGGAGCAGCACGCCTAATGGCCGATGATATTCGCAATCCGAACGATAGAGACGACGAGCGCAGGCTGCCTGCTCCCGAAGAGAGCGCGCCTGGACACCAGTTGCCCTGGCCTGACGAGAGCAATCCTTCGCGACTTGGGGATGAATTTGCCGACGTGAACCTGAGCGACAACCGCAAGCTCGCGAACTCGTTCGCCGACCCGAACTCACTAGATGACGCGCGTATCGGCAAGAGCTTTATCGAGACCAACTCCAGCCATAAGAAGCAACTGCATATCCGCCATCGTGCGCCGAAGCCGAAGAGTCATCGAGTTCTTTATCTTTCGCTGCTTGGGTTTGCTGTGCTGTTTTTGATTGTGATACTGGCGGGCTGGTTGCCACGTCACTCCCGCAACAAAGACAACGAAAGACGAGCGGAGCAGCAGCGCAATGCAAAGCCGATCGTCCAAGTAACCAAGGTGCAGCAGTCGAACAGCCAAGCTGGCCTTGTCGTTCCGGGAACGACGATTGCGCTGACCGAAGCGTACGTCTATGCGCGTGCGAACGGCTACCTGAAGACGCGGTTGGTGGACATTGGCGACCACGTCAAGAGGAATCAGTTGCTTGCCATTATCGATGCGCCTGATCTTGATGCGCAGGTGGACCAGGCTAAACAGCAGGTGCTGCAGGCGATGCGGCAACTGGATCAGCAGCAATCGCAATTGGCGCTTGCCGATGTGACAGTGAAGCGTTATCGAGTGCTGGTGACCAAGGGCGTGCTTTCGCGGCAGCAGGGCGATCAGCAGGAAGCTACTTATGCATCGGCCGTGGCGAATGTAGCTGCGGCGAAGCGCAATGTCGAGGCTTATCAGGCTAACCTGCAACATTCCTTGGCGTTACAGAGCTACGAGTATGTTCGCGCGCCGTTTGCTGGAGTAATTACGCAACGCAATGTCGAAGTTGGTGCGTTGATCTCGGCTGCAGGGGCTACTTCAGGAGCGCAGTCGGGACCGGCGCCGCAAGGACAGACATCGACCAGTGGAGGCACGGCGCAAGCAGGACAGTCGAATAGTTCAGGAAGCTCTGGGAGTACGAACCAAGCTGCCACCTCGGCGCAATCGCCCGGACAAGGGGGCCCGTTGTTCGCGGTGGCACAGCTTGAGCGGCTTCGTATATTGGTGTCCGTGCCGGAAGGTTATGCGACGGCGGTTCATGTGGGCAGCCAGGCACAGCTCGACTTCCAGGAGTACTCTGGAGCGCCGTTCTTCGGGGATGTGACGCGGACGGCAAACTCCATCGATGCCAACACGCGCACCATGCTGACCGAAATCCAGGTGGACAACAAGGAAAACAAGCTGATTCCGGGTATGTATGTCGTTGCGACGTTTCCGCCAGCGGCTGGAGTGGCTGCGCCGTTGCTGATCTCAGGCGATGCGGTTGCGATACGGAACGATACGTCCGTTGTTGCTACCGTTGCTGATGGAAAGATCCACATCGTTCCGGTTGTGCTGGGACGCGATTTCGGTTCAGCAATTGAGATTCTCAATGGGCTTCATATTGGGGATGAGATTGTGACCAATGTGACCGACGATGTCGTCGAAGGCGCTGCAGTGCAGATGCGGGAAACAAAGAGCAGCCAGCAGAAGCCGAGTGCGCCGCCGCCGCAGAACACACCGCCGGGGGGGAGCACACAGTACGGCGATCAGGGTATTACGGACCGCAACCTGCAAGGGCAGCAGGCGCAGCAGAATAAGAAGGGCAGCGGCTCGGCGCAAAAACCGTCCCACGATAGCAGCAGCGGGAGCAAACCGTAATGAGCTTCCGTCGTGCGGGTTCGCAATTCGGGCTGATGTTTGCGCTGACGAGTGCTGCGCTTTGGGCACAGTCGCCTTCGCCTCCGCTGCCTCCTGATCTGAATCTTCCGGCGTTGAGTCCGGCTCCGACGGAGCGGTCTGTTCCTCCGGGACCAGATGCGCAGGCCGGGCCGGCGACGAAGGCTAAGGAGCCGGAGGTATCGGCGCTGGCGGGAACTGCACCGCCGCCGAATGCTCCTGCGCCACAGATTACGGCTGCACAGGGCAATACGCAGATGCCACAGCGGGAGGACGCTTCAGGGCTTGTGCCGCGATTTCTTGGGTTCCTGGGACCTTATCGCAGACCGACTGTACCGCAGTTGTTTCCCGGTAGTGAGACTCGGCTGGAGTCGCTGATCCGCGATGGCAAGCTCTATCTCACGTTGCAGGATGCGATTGCGCTGGCACTGGAGAACAACCTCGACGTTGAGACGGAACGCTACAACCTTGTGCTGGGATGCATCGATACGGTGCGAGCGGCTGGAGGCGGCTCGACGCGCGGGATTGACTACAGCATTCAGGAGAGCCCGAATGGGGTTGGAGGACCTGGGTCGCCGCTGCTGAATGCTCTGACTACGAATACGAATCCGACAACTCCTGCAGTGACCGATCTGACAAGCCTGAACTCTACGACGCAAACACAGTCGTCACTCTCGGAGCTTTCGACTGGGTTTCAGTATGCTGTTGGACCGAATGTGCCGCTGTTCGATCCGCAGTTGATTGGGGAAGCTGGTTATTTGCGGCGAAGCGATACGCGGAGTCTAACTGGGACCACGACGACTACGGCGCAGCCGCTGGACTTTACAGAACTGAACCTTGGTTACATCGAGGGTTTCTCGACGGGTCTACAGTTGGAGGCGCTGGCGAACAATGCCTCGGAGGCGACTTATGGGCAGCAATCGCGGCTTGATCCGTTCCACTCGCCGAGCACTTCGGTGACGCTGACACAGCCGTTGTTGCGTGGTCGCGGGCGCGATGTGAGTTTGCGGTATCTGCATATTGCGCAGATCGGCCAGAAGGAGTCTCGACTGCTATTCGAGCAGCAGGTGCTGGAGACGATCTATGGTGTTTCGCGACTGTATTACGACCTGGTTTCGTTGGGCGAGAACGTACTGGTGAAGCAGGAATCGCTGCGGGCTGCGACGAAGCAGCGCGAGGATTATCAGAACCAGGTTGATCTTGGCACGCTGGCGCCGATTGACCTGATGCAGGCAAAGGCCGTTGAGAGTTCTAGCCGCTTTGACCTGATTCAGGCTCAGGGTTTGTACAAGCAGGAGGAGATTATTCTGCGGAACCAGTTGCTGCGGACCGCTTCGCCGGTGTTTACGGCGCAGTTTTCAGAGATCGTTCCAACCGATCGGATTGTTGTTCCCGATCAGCTTGAGACTTTGGATGTGCCAACGCTAGTGCAGCAGGCTGAGGCACGGCGGCCGGACCTGGCTCAGGCCGGATTGCAGGTGCAGGCGGGCAAGATCAGTGTGAATGGCAGCCGCAATGCTGCGCTGGCGCAGTTGAATGTGTATGCGAATGTTGAGACTCGTGGAGCGAGTGAGCAGCCTTATGAGCAGCTTGGTTCAATCGGGACAGGGCTGCCGACGAATCCGCAGAACCTTGCGCTGGGTGGCCTGAATGTTTCGACGATCTATCAGGCTGGTGTTCAGCTGACACTGCCGTTGCGCAACCGCGTGGCCGAGGCCGATGCCGCACGCGATACGGTGCAGTTGCGGCAGGTACAAGCGAGGACCGAGAAGCTGGCTGCATCGATCCGGCAGGATGTGGAGACTGCGGTGGTTGCGTTGCAGACGGCTGAGGCGGCCTATCAGGCTGCGAGCTCCAGCCGCGAGTACCAAGCGCAGTTGCTGGATGCGGAACGGGATAAGTTGTCGGTTGGGCAATCGACCGATTTGAATGTGCTGCAGAATGAGGCTTACTTAGCTCAGGCCAGCGCTACTGAGATTGCAGCGCGGAGCAACTACATGAAAGCTCGAATTGAGTTGGATCATGCGCTGGGCGATCTGCTGGAGAAGAACCACGTGGAACTGGACGATGCTATCGGCGGGAAACTGCCCTAGGATGCGTCCGGGGCCCCTGATCGGGACCCTCGTTTTCATGCCAGAGTGCAAAAGCCAGAAGCAGCTTCTTTCCCCTTCGGCTTCGCTCGGGGTCAGGATGACCATTTTAAGAGCAAAGCCCTCCGTGATGGAGGGCTTTCGCTTTGGTATGTGAGGTTCGATTACTCCAATGTGCTTCCGCCGCGGGTGCCCTTGGGGCGGCGGTTGGCCTGGAGGACCTTCTTGCGCATGCGGATGGACTTCGGAGTTACTTCGACCAACTCGTCGTCAGCGATGAACTCGATGGATTGCTCCAGCGTGAGGACCTTGAAGGGGACGAGGCGGACGGCGTCGTCCGAACCGGAGGCGCGCATGTTGGTGAGCTTCTTTTCGCGAACGCAGTTGACGTCAAGATCGTTGTCGCGCGAGTGCTCGCCAATCAACATGCCTTCGTAGACTTCAACGCCGTCGCCGAGGAAGAGAATGCCGCGCTCCTGGATGCCGTCGAGCGCGTAGAGAGTAGTGACGCCCTGGCGGTCGGAGATCAAGGCACCGGAGGGACGCTGTGGGATTTCACCGGTGTAAGGGATGTATTCGCCAGCGATGGAGTTCATGACGATGGTACCGCGGGTCTCGGTGAGCATCTCGTTGCGGAGACCGATGAGACCGCGCGAGGGAACCTTGAACTCCATGCGGACACGGCCTGAGCCGTGGTTCGCCATCTTGGTCATCTCACCTTTTCTAGGCCCAAGCTTCTGGATGACGGTGCCCGAAAATTCATCCGGAACGTCAATGGTGAGGATTTCAGACGGCTCCATGAGTGCGCCATCGACGCGCTTGGTGACGATGGTGGGACGCGAGACCATGAGCTCGAAGCCTTCGCGGCGCATCATTTCGATGAGCACGGAAAGCTGGAGTTCGCCACGGCCGAGGACCTTGAAGTTGTCCGGGGTGCCGGTGTCTTCTACGCGGATGGAGACGTTGGTGAGCAGCTCGCGCTCGAGGCGTTCTTTGATGTTGCGGCTGGTGACGAGCTTGCCTTCGCGGCCGGCGAACGGACCGTTGTTGACCGAGAAGACGATGGCGATGGTGGGCTCATCGATCTTGATGATCGGCAGGGGCTTGGGGTTTTCGAGGGCGCAGAAGCTTTCGCCGATGGTGATTTCCGGAATGCCGGCGATGGCGATGATGTCGCCGACCGTGGTTTCCGTGGTGTCCACTCGCTTGAGGCCATCGAAGGTGAAGAGCTTGGTGATCTTCACGGTCTCGAGCTTGCCATCGAGCTTGGAGAGGCTGATTTCCTGACCAGTCTTCAGTGTGCCGTTGAAGACGCGGCCGATGGCGAGGCGACCGAGGTAGTCGGAGTAGTCGAGGTTGGTGACGAGGACCTGGAGGTCGCCGTCGGCTGTGCCGGGAGCCGCCGGGATGGTCTGGAAGATGAGCTCGAAGAGGGGCTGGAGGTCGGTGCCGGGGACGTTGAGGTCCATGGTGGCGGTGCCGGCCTTGCCGTTGGTGTAGATGACCGGGAAGTCGAGGACGGACTCGTCGGCGTCGAGGTCGATGAAGAGGTCATAGACCTCGTTCAGGACTTCCTGCGGGCGGGCGTCGGGACGGTCGATCTTGTTGACGACGACGATGGGCGTCAGCTTGGCTTCGAGAGCCTTGGAGAGCACATAACGCGTCTGTGGGAGGGGGCCTTCGGAGGCATCGACGAGGAGAACTACGCCGTCGACCATCTTGAGGGCGCGTTCGACTTCGCCGCCGAAGTCGGCGTGGCCCGGGGTGTCGACGATGTTGATTTTGGAATCTTTGTAGTGGATGGCCGTGTTTTTAGCCAGAATGGTGATTCCACGCTCTTTTTCGAGGTCGTTGGAGTCCATGACGCGGTCCTGGACGGCTTCGTTCGAACGGAAGGTGCCGGACTGGCGGAGCATGGCGTCGACGAGGGTGGTTTTGCCGTGGTCGACGTGGGCGATGATGGCGATGTTACGGATGGCTTCGGCGGTCGTAGGGGTACTCACTTGGAGGGTT
>Ga0302308_10005275_pt1 | contig 10071 bp, 7 predicted proteins | sample III_Palsa_E3_3_FD_200531 | JGI IMG/M metagenome (GOLD analysis project Ga0302308, IMG submission 200531) | Peat permafrost microbial communities from Stordalen Mire near Abisko, Sweden - III_Palsa_E3_3 | ecosystem: Environmental > Terrestrial > Soil > Palsa > Peat permafrost | place: Sweden... | reverse complement strand
TCGGCATGTTTCAGGAAGTCGGCATGCAGCGTCGAGAACTGCTCCGAGGTGATCGACTGATTGCCGGCCCACCACATATTCTTGTCGGTGGTGGCGTCGCGAACGGTGAACTTGTCCTTCGGGCTGCGGCCGGTGAACTCGCCGGTATCGGCGCACAGCGCACCATCGGCCGAAAGCACGGCTTCGCCGGCTCGCACCGAATACTCGGTGAGCTGCGGCGCGCCTAAATTCCAATTGACGCCCTTGAGATTCTTTAAGCCGAATTTGTCGGCACCGAAGGCACCGTTATGCACGCCCGTCTCTTGCACGTAGAACCTCCTCGAACCCGCGTATCTCGATCGCGCGAATGCAGCTAAACGCGCTTCTGTCGCGGTGATCATCGATCAATATAGCCTCCCGGCTACGGTCCGGCGACCTAATACTGATGAACGCCGTCCTTGCCAAGCCGATCCCTCGAGTTTTGGTTTATTGCAGCGCAGCCCGGATATGCCGCAGAAATGCTTGCTGCGGTGCCCGGCATACGCATCTACCGGCCGCGCGGCACTCCGTCACGCCCGGGTAACTTTGCTGCTGTGCACAATGGATTAGCGCGCCGCGCCTTCGCCGATTAGCGCAAATGGCCCCCATAATGCCGGATAGGCATTCCGCGGCGACGATTTGTCGTTGAGATAGCCGAGCATGGCCTGACGCAGCGCTTCGGTGCGGCCCATTTTCGGATCGGCCTTGAGGCGATCGAACGTGGACGTTGCAAGCCGCGTCGCCGCTTCCGAGCTGACCGCCCAATGCGATACCAACAGCGCCCGCGCACCCGCATAGAAGAACGAGCGCGCCAGGCCTGAAAGGGCTTCAGCACCAGGCTTGTCGCCCGCAATCGTATTGCAGGCCGACAGCACCACCCAATCGGCATTGAGTTTTAGCTGCGCCACTTCACTCGACGTCAGCAGGCCATCATCGAGTTCCGAGGGATGTTCCGGCATACTGAGCGCCAGCGACGGTTCGGCGAGCCCTTTCACGTCACCGGCGACGAGGCCATGGGTGGCAAAATAAATGATGCTGTAATCGGCCAGCGGCGCATGCTTGACGGTGGTTTCGCTGGCGTCGGCACCGAGATGGATGTCGGAGGCGGCGACCCCGAGATCCCTCGCGACCGCTTTCAACTCGTCTGCCGTGTCAGGCAGTTCCGGCAATGCTTGCGCTAGCATCGCGCGATCGACGCCTGCGCCTTGCCAGAAATCGGTGTAGGCAGCCGACGTCGCACTACGGGTGGCGGACTTCGTATCTGGCGTGGTCGCGGCACGTTGATCGCCGGTACCGCCCGGTGCTGGATTAAACAGGGGATCGCCAAAGCCGATCATCGGCTTGATGCCCTGATCCTTGCGCGAAAACGCCCGCAGGGCCTTCAGGCTCGCCACCGACGGCAGCACCGATACCGCCTGGCGCTTGAGCAGCCAGGCCGCCTCGCGATAGCCGTCAAAGGTTTCCGGAATCGCGGCCGGCGGCTTTTCCGTCACCAGCAGATGGAATGGCAGCGCTGTCAGCGCGCCCGAGGGCACCACCAGAAGCCCGCGTCTGTCTTTCACCAGGGTTTCAACCGGGCCCAGCAGCGCCGCATATAATTCATTGGCGAGCGCCAGATCGAACAGTCCGGCACGGCCGGACGGATCGCCTTTGCCGATTTTGTTGAGATCAAGCCCGCGACGGAACGCCGCGACCTTCTGCGACATGGCTTCCGCGCCGAGCGGCAACCGCCGCCACTCGAAGCCATCCCGGGTCATCGCCAGAACATAGCTCTCGCTGTCGATCACAGCGAACAGCACCAGGGCTTCGTCAGGCGACAACAGCGACTGCGCTTCCTTGACCGTCATCGGCAACGGGTTGGACAGCGCCGCGAAATCGGGGAACTCGGTTGCCAGGGTTTTCTGCAGACCGGCGCGTTCGGTTGCGACGGCCGCGAGCCTGGTTCGGCTGCGCTGCTCGGCGGCAGCATCGCGCTTCGCCGCGCCTTGCGAGACCGCCGATACGATCGCCTTGTCCAGCGCCTCGGCTTCCGCGGAGAGATCCTGATCCCTGCGAACCAGTTCGGCGAGACGATCGGTTCCGGCGGCGAGCCGAACCGCCAGCTTGTTGACGGCGGATGCGGCTGAAGATTGGGTCCCGCGCTGGATCGCATTCAAGGCATCGTCCGACGCCTTCTCGACCGAGACCAGTTGCCACGCGTACGCGTCGAACAATACCGGAAGCGCCACGCGTAGCTGCGCGCGTCCGCTGGCGATCGTCTGTTGCACCAGCGGCAAGGCATCAATGGTTCGTTTCTGGCCCTGATAAAACGAAGCCAGATTGTTCTGCGAGGTCGCGACATCGGGATGATCGGGTCCCAGCGCACGCTGACGGATCGCAAGCGCCCGCTGATAGAGCGGTTCGGCATCGGCCGGGCGGCCGACGCGCTCATCGAGTTCAGCGAGATTGTTCAGCGATCGCGCGACATCGGGATGATCGGGGCCGAGCGTCTTCTCGCGTATCGCGAGCGAGCGCTTGATCAGCGGTTCGGCATCGGCGGCACGTCCCTCGACCTTGTAAACCTGGCCGAGATTGCTGAGCAGCGTCGCCACCGCCGGATGATCCGGGCCCGCCGCCTTTTGGTAGATCGCCAGCGCCTGCTTGAACAACGGCTCAGCGTCAGCATGACGGCCCTGTCTTTCATAGAGCGTCGCCAGATTATTCAGGGATTGCCCGACATCGGGATGGGCCTGCCCGAGCGCCTTTTCGCGGATCGCCAGCGCGCGCTTGAACAAGGGCTCTGCCTCGACATACCGGCCCTGCTGTTCATACAACGCTGCGAGATTGTTCAGTTCCGGCGCGATCCCGACACGATCGAGGCCATCGGTTTTTTCCAGGATCGAGAGCGCGCGCTTGTAGAGCGGTTCGGCCTCGCCGTCCTGACCCTGGTTGCCATAGAGCAGCGCCAGATTGTTCAGCGCGCCCGCGAGGTCGCGATTGACCGGGCCGGAGGACTTCTCAAGGTCTGCGACCTGGCGCTGCGCCAGCGGGATCGCTTCGGAATATTTTCCGGCACGGCCGAGTTCGTTAATCCGGGCGCTGAGCGCGGCGGTGTCGCTTTTCTGCGCGAAAGACGAAGTGCCGAGACAGGCGCTCGTGATCAGCGCCAGCCCTGCCATCAGAGCCAACCGATTGCCGGATGTCATGCGGGGCTCGTCTCACATTCGACGGCGCGGAGGGCGCTACCTGGATCGTGAGATGGGTCGCGTGAACCGACGCGCCCGTTCAATGTTCCGGCATGGTCAACAACCGGTCGGGACTCGCAGCTCAAGCCTTAGCTCAAAACTTGGCGCGCGCCTCGCCCACCAGTCGGACCAGCATCTTGCGCAGTTCGTTGCCGTTGGTGACGCGCGCCGGAAAATCCAGCCGCAAGGTCTTGTCACCCGCCTGCATGTCGATCCCGTCAGGGTCGCAGCCGGTGCAGTGCCAGTCCGCGGGCGACGCCCCGAGCAGCCGCGTCGCATAGAGGCCCATGGCGTCGCGGTGATCTTCATTCATATGCTCGACGGCGCCCTGCTCGGCCTCCAGCAGCGCGGCGGCATCGGAAAGTTCGGTCAGGAACTGCGCCGGTTGGAGATCCACAATGCGACCGAACCCAGCGACCAGATGGGCGCCCAGGGGGCGGATCCGGAACAACGAAAAATCCTTAAATTCAACAAAGGCTTGCGCCGACGGATGGGCGTTGAGGTAGCGCCGGCGCAGCGCCGCTGCATCGTCCTCCCCGGCCGGCTCCGCACGGCCCGCCAGCATGATCCGGGCGCCCTCCAGCGGATCGCCCGCGGCCCGTTCGTCCAGCATCAGCGAAACCCTGGCATCGCCGAGGATGTTTTTGGTGTGCAGCGCCAGCTGCGAAATCAACAGAATCGGCGAGCCGTCGGCGTGGCTTGCGACATTGACCAGCGAACAATAGGGGGCGCCGCTGCCGGCCATCAGGGTCGCCAGGGCCCCCTGCCGGCTACGCCGGAGCAGGGATCGGGCCAGTTTGACAGGGTTAAAGTCGGTTGAGGGCTGCATCGATCACTTCTCGGTATCTCATTGCAAAACGAGCCCTTTTTGGGCTAGACTAGCGTACATTAAGCTGGAAGTGCCGGACGGTTTCCGGCGTTTGTGGAACTCGGTCACACTTCAGCCCAGCTTGCATTGCTCGTAGACCGTGTTCGAAGCCACTGATGCGGCGCATCGCTGGATAGCTCGCCGTTCCGGCCACACCGTTTTTTCGAAAGCAGGCTCATGCCCACAATCGCCTTGGTCGATGACGACCGTAACATTCTGACATCGGTCTCGATCGCGCTCGAAGCCGAAGGCTATCGTATCATGACTTATACGGATGGCGCTTCCGCACTCGATGGTTTTCGCACCAGCCAACCCGATCTCGCCATCCTCGATATCAAGATGCCGCGCATGGACGGCATGGAGACGCTGCGGCGGCTGCGGCAGAAGTCGGATCTGCCGGTGATCTTCCTGACCTCCAAGGACGAGGAAATCGATGAATTGTTCGGCCTCAAGATGGGCGCCGACGATTTCATCCGCAAGCCGTTCTCGCAACGCCTGCTGGTCGAGCGCGTCAAGGCCGTGTTGCGCCGCGCCGCGCCAAAGGATCCGACCGCGGTACCCAAGGAGACCGACGCCAAGGCGCTGGACCGCGGGTTGTTGCGCATGGATCCCGAACGTCACACCTGCACCTGGAAGAACGAGGCGGTGACCTTGACGGTGACGGAATTCCTGATCCTGCAGGCGCTGGCGACCCGCCCCGGCGTGGTGAAAAGCCGCAACGCGCTGATGGATGCGGCCTATGACGACCAAGTCTATGTCGACGATCGCACCATCGACAGCCACATCAAGCGCTTGCGCAAGAAGTTCAAGGTCGTGGACGACGATTTCGAGATGATCGAAACCCTTTACGGTGTCGGCTACCGCTTCAAGGAAACCTGATCTTGCAAGAAACCTGACGGCTTGCGCGCGCAGGCCGCGGGCATTGCCGGCTGACGCCGCCCTCCATCTCGGATAGGATGCGCGGCAAGAAGGTGCGAGGCGCCAGGCGCGCCGCGGGGACGTTTCGAAACAACCGGCAGTTCAGCCATTGCTCGATCGAACGCTGTCTGATCCAAATTTGAATGACGAGGACGCAGCTGCGTCGCTCGCCGCGGATTCGGCTGCCGTTGACGCCCCGCGCCCCCGGGGCTTGCAAATGCTGTTGGGCTGGCTCGGCCGCGTCGGTCAGTTTTTCCTGGCGCTGTCGTTTTCCAGTCTGACCCGCCGCATCGTATCGCTCAATCTCGCCGGCCTCGTCGCGCTGGTGGCGTGCATTCTCTACCTCTCGCAATTCCGCGCCGGCCTGATCGACGCGCGGGCGCAAAGCCTGCAGGTATCCGCCGAGATCATCGCGGGCGCGATCGCGGCTTCCGCGACCGTCGACACCAATACCATCACGATCGATCCCGACCGGCTGTCCGACCTGAAGACCGGCGAAACCTACGGCGCCCCGGACGAATATTCCGGGCTGGATTTTCCGATCAATCCGGAACGGGTGGCGCCGGTCTTGCGGCGGCTGGTGTCGCCGACCAATACCCGCGCCCGGATCTATGACCGCGATGGCGGGATGATCCTCGACAGCCGCAGCCTGTACGGCAAAGGCGACGTGTTTCGCTTCGAGCTGCCGGCGTTGCCGGAAGAGAGACCGGGCTTTCTCGAACGCAGCATGATCGCGATCCGGACCTGGCTCAATCGCGGCGACCTGCCGATCTACCGCGATCTCGGACTGGAAAACGGCAAGGGCTATCACGAGGTCGCCGAGGCGCTCGATGGCCAGAAGGGCAGCCAGGTCCGCATCAACGAGCGCGGCGAGGTGATCGTCTCGGTCGCGGTGCCGGTGCAGCGCTTCCGCGAAGTCTATGGCGTGCTGATGCTGTCGACCCAGGGCGGCGACATCGATGCGATGGTCACCGCCGAACGGCTCGCGATCCTGAAAGTCGGCGGCGTCGCCGCCGCGGTCATGATCGTGCTGTCATTGCTGTTGGCGAGCACCATCGCCGGACCGGTACGCCGGCTCGCCGACAGCGCCGAGCGGGTTCGCCGCCGGATTCGTACCCGTGTCGAGATTCCCGATTTCACCCGCCGCCGCGACGAAATCGGCCATCTCTCCGGCGCGCTCCGCGACATGACGGACGCGTTGTATAACCGCATCGAGGCGATCGAGATGTTCGCCGCCGATGTCGCCCATGAATTGAAGAACCCGCTGACGTCGCTGCGCTCCGCGGTGGAGACGCTGCCGCTGGCGCGCAACGAGAACAGCCGATCGCGCCTGCTCGCGGTGATCGAGCATGACGTCAAGCGGCTCGACCGGCTGATCACGGACATTTCGGACGCCAGCCGGCTCGACGCCGAACTGCAGCGGCAGGATATGGCGCCGGTCGATGTTCGACGCCTGCTCGGCACCCTGACGACGGTCGCCAACGAAACCAAGCTCGGCCACGACGTCGGCGTCCAGATCCGCTTCGAAGGGCGCAGTCCCGGCGATACCTTCTCGGTGCCCGGCCATGATTCGCGCCTCGGGCAGGTGATCTCCAATTTGCTGGTCAACGCCCAGTCGTTCTCCAATGCCGGCGGCAAGGTGCGCATCGTCTGCCGCCGCGTCAGAGCGGAAATCGAAATCGTCGTCGACGACGACGGGCCCGGTATCCGCGAGGATGCGTTGGAGCGGATCTTCGAGCGCTTTTACACCGACCGGCCGCATCAGGGTTTTGGGCAGAATTCCGGACTGGGTCTTTCGATCTCGAAACAGATCATCGAAGCCCATGGCGGCCGCATCTGGGCGGAAAATCGCGCCGGCCCGGCCGATGCCGATGGCGAGGCCACGGTGGCCGGCGCACGCTTTGTGGTCCGGCTGCCGGCGCCATGACGGACGCCGGCGCAGCCAGCGTCCACGCATCCGCGGTACTGGTGGGTGATTGCGCGGTCCTGATTCGCGGGCCGTCGGGGGCCGGCAAATCGCGGCTGGCGTTCGAACTCATCCTGGCCGGGCGCTCGGGGCAGATTCCCCCCGCGGTGCTGGTCGGCGACGACCGCGTCCATCTCCTCGCCTGCGACGGACGATTGCTGGTCCAGCCCGTGCCGCAGCTGGCGGGCCTGATCGAGATTCGTGGGCTCGGCATCCGCCGCTGCGACTTCATCGCGCAGGCCGTCGTCGGCCTGGTGGTCGACCTGGCGGCCGTCGATGCCGAGCGGCTGCCACCGCCGGAATCGCTCGAAATCAGCATTAAAGGTGTCAAGATACCGCGGATACCGGTTGGATCGGGATTCGCGCCGCTGCCAATGGTTGTGGCGGCATTGACGACAACCGAAGGTACCGCCCCCTCCCCGCTTTCGACCGATTGCGTGAAGGGAATTAGTAACCATATCAGGCCCAGTATCGCGACCGAATGACCGGCGCAGCCTCCCCTTGCAAGGCCAATTTCCGGGAGAAACGCAAAGATCCCCTCTTGCGCGGGGGCTCTGGATGGTCAAAGTGGCGCGTTCGTGCGGTGCACCAAAAAGCACCCACGAGGAGTTTCCGATGATTGGTCTAGTGCTTGTGACCCATGGGCGCCTTGCCGACGAGTTCAAGGCGGCGCTCGAACACGTCATGGGTCCGCAAAAACAAATTGAAGCTGTCACGATCGGGGCCGAAGACGACTCCGATTTGTGTCGAAGCGATATTATTGAGGCGGTCAACCGCGTCGATAGTGGTGATGGCGTCGCGATCCTGACCGACATGTTCGGCGGCACGCCGTCCAACCTTGCGATCTCCTGTATGAGCCGTCCGAAAGTGGAAGTGCTCGCAGGCATCAATCTTCCGATGCTGGTGAAGCTTGCCAAGGTTCGCGAAGAGCGCTCGCTTCCCGACGCAATTTCGATGGCCCAGGAAGCCGGACGTAAATACGTCACCATCGCCAGCCGCGTGCTCGCCGGCAAATGAGCGAGGACGACGCGCCGCCCGAAAATAATGCCGGGCCAATTGTCCCGCCGGATGCGCTGTCTCGAGAACTCCCCATCATCAACAAGCGCGGCCTTCACGCGCGCGCTTCGGCAAAATTCGTTCAGATGGTCGAACGCTTCAAAGCCGAGGTCTGGGTGACCCGCGGCAATGAGACGGTCGGCGGCACCTCGATCATGGGATTGATGATGCTGTCGGCGGGACCGGGGACATCGATCACGGTCTCCGTGGCCGGCCCCGAAGCCGAAGCGGCGCTCGCCGCGATCACCCAACTGGTGGCCGACAAATTCCACGAAGAAAATATGTGACCCGCGCGGTCGCCGGCGCAAGAGCTGGCGACGGCACCGGCGACACCACACCTGACCGCTATTTTCCCGGCGGTACGATATAGACCTTCCAGGTCGTCGACGGACCGGAATGGCCGTGGAAGAAGCGCTGCGTCATCATCACCAGATTCTCGGCGCCAGCGGCATTCGCCTCCATCCAGGCTTCGCAGGTCTTGATCCGGTAATCCGACCTGTCGCAGATGCCGATGAAGCCGAGCCGCCTCGCCTCCTCGAGCGAGGTCAATCCCGACGACCACGTCTCGCCCGGCGTATACGGCAGCGGATGATCCGGACTGTAAAACGTCATCGGCTCGCCGATCTCGGTGGTGCCGGCGACGACGGGCCAGCGCGAACCGAAGCGCTCGTGCCAGGTCTGGGTCAGTTCGCGGGCAAGTTCGGAACGCGCGCTGTAGCCTGACGCGCCGTTGGGATTATCGGCGATTTCAAGCGCCGCGATCCGGGGCGCCGCCGCCAGCGTTGCGAGCGTAATCACAAGCCAGGCCGCGGCCAGGTAAAACACCGCGATCTTCGGAATGCGCAGCGAAGGGATCGCCACCAGCGCCAGCGGCGTCAGGAAAAACAGCGATATCCCCCAATCGGTCTTCAAATAGACGATGAAGGCGAGCGCGCCGAGCGCCGGCCCGATCGCGACCACGATCTGGATGATCCAGACATTGAGGGCCTGCGAAATGTTGACGGCCTGGTTCGGTCCCCGCGACCAGGTCCGCGTCACCAGTGACGACGGTTGCCGCTTGAAACTTGTCCACCACCCTGGCGTCAGGGCCAGCAGCAGCGCCGCCAGCGCGATTGGCGCGGCCAGCAGAGCCAGATTGTGAGCAACATAGCCGATGACAAGCTGAAGGCATTGCGACCGGTCGGTCAGCGAATAGATGTCGCCGGCATAGGACAGTGGTGCGAAGTCGACCTGTTTCAACCACCATAGATGCGGCAGCATCGCCACCACCAGGGTGCCGATCGCGACCCACGGCGCCGGCGAGCGCAGGAACAGCCATCGGTCCGGATGCATCAGCGCCGCGATGCCGACCGCGCCGATCATGGTCAGCACCCAGTATTTCGTCATCAGCGCCAGCGCGCCGGCAAGCCCGAGCCACAGCCCGGCGCGCACGGTGCGCTTTTCGAACGCCTGCAGATAGGCCAGCACCACCAGCGGCAGCGTCACCAACTGCAGCAGGTCCGGATTGTATTTGAAGCCCTTGAAATTGAAGATCGGATAGAGCGCCAGCATCAGCACCACGAAAAACGCGCGGCGCCGATCGACCACGCGCAGCGCAATGAACCACGAGATCACGAGGCCGGTAGAGACGGTTGCCATCGCCAGCGCGTAAGTGGCCCAGTTGGCGACCGGAAAGACCTGAAACCAGAGGCCCGCGACCCATCCCGACAACGGTGGATGCTTGCCGTAACCAAGCTGGAATTTCTGCCCCCAGGCATAAGCCTCGGCGACATCGAAATGAATGTCCTGCGCCGCCTTGAGCTGGATCAGGATCAACGTCCACAGCATCGCATGCAGGATCGCAAAACCGATCACCAGCCACGGGCCCACCTTGCGGCTCGACGCCGAGGCGGTGAGCAAGGCCGCCAATCGCCGGATACTGGGCCTGCGGCGCGCACGCGATGTCGCGGGTAAAATGGATGCAGTCGACATGGCCTGTGCGTAGCGTGTTTTGGCGGCAAGTGGAATCAGCTTGCCGTGAA
>Ga0302308_10005274_pt1 | contig 10072 bp, 9 predicted proteins | sample III_Palsa_E3_3_FD_200531 | JGI IMG/M metagenome (GOLD analysis project Ga0302308, IMG submission 200531) | Peat permafrost microbial communities from Stordalen Mire near Abisko, Sweden - III_Palsa_E3_3 | ecosystem: Environmental > Terrestrial > Soil > Palsa > Peat permafrost | place: Sweden... | reverse complement strand
GCCCTCTACCTCCCCCTCCTCTCGCTGGCGGGCAGCGTCGGCACCCGCCTCACCGATGCCGACCACCGCTGGCGCAACGCCGCCCTCGCCGTCTTCCTCCTGGCCGGCATCGAGACCGTCACCGGCCTGATCCCCTGGACCGCCGCCCGCTGCTGGTCCCATTACGCGCCCAACCGCCAGGAACGGAACCGCTCCCTCGCCATCGAGGTCGCCCGCGTCCAGCGCGAGCAGGGCGGCAGCTTCCTCATCGTCGACGATCCGCAAAAGGCCAGCCTCCTCAGCTTCTACCTCCCCCTCCAGCCCTTCGTCTACGTCCTCCCCACCGTCGGCGTCCACACCCAGTTCGACTTGTGGCCCAGCTACTTCGACTTCGAAGTCACCAACGCCCTCCTGATGACCCGCGCCGCCCAACCCACCCCCGAGATCGTCCGCGAGTTCGAGGGAGTCATCGCCCTCCCCGGCGCCATCCCCACCCCCGAAGCCGCCCCCTGGCACTTCTTCCTCTGCGAACGCTTCGGCGCCACCAAACCGGCCAGCGAGCCGTAGCAATCTTTCCCGCTTCCTGGCTTATTTTCATGAGCATTACGGAAATCCTCGATGAGCTTCCCAAGCTCAATGATGAGGAACGTCATCTCCTCCGGGAACGACTTAACGAGCTGGAAACGGCCAAGGTGGCGGAAGGATTCGAGGAAACCCCGGAGATGTTGGCTGCTATCGATGAGGGCATCCGCTCTCTGGAGGAGCACGGCGGCATTCCTTTGGAGACGGTGATGGCTCGCTTGGAAGAAACGTATCCCTTTCTTCGATCCCGGAGGGATCGCAGCCACTAGCCGGGGGTTGAGCGAAGCGACACCCCCGGGGTTTTGTTTTAAAAGGACCGCGCCCGCAACGGATATTTCTTCTCTCGTAAGCCGATCGGGCGCAGCCGGGATGAAGCTGCGCAATCTGCAAGGAAAGCGGATTTTATTTAAACAGGATCGAGTGGCCGTTGCTGACGATCCTGCTATTTGACTGCCGATTAAGTTGGATCACTTCCCCCGGAGCTGGCAGAACGATCACCCCCCCATCGCCCCGCCCCATGTTCCAGCTCACCCACACCGACCCCTCCTCCAAGGCCCGCGCCGGCGTCCTCCAGACCGAGCACGGCCCCATCGAGACCCCCGTCTTCATGCCGGTCGGCACCCAGGCCAGCGTCAAGGCCGTGATGGGCCGCGACCTCGAGGAAATGGGGACCCAGGTCCTCCTCGGCAACACCTACCACCTCTTCCTCCGTCCCGGGATGGACGCCATGCGGACCTTCGGCGGCCTCCACCAATTCATGAATTGGCAGCGCCCCATCCTCACCGATAGCGGCGGCTTCCAGGTCTTCAGCCTCGCCAAGCTCCGCCGCCTTGACGAACACGGCGTCCACTTCCGCTCCCACATCAACGGCCAGGCCCTCTTCCTCGGCACCCGGGAATCGATCGAGATGCAGATCGCGATGGGCTCCGACATCATGATGGTCCTCGACGAGTGCCCGCCCTGGCCGTGCGAAGTCGGCGCCGCCCGCGACGCCGTCGAGCGGACCGTCCGCTGGGCCGCCGACTGCAAGCGCCACCACGCCGAACTGGCCGCCGCCGTCCCCGATCGCCCCACCAAGAACCAGCTCCTCTTCGGCATCGTCCAGGGCGGTTCCCACCCCGATTTGCGCCGCGAATGCGCCGAGCGCCTCGTCGAGATCGGCTTCGATGGCTACGCCATCGGCGGCGTCAGCGTCGGCGAGCCCGAGGACCACATGTACGCCGCCGTCGACTACGCCGAGCCCTATTTGCCCGCCGACCGCCCCCGCTACGCGATGGGCCTCGGCCAGCCCCACCAGCTGATCGAGCTCGTCGCTCGCGGCGTCGATATGTTCGATTGCGTCCTGCCGACTCGGATGGCCCGCCACGGCACCGCCTACACCCACCAGGGCCAGCTCCACCTGAAGACAGCCGCCTTCCGCCTCGATCAGGCTCCCCTGGAAGCCGATTGCGATTGCTACGCCTGTAAGAATTTTACCCGCGCCTATATCCGCCATTTATTGAAGGCGCAGGAAATTCTTGGCCTCATGCTGGTCTCTCTGCATAATTCCCACTTCTACCTGAGGATATTGCGGGAAGCGCGGGCGGCCATCCAGGCCGGTACCTTCGCCGAATTCCGCCGTCTCTTCCGGGAGAACTACCGTTTGAACAAAGACACTTTAGAAACCGCCGACACCGTTAAACCCGAGACCGACAATGAACTTTAGTCCCGCCCTCCTCCTCGCCCAAGCCGCCACCGCTGCGGCCCCCGCCGCTGCCGATCCCGCCGCCGCCCAGCAGGCCCCCGGCTGGGCCAGCTTCGTCCCGCTGGTCGCCATCATGGCCGCCTTCTACTTCCTCCTGATCCGCCCCCAGATGAAGGCCCGCAAGGAACAGGACAAGCTCGTCAACGCCCTCAAGAGCGGCGACGACATCGTCACCACCAGCGGCATCCTCGGCACCGTCACCAACGTCAAGGACAAGACGGTCACCGTCCGCATCGCCGAAGGGGTGAAGATCGAGATCCTCAAGTCGGCCGTCACCTCGGTCGCCAAGCCCACCGTCGAGAGCGCCCCCGGCAAAACTCTCTAAGGACTTAAGGACTCTAAAGCCCCTCTCATCCGCCCCTAAAACCGCCTCCATCCCGGGAATCCGATGCTCCTCGCCATCTTCGCCGCCTCGCTGGCGTTCCTCATCTTTCTCGTCTGGTACCTCGTCGCCGACGACGCGGTGACCCGGCGGCGGGTCGGCCTCGCCTCGATCCTGGCCATCGCCCTGGCCAGCGCCCTTTCGCTCTTCCCCCTCTCGAAGAACATCAAGCTCGGCCTCGACCTCCAGGGCGGCACCGCCTTCCTGATCCAGCTCGACGGCCAGCCCTCGAAGGCCGCCCGCGAGAAAGCCATCGAGGTCATCCGCAAGCGCGTCGATAAATTCGGCCTCTCCGAGCCGATCATCCAGCCGGTCGGCTCCAACCGGATCAGCGTCGAGATCCCCGGCCTCTCCGAGCAGCAGAAGGACGAGGCGCGCGGCCAGCTCTCCAAGGTCGCCAAGCTCGAATTCCGCCTCGTCAACCCCGACAGCCAGGCCCTCCTCAACGCCTACCACTCCGGCGGCACCACCTCCACCGCCGAGTCCGCCGTCAACCCCGCCGCCATCCCCATCGACTACGAGGTCCTCCCCTACGTCACCCATGACGAGACCGGCGCCGAAGTCCGCACCGAGATCGTGGTGAAGCGCCGCCCCGAGATGGGCGGCAAGTACGTCTCGAAGGCCTTCCGCGGCTTCGATCCCGTCGGCCGCGCCACCGTCATCATCCAGTTCACCCCCGACGGCCAGCAGGTCTTCGGCCGCGTCACCACCGACAACGTCGGCAAGCAGCTCGCCATCGTCCTCGACAACGAAGTCCAGAGCGCCCCCGTCCTCAACGGCCCCATCTTCAACAACGCCGAGATCTCCGGCGGCAACATGACCCCCACCGAGGCCGAGGAGCTTTCCAGCGTCCTCGAAAACCCCCTCGAGACCCCGGTCAAGCTCCTCGAAGAGCGCGGCGTCGATCCCTCCCTCGGCGCCGATTCGATCCGCAGCGGCACCAAGGCCTGCATCGTCGCCATCATCCTGGTCATGACCTTCATGATCTTCTACTACCGCCTCTCCGGCGTCATCGCCTCGGTCGGCCTGGTCCTCAATCTCTTCATGCTCTTCGGCATGCTCGCCCAGTTCCACTTCACCCTCACCCTCCCCGGCATCGCCGGCATCGTCCTCACCATCGGCATGGCCGTCGACGCCAACGTCCTCATCTACGAGCGGATCCGCGACGAGCTCGCCGTCGGCAAGCCGCTCAAGGCCGCCGTCGAGGGCGGCTTCGCCCGCGCCTTCAGCGCCATCTTCGACGCCCACGTCACCACCATCATCCCCGCCATCATCCTCATGGTCCTCGGCAGCGGCCCCCTCCAGGGCTTCGCCATCACCCTGATCCTCGGCATCGTCGCCAACCTCTTCGCCGCCCTCGTCGTCACCAAGAACTCCTTCGAGTGGCTCCTCTCCTTCAACCGCCTCCAGCACCTCTCCATGCTCCAGGTGATGCGGAACCCGAAGGTCGATTTCATCCGGCTCGGCCGCGTCGCCTCGGTCTTCTCCGTCGTCCTCCTCGTGGTCGGCGTCGGCACCTTCGCCACCCACACCGGCAAGCTCCTCGGCGTCGATTTCGCCGGCGGCGATGCCGTCACCATCAACTACACCAAGCCGGCTCCTCCGGCGGCCCCCTCCGACGTCCCCGTCCCCCTCTCCGACCTCCGCACCACCCTCGACAACGCCGGCTTCCACGCCAGCTCGATCCAATACGCCAAGGAATCGGGCAAGCTCCTCCTCCAGACCCGCCTGGGCGAGGGCGAGAGCGCCGGCAAGGCCCTGGCCGACGGCTACCCCCAGGCCGGCTTCTCCGTCGTCGGCGCGGACAGCGTCGGCCCCATCGTCGGCAACGAGCTGGCCTGGCGGGCCGTCCTCACCCTCGCCGCCGGCCTCATCGGCATCATGATCTACGTCGCCTTCCGCTACGAGTGGTCGTTCTCCCTCGCCGCCACCATCGGCCAGGTCCACGACGTCCTCATCGCCATCGGCGTCATGGCCCTCCTCGGCCGCGAGTTCAACATGACCCTGATCGGCGCCTTCCTCACCATCCTCGGCTACTCGATCAACGACAAAATCGTCATCTCGGACCGGATACGCGAATCGTGGCGCGCCGGCGAGATCAAGAGCTTCTACGATATCGTCAACCGCGGCCTCAACCTCACCCTGGCCCGCACCCTCATGACCGGCGGCACCGTCATCCTCGCCGTCCTCGCCCTCCTCCTCTTCGGCGGCCGCGTCATTTCCGATTTCGCCCTGGCCATGCTCATCGGCATCGTCGCCGGCATCTTCTCCTCCCACTTCCTCACCCCCTGGCTCCTCGAGTGGTTCCACGGCCTCTACGAGCAGGGGAAAGCCCGCGCCCGCCGCAGCGCCGTCGACCTCGGCACCCCCGCCTCCAACGGGCGCGTCTGATCGGGATTCCCGCCATGGCCACTCCCGCAGCCGCGTTCCCGCCGACGCGCCGCTGGATCTGGCCCGAGGCCTCGGACGCGGGGACGCTCGAAAAAGAGTGCGGCCTCAGCCCCCTCGTCGCCCGCCTCCTCGTCCGGCGCGGCATCACCACGCCCGACCAGGCCGAGCACTTCCTCGATCCCCGCCTCCAGGCCCTCGCCGATCCCTTCCTCCTCACCGATCTCCGCCCCGCCGCCGAGCGGCTCGCCCGCGCCCTCCTCAAGCGCGAGACCATCGCCGTCTTCGGCGATTACGATGTCGACGGAGTCACCTCCACCGCCCTCCTCACCCGCGTCCTCCGCACCCTCGGCAACAGTCACGATCGCGTCAAAACCTTCCTCCCCCACCGCGTCGCCGAGGGCTACGGCCTCACCCGCGCCGCCGCCGAGCGGTGCCTCGCCGAGCTCCGCCCCGATCTCCTCGTCGCCGTCGATTGCGGTACCTCCTCCCGGGAAGAAATCGCCTGGATCACCGCCCAGGGCGTCTCCGTCGTCGTCATCGACCACCATGAATTGCCCGCCCAGCTCCCCGTCTGCGACGCCCTGGTCAATCCCCACCGCGATCTCCACGGAGCCGACCTCCACAGCGCCAACGCCTGCGACCTCGCCAGCGTCGGCCTCGTCTTCAAGCTCTGCCACGGCCTCCTCAAGCTCGATCCCTCCTACCGCGAGCGGGTCGATCTCCGCGAGAGCCTCGACCTCGTCGCCCTCGGCACCATCGCCGATTTGGTGCCGCTGCGCGGCGAAAACCGGATCTACGTCCGCCACGGCCTCCTCCGCCTCGAGAAAACCAAGATCCCCGGCCTCCGCGCCCTCGCCAAAGTCGCCGGGGTCAAGCACCCCGCCACCCCCGACGACGTCGGCTTCCGCCTCGGCCCCCGCCTCAACGCCAGCGGCCGCCTCGACGACGCCGGCGCCTCCCTCCGCCTCCTCCTCACCGACGACCCCGCCGAGGCCGAGATCCTTGCCAAGGGCCTCGACCTCCAGAACCGCGAGCGCCAGGAACTCGAGCAAAAGACCCTCGACGAGGCCCTCGCCTACCTGACCGCCCACTTCGACGGCACCGAGTGGGGCATCGTCCTCGGCAGCCGGGGCTGGCACGTCGGCGTCATCGGCATCGTCGCCTCGCGCATCCAGAAACTCTACGGACGCCCCACCATCATCATCGGCTTCGACGAACAGGGAGCCGGCAAGGGAAGCGGCCGCAGCATCGAGGGCTGCCGGATCGTCGACGGCCTCAGCGCCGCCAACGACCTCGGCCTCCTCGAGCGCTTCGGCGGCCACGAGATGGCGGCGGGCCTCAGCATCCGCGAGGAGCAGCTCCAGCCCTTCCGCGCCGCCTTCAACGGCTGGCTCCGCGAGTCGATCACCGCCGAGACCCTCCAGCCCCGCCTCCGCCTCGACGGCGAACTCCGCGTCGACCAGATCGACGACGCCCTCTTCCACGACATCGCGAAGCTCGCCCCCTTCGGCCGGGAGAACCCCCAGCCCGTCTTCGCCTTCCGCCAGGTCGCCATGAGCCGCCCCCCGCAGCGCATCAAGGAAAAGCACCTCAAGCTCTTTTTGAGCAACTCCTCGCCCGGTGGCTCGTCGGTCGGCACCCCCACCCGCGGCTGCGAAGCCATCGCCTTCGGCTTCGCCGAGCGCCCCATGCCCCAGTCGCCCCTCTCCATCGCCGGCGTCGTCGAATGGGACGACTACCGCAACCGGGTCCAGCTCCGCCTCATCGATTGGCAATCAGGCGCGGCCCAGGCCGCCTGACCGGCTCCCCATTTGACACCCGGCCCCGAGGGCCGACAGTTTCACTCATAGCTTCCTCCACGCCATGAACCTCACCCCCATCCTCAAAGTCGCCGCCCTCCTCCTCATCTCCAACACCTTCATGACCTGCGCCTGGTACGGCCATCTCAAATACCTCCACGACCGGCCCATTTTTTTGGTCATTCTCATCTCCTGGGGCATCGCCTTCATCGAATATACCTTCGCCGTCCCCGCGAACCGCCTCGGCAGCGCCGCCCTCTCCGGCTTCCAGCTGAAGATCATCCAGGAAGTCGTCACCCTGATCGTCTTCGTCATCTTCGCCAAGCTGGTGCTGGGGGAAAAACTCCGCTGGAACTACGGCGTCAGCTTCCTCCTCCTCGCCGGAGCGGCCTACTTCGCCTTCGCCTTCGGCACCCCCGGCGGCAGCGTCGCCCAGCAGCTCGGCCAGAAGGGAGCCCCCGCCGAGCAGAACGCCCCGTCAAAGGCCCCCTGAAACCATGCTCACCCTCACCACCCTCTCCGACCTCAACGAGGCCTTCATCCTGCGGTCGATGCTCGAAGCCAGCGGCATCCCCGCCTTCCTCCCCGACGAAAACACCTGCCAGGTCGATTGGATGTACATCAACGCCATCGGCGGCATCCGGGTGCAGATTCCGGAGGGATTCGAGGAAGAGGCCCGGGTGGTTTTGGAACAGTTTAAGGCGGAGTCGAAGTAGGCGCGGAACTCGCCGAGTCCGGGTCGTTGCTACCATGCGGACACGAGAAGCGCGGGAGAGCGGGCTCGTCGGTTTGCCTCCCGGCCATGCGAATTAGTTTCCCCTGGGAACTATGTGCGCTATCGCGCAGGCATTCAGGTGGCACGTATCCTGAGGAGATCGAACGCGCCGATCACGGGCAGGCCGGGATGCACGGGAGCAAAGCGCAGGGAACGACGCAAAGGGGCTGCGCCCCCTTGGATTGCCTCCCGGCCATGCCAGTTAGTTTCCCCTGGGAACGATGTGCGCTATCGCGCAGGCATTCTGGCTCTGAGCCGGTTGGCAACCTCTATGGGAGCGATCTCTTCCTCGCCTTGCGGAACGGCTTTTTCCCCGCTAAATTGATCCTTCCCGCATGACCTCCGCCTTCCCCCGCATCGGCTCCGTCCCCTACCTCAACGCCGAGCCGCTCGTCTACGGCCTCGATCCCGCCCCCGTCCGGATGGTCCCTTCCGAGCTGGCCCGGGAACTCCACGCCGGCCGCCTCGACGCCGCTCTCGTCCCCGTCGCCGAGTACCTCCTCCACCAGCACGATTACGTCCTCGTCGACCACGCCGCCGTCGCCTCGCGCGGCCCCGTCTACAGCGTCATCCTGGTTCCCGATTCGCCCACCCGGACGATTGAACAAATCCGCACCGTGGCCCTCGATCCTCACTCCCGCACCTCGAATTTGCTCACCCGCGTCCTCCTCGAGATCGGCCAGGGCCATTCCATCGAGTACGTCCAGCCCGGCACTCCCGCCGACGCCCGCCTCATGATCGGAGATCCCGCCATGTCCTTCCGCCGCGCCGATCCCCACCGCTTCGTCCTCGATCTCGGCCAGCTCTGGCAGGAATGGACCGGCCACCCCTTCGTCTACGCCGCCTGGGTCGTCCGCCGCCAGGCCGACGAGGCTTTCCCCGACCTCGGCAACCGCCTCCGCGAGGCCCGCCGCGCCGGCATCGCCAACCGCCACCGCATCGCCGCCACCCCCGAGGACTTCACCTACCTCACCGAGTCCGTCTGCTACACCCTCGGCGACGAGGAAAAAGCGGGCCTTTTTAAATTTGCCCACTATCTTGTAGAGCTGGGCCTCCTCAAAACCGTCGCCCGCGTCATCTGGATATGATTCAGCCTCTCACCGATAGCATTGCGAAGGAAAAAGTCCTCAACGGCGAGCGGATCACCCCCGCCGAGGCCCGCGAACTCTACTACGCCCCCCTCGCCGAATTGGCCCTCCTCGCCGACGCCCGCCGCCGCCAGGTCAAAAAAGCCGCCTTCGACGGCCAGGGCAACCGGATCGTCACCTACATCGTCGATCGGAACATCAACTACACCAACGTCTGCAACGTCTACTGCAAATTCTGCGCCTTCTACCGCACCGAGAAAGACCACGACCACTACGTCCTCAGCCCCGAACAGATCTCCGCCAAAATCACCGAGCTCGAGGCCATCGGCGGCACCCAGATCCTCATGCAGGGCGGCCACCACCCGAAGCTGACCCTCGATTACTACATCGATCTCCTCCACCACATCCGGGAGAACCACCCCACCATCAACATCCACGGCTTCTCCCCCCCGGAGTTCAACCACTTCGCCGAAGTCTTCAAGATGTCGCTGGAGGAAGTCATCACCCGCTTCAAGGCCGCCGGCCTCGGCTCCATCCCCGGCGGCGGCGGCGAGATCCTCGTCGATGCCGTCCGCAACCGGATCGCCCCCCTGAAGTGCAACTCCGACCAATGGCTCGAAGTCATGCGGATCGCCCACCGCCTCGGCCTCAACTCCAGCGCCACCATGATGTTCGGCCACGTCGAGAACCTCGACGACCGGATCGAGCACCTCCGCCGCCTCCGCGAAACCCAGGACGAGACCAAGGGCTTCACCGCCTTCATCTGCTGGACATGGCAACCCGACAACACCGCCCTCAAGGCCGAGCCCGTCGGTTCCTACGAATACCTGCGGATGCAGGCCCTCTCCCGCATCTTCCTCGACAACTTCGACAACGTCCAAAGCAGCTGGGTAACGCAAGGCCCCCGCATCGGCCAAGTCGCCCTCCAATTCGGCGCCAACGATTTCGGCAGCATCATGATGGAGGAAAACGTCGTCTCCAGCGCCAACACCAGCTTCCGCCTCACCGTCGCCGAAATGTCCCGCCTCATCGCCGAAGCCGGCTACGAACCCCGCCAGCGCAACAACTGGTATCAGTTGTTGAATTAGTCCGCGGCTTGCCGCAGACCCCTTTTTCAGTTACCATCCTCGACGTGAGCACCATCGAGGAAATCGAAAAAGCCATCGAGCGGCTACCCGAGGCCGAGGTGAAATCGCTCGCCTCCTGGTTCGATGCCTACCGCGAGAAAATTTGGGACGCCCGCCTCGAAGCGGACGCCCGGAGCGGCAAGCTCGATTTCCTGGTGGAAGAAGCCAAGCGCGAACGCGCGGCAGGCACCCTGCGGCCTTTGCC
>Ga0302308_10005269_pt1 | contig 10080 bp, 7 predicted proteins | sample III_Palsa_E3_3_FD_200531 | JGI IMG/M metagenome (GOLD analysis project Ga0302308, IMG submission 200531) | Peat permafrost microbial communities from Stordalen Mire near Abisko, Sweden - III_Palsa_E3_3 | ecosystem: Environmental > Terrestrial > Soil > Palsa > Peat permafrost | place: Sweden... | reverse complement strand
CGCCGGCGAAGCCGGTCTGACCTGGCATGCCGTCCCAGATCATGGTCGTCCCGCAGTTCGGGCAGAACCACCGCGTGGTGGTCGGCGGACCCCTGACGACATAGGCCTTGAGTTCGCCCTGCCGGTCCTTGATGTCCTCATCGCGGAAATAGGCCGACCAACCGAAGGCGCTGCCGGTGCGACGCTTGCAGCTCGCGCAGTTGCACACCGCGTTCAAGGTCGGCTCGCCGTCCACCTCGATGCGACAGGCCTGACAGCAGCAGCGGGCTATGCGCGTCATGTCTTCTCTCCGGGTCGAAGCTCAAGGCGGATTTACGCTCCGCGGAGCGCCAGCTTCAACCGACCCGATGGAGCGGTGTCCCGCGCCGCCTCGGGGCCGACCGCCCCGCGACTTAGCCGCCAAGCGCAGCGACCGCCGTCCGCGTGGCGACGTCCAAGGTCCCCGCGTCGTACGTTGCCGCCACGCCCTGGCCCCACACCGGTCCCGGCCAGCACGCGTCGTCCTCGCGGCGGCCGACTATGTGGATGTGGAGCTGGCGGGTGATGTTGCCGAGTTGGCCGACGTTGAGCTTGGCCGCCGGCCGTCCTAGCGCCGCGCCGATTGCGCGGACCGCGGCGCCGGCGAGGACGATCTCCTCTAGCAGCAAGATCCGCTGAGCCGCGGTGAGGTCCTCGAGTTCGACCGCGCCCGGAACGCGCGGGATCAGCACGATCCAGGGGAACCGCGCGTCGTCCTGCAGTCGCGCCTCGCAGAGCGGCAGCGAGACCAGCGGCGCGGAGGTCGCCAGGAAGGCGGGATCGATCTGGACCATGCCCGAGCCTTGCAGGCCCTCCGCCGCCGGTCTAGACCCGCGCCCGCATTCCAGCACGGGAGAACAGCGGATGGCGCGCGCGAAGATCGCCCTTATCGGATCGGGCATGATCGGGGGCACGCTGGCCCACGTTTGCGCCCGCGAGGAACTGGGAGACGTGGTCCTGTTCGACATCGTCGAGGGCCTGCCGCAGGGCAAGGCGCTGGACCTTGCCGAGGCGACCAGCGTCTTCGGCAAGGACGTCAGCCTGAAGGGCGCCAACGACTACGCCGATATCGCCGGCGCGGACGTCTGCATCGTCACCTCCGGCGTGCCGCGCAAGGCGGGCATGAGCCGCGACGACCTGCTCACCATCAATCTGAAGGTGATGAAGGCGGTCGGCGACGGCATCAAGGCCCACGCCCCGGACGCCTTCGTGATCTGCATCACCAACCCGCTCGACGCCATGGTCTGGGCGCTGCGCGAATTCTCCGGCCTGCCGGCGAACAAGGTGGTGGGCATGGCCGGCGTGCTGGACAGCGCCCGCTTCGGTTACTTCCTGGCCGAGAAGCTCGGCGTCTCGGTCGAGGACGTGCGCGCCTGGACGCTCGGCGGCCACGGCGACGACATGGTGCCGATGACCCGCTACTCCACGGTGGGCGGCCTGCCGCTGCCGCAGCTGGTCGAGCAGGGCATGCTGTCGGCGGACGAACTCGAAGCCATCGTCAAGCGCACCCGCGGCGGCGGCGGCGAGATCGTCGCCCTCTTGAAGACCGGCTCGGCCTTCTACGCCCCGGCCGAGAGCGCGGTCGCCATGGCCAAGTCGTTCCTCAAGGACAAGAAGCGCATCTTGCCCTGCGCGGCGCACCTCTCGGGCCAGTATGGCCTGAAGGACCTCTATGTCGGCGTGCCGGCGGTGATCGGCGCCGGCGGGGTCGAGCGGATCATCGAGTTCCCGATGGACGACGCCGAGCGCGAGATGTTCGCCAAGTCGGTGGCTTCGGTGCAGGGCCTGATCGCGGCCTGCAAGGAGATCGAGCCCGCGCTCGTCTGATATGGCGAGCGGACCGACGATCGAGACGGCGCGGCTGCTGCTACGTCCGTTGCGGCCCGAGGATTTCGAGCCCTGGGCGGCGTTCGCGGCCGACGAGCCGACCATGCGCCACCTCGGCGGGGTCCAGTCGCGCTCGCAGGCCTGGCGGGGGTTCATGACCGTCGCCGGGGCCTGGTCGATGAACGGCTATTCGATGTTCTCGGTGATCGAGAAGGCGAGCGGCCGCTGGGTCGGCAGGCTCGGGCCCTGGATGCCTGCGGATTGGCCCGGAACCGAGGTCGGCTGGGGCGTCATCCGCGACTGCTGGGGCCTGGGTTACGCCACCGAAGGCGCGACGGCGGCGATCGACTGGGCGTTCGATTCACTCGGCTGGACCGAGGTGATCCACACCATCGATCCGGCCAACACCGCGTCGCAGAACGTCGCGCGGCGGCTGGGCGCCGAGCTCCTGCGCCAGGATCGGTTGCCCCCGCCTTACCACGAGGCAGAAATCGACGTCTGGGGCCAGAGCCGCGAGGCCTGGCGCGCTCGGCGGGCGGCGATGGCGAGGTGAGGATGCGCGCGGCGGGGGTCTGGCTCTGGATCGCGGCGGTTCTGGCCGTGCTGATCGGCCTCACGTCGCTGCGCTACCTGGTGCTGGGCCCCGCCGCCGCGCCGGCGAATATCGCCTCGAACGCGTTCGCGCGGACCGGCGTGCTCGTCGTTCATGCCGGCTTCGCCTCGATTGCCCTGATCCTCGGCGCATTCCAGCTCTTCCCACGCTTTCGCGCCCGCTGGCCGGCCTGGCACCGCCGCGCCGGGACCGTCTACGTCGTCGCCTGCCTCGCCGGCGGGATCGCGGGGCTGGTGCTGGCGGCCGGGAGTTCGAGCGGCCCGATCGCCGTGGCGGGGTTCGGCCTGCTCGCCGTGCTCTGGATCGGCTTCACCGCCAACGCCTGGCGGCTGGCCAGGGCGCGCGACTTCGTCCGCCATCGGCGCTGGATGATCCGCAGCTATTCCCTCACCTTCGCGGCGGTTACCCTGCGGCTCTACCTGCCCGCCGCGCTGATGGCCCAGCTCGACGGCCTCGCCAGCTACCGCGCCATCGCCTTCCTGTGCTGGGTCCCGAACCTCATCGTCGCCGAGCTGTGGCTGCGGCAAGACCCCATCGTCAGAACCAGCCCGCCGTCCGTAGCACCCGCGCGAACCCCCGGCTGACCGGAACTTCCGCGCCGTCCTTGAGCGTCAGCACGGCGCGGCCGTCGAGCCGTTCGGCCGAGGTCACCGCGGCGCGCGCCACCCACCAGGACCGGTGCGTCTGCGCCCCCTCGACGCCCTCCAACTCGACCAGGGCGTCGGCCAGCCGCATCAGGATCAGATCCCGGCCCAGGCTGGTGTGCAGGCGCAGGTAGTGGTCCTCGGCCTCGACGGCGTAGAGCTCGGCCCCGCGCAACCGCGCCGGCAGCCGGTCGAGGAATTTCGGCGGCGGCGCATCCGGCTGGGCCGCGTGGGTTTGGGTCACCGGCCGGCGCACCAGGAAGGCCAGGCCGGTCATCACCAGGGACGAGCCGAAGACGGACGGCAGCGCGGCCAGCAGCAGGCCCATCGTCAGGCGCCGAGGGTCGCCCCAGACGTGGAGGACGATGACCAGAGCGGCCATCGGCACGCTGACGCTGCAGGCGATGGTCAAGCCGGCGGCCCAGAGCTTGGTGGTGAACCAGGCCTGCGGGATCAGCCGCCGCGCCACCACCACGCCGATCGCCACGCCGAACGCGGTCTCAACGCACCATGCGCCGACATCCGCGAGATTGTGCCCGCCGCCCGACAGTCCGATGACCGCCGCGACGGCCAGACAGGCGAGCAGAATGCGCGCGGTGCTGATCCAGAAGGCCCGGTCGAAGTCGTTGGCGGCGGGTTCGTTGGCGGGTGGCACGCGGGGGCGGAATCTCTCTGGCTCAGTGCGCCACAATAGCGCACGCCACGAGCAGATCGGCCGGCCCCCGCGCGCCACGCCGACGAAAATATTTCAGCTGATGTTCAGCCGCGCCGTCGCACCCCTTGCATCATGTCGCCCTTCAGCCATCTTCGCCCCCGATTGCGACGGGCAGGCAAACCGAAAGAGCGCCGGGCCGAAATGGCCGATTTCATTTTCCACGATCCGACCGGGCGGCGGGATCGCCGCGCCAGGCTCGGCCTCGGCTTGCTCGTCTCGCTGGCGGCGCTGATCGTCGCGGGCTTCTTCGCGACTCTCGCCTTCGCGCCGCTGCTGCCGACGCTCTCGCTGAAGGATCCGCGCATCCTGCAGTCGCTGCATGTCGAGACCGTGCACCGGCTGAGGGGCAAGCCGGGGTGGACCCATGTGCCCCGCCGCCCGCACGCCGGCGAGCCTGGCGGCCCGACGCGGCCGCTGTCGGTGGGCTTTTATGTCTCGTGGGACGAAAGCTCGCGCGTTTCGCTGGCCAAGCACATCGATCAGCTGGACGTGGTCTCGCCGCAGTGGATCGCGCTGAACGGCTCGCTGGGGCCGGTCAGCATCACCTCGGACCCGCAGGCCGAGGCGATCATCGCCGGGGCCAAGAACGCGCCCTCGGTGCTGCCGCTGGTGCACAACGCCCACGACGGCCTATCCGACGGCCCGCTCGCCGACAATCTGCTGCTCAATCCCGCCGCGCGCACGGCGCTGGTCACCAACCTGGTCAATATCGCCAAGAGCCACGACTACGGCGGCTACGTCTTCGATTTCGAGAACCTCTCCAAGCCGGCGCTGGCGCAGTACCCGGGCCTGATCGCCCAGGCCCGCGCCGCGCTGAAGCCGCTCGGACGCGAAGTGTGGGTGACGGCGCCGTTCGCCAACCCGGACTGGGACCTAAAGAAGCTGCAGTCGGTCTCCGACACGATCGTGCTGATGGCCTATGATGAGCACTGGGGCGGCCAGCCGGGGCCTCCGGTCGGCGAGGACTGGTACGAGAAGAACCTCGAGCACGACGCCGCCCAGCTCGACCCGGCCAAGATGGTCGTGGCGCTCGGCGACTATGGCTACGACTGGACGCTCGACGCCAAGGGCCACGCCGTCGCCGGCGAGAACGAAACCTTCTATGACGCGACCCAGGACGCCCGCGACTCGGACGCCCACGTCACCCTCGACGACGACGCGCTGAATCCGACCTTCGGCTACATCGGCGACGACGGCGAAAAGCACATCGTCTGGTTCCTCGACGCGGCGACGCTCTACAACGAGGTCAAGGTCGGGGACGACTACCGGCCGCGCGGCTACGCGCTCTGGCGGATGGGCGCCGAAGACCCCGCGGTGTGGAAGTTTCTGCGCCAGCCCTACGGCACGGTGAAGCCGACCGGCCTGGAGACCATCGCGCCCGGCACCGGCGTCGATTTCGACGGCCTGGGCGAGGTGCTGCACGTCAGCGCGACGCCCACGGCCGGCTCGCGCACCCTGGAGACCGACCCTGACAACGGCCTGATCTCCGGCGAAGATTACACCGTCATGCCGACGTCCTACGTCATCCAGCGCTATGGCTGGCATCCGGGCTGGGTGGCGCTCACTTTCGATGACGGACCGGACGGGCGCTGGACGCCGAAGATCCTCGACATCCTGAAGCAGAAGCACGCCAACGCCACCTTCTTCGTCATCGGCGAGAACATGCAAGGCAGGCCGGACCTGGTTCAGCGCGAGGTGCGCGAAGGCAACATCGTCGGCAGCCACACCTGGACGCACCCGAACATCGGCCAGACGCCGATCACCCAGACCGACCTGGAGCTCAACACCACCCAGCGGTTGTTCGAGGTGCTGACTCACCGCTCGATGCGCCTGTTCCGGCCGCCCTATTTCGGCGACGCCGAACCGTCGACACCCAACGAGGTCGATCCGCTGCTGATCGCCCAGCAGCTCGGCTACTACATCGTCGGCCTGCGCATCGATCCGGACGACTGGAAGCGGATGGACAACGGCCAGATGCCGCCGCCGAACCTGATCGTGCAGCGGGTGATGGACCGGGTGGTCGACACCCAGGATCGCGGCCAGGTGATTCTGCTGCACGACGCCGGCGGTGACCGCAGCCAGACGGTCGCGGCGCTGCCGATGTTGATCGATTCGCTGCGCGCCAAGGGCTACCGGCTGGTGACAGTCGACCAGCTCGCCGGCATGACCCCGGCCCAGGCGATGCCGATCACCTCGCGCAGTTCGGTCGAGCTTTGGATCGACAGCCTGGGCTTCGGCTTCTTCCGCTACGTCGATTTCCTGCTGACCAGCCTCTTCGTCACCGCCATCGTCCTCGGCGTCGCGCGGCTGATCTTCCTCGCCAGCCTGGCGCTCGTGCATCGGTTCACCGCCCCCGGCCGCGCGCCGCCGATGCTGGATCCCGAGACCGGGCCGACCGTCTCGGTGCTGATCCCCTGCTTCAACGAGGAGAAGGTGATCGTCGCCTCGGTGGCGCGAATCCTCCACTCCGCCTGGCCGAAGCTCGAGGTGTTCGTGCTCGACGACGGCTCGACCGACGCCACCGCCGCCAAGGTGCGCGAGGCGTTCGGGGACGAGCCGCGCGTCACGCTGCTGACCTTCGAGAACGGCGGCAAGGCCAAGGCGCTGAACCGCGGGCTCGCCGCGATCCAGGGCGAGATCGTGGTGGCCCTGGACGCCGACACCCTGTTCCCGTCCGACACCGTGCCGCGCCTCGTGCGCTGGTTCGCCGATCCGAAGGTGGGCGCCGTGGCCGGCAATGCGGTGGTCGGCAACCGGCTCAATCTCGTCACCCGCTGGCAGGCGCTCGAATACGTCACCGCCCAGAACCTCGAGCGCCGCGCCCTGGCCGCGCTCGGGGCGGTGACGGTTGTGCCGGGTGCGGTCGGCGCCTGGCGGCGCTCGGCTTTGGAGCAGCTCGACGGCTATCCGCACGACACCCTGGCCGAGGACCAAGACCTCACCATCGCCTGCCAGCGCGCCGGCTGGCGGGTGGAATTCGACAGCGAGGCCCGCGCCTACACCGAGGCGCCGGACAGCGTGGCCGGCCTCCTGAAGCAGCGCTTCCGCTGGTCGTTCGGCACCCTGCAGTGCCTTTGGAAGCACCGCGAGGCGCTGTTCAATCCCAAGCAGCCGGTGCTGGGTTTCGTCGCCCTGCCGCAGATCTGGCTGTTCCAGATCATCCTCACCGCCGCCTCGCCGCTGGTGGACCTGGCGATCATCTGGAGTCTCGCGTGGGCGCTTTACGCCCGCGCCTACCACCCGGTGGAGTGGTCGCCGGACGATTTCCTGCGCTCGGTGTTCTACTGGGCCGCGTTCATCTTCCTCGACCTCTCGGCCGGCGCGCTCGGCATGGCGCTGGAGCGCCGGGCGCCCTGGAAGGACCTGGTCTGGCTGCCGGTGCAGCGCTTCGGCTATCGCCAGCTGATGTACTACGTCGTGGTCAAGTCGATCGTCAGCGCGATCCGCGGCGCCCGCGTCGGCTGGGGCAAGCTCGAACGCCGCGCCACCGCCGCGATGGAGACGCCGAAGGCCGAACGCCGCCGACGCTCCGGGCTACGGGCCGGGATCCGGCGTTGGCTGCCGTGGCGCTGGGGCTCGGAGAAGGCGGGCTGACGCGCCGGGGCGCGGCGCCGTTCCTGGTCCTGGCGGCGGCGGCGCTGCTGACGGGCGCCGGCGCCCCGCCGCCGGCCGCGCGGCTGGACCCGGTGACCATCGACCTCTCGCGGCCAGTGAACACCTTCACCCCCGCCCAGGCGATCGGCGCGGCGCTGGACGGCATGGGCAAGGGCGAGGCCGACCTCTACCTGACCCCGTTCAACATCGAGAAGATGCGCGAGTCCGGTCTGCGCCACATCAGCTACCGCACCCGCCCCGAACTCGGCGTCGAGGCCTGGCACTGGAGCGACGAGGGGACCTGGAGCGATCCGGCGCACGCTCAGGGCTATTGGACGGGCAGCGACGATCCCGCCCACGAGGGCAAGGTCACCTGGGGCTACAGCCTGCCCCGGCGCGGCGACACCGTCGATAACGCCAACAACACCGGCTATTCGCGGCTCGACGATGGCGATCCCGCCAGCTTCTGGAAGAGCAATCCCTACCTCGACCGTCATTTTACCGGCCTGCCTGAGTCGCGGCCGCAGTGGATCGTGCTGTCGTTCGCGCGGCTCACCCGCTTCGACGCCGCCCGCATCCTCTGGGGCGCGCCCTTCGCCCGGCATTTCCTGATCCAGTACTGGGACGGCGACGACGGCTATGCGGAGGGCAAGCAGACCGCCGATGACCCCGGCCAGTGGCGCACCTTCCCGCATGGCGACCGCACCGTCGCCGGCGCGCCGGACGATGGCGTGCTGCGGCTGGCCGACCAGCCGATCGCCTCACATTTCGTGCGTATCCTGCTGCTAGCCTCGTCCGAGACCGGGCCGCCGGGTGGGGTCGACATCCGCGATCGGCTGGGTTACGCGGTGCGCGAGGTTGGCGTCGGGATCATCGGCGCCGACGGGCGCTTCCAGGACGCGGTTCGGCATGGCAAGTCGCGCCTGCGCCAGACCCCGGTCCAGGTGTCGTCCACCGATCCCTGGCACCGGGCGATCGACCGCGATCCGGATACGGAGCAGCCGAGCCTCGCCTTCGTGTTCGCCAGCGGCCTCGTCGGCGACGCGCCGATGATGGCCCCGGTGGGCGTCTTTCACGACACTCCCGAGAACGCCGCCGCCGAGGTCCGTTACATCCGCCGCCGCGGCTGGCCGGTGAGCGAGATCGAGCTGGGCGAGGAGCCCGACGGCCAGTTCATCCGCCCGGAGGACTACGCCGACCTCTATCTCGAAGCCGCCCGGGCGATCCGGCAGGTCGACCCGGCCGTGCGCCTCGGCGGCCCCAGCATGGAAGGCCCGCTCACCGGCGCGTGGCCGGACACCGGCTCGGGCACATCGTGGGCCGGCCGGTTCGTCGCCGAGCTGAAGGCGCGCGGCGGCCTGGACCAGCTGCAGTTCTTCTCCTTCGAGGACTATGTCTTCGAGGACGTCTGCCGACCGCCCGGCGGCCTGCTGCGCCAGGAGACCCGCAGCCTGGATCGATCGCTGGCCAAGCTCGCCGCCGCTGGCGTGCCGCGCGACATTCCCTGGGAGATCACCGAATACGGCTTCTCGCCGTTCTCAGACCGGGCGATGTCCGAGATGCCGAGCGCGCTCCTGGCGTCGGACATCGTCGGCCACTTCCTCGGCGCCGGCGGGTCCGCGGCCTTCATGTTCGGCTATCCGCCCGACCAGCCGGCGAACCAGAAATTCGCCTGCGCCGGCTACGGCAACATGATGCTCTGGCAGGCCGACGACGACGGCCGCTCGCGCTGGCCGATGCCGGTGTTCTTCGCCGAGCGGATGATGACCGGCGACTGGGCCGCGCCGATGGACCAGCCGCACCGCCTCTATGCGGCGGCCTCGACCCTCGCCGACGCCCAGGGCCGCCCGTTTGTCGCCGCCTATCCGCTGCGGGCGCCGGACGGCCGCTGGTCGGTGATGCTGGTCAACCGCGACGAGGCCGCCGCGCACCGCACGCCGATCTCCTTCGGCGCCGGGCGGGCGTTCGGCGCGGCGGGGCCGCTGCGGGTCGTCCAGTATTCTGCGGCTGAGTACGCCTGGCTGGCCAAGGGCGACGACAGCCATCCGACCAGGGATTTGCCGCCAGCGCGGTTCGAGCTCGGCGCCGGCCAGCCGCTGGTCCTGCCGGCTATGTCTCTGACGGTTGTCAGCGGTGACGGTCCTGCGCCGTAAAGGAGCCGCGCGGCTCGATTGCTAAGCCTCCGGGCGCTTCCTATAAGGCCGGCGTCCCTCGATCCTGGAGCCGCCATGAACATCCACGAGCATCAGGCCAAGACCGTCCTCGCCGAGTTCGGCGCGCCGGTCCCGCGCGGCTTCGCCGCCTTCTCCGTCGACGAGGCGGTGGCGGCGGCCGAGAAGCTCGGTGGTCCGGTCTGGGTGGTGAAGGCGCAGATCCACGCCGGCGGCCGCGGCAAGGGCGGCGGGGTCAAGCTGGCGCGCTCGATCGACGAGGTGAGGGCCGAGGCGGAGAAGATACTCGGCATGACGCTCGTCACCCACCAGACCGGCCCTAAGGGCCGTCTCGTGCGGCGCCTCTACATCGAGGAAGGCGCGGCCATCGCCAAGGAATACTACCTCTCGCTGCTCGTCGACCGCGAGACCAGCCGTGTCGCGGTCGTCGCCTCCACTGAGGGCGGCATGGACATCGAGGAAGTCGCCCATTCGACGCCGGAGCGGATCCACACCTTC
>Ga0302308_10005261_pt1 | contig 10084 bp, 9 predicted proteins | sample III_Palsa_E3_3_FD_200531 | JGI IMG/M metagenome (GOLD analysis project Ga0302308, IMG submission 200531) | Peat permafrost microbial communities from Stordalen Mire near Abisko, Sweden - III_Palsa_E3_3 | ecosystem: Environmental > Terrestrial > Soil > Palsa > Peat permafrost | place: Sweden... | reverse complement strand
ACCAAAATTGCCTCGAGCCAGCGAACACAGCACCCGAAAACTTGATCGACGGTGCGCCGCCAAGACAAAGAAAATCCGAATTTCTCGGTTTTTCAGCAGACTGCTAGAGCATTTTCGAGCCAACGGGTCGCGCGAATGCGCGCCCGATGACAGGCTCCGTGGCCACCGGTTCGCGTCAAGAAAACGCGTCAAAACAAAAGACTGTAGCCCCGTTCCGATTCCATCGGAACGGAAAGGGCTCTGGTGGCGATTTCGTACCCTGCCGGCAGTTCCCCCTGCATCCCTTGCAACGGCCGGCACGCACTCGAACTCCCGCTCGGTTCCGTGCGGTGTCGCAACGCGCGTTCAAGGCGACTTGTCAGTGGTAGCCTTTGCCACGAAAGAAGGCGAAGTAACACTAACGGTGATCGTGTCTCGCCTGCCGGTGGGTTGGCCTGTACGCGTTATCCGAGCCGGGTTACTGATCACGCCTGCGATAGACCATGATTGTGCCTGAAATTATTTTCGGGAGATCTTTCTAATGACTGCCTCGCTGCCCGAAATCTTCGCGGGCGGGTTCGACCGTTACGACGGAACGATCCAGTTCTACCAGCGCGTCAATGCGTTGTTGCGGCCTGATTTCGTGGTCGTGGATTTCGGCGCCGGCCGCGGCCGGATCCACGTCGATGATCCGATCGCCTACCGGCGCAGTTTGACGAGCCTCAGGGGCAAGGTGAAGGAGGTCATCGGCGTCGATGTCGACAGCGCCGTGACGACCAACCCCGCGATCGACCGCGCCATCGTGATTTCAGGTCCCGAGATTCCATTGCCGGATGGCTCGGTCGATTTGATCCTGTCGGATTTCACCTTCGAACACCTCGGCGATCCCCAAGCGATCGCGCGAAGCTTCGAGCGCGTTCTCAAGCCAGGCGGCTGGATTTGCGCGCGCACCCCCAATCGCTTTGGCTATATTGCGCTGGCCAACAGATTCCTGCCGGATTTGCTGTGATCCCGCGTCCTGCGTGGCGCCCAGCCCGGGCGCAAGGAGGAAGACGTGTTTCCGGCGTTCTACCGGCTGAACACGCTGTGCGACATTAGCCGGCTGTTTCCGGAGCCGCGGTTCAGGCAGGCTTCCTATTACTGGGATGCCTCGCCGTCCTATCACTTCGACAGCCCCTTTGTGTTCCGGCTGTTCTCGTGGCTGCACAGCGTGAGCCCGAACGCGTTCAAGACGATGCTGATGGTCTTCATGCAGAAAAGCCAATAGCCGGTCGGCGCCGAGTTCGTGACCTGATCCCCGAATTTCGTTTATCTCCCGGTTTTGGCGATTGACTGGCGCTGTTGGCGGTCGGACAGTGGCTTTCGGGAGAACGCCATGCCAACAGAACATTTCGACGTCGTCATCGTCGGTGCCGGGTTGTCCGGCATCGGCGCGGGCTTTCACTTGCAGCAAAAATGCCCGGCCAAGAGCTACGTGATTCTCGAGGGCCGCGATTGCATCGGCGGCACCTGGGACCTGTTTCGCTATCCCGGCATCCGCTCGGACTCCGACATGTTCACGCTCGGTTATTCGTTCAAGCCGTGGACCGAACCCAAGGCGATCGCGGACGGCCCAAGAATCCTGAACTATGTCTGCGAGACCGCAACCGAGAACGGCATCGACAAGAACATCCGCTATCATCATCGGGTCAAGCGCGCGTCGTGGTCGACGCCGGAGGCGCGCTGGACGGTCGAGGCCGAACGCACCGCAGGCGAGGGCGCCACGGAGACCGTGCGCTTCACCTGCAATTTCCTGTTCATGTGCTCGGGCTACTACAATTACGAGAACGGTTATTCGCCGGCCTTTCCGGGTTCCGCGGATTTTGCCGGCCGCATCGTGCATCCGCAGAAATGGACCGACGACGTCGACTACGCGGGAAAACGCGTGGTGGTGATCGGCTCTGGCGCCACTGCGGTAACGCTGGTGCCGGAGATGGCGAAACAGGCCGCGCATGTCACCATGCTGCAGCGCTCGCCGACCTATGTGGTGGCGCGGCCGGCGCAGGATCCGGTCGCCAACAAATTGCGCGCCAAGCTGCCGGCGAAGCTCGCTTATCATCTGATCCGCTGGCGCAATGTGCTGTTCGGGATGTATTTCTTCCAGCTCTCGCGGCGCAAGCCCGAGCGGGTCAAGCAGTTGATCCTCGGCGGCGTCAAGATGGCGCTGGGGCCGGATTATGATATCGGCACGCATTTTACGCCGAGCTACAATCCGTGGGATCAGCGGCTGTGCCTGGTGCCCGATGGCGATCTGTTCCGCGCGATCCGGGACAAGCGCGCGTCCGTGGTGACCAACCAGATCGAGACCTTCACCGAAAAAGGCATCCGGCTAAAGGACGGCAGTGAACTCGAAGCCGACGTCATCGTCACCGCGACCGGCTTGAATCTGCAGGTTCTGGGCGGCCTCGAGGTCAGCGTCGATGGCCGCACCGTCGATTTCGCGCGCACCCTGAACTACAAGGGCATGATGTATTCGGACGTGCCCAACATGGCGTCGGCGTTCGGCTACACCAACGCGTCGTGGACGCTGAAATGCGACCTGACCTGCGAATATGTCTGCCGCCTGATCAATTACATGGACCGCCACGGCTACAAGCAATGCATGCCGCACAACGTCGATCCCACCGTCGCCGAATTGCCCTCGCTGAATTTCACGTCGGGCTATGTGCAGCGTTCGATCGCGCAAATGCCGAAGCAGGGGTCGAAGCGGCCGTGGCGGCTGTACCAGAACTACGCGCTCGATATCGTCACCTTGCGGTTCGGCAAGGTCGATGACGGGGTGATGCAGTATTCGTGACGGACGGCGCGGGCATCGTGTTGGCGTCCGCGCGGAACATTCTCGCCTGAGCCGCGGCATCCGAGCCCGAACCCGCTATGCGTTGTTTTGCGTATACGCCGATGGCGCCGAATCGGCGATCCTGGGGCTACGGTTAACGCCGGATTAACCGGTGAGGCCTATGCTGAGCGGCTTGAGGCTGCTGTCGTTAAGAGGAAGCCCATGGACGCCCAGCGAATTGCCATCGATGCCGTCGTGGCCTTGACCGATTGCGATCGGGACACGGTCGCAGCCTTCATCCGCAGGATGTATCTGGCCGGTGTCACGGACCCCAAGCGCCTGACCTTCAAGGGTCTGCAGGCGATGTCGCGGGCCTAGAGCAGCGCGCTTTCGCGGCTTTCGAATTCCGGTTCAAACAGCCCGAAGCGGTTTTCCGCTCCGTCGTCCTTGCCTTGCCACCATACGCCCCAGCGCGGATTCGAGCAGAAGGCACCTGCTCCACTAAAACCGTCATACCGGCGAAGGCGGGTATCCCGTACGCCGCGACCTTTCGACTCCATCACAAGCGCCTAGAGCATTTCCGGTTCTGATGAAATCGGAACCGGGCTCTAGATTCTTGTTTTGACGCGTTTTCTTGACGCGAACCGGTGTCCACTTCGCTCGAAAACGCTCTAGGAATACTGGATCGTCCGCCGGAGCCTGTCGTCGGGCGCGCATCCGCGTGACCCGGTGGCGGACGATGACGACCGAAGACACCTTTCCGTTCTCGCGCCCGGCGTCGCAAATTTTGCACTCGAAATTGAATGGCCTTCGCGCAGCCGACTGTCTATGATGGCCTTATGTCGCGCTTCGTGTGTCTATTGATTGCTGTCGTTCTGTCGCTGTTGTCGGTCGCCGCATTCGCTGCGCCGGCTCACAAGCGGCCGGCGTCGCGCTGGCATGGCTATGGCTTCCTGCCGGGCTATCATCAGCCGCTGAGCAATAGCCTTCCGCTGTTCGACCAGGACCCCAAGGTGCTGCGCACGGCGCGCCGCGAACAGCGCCATTGGTATATCGACCCGACCCCCCGCTATTACGGGTATGACGGCAACCAGTACTATTTCGGCCGGCCCGGCTTCACCGGCGGCGGCCGCTACAACGGCGGCAGCTTCGGACCGTGCTGGACGCAGACACCCATCGGGCCGGTCTGGAATTGCGGCTGATCGACCCTCGGCGCCGTTGGATCAGGCCGTGTCGAGTGCGCTGATCGTGACATAGTAGCCGTCGGGATCCCGCAGCGAAAACTCGTCGGTTCCAGTGTTGGGATTGAGGTGCGGCTCTTCGTCCAGTCGGCCGACGAGCGCGCGGGCCCTTGGCATGCCTTTGTCAAAGTCGTCGACCCGGAATAATAACAGTTGCCAAGCTTGGCATAGTCGGGACTTGTCAACGAGGGATGCTCGTGAGCACCTCATGCGTGTCGACGGAGCGGGACCGTTTGCCCGAATAAGGCAGGCGGCGTTCCGGCAAGCCAAGCACTTGCTGTTCGTCGCAAAGTGCTAGGTTTTGGCTATTGAACGTGCTGACCTTCATATGGGCGACATGAATACAGAGTGAGTTCATCAAGTTCGGCGCCTTCACCGCTGACCGGGGCTCAGCCGAGGAAGGTCCGAAGAATGGCTAACGATAGTCGATCGCGCTTCCAGTTAATCCTGATCAAACCGTCGCACTATGATGACGACGGATATCTGATCCGCTGGTGGCGAGCCATGAGCCCGTCAAATTCACTCGCCTCGGTTTACAGCATTGCAGCCGATTGCGCCGAGCGACAGGTCCTGGGTCCGGACATTGCCATCGACATCGTGGTCATGGACGAGATCAACACCCGGATCGGTGTGCCGGCGCTTATCGAGAGATTTCGACGCCATGGAAATTTTGGCTGCGTCGCCCTCGTAGGGGTGCAATCCAACCAGTATCCCCGCGCGCTCGACATTGCGCGGCCATTTCGCACGGCCGGAATTGCCGTCTCCATTGGAGGATTCCACGTCTCAGGATGTCTATCCATGCTCGACGGACATGCTGTTGATCTCGACGCTTGCCGACACATGGGTATCGCCATATTCGCAGGTGAAGCCGAGGGCCGCCTCGAAATCATGTTGAGGGATGCAGCCGCTGGCCAGATCAAGCCCCTTTACAATTTTATGAACGATCTGCCGTCGATTGAGGGTACGCCGACCCCCTTCTTGCCGAAGCGACACGTCATGCGCACTCTCGGTCAGAGCGCGAGTTTCGACGCGGGACGTGGCTGCCCGTATCAATGTTCTTTTTGTACGATCATCAATGTTCAAGGCCGCAAATCGCGTTACCGATCGCCGGACGATATTGAGCAGCTCGTAAGGCTAAACTTTGCACAGGGTGTCAGTAGTTTCTTTATTACCGACGACAATTTTGCGCGCAACAAGGAATGGGAGTCGATTTTTGATCGCCTGATTGATCTGCGCGAAAGAGATCGAATTCCGATCCGCTTACTCATCCAGGTCGATACGCTCTGTCACAAAATCCCAAGCTTCATAGAGAAGGCGAAGCGAGCTGGCGTTACGAAGGTCTTTATCGGTCTCGAAAATATAAATCCGGACAATCTGGCCGCAGTAAAAAAGCGTCAAAACAAAATCACAGAATATCGAAAAATGTTACTCGCCTGGAAGGCGCAGGGCATTGTAACATTTGCGGGCTATATTTTGGGTTTTCCGGCGGATACGCCCGCGACAATCAGGCGCGACATAGCAATTATTCAGCAGGAACTGCCGGTCGATCTGCTCGAGTTCTTTATTTTGACCCCGTTGCCTGGATCGGAAGATCACCAGACGCTATGGAAAAATGGCGTTGCCATGAGCCCTGATCTTAATATCTATGATACCGAACACGTCTGTACCGCTCATTCCGTCATGAGTTCGAAAGAATGGCGCGATATCTACCACGAGGCATGGTCGCTATATTACACGCCGGCGCACATGAAGACGCTGCTGCGGAGAGCGGCCGTGAATGGTGTGCCGCTTCTTAATCTGGCAAAATACCTGCTGACGTTTTCGACAACCGATCGACTCGAACAGGTGCATCCGCTCCAGGGAGGAATTTTACGCCTAAAGCATCCATCGGAGCGTCGGCTTGGTCTACCGCAAGAGAGTGCGTGGATTTTCTGGCCGCGCTTCTTTGGTGGTACCATCAAAAAGCAGGCGATTCTTGCCGGCACGACGGCTTGGCTGTTGGTGTGGGTGTTCGCGATTGCGCGCGACCCCAATGCGCGATCCTACAAGGATCTGGCGCTCATGCCAGTGGGCAACGATGATGATGAGAAGTTCGATCTCGTAACCAAGACTGCCGGTGGCCGGACAGCCGCCGCCCATATCAAGAAAGTCGCCGCACTGACTGGCGCGGTTGGCCGCTTGTGATTTGAAGGGTATTACAGCGCGTTACATTTGAGATGTAGACTGCGGCGAAGGACAGAAGGCGGTTTGACGCCCATAGCGGATCAATCACCGGGTCACGCGAAATGCGCGCCCGGTGACAAACTCTAACCCGCCGGCAAGTCCAACGCCTACAAGTCCTATTCCGGTTCGCCGATCGAGACTTTCAGGGTGCCGACGCCATCGACGCCGCATTCGATCTTGTCGCCGGGCTTAAGCTGCGAAACACCGGCCGGGGTGCCCGTCAGGATGATATCGCCGGCGGCGAGCGCGACCTGCTGTGACAACTGCCAGATGATCTCCGGTACACTCCAGATCAGTTCGGTGAGGTCGCCCTTCTGCTGCTCGGTGCCGTTCACCGAGAGCCAGATCCGGCCTTTCGAAGGATGGCCGATCTTGGAGGCCGGCTGTATCGCCGAAGACGGCGCGGAATGGTCGAACGACTTGCCGATCTCCCAGGGCCGTTCCTTCTTGCGCGAGGCGATCTGCAGGTCGCGGCGGGTAAGGTCGATGCCGACCGCGTAGCCGTAGACATGGTCGAGCGCCTTGTCGGCGGGAATGTTGAGGCCGCCGCTTTTCATTGCCACGATCAATTCGACCTCGTGATGCAGGTCCTTGGTCAGCGGCGGGTAGGGGATGGTGGCGCCGTCGGGCTCGATCATGTCGGCGTGCTTGGCGAAAAAGAACGGCGGCGCGCGCTCGTCATTGCCCATCTCGCGGATGTGCTCGAGATAATTGCGCCCGACGCACCAGATGCGGCGGACGGGAAACGATTTCGACTCCCCGGTGACCGGGATCGAGGCTTGCGGCAGGGCGGGAATGACAAACGATGTGGCGTTCATGAAAGGGGTCTCGGCGGGTTACGGACTAAAATCGAAATTAGCTCTACGCGGTTGCGCTGACCGGCGCCAGTGTGAGGGGGCCGGTGTCACGATGTTGTAAGCGGAAGAACGAGGCATAGCGCCCGCCGCGGCGCAGCAGGTCGTCATGCCGCCCGCGCTCGACGATCTCGCCGCCCTCGACCACCAGGATGGCGTCGGCATGCATGATGGTGTGCAGGCGGTGGGCGATGACGATGGTGGTGCGGCCCTGGCACAGATGCTCGATCGCCTCCTGCACCTGCTTTTCGGATTCCGAATCCAGCGCCGCGGTCGCTTCATCGAGCAGGATGATCGGCGCGTTCTTGACCAGCGCGCGGGCGACCGCGATGCGCTGCCGCTGGCCGCCGGAAAGCTGGGTGCCATGCTCGCCGACCGGAGTGTCGTAGCCGAGCGGAAAGCCCATGATGAATTCGTGGGCGCAGGCGGCCTTCGCCGCGGCGACGATCTCGGCTTCGCTGGCGCCGACCTTGCCGAAGGCGATGTTCTCGCGGATGGTGTCGCGAAACAGGTAGACGTCCTGCCCGACATAGGCGGTCTGGTGCCGCAGCGAGTTGCGCGACACGCCCGAGATGGCCTGGCCGTCGATCAGGATGTCGCCCTCGGTGACCTCATAGAACCGCAGCAACAGCGCGAGCACCGTCGATTTGCCGCCGCCGGAGGGGCCGACCAGGGCGGTGACCTTGCCAGGCTCGGCGATAATGCTCATGCGGTTGAGCACCGGCTCGTTCGGCCGATAGGCAAAACTGACATCGCGGAATTCGATCCGCGCCTCGGTCAGCTTCAATTGCGGCCGGTCGTCGTCGGCGGGCTCGGTGGCCGGACTGTCGACGATTTCGAGAAGCTTGCGGGCGCCGATCAAATTGCTGTTGAGCTCGATGTTCAGCCGAGCCAGCCGTTTGGCCGGCTCATAGGCCAGCAGGAACGCGGTCAGGAATGAAAAGAACTGGCCAGGCGTCGCTCCGGTCGCGACCACGCGATAGCCGCCATACATCAACGCGCCTGCGATCGCGAAGCCGCCGAGCGTTTCCATCAGCGGGCTGGAACGGTTGGTGACATGCGCCATCTTGTTGGCGTTGCGCTCGACCGCGCTGATCGAGACGTCGATGCGCTCGCGCATGGTCTGTTCGAGCGTGAAGGCCTTCACGGTGCGGATGCCCTGCAGCGATTCCTGCATGGTTTCCATGATGTCGGCGGTGCCGCTGAACTGGTTATGCGCAAGACCCTTGATCCGCTTGACCAGCTTGCGCAGCACGATCATGGCCGGCGGCGCCACCAGGAATCCGAGCACCGACATCAGCGGGTCCTGGGTCACCATCACGATCACGAGCCCGATCAGCGACAACAGATCGCGCCCGACCGCGTTGATCAAGAGGCTCAGCACCTGCGTCACCGAATTGGCGCCCTGGGTCAGTCGCGCCAGAAATTCCGACGAATGCCGCAGCGAAAAGAACGCGATGCTTTCGTTCATCAGCTTGCCGAACAATTGCCGCTGGTTGTTGGCCAGGATCGCGTTGGAGATCTGCGACAGGATCACGCTGTGTCCGTAGGTCACCGCTCCCTTGATGATGAAGATTACGACGATGACCCCGGACAGGATCATGATGCCGCGGACGTCCTTGTCGATATAGGCGCGGTTGATCACCTCGCCGAGCAGATAGGCCGATCCGGCGGTGGTCGCGGCCGAAACAGCCATCAGCGAGAACGCCAGCAGGTAGCGTCGCCAATAGGCGGCGCCCTGTTCGGTGATCAGGCGGCGAACGAGGATCGCCGCGCCATAGGGGTCGTCCGTGATCTTCTTTGGAAGTTCCGTCATCCGCTTTCCATTGACGGCGCCACATCGACGGCGCCAAGCAGCCGGATATCGCCGGCAACCGGCCCTACGCGTCAGGGCTGCCAGGCAGGACTGCTAGGGATGACTCATTGCCCGCTATGTCAGCGTTTTTCAAGCCGAATCAGGCCTGGTACAGGCCTTGACTTCGGGGCTTGATTCCAGCCCGCAATTCTAGGCGGATGCCGCGTGTCGCAGCTCGCCGTGGCGCTCGCGGAACAGCTTTTCCTCCCAGGCCAGCGCGTGGGCCGCGATGGTCTCGAGGTCGTCGTAGCGCGGCGCCCAGTCCAGCGTCGAGCGGATGCGGCTGGTATCGGCGACCATGGTCATGATGTCGCCGGGCCGGCGTGCGGCATATTGAACCGCGAAATTGCGCCCGGAGAGCCGGCGCACCGCCTCGATGGTCTCCAGCACCGAATAGCCGCGGCCATAGCCGCAGTTCAGGGTCGTCGAGGGACCACCGTCACGCAGATAGGACAGGGCCGCGCGATGGGCCTGCGCGAGGTCGGCGACATGGATGAAGTCGCGGATGCAACTGCCGTCCGGCGTCGGATAATCCGTGCCGAACACGTCGATCTTGGCGCGCTGGCCGGTGGCGGCCTCGACGGCGATCTTCAACAGATGGGTCGCGCCGACGGTTGCCAGCCCAATGCGCGCCAGCGGATCGGCGCCGGCGACATTGAAGTAGCGCAGCACTACATAGCTCATGCCGTGCGCGGACGCCGCGTCGTGCAGCATGATTTCGGTCATCAGCTTCGATGAGCCGTAAGGCGACATCGGCCGGGTCGCGGCGTGCTCCGGAACCGGCACCTGATCCGGATTGCCGTAGACTGCGGCGGTCGACGAGAAGATGAAACGATTGACACCGCATTTCACCGCGACGTTCAACAGGCTGCGCGTCGTCATGGTGTTGTTGCGGTAATAAGCGAGCGGGTCTCGCATCGAGTCCGGCACTACCACCGAGCCGGCGAAATGGATAATGCTTTCGACGCCGTGCGCCGCGATCACGCCTTCGACCAGGTTCTCGTCCGCGGCATCGCCGATGAACAAGGGAACGCCTTCGGGCAGGTAGGCGGAAAAGCCGGTGGAGAGATTGTCGATCACGACAACGCTTTCGCCGGCCTCCACCAGCGCCTGAACC
>Ga0302308_10005257_pt1 | contig 10086 bp, 6 predicted proteins | sample III_Palsa_E3_3_FD_200531 | JGI IMG/M metagenome (GOLD analysis project Ga0302308, IMG submission 200531) | Peat permafrost microbial communities from Stordalen Mire near Abisko, Sweden - III_Palsa_E3_3 | ecosystem: Environmental > Terrestrial > Soil > Palsa > Peat permafrost | place: Sweden... | reverse complement strand
CAGGTGGACACTTTATGCTTAACGGCACAGACTTCGCCGGACTTCTTGAAACAGCAAGGTGGTGGGCCGGGTGGGATTCGAACCCACTATCGGTCGATTATGAGTCGACAGCTTATACCAATTAAGCTTCCGGCCCTTTTGCAGGAAAACGCCCTGCCGCGAGTAACTGAGCCAACGGAAGACATCGGGCGACGCTTCCCGCATGGATAGAATTCAGCATCGAATTCTATCCGACTGCACACTCGCGAAGGTTTGCGAGTGTGCCTTGAAACGGCCTATAAAACAAGCGCGGCGGACCATTCGGCCCGCCGCGCTTGGGATCTCACCAACCCGACATCAATTCCCTTCCAGGAAAGATTTCAGCTTGTCCGAACGGCTCGGGTGACGAAGCTTGCGCAGCGCCTTCGCCTCGATCTGGCGAATCCGCTCACGGGTCACGTCGAACTGCTTGCCCACTTCCTCGAGCGTGTGGTCCGTGCTCATCTCAATGCCGAAACGCATCCGCAACACCTTGGCCTCGCGCGGCGTCAGTGAATCGAGCACGTCTTTCACCACGTCGCGCATGCTGGCATGCAACGCGGCGTCGGCCGGCGCCACCGTGTTCGTATCTTCGATAAAGTCGCCAAGATGCGAATCGTCGTCGTCACCGATCGGCGTTTCCATGGAGATCGGCTCCTTCGCGATCTTCATGATCTTGCGGATCTTGTCTTCCGGCATTTCCATCTTTTCGGCGAGCGTTGCCGGATCCGGCTCAAGCCCGGTTTCCTGCAGGATCTGCCGCGAAATACGGTTCATCTTGTTGATCGTTTCGATCATGTGAACCGGAATCCGGATGGTGCGCGCCTGGTCGGCGATCGAACGCGTGATGGCCTGGCGAATCCACCACGTGGCGTACGTCGAAAACTTATACCCGCGACGATATTCGAACTTGTCCACCGCCTTCATCAAACCGATATTGCCTTCCTGGATCAGATCGAGGAATTGCAGGCCGCGGTTCGTGTATTTCTTGGCAATCGAAATCACGAGACGCAAGTTCGCTTCCGTCATTTCGCGCTTCGCCTGACGCGCCTTCAGTTCGCCGGCCGCCATCTGACGGTTGGTTTCCTTCAGGTCCTTCAACGGCAACACAACCCGCGCTTGCAAGTCGAGCAAACGTTGCTGCTGTTCGCGAATTGCCGGGACGTTACGCGCCAGAATCACGCTATAGCCATGGTTCTCGGCAACGACCTTCTCTGACCACTCGAGATCCGTCTCGCTGCCCGGGAAACGGGCGATGAATTCGGCACGCGGCATGCCGCATTTATCGACAACGGTATGCAGGATCTGACGTTCCACCTGACGCACTTCGTCCACTTGCGCGCGCAACGTGTCGCATAGACGCTCGACAGTCCGAGCGGTGAAGCGGATAGTCATCAGCTCGCTCTGAATGGCTTCTTGCGCTTTCAGATAAGCCTTCGACTTATAACCTTCCTTCTCGTACGCACGGCGCATCTTGTCGAACCACTCGCTGATCAGCGAGAACTTCTCGAGCGACGCACGCTTGAGCGCTTCCAGCTGCGCGGCGTTGGCGTTAGCCTGAGCGGTGGTTTCGTCGACTTCTTCCTCGTCCTCGCTCGCCTCTTCCTCTTCTTCCTCTTCGCTTTCGATAGCCTCCGCTTCCTGCTCGGAGAAACCGTCGGCGTCAGCGGCGTTCGGATCGATCAGGCCATCGACCAGTTCGTCCACGCGCGTTTCTTCGTTCTGCACGCGCTCGGCCATGGCCAGAATGTCAGCGATGGTCGTCGGGCAAGCAGAAATGGCCATGACCATGTGCTTGAGGCCGTCTTCAATCCGCTTCGCGATCTCGATTTCGCCTTCGCGCGTCAGCAGTTCGACGGTGCCCATTTCACGCATGTACATGCGGACCGGATCGGTCGTGCGGCCGAATTCGGAGTCGACGGTGGAGAGCGCAACTTCGGCTTCCTCTTCAACTTCATCGTCCGATGAAGCCGCGGGGGCATTGTCGTTGAGCAGCAGTGTTTCAGCGTCGGGCGCTTGCTCGTAGACCGCGACGCCCATGTCGTTGAACGTGCTGATGATCCCTTCGATAGCTTCCGTTTCCGTGAAGTTATCGGGCAGGTGGTCGTTGATTTCTGCGTAGGTCAGGAAGCCGCGTTCCTTGCCGAGTTTGATCAGCGCGCGCAGCTTCGCACGCCGCTCCTCGAGCTCTTCAACCGTACCGGGCGCGCTCGAGGCAAACGCGTCTTTCAACAGCGCTTTTTCCTTCGCACGCCGGTCGCGCGCCTTGACCTTTTCGACCTTGACCGGAGGCGCGGCTACAGCATCCGCAGCAGGGGCCGCGGCCGGGTCGGCCTGCACGTTTTGCGCGTTCTGCGTTGCGTCGTCATCGACGGGTACTTCGTTCAGCTTTTTCGTCATGGAGTTCGCCGTACCGGCTTTAGTCTCGACTCGCGGCTGCTGGACGACAGCCGATGGAACCGTGGATACAGAATATGCGCGCGCTGCCTTGTCCTGCGACCCCTTGGCAGTGCGTCGCCCCGAGTCCTGCGCCGGCCCCCGCTTCACGACGCGCACGCGAGCCAGCTTCGACCCCTGCTTCGTGTTGCGTTTCCGGCTCGCATTAGCAGCCGCTTCCGTTGCACTCGCTTGCTTGCCGGCCGAATTTCCGGCCTTGCCACTCCTGCCAGTCTCACTCGCCATCAGGCCGGCCTGATCCTTCGACTGACCCGGCGCCTTCTTGCCCACCGGCCTCACGACTTTCGCCGTTCTGACCGACCCTGTTGACCCGGTACTCACTGCCGACGCAACCGAGTTTTTTTTGCTTGCACCCAATGGAGGAGAGGGAATGGCGATCGCCCTGGTTTTCGACACTCCGGGGGAAGGAACTGACCGGCTATGGGCCACTGCCCGTTTCGACTCGCTCGAGCCGCGTACCGTCGTTTTCTTCCCGCTAGCAGTCTTAACCATGCGTGCCTCACCTCTTTCGCAAATGAGCACAAAAGTCAAAAAAACAACTTGCTGAAAACCTTTAATTGTAGCATGCGTGTCTTAAATGTCCCGACTCACCCCACGCAAGGCCTTAATTTGAGCAGCTTTAGCCGATAAATCCGAAAATTCGGCAATTTCTTCCGCAGTCAAGCTCGATTGCTGCGCCAGTTGATCCAGCCGATTCCTATAGCTGTCGTGACGCAGCTTGACAACTGTCGCATGCAGCTCTTCCGCGAGCAGCTTTTTCTGCTCCTGTACGCGTTCGTTGGCGCCTTCGTCGGCCGGATCGCGCATCAACAGATCCCGTACATTTTCATCATAGGCGAGAATTTCCTGGAAGATATCCTCGTAAGTCGGGGCATTTGCGGCGTTGCGCAACAGATCCGACAGCATCTGGAACTCCGCCGTTTCTCCGAGTTCCCGCGCGTGCCCGATCACCTCGCTGAACAACTCGCCGTGCTCGGTCATGCTGACCAGCGTCTGCTCGCTTTCGTGATCGAGCGTGGCATAGATGGCCGGGTACATCACCAGGTTGCGCAGCGCCCGCTGTTCATGGCCCTTTACGCGACGCCGCTCGCTCTTGGGCAGCGCCGCCCGGGCAACGGCCGCCGCTCGCGAATCGATGTCACACAATGCCGCGATTTCGCCAAACGGTGTATTCAGCCGATCGGCCAGCATGTGCAGGATCTGCACGCGCAACGCGTTCGCCGGTAACGCCTGAAGCAGCGGCTTGGCGTCAAAGAGTGCCTTGGCACGGCCTTCCGGCTGGTCGAGTTCCTTGTCGTTCAGGACTTCGTTCAGCAGGAATTGCGACAACGGCATCGCGCGATCGACCTGCTCGCCGAAACCGTCAGTGCCGAATTCGCGCACGTAGCTGTCCGGGTCGTGCTCCTTCGGCAGGAACAGGAAGCGTATCGTGCGGTTGTCAGCGGCGTGCGGCAAACAGGCGTCCAGCGCACGGCGCGCGGCGCGGCGGCCGGCCGAATCGCCATCGAAACTGAACACGACAGTATCTGTCTGACGAAACAACTTCTGTACGTGGATCGGCGTGCAAGCCGTGCCGAGCGTGGCAACCGCGTTCGCAAACCCCAGTTGCGCCAGCGCGACAACGTCCATATACCCTTCGACGACCAGCGCGTACCCGAGTTCGCGAATGGCCAGCCGCGCTTCGAAAAGGCCGTATAACTCGCTGCCTTTGCTGAACAACGGCGTTTCGGGCGAATTCAGGTACTTCGGCTCGCCGCCGTCGAGCACGCGCCCGCCAAAGCCGATCACATTGCCCTTCACGTTCCGGATAGGGAACATGACGCGTTCGCGGAAGCGGTCGTATCGACGAGACTGGCCCTGGTTGTCGCTCTTCTCGCTGACGATCACGAGACCCGCTTCCACCAGATTGTCGTTTTTGTAATCAGGGAACGCCGCTTCCAGGCTCTGCCACCCGTCCGTTGCGTAGCCGAGCCCGAAGCGCAACGCGATTTCGCCCGTCAGGCCACGCTTTTTCAAATATTCGATAGCGTTGGGCGCGCCCCGCAACTGCTTGCGATAGAACTCGCAGGCGGTCTGCATGACTTCAGTCAACGCGACGCTGACGGCTTTGCTCGGCGCGGGAGCGTAACCTTCTCCACCTACACCGCCGCCGCGCATCGACGGTTCCTGCGGCACGGTCAGGCCGCACGACTGGGCGAGATCCTTGACTGCTTCGGGGAACGTGAGCCCGGCGTGCTCCATGAGAAAACTGATTGCCGTGCCATGCGCGCCGCAGCCAAAGCAATGATAGAACTGCTTCGTCGGGCTGACGGTGAACGACGGGCTCTTCTCGTTATGGAACGGGCACAGGCCCATGAAGTTCGCGCCGCCCTTCTTCAGCTGGACGGACTTGCCCACCACGTCGACGATATCGACGCGGTTCAGCAGGTCCTGAAGAAACGAATGCGGAATCACTTAGTGAGTTTTCTTGGTCAGACTTTCTTAAGCACTTAAGCAGGCTTATTTGGCAAACTCATCTTGTAAGCTTTTCTTGTAAGCCCTTATGCAAGCTTATTTCGCAAGCTTATTTGGCGAGCGCCGCTTTGACCAGGCCCGACACCGCCGTCATATCTGCACGGCCCGCCAGCTTCGGTTTCAGCACGGCCATCACCTTACCCATGTCCTGCGGTCCGGCAGCACCGGTTGCCGCCACAGCCGCCTGAATCTCGGCGTTGATGGCTTCACTCGACATCTGCTCGGGCATGTAGGCGGCCAGGACGCCCAGCTCGGCCTGCTCCTTCGCCACGAGGTCGTCGCGTCCAGCCGTCTGGAACTGGCTGATCGAGTCCTTGCGCTGCTTGATCATTTTGTCGATGACTGCCGTGATGGCTGCGTCGTCCAGCGTCACGCGCTCGTCGACTTCGCGCTGCTTGATTGCCGCGAGCAGTAACCGGATAGTGCCGAGGCGATCGGTTTCGCGGGCGCGCATCGCGGTTTTCATGTCGTCGGTGATCTGATCTTTGAGGCTCATCGCTTAGGAACTCTGCTGGTGCTGTGTTGAGAGAATGCGGACGTCAGCCGTTCATGGCGCTAAAGCAAAAACCCGCTTGGGACGTTTCCTCAAGCGGGATCATGAACGGGGTGATTCGGGTACCTTTGAAGCTGGCCGGAGCGACGCCGGGGCGTGGACGAGTGGCCGCTTGCGGCAGGGATCGTCTTCTATCTTCATGGATCACCGCCCAGTTTTCACTCATTTTGCGCTCGCGCCCGCTTGTGCCGATTGCCTGCCGATTGCCGCTACGAACGAAGCAGTATAGCAGGTCGAAACCATGATTTCCCAGGGGAAACGGCCTTGCTCAGATACCAGCCCTTACGGCTGAAAGCCATACTGGTCATGCCTTTGCGGTTCTATGCCCGAATCAGTTCGGCCGCCGCTTTACCCGCCGCCACGCCCGACGCCCACGCCCACTGGAAGTTGTAGCCGCCGAGCCAGCCGGTGACATCGACCGCCTCGCCGATGAAATATAAACCTGCGACGCGCGAACTCATCATGGTCGTGGATGAAAGCTCCCGGGTGTCCACGCCGCCGCGCGTGACCTCGGCCTTCCGGTACCCCTCCGTGCCGTTCGGCGTGAGCGTCCAGCGCGACAGTGATTCGCCGATCTGGCGCAGCGTTTTGTCGGGGAGATCGGCGAGACGAGCGTCGGCGGCCACACGCTGCACGTCGAGCCAGGTTTGGGCGAGCCTCGCCGGCACGCGTTCGGCGAGGAACGTGCCGACTTGCTTGCGCGATTCCCGCTTGGCCGCGATCAGTTCGCTGGTGGCATCGACACCGGGCAACAAGTCGATGCAAATAGGCTCCGACGGGTTCCAGTAGCTCGAAATCTGCAGCACGCCCGGCCCCGATAAACCGCGGTGCGTGAGCAGCAGGTCCTCGCTGAATTCCCCACGGCCGCGGCCTGCGCCCGCGCTGAGTTCGACTGGCACTGACAAACCGGATAACGCCGCGAACGGCTCCCAGTCAGCGGGCGCGAAGGTCAACGGCACCAGGGCGGGACGGGTATCAATGAGCTTGTGGCCGAATTGCTTCGCCAGCCGATAGGCGAAATCCGTCGCGCCGATTTTCGGGATCGACAGGCCGCCGGTTGCTACAACGAGCGCGCCGCTTGAGATCGTGCCAGCGTTGCTGTCGAGGAAAAACCGGGTGCCGTCGTGGCGAATCGTATCGACGGTGACTGGCCGGCGCCACGTTACGCCGCCCGCGTCGCATTCGGTTTTGAGGAGCTGGATGATGGATTCGCTGGAGTCATCGCAGAAAAGCTGGCCTTTGTGTTTCTCATGCCAATCCACGCGATGACGCTTGAGCAGCGCGAGAAAATCCTGCGGCGTGTAGCGAGCAAGCGCCGAGCGGCAAAAATGCGGATTCGCCGAGAGGAAGTTGGCCGGTCCGGCATTGATATTCGTGAAGTTGCAGCGGCCGCCACCCGAGATGCGGATTTTTTCCGCGAGCCGTTCCGCGTGGTCGATCAGGACCACCCGGCGGCCGCTTTGCGCGGCTACCGCGGCGCACATCATGCCCGCAGCGCCCGCGCCAATGACTGCAATATCGTAGGTTTCCATGGCGCGCATTGTAACGGGTGGTGTGCTTGGGTTCGAGGGGATTGGACTGCGGGCGACGGTGTAATCGTCCTGGAGCAACGCCGTCGGGCGAACGAGCCTAAACCCGCCCACTGCTATACTCGTTTGTTAATCCAAACACCTCTGCCCCATGCTTGTTCTAGGCATCGAAAGTTCCTGCGACGAAACCGGCCTTGCGCTCTACGACACCGACCGCGGCCTGCTTTCGCACGCGCTGCACTCGCAAATCGCCATGCATCGGGAATACGGCGGTGTAGTGCCGGAACTCGCCTCTCGCGACCACATCCGCCGGGCATTGCCACTCCTCGAACAGGTCATGGCGGAAGCCGGCACGGTGCCAACGGATATCGACGCTATTGCGTTCACGCAAGGACCTGGTCTAGCCGGAGCGCTGCTGGTGGGCGCGAGCATTGCCAATGCATTAGCCATGGCGTGGGACTTGCCGACCGTCGGGATTCATCATCTGGAAGGGCATCTGCTGTCGCCGCTGCTGGTGAGCGAGCCGCCGCCGTTTCCGTTCGTCGCGTTATTGGTGTCGGGCGGCCATACGCAATTGATGCGCGTAACCGACGTAGGTGAGTATGAAACGCTCGGCGAGACGCTGGACGACGCCGCCGGCGAAGCCTTCGACAAAACCGCAAAACTGCTGGGCCTCGGTTATCCGGGCGGCCCGGAAGTCTCGCGGCTCGCCGAATTCGGTACATCCGGCGCAGTTAAACTGCCGCGCCCGATGCTGCATTCCGGCGATCTGGATTTCAGCTTCAGCGGATTAAAAACCGCAGTACTGACGCACAGCCGCAAGCTTGGCGCGAATATCTGCGAGCAATCGAAAGCGGATCTGGCGCGGGGTTTCGTCGATGCGGCCGTCGATGTGCTGACTACGAAATCGATCGCGGCATTAAAGCAGACGGGCCTGAACCGGCTGGTCGTGGCCGGCGGAGTGGGCGCGAACCGGCAATTGCGCGAGGCACTGTCCGCCGCCGCGAAAAAGCGTCGCTTCGAAGTGCATTACCCGGATTTGGCGCTATGTACCGATAACGGCGCCATGATCGCCCTCGCCGGAGCATTGCGTCTCGCGCGCTGGCCTGATCAGGCCGTGCGCGATTATGCGTTCACGGTGAAACCGCGCTGGGACCTGACATCGCTGGCGGCTGCGTAAGTGGCTGCACCAACGTGAGGCGCCATCACCGTCTCAGCGCCTCAAACAGCCAGAGCTGAAACCCGCTTGTCATGCTCGATCACGGCGTAGGCGCTGTGATTGTGGATCGACTCGAAGTTCTCGGCTTCCAGCACATACGACACAATCCGTTCGTCCGCATTCAGTCGCGTGGCGACATCGCGGACCAGGTCTTCAACGAATTTGGGGTTCTCGTAAGCACGCTCGGTCACGAACTTCTCGTCGGGCCGCTTCAGCAAACCCCACAACTCACACGACGCTTCTTCTTCCGCGATCCGGATCAAGTCCTCGATTGCGACATCACCCTCGAATTCCGCCGCGATAGTCACATGCGAGCGCTGGTTATGCGCGCCGTACTGCGAAATCTGCTTCGAGCACGGGCACAGGCTGGTGACCGGCACGAGCACTTTCAGCGAGATCCGCGTCTCGCCGCCACGCACTTCGCCGGTCAACGTAACCTCGTAATCCATCAGGCTTTGCACGCCTGAAACGGGCGCGGTCTTCATGACGAAGTACGGGAACGCAACCTCGATACGTCCCGAATGCGCTTCAAGCTTCACCAGCATCGACGCGAGCATGGTGCGGAATGCCGCCTGGTCGAGCGGCGCGCGATGTTCGTCGAGTAAAGCGACGAAGCGCGACATGTGCGTGCCTTTTTGATCGGCGGGAAGATGAACGTCGAGATTCCAGAGGCCAACGCCCGGCTGCAATTCGCCGCTGGAGGTCCGAATGGTCAGCGGATATCGAACTGCTTTTACGCCCACGCGCTGGATTGGGATCTGCCGGACGTCGAGCGAACTCTGAACATCGGGCATCGCAAAGGCGGGATTCATCTGATTCATTCTTTTTCCTTGTCCGTGGCGTAAATCTCGTCGCGCGAACCTTGGGCGCCCACGGATGAACCCCGACGGGCGTCCTCGACGCCCGTCTTCACCACACGTTCTTCAATCAGGCGACGCGTTTTGTCAGCTTGCCCGCACCGCTTTCGACGGCGGTATCGACCGCGTTATCGAGAAAGCGCTCGCGAATCGACTTGGCGATACCGGCGCCATCCAGCCCGCACGCTGCCAGCAGCTTGACCGGATCGCCGTGATCGATGAAGAGATCGGGCAAGCCAAGTTGCAGCACGGGCTTGATGACCGCGCTCGCCAACAGGCTTTCCACGCATGCCGAGCCCGCGCCGCCCATGATCGCGCCCTCTTCCACGGTCACGAGCGCGTCGTGGGTGGCGGCGAGTTCACGCAGCAATTCGGCATCGATCGGCTTCACGAAGCGCATGTTCGCGACGGTGGCGTCCAGTTCCTCGGCAGCCGCCAACGCGGGAGCGACCATGGTGCCGAATGCGAGGATCGCGATACGCTTGCCGGAACCCACTTTCTGCGTGGACTCGCGGCGGACTTCGCCCTTACCGAGCGGAATAGCGGTCATCTTCTTGACGATCTTCACGCCCGTACCGGCACCGCGCGGATAACGCACGGCGGACGGATTGGGCTGCTGCAAGCCCGTGTACAGCATCTGACGACATTCGTCTTCGTCTGAAGCCGCCATCACCGTCATGTTCGGGATGCAGCGCAGGAACGCGAGATCGTAATTGCCCGCGTGCGTCGCGCCGTCCGCGCCCACCAGACCGGCGCGATCGATAGCGAACACCACCGGCAGGTTCTGCAACGCGACGTCATGAATCAACTGATCGTAGGCGCGCTGCAAGAACGTGGAATAGATTGCGACGACCGGGCGCATGCCGTCGGCGGCGAGACCGCCCGCGAACGTCACGGCGTGTTGTTCCGCGATACCCACATCGAAATAGCGATCGGGGA
>Ga0302308_10005253_pt1 | contig 10090 bp, 5 predicted proteins | sample III_Palsa_E3_3_FD_200531 | JGI IMG/M metagenome (GOLD analysis project Ga0302308, IMG submission 200531) | Peat permafrost microbial communities from Stordalen Mire near Abisko, Sweden - III_Palsa_E3_3 | ecosystem: Environmental > Terrestrial > Soil > Palsa > Peat permafrost | place: Sweden... | reverse complement strand
GTGATCGACCAGCTCGCGCAAAACGAATTGCATATCCGCCAACGGCGCCTGATATTCTCGCATTGAATCGCCTCTTGCTTTTCTAGTCAGTAACTGTAGAAACCTTTTCCGCTCTTGCGGCCGAGCATGCCCGCCGAGACCATCTCGCGCAGCAGCGGAGCCGGCCGGTATTTCGGATCGCCGAAGTCCCGCTGGAACACCTCCATCACGGAAAGTAAGGTGTCGAGACCCACGAGGTCCGCGAGCGCCAACGGGCCGATCGGGTGGTTGCACCCGAGCCGCATGCCCTCGTCGATCTCCGCCGCGCTCGCAACGCCCTCCTGCAGCGTGAAAATCGCCTCATTGATCATCGGGACCAATATGCGATTGACCGCAAAGCCCGGCGAGTTCTTGACGTTGATCGCCGTCTTGCCGATGCGCCGGATGAAATCGGCGGCGGCGCCTTGAGTCGCATCGTTCGTGATACCGATGAACCGCTCGGGGCGCGAGGTGCCCGCCGCGAGCGCGGTGATCGAAATCGACGACGTATTCGTCGCGAGCACCGCCTGCGGAGCGATGATCTCGTCGGCCTGCTTCATGATCCGGCGCTTGATGTCGAGGTTCTCCGTGGCCGCCTCGATCACCAGATCCGCTTGGGCGAGATCCGCGTAATCCGTCGTTGCGCGAATACGGGCCCGAACCGCGGCCGCATCCTGCGCGGACAGCTTCTCCTTCTTCACCAACCGTTCCAGGCTCGCGCCGATGGCCGCGAACCCGCGATCGACCGCCGCCTGCGCGACGTCCACCATGATCACGGAAAGTCCCGCCGCGGCGCTCACCTGGGCAATGCCGTTGCCCATCGTTCCCGCGCCTATCACTCCGACCGTCGATATCTGCATGCTTGGCTCCGATTGAATGGCGGCTACATGTTGCGCCGGTAGCGGCCGCCGACTTCGTAAAGGGTCCCCGTAATCTGGCCGAGCGAGGCGCTGCGGACCGCGTCCATCAGCACCTCGAACGTATTGCCGTTCTCGATCACCGTACGCTTCAGGCGCTCGAGTGCCTGAGGCGCGTCGGCGGCGTTGCGAGCGTGGAAATCGCGCAAGCGCTCGAGCTGAGACTGCTTCTCCGCCTCGCTCGAGCGTGCGAGCTCGATGGTCTCGGGCACGGCGTCGCCGTGCGGGTTGCGGAACGTGTTCACGCCGATGATGGGATAGGAGCCGTCGTGCTTCTTGTGCTCGTAGAACAGGGACTCATCTTGAATTTTGCCGCGCTGGTAACCGGTCTCCATGGCGCCGAGCACGCCGCCGCGCGCCGCGATGGCGTCGAACTCCTTCAACACCGCCTCCTCCACCAGATCCGTCAGCTCATCGATGATGAAGCTTCCCTGATTGGGGTTCTCGTTGCGGGCGAGGCCCCACTCGCGGTTGATGATGAGCTGGATGGCCATGGCGCGGCGCACGCTCTCCTCGGTGGGCGTGGTGACCGCCTCGTCGTAGGCGTTGGTGTGCAAACTGTTGCAATTGTCGTAGATGGCGCAGAGCGCCTGCAGGGTCGTGCGGATGTCGTTGAAAGCCATTTCCTGGGCGTGCAGGGATCGGCCCGATGTCTGCACGTGGTATTTGAGCTTCTGGCTGCGCTCACCGGCGCCATAGCGGTTCTTCATCGCCACCGCCCAAATACGGCGCGCCACGCGGCCGATCACCGTGTACTCCGGATCCATGCCGTTCGAGAAGAAGAACGACAGATTCGAGGCGAAGTCATCGACGTGCATGCCGCGCGCGAGATACGACTCGACGAAGGTGAACCCGTTGGCGAGCGTGAACGCGAGTTGAGAGATCGGGTTCGCGCCCGCCTCGGCAATGTGGTAGCCCGAGATCGACACCGAATAGAAATTCTGCACCTTGTGGTGCACGAAATATTCCTGGATGTCGCCCATCATCTTGAGCGCGAACTCCGTGGAAAAGATGCAAGTGTTCTGTCCTTGATCCTCCTTCAGAATGTCGGCCTGCACGGTTCCCCGCACGCTCGACAGCGCCCATGCCTTGATCTTCTGCTGCTCGTCCGCGGTGGCATCACGCCCGTTCTGATCGCGAAACTTGTCGAGCTGCTGATCGATCGCCGTGTTCATGAACATGGCCAGAATGATCGGCGCCGGACCGTTGATGGTCATCGATACCGATGTGGCCGGCGCGCACAGATCGAACCCCGCGTAGAGCGCCTTCATGTCGTCGAGGGTCGCGATCGAGACACCCGAATTGCCCACCTTGCCGTAGATGTCCGGACGCGGATCCGGGTCCGAGCCGTAGAGCGTGACTGAATCGAATGCGGTCGAGAGCCGTTGCGCGGGCATGCCTTCCGACAGCCGTTTGAAGCGCTGGTTGGTGCGAAACGCATCGCCTTCGCCGGCGAACATGCGGGTCGGATCTTCCCCCTCGCGCTTGAACGCGAACACCCCCGCCGTGAACGGAAATGAGCCCGGCACGTTCTCCTTCATGAGAAAACGCAGAATCTCGCCTTCGTCGTCGTAACGGGGAAGCGCCACCTTCGCCACCTTGGTGCCCGACAGCGACTCTTGCCTGAGCTGCGTGCGAATCTCCTTGTCGCGGATCTTCACCACGTACTCGTCCTGGCCGTAGAGCTCGCGCGTTTTCGGCCACTGCTCGAGCAGCTTCGCGCTCGCGGAAGTCAGTTCCGCCGCCTTCGCCGCGATCAGCTCCTCGAAGTCCGAGGTCGTCTTGCCCGCCGCCTGGAACAGCGCGCGTGCGGTGCGCAGCGATTGGCGCTCGCGGGCGGCGCGGGCCTGCGCGGCGACCTGGCCGTGATAGTCCCTTACGGCCTGAGCGATCTCGGCGAGATAACGCACCCGCTCGGCCGGCACGATCGCCCGGCCGCGCGATGAGGCCTTCACGCGGACGGGCGGGAGCCGCGAGGCGCGCAGCTCGAGACCCTGCTCCCGAAGCTTCGGCACGATGGCCTGATAGAGCGCGGTCACGCCGTCGTCATTGAAGCGCGACGCCATGGTGCCGTAGACCGGCATGCTGTCGGGCGGCTGCTGAAAGAGGCTGCGGTTGCGCTGATACTGCTTGCGCACATCGCGCAGCGCATCCTCTGCTCCCTTGCGGTCGAATTTGTTGATGGCCACGAAATCGGCGAAATCGAGCATGTCGATTTTCTCGAGCTGCGAGGCCGCGCCGAATTCCGGCGTCATCACGTAGAGCGAGGCATCGACCAGCGGCACGACGGCCGATTCGCCCTGCCCGATGCCTGAAGTCTCGACCACCACCAGATCGAAGCCGGAGAGCTTGCAGCACGCGATCACCTCGGGGAGCGCTGCGGAGAGTTCCGTCCCGGTGTCGCGCGTCGCCAGCGAGCGCATGAAAACTCTGTCCGAATCGATCGAATTCATGCGGATGCGATCGCCGAGCAAAGCACCGCCGGTGCGCTTGCGCGAGGGATCGATCGAGATGACGGCGACCCGCAGGCGATCGTCCTGATCGAGACGCAGCCGCAGAATGAGCTCGTCGGTGAGCGAGGATTTGCCCGCACCGCCCGTACCGGTGATGCCGAGGACGGGCACCTTGATGGCCGACGCGGCCTGGAGGAGCGCCTGGCGCGTGCGCATCGCGTAGGTGCGATTCTCGACCGCCGTGATGATGCGGGCAAGCTGGCGGCGGTCGCCCGAGCGCAGCGCCGCGAGCGCCTCGCCTTCCGCCGGGGCGAGCAGGGTCAGGTCGTAATCGCTCGAGCGGATCACATCGTCGATCATCCCCTGCAAACCCATCTTCGCCCCGTCCTCGGGAGAGTACAGGCGTGCGACGCCGTAGGCCTGGAGCTCGCGGATCTCGTTGGCGACGATGACGCCGCCGCCGCCGCCGAACACCTTGATGTTCTCGCCGCCGTGCCGGCGCAACAGGTCGATCATGTACTTGAAGAACTCGACGTGGCCCCCCTGATAAGAGGTGATGGCGACGCCCTGCACATCTTCTTGCAACGCCGCGCTCACGATCTCCTGCACCGAGCGGTTATGGCCGAGGTGAATGACCTCGGCGCCCGAGGCCTGCATGATGCGACGCATGATGTTGACCGAGGCATCGTGCCCGTCGAAAAGTGCGGTGGCCGTGACGAACCGGACCTTGTTCTTTGGAACGTACGGCGCCGGTTTTGCGGCGATGGAGACGGCGTTCATGAATTCGACTCCTATGGCGTTCGTGGGGCGAGGCCGAGATTGAAAATGCGCACGAACGCCTCGGCAATCTCGACTGCGGTCATAGTCTGATTCTCGCGATACCAATGGGCGATCCAGTTGAGAGCGCCGGCGAGTGCGAACGCGCTCATCTTCGGGTCGTGGGTGTCGATCGAGCCGTCCCGCGCGCCCTCCTCGAGAAGCTGCCGGATTGCGTGGTCGATCTCGGACTTGAGTTTCTTGATGCGCGCGAGTGAATCCGGTGCGAGCCCCAGATCCTCGGCGCGCACCATGCAGCCGCCGTACTCGGACGCGATGGCCTGTGCGTAATGGCGGATGTTCTCGTTGAGCTGATCGCGGGCGCTCGTTCCGGGGGGCCGCGGCCTGCGAAACGGCGCGAGCACGCGCTCGAGCCCGGTCAAGATGCACTCGAGCAGGAGCTGCTCTTTGTTGGCCACGTAGTAATAGATCGTCGGCTTGGTGACGTTCAGAGCCGCCGCGATCTCCTCGATGGAGGTGTTGTGATAGCCGCGTTCACTGAAAGCTCGCGCGGCCGCTCTGATGACCGCCTCGCGCTTGATATCGCGAGTACGCTGCCGGGAGGTCCGCACGGGCCATGGTGAGGTCTCCGCCGACGCGACTTCGACCGACCCTTCCGCGACCTCGTCGCTCGCCGCTTTCATCGTCGCACTCCTGCCCAAGCCGGTAGCCAAAACCCCGTCGGCGTTGATATCCTACTTCGCGGTAGAATCTACTGTCAAGTAGAACTCTACGCTCCGGTAGGTCGGAGTCGAAATCCCGGCAAGTTCAGCTGAATTTCGGCGTGCGCTTCTCCAGGAACGCGGCGATCCCCTCTCGCCCCTCTGCGGTTTGGGCGCGCCCGGCGATGGTGCGGCCCTCACGGTCGAGCTGCGCCTCCAAGCCGGGTTCGGCCTCCGCCAAAAGGCGCTTCACGGTGCCATACGCATCCGCAGGACCCGCGGCCAGTCGTGCGGTCAGCGCCCCCGCGGTATCGGCAAGTTCCGCGTCCTCGACGACCTGATTGATCAAACCCCACTCGAGCGCCGTTTGCGCATCGAGCACGCGATTGGTGATGAGCATGTCCATCGCCCGCTTGTAGCCGACGGCCCGCGGCAGCAAGAACGTGCCCCCCGCATCGGGCGTCAATCCGACGGCGGTGTAAGCGGCGGTGAACTTCGCACTCCTACCGGCAATTGCAAGATCCGCCGCGAGCACGAGCCCCAAGCCCGCTCCTGCCGCCGTGCCTTGAACGGCGGCCACCACGGGCGCGTTCGCGCGCGCGAGGTGTATCAGGCCCGCATGCAGGTCAGTCGTGAGCCCGCTCAAATAAGCATTCACATCGCCGCCCGCGGCGATCATGCCGCGCAGGTCGCCACCGAAGCAGAAGTTCTTGCCCTCGCCCCGCAGCAGCACGGCGCGCACCGCGGAGTCCTTGCGTATCGCATACGCAGCGGCCGCGAATTCGCGTCCGAATTGCAGATTCATGGTGTTCGCCGCATCGCCACGCGTCAGCGTAAGGTGCGCGACGTGCTCGTGAATTTCCAGACGGACCGCCGGTGAAGAAACATCGCTCATAGCGCTCGAGACTCCGATTTGCGTGGGCGGTCGATGGTACCGCGATCAGGAACTCGATGTCCCGCCGGAGCCGCGCCCATAACCGCCCCCTCCCGGCGTCGAGATGACGAAAACATCTTGAGCGCCCATTTCGCTCTGGCCGATCGCCCCGAGGATCTCCACTTGTCCGTTCGCGCGCTCGATGCGGTTCTCGCCCGGCGTCCCGTCCCCTCCGCCCGCCATGCCGAAGGCGCCGCGGATGCGTCCGTTGCTCAAGATGGACGCGGTCATGGGCTCGAGAAAGCGCACGCGCCGCACGCCGCCGTCGCCGCCGCGCCAGCGGCCCGCGCCTCCCGACCCTGCACGAATCTCGTACGAGTCCAGGCGCACGGGAAATCGAAATTCCAGCACTTCGGGATCGGTGAGGCGCGAGTTCGTCATGTGAGTCTGCACGACGCTTGTACCGTCGAACCCATCGCCCGCGCCGGAACCCCCGGCGATGGTCTCGTAGTACTGATATCGTTGATTTCCGAAAGTGAAGTTGTTCATGGTGCATTGGCTTGCGGCCATTACTTTGAGCGCGCCATACAGTGCGTTGGTCACGCAGCTCGAGGTCTCGACGTTGCCGGCGACGACCGCCGCAGGCGGTTTGGGATTCAGCATACAGCCCTCCGGCACGATGATCTCGAGCGGCTTCAAACAACCCGCGTTGAGCGGGATGTCGTCGTCGACCAAGGTGCGAAAGACGTACAAGACCGCGGCGACCGTAATGGCGCGCGGCGCATTGAAGTTATTGGGCAGCTGCGCGCTCGTGCCGGTGAAATCGATGCGCGCGCTGCGGCGCTCGATGTCCACGCTCACTGCGACGCAGATATGCGCTCCGTTATCGAGCGTCAGCGTGAACTTGCCATCGCTCAACGCGGTGATCACGCGGCGCACGCATTCTTCGGCGTTGTCTTGCACGTGACGCATGTAGCGCGCCACCGTATCGGCGCCGAATTGCCCGACCATTGCACGCAGCTCACGGGCGCCCTTCTCGTTGGCGGCGATCTGCGCCCGCAAATCGGCCAGATTCTGTGCGGGATTGCGCGCCGGGTGGGGCCCGCGCGTCAGCAGGTCGAGAAGTTCCTTCTCGTGCAGCTGTCCGGCCTCGAGGAGCTTCAGGTTATCGATCAGCACCCCCTCTTCCTCGATCGATGCGGAGAACGGCGGCATCGAACCCGGGGTCGTGCCGCCGACGTCGGCGTGATGGCCGCGCGAGGCCACGAAGAAGCTCGGGGTCGGTGTGCCGTCGAGGAATACCGGCGTGACCACGGTGATGTCCGGCAAATGCGTGCCGCCGCGATACGGATCGTTCAGCACGTAGGCATCGCCCGGCGCGAGTGTCGGGTTCGCCTCGATGATGGTGCGGATCGACTCGCTCATGGAGCCGAGATGAACGGGCATGTGCGGCGCGTTGGCGATGAGATTACCGCGCGCGTCGAACACGGCGCAGCTGAAGTCCAGGCGCTCCTTGATGTTCACGGAGTGCGCGGTGTTCTGCAGCGAAAGGCCCATTTGCTCCGCGACATTCATGAACAAATTGTTGAACACTTCGAGCATCACGGGATCGGCCTGAGTGCCTGCCGCCCGCGCCGCTATCCGGGCGCAAACTCGCGTGAGCTCGAGATTTCCGAGCGCGGTGACGATGGCCCGCCAGCCCGGCTCGACTACGATGGTCGCATTGCGCTGCGCGATGATCGCGGGGCCCTTGATCGAGGTTCCGGCCTCGAGATCCTCGCCGTCGATCAACAGCCCGCTGCGCCAACCGGCCGGCTGATCGTCCGCTGGGCAGTACATGTCGACGGTCGAAGCCGCGGATGCGGAGGGCTGCATCCGCGTGGACGGTACGGCGCCCCGCTCGGCCGAACTCCCCGCGGCCGCGCCTGAAGTTGCCGGCACGCTCTCTCCGAGGCCGACGCACTCCACGGTCACCGACTCGATCACAAGATCGAGACTTTGCATCAGGAATGCGAAGCGGCGCTTGTAGAGGGCCTCGAATTCGGCACGGATCGCGGCCACGTCGTCGCGCGCGGGCAGCTCGCAGGCGAGCGCGGTATCGGTCCCCTGATAGCGCACCATGAGCCGCGCCGTGCGGCGCACGCGTTTCACGGGTATGCCCTGTGCCAAGAGCGCCGCGCCCGCTTCCTGCGCGAGCCGCTCGGCGAGCCGCCGCGCCTCTGCAACGCCTGCGGGACTTACGATGCTCTCGAGCGTCGCCTCGCGCATGGCGATCTGGTCAGCGAGACCCATGCCGAGCGCCGATAGCACCCCCGCGAGTGGATGGCAGAATATGTGCTCGATGCCCAGCGCATCCGCTACCTGGCAGGCGTGCTGTCCGCCCGCTCCACCGAAGCACTGCAGAGTGTAGCGGGTCACATCGTAGCCGCGTGCCACGGAGATGCGCTTGATCGCGTTCGCCATGCTGCCGACGGCGATTCGCAAGGCGCCCGCCGCGGACTCCTCGCGGCTGATGGCGAAGCCCGCACTCGCGCTCATGCAGCGCGCGAGCTCGCCGAAGCGCAACTCCACCAGGGCACGATCGAGGGGCTGCCGTCCGTCGGGGCCGAAAACTTTGGGGAAATGCTCCGGATGAATCCGTCCGAGCAACACGTTTGCATCGGTGACGGTCAGCGGACCGCCGCGTCGATAACACGCGGGCCCCGGATCGGCGCCCGCGGATTCGGGACCGACGCGCAGCCGCGCGCCGTCGAAGCGGATGATGGATCCGCCGCCTGCCGCGATGGTGTGAATGCTCATCATCGGAGCGCGCACGCGCACGCCCGCGACCTCGGTGTCGAACACGCGCTCGTACTCGCCCGCGTAGTGGCTCACGTCGGTCGAAGTGCCGCCCATGTCGAATCCGATCAACCGGCCGTGCCCCGCGACGCGCGCGCATTCGGCCATGCCGACGATGCCGCCCGCCGGACCCGACAAGATCGCATCCTTCCCCTGAAAGCGCCCCGCCTCCGTGAGGCCGCCGGAGCTTTGCATGAACAGCAAGCGCACGCCCGGCATCTGCGCGGCCACACGCTCGACGTAGCGGCGCAATATGGGCGATAGATACGCATCCACGACGGTGGTATCACCGCGCGGAACCAGCTTCATCAGCGGACTCACGCGATGCGACACCGAAATCTGCGTGAAGCCCGCATGCCGCGCCAAGGCCTCGGCCTCGAGCTCGTGCGCCGGCGCCCGGTAGGAATGCAAGAAAACGATCGCACAGGCGGATAAGCCCGCGCGATGGGCGCGCGCGAGCTCGCGCGCAAGGGCCACGCCGTCGAGCGGGGTGATGAGGCCGCCACGGGCGTCCACGCGCTCATCGGCCTCGATCACGGCCGCATAGAGCCGCTCGGGCAGCACGATGTGCCGCGCGAACAGCCGCGGCCGGGCTTGCGTCGCAATACGCAGGGCGTCGCGGAATCCGCGGGTCGTGACCAGCACCGTGGGCTCGCCGCGCCGCTCGAGCAAAGCGTTCGTGGCCACGGTCGTGCCCATTTTTACGCACTCGACTTGCGCCGCTGAGATGATCTCTCCGTCGCGGAGCGCGAGGATGCGCCGGATGCCCGCAACCGCGGCGTCCGCGTAATGCGCGGGGTCGTGCGACAGGAGTTTCAAGGTCGACAGCACGCCGCCGGGGGCGCGCGCCACGATATCCGTGAAGGTGCCTCCCCGGTCCACCCAGAATTGCCAACGATCGCGGCCTTGCTCGGTCAAGGGCGGAGCACCTGTCCGCGCGTCTCGGGCAACACCCAAGCGGCGACGATCACCAGCCCGTAGGCCGCCGCGCTCGTCGCACCGATGCAGGCCGCGAGCGGAGCGTGGGTGCTCGCCGCGCCGATGGCGGCGGGAAACAGCGCGCTCGCCGCGCGGCCCGCGCTGTAGGAGAACCCTTGGCCGGAGCCGCGCACGGCGCTCGGATAGAGCTCCGCAAGATAGGCCCCCATCCCTGAGAATATCCCGGACTGAAAAAATCCCAGCGGAAACCCGAGCACCATCATCTGCACATCGCTCACCGCCGCCCGTGTGTAGGCGAGAACGAGGACGGCGCCGGCCGCGGCGAACAGCATGAAGCAGCGCCGCCGTCCAAGCGCGTCGGAGAGCCAGGCGGACGTGAGGTAACCGGCGAACGAGCCGGCGATCAGGATCAGCAGATAGCGAGAGGTGCCGAGGGTGGATAGGTGACGCTCGCTCGAAAGGTACGTCGGCAGCCACGTGTTCACGGCGTAATAAGCGCCCAGCATCCCGGTGCATAACAGACTCGCGAGCAGCGTCGTGCGGCGCAGGGGCGGAGCGAAGATATCCAGAAAG
>Ga0302308_10005248_pt1 | contig 10095 bp, 5 predicted proteins | sample III_Palsa_E3_3_FD_200531 | JGI IMG/M metagenome (GOLD analysis project Ga0302308, IMG submission 200531) | Peat permafrost microbial communities from Stordalen Mire near Abisko, Sweden - III_Palsa_E3_3 | ecosystem: Environmental > Terrestrial > Soil > Palsa > Peat permafrost | place: Sweden... | reverse complement strand
CCTGGAGGAAGCGGCCAAGCGTGGCGATCTGTTGCCGCTGCCGCGCATGGGGCAGAAATTTACCGACAAGCTGCTCAAGGGCATTGAGGACTATCGCAAGAACTCTTCGCGCTTTCGCATTGACGTTGCGCGTCAACATGCGGAGCGTATCAGCGAACTCATTCGACTATTTCCGGGGATTGAGACGATCACGCCAGCCGGCTCCCTGCGCCGCGGCCGCGAGACGGTCGGCGACCTTGACCTGCTGGTGACTGGCCCGGCCTGCGAGCCGGACGTGGTGGCCGCAGCGGTTGAGCACGTTGCGACGCTGCCGCTGATCGACAAGCTGCTGGCGCGCGGGCAAAACAAGGTGAGCTTCACCTTGCGCAACAATCTGCAGGTGGATGTGCGGCTGCTCCCGCGCGCGAGTTACGGAGCGGCGCTGCAATACTTTACCGGCTCCAAGATGCATAACGTGGCGCTGCGCCAGCGGGCAATCAAGCGCGGGCTCACGCTGAGCGAGTACGCGCTGTTGCGGCTCGAAGACAATGTGGTCGTGGCGGCAGCTACCGAGCAGGAGATCTATAACGCGCTCGATCTCGATTACATTCCTCCCGAGCTTCGCGAGAACTGCGGTGAACTGGAGGCCGCGGCGAAACACACGCTGCCGCAGCTGATCGTGCGTAGCGACATCCGCGGCGATCTGCACATGCACACCACGGAGTCCGATGGCAGCAACTCGATCCGAGAGATGGCCGAGGCTGCGATTACACGCGGGCTGGAATACATCGCGATCACGGATCACTCCAAGAACCTGGCCATGACCAACGGCATGGACGACACGCGTGCGCTGGCCCATGCACGTCGCATCCGCGAGGTTTCCAGCGTGTTGGCCGACGAGTTTATGGCCGGTCGTGGACCCCAGTGGGAACGCTACGAAACGCGCCTGAGCAACAACGAGCCCGACGTGATCAAGCCGGCAGTTCCCTTCCGTATTCTCGCGGGCGTCGAAGTCGATATTTTGCTCGATGGCTCGCTGGATCTAACCGACGAGACGCTTTCGCAACTCGACATCGTGGTCGCGAGTGTTCATTCCGGGTTCAACCAGACCGCGGAAGAGGTGACGGCGCGCGTGCTGCGTGCTGCGGAGAATCCGTGCGTGCATATCCTCGGTCATCCCACGGGCCGCAAGGTTTTGCAGCGGGAACCGTACAAGATCGACCTCGCCCAGCTGCTGCCAGCGGCGGCGCGCATGGGAGTCGCCGTCGAACACAATGCATCGCCGGCACGTGCAGACTTGAACGACTTGAATCTCCGTCTTGCCAAAGAACATGGGTGCAAGATCGTGGTGAACACGGACGCCCACGTCACCGGTGAGCTTGATCAGATCGACGACGGCATAGTGCAGCTGCGGCGGGCGTGGCTGCGTCGGGACGACGTACTCAATTCGCGCCCCGTTGAGGAACTGTTGGCGGCGCTACGGCGAGCCTGAGCCGCTCGGTGCCTGTCAGAGTTGTCAGTTGCATCGTTGATAGAAAGCTCTTAGGCTGATTTCGCTTCCCTGTTTAAGCTTGTTTAGAATGCGTGTCGCACGATGCTGGTGGCAAGTCGAATCCGCGCGCTCAGTTCGTGGGGAATACCCGCTGTGTATGCCGCCGCGGCTGTTACGCTCGGCATGACGCTTCCACGATTAGAAACGCATTACTTTCCACATCTGGTCTCCTCTATTAGCGCATCCGCGGCGACGTCAATCTACGCTTCGATTGCTTCCGGCATGATAGCGCTCACGGGCATCGTGTTTTCTCTCGCGTTTGTCATGATCCAGTTCAGCGCGACTGCCTATTCACCACGCATTGTGTGGTGGATGGCTCGCGACCCGGTAATGTCGCACGGCCTTGGAACATTTATCGCGACCTTTCTGTATGCCATTGCAGCGCTCGCGGGCGTCGACCGCAACAGTTCGGGGAGAGTGCCATTTCTCAGCTGGTGGCTTGTTATCGTCCTGCTCGTGGCAAGCGTGGGCATGTTCGTTGCCCTAGTGCAGCGCATCCAAAGGCTCCAGGTAAATCAAATGCTGATCTTCGTGGGGAACCACGGGCGCGAAGTGGTGGAAGCTACCTATCCTCCCTTAGGGACGGAGATTGACGATGAAGGAGCCGTTGACGGCTCAGCGACGCCGACACAGGTAGTGGTCTACCGCGGAAATCCTTGCTACTTGCAGGTAATACACGTCGACGCTTTGGTGAAGCTGGCGAGCGCATCCGGCGGTGTCATCGAAATGATTGCGTCCGTCGGTGACACGGTTGTGGAATTCACCCGTGTACTCCAGGTTTACGGTGCCGAGGGGAACATCGATGAACGGAAGTTGTTGGATGCCGTTGAATTGGGCGATGAGCGGACTTTCGATCAAGACCCAAAGTACGCCATACGAATTCTCGTCGATATCGCAATCAGGGCCTTGTCCGCCGCTATCAACGATCCAACAACAGCCGTACAAAGCTTGGACCAGATCCAGGATCTGCTGCTTCGCCTCGGAATGCGCCAACTTGAGATCGGCACGTATAACGACTACGCAGGGAAAACGAGGTTATTGATTCCATTTCTACGATGGGACGATCTTCTTTGCCTTGCATTTGACGAGATATGTGACTACGGGGCAAGGAGCATTCAGGTGATGCGTCGCATGAATGCGTTACTCGCGGACCTTAAGCTCGCGCTTCCCGATGAAAGGCAGGCCGGACTAATCGCCTGGCAAGCACGGGTAAAGGCCACGATCTTGTCTTCCTATCCGAACGATGACCAAAGAGCGGAAGCGCTCAAAGAGGACCGCCAGGGCCTCGGTGGACCACGCCGGACACGGAGGTTGTTCCCAGTCGACTCTAAGCCGGGCAATCTCCGCTGAGCAGCCTTCTTAGACCTCGCGGAACCTTGACAACCCTCCTGCATGAGGCATCATTCGGGAGCTGACTCCAGTGGCGACGCCTGCGTTTGAGAGCGTAAGAAAATCTGATGTAACGCATTGGGCATTCGGAACCGCGGAGCAGGGACAAAGAGCGCGGGCAAACTCTCATCCAGAGGATGCAGGAAGGCCCCATCGGTTCTTTTTTCGAGGCATCTGTGGCAGGAGATACCTAGGATCGCGGCGTTAGAATCTGCTTTTGAATGGCATATTGAACCAGGTCAGCATTTGTGTGCAGGCAAAGGCGGTCCATCAGCTTGTACTTATGAAACGCGATTGTGCGGGGAGTCAACATGAGTATGTACGCAATTTCTTTCATGGTCCTTCCCTCCGCTAATAGCTTAAGGACCTCGAGCTCTCGACCGGTGAGACTCTTGCGGTTGGGATGCGATTCGGCAGAATCGACGTTTAAACTTTCAATGGCGTGGAGGATTGATGCAGAGATGTAACTCTTCCCTCTGAGCACTTCGCGGACGGCAGTCACAAGGTCCGCGTAGTCAGACGTTCTCTGCAAATAAGCGGATGCCCCTCCCCGAGCTGCGTCGGCGGCGATAGCGGCATCAATTGTTCCGGCAATGTACACAATCCGGACCATTCGAGTCAGCTTTTTGAGGCGCGCACGAGTCTCCAGATGATTCGTCCAACTCTCGCCCAGATCGAGGATGATGACGTCGGGTTTAAGTTCTCGCACTGCGGCCATGAGGGCCGGTTCGTCCGCGACGATCCTAACGACCTCAAACTCAGTCTGCAGAAGCTTTGCATACTGATCGGAGAGATGAACGTGATCGCTCGCGATAAGGATCCGCGGCCACGTTACGGGACTCATTTTGCGCTCCTTCGACCGGCGTTCCGAGATCAAGGTCTAGTTAATTTCAATCTGTCGACCCGAGCCGTCTATAAATCGGGATTCGGCCCTCGGCCGCTTACCCCAGGTGCAATTCGTCGCGGGGTTAAAAGGTCCATGCAGTTAGTTTTTACCCGAGCCCGCCTGTCACCTATTCACCTAAGGCAGACGCTCGGCAGCAAGTACACATCGACAAGATGATTCGGGCAACGCTCCAGCTCGTGGGTTTTGCGACATCATTTTCAATTTCGGTATTTCGCCTAAGAGGGAGAGTAATCGCGCTGCTTAACTCCGACTACTGTCAAAAAGAACAGCAACCGATCGTTCCGTGGAGCTAGGTCGTTTTCGGCCGCCCGGACGTGTCGAAGACAACCTGGTCCTGCCACCAAAGCTGGCGAAAGAAATTGCAAGCAAGGTCGGCACTCGCGGATTCCTCCGAGGAGGAAGCGACGGTGTGGATGATTGCCGCGATCGAGCGTTTCCCATCCATCCCGTCAAAGAGTTGCTTCTGGATAGCACTAACCGGAAGGAATATATCCCGGAACGTGTGACCACGATTGATTAGAACTGCTGCAGCACCGGGGGGAAGCCTTTCGACCACGCACACCGTATCAGGCATTCGAATCGGCACATAATCAAGCCATCCGTCGCGCGAGAAATCTATTCGTTGGCGCAGGGCCGCACTGTCGCTGTGATAGACGACGGCGCTGTGGCGGACCATCGTGCCCCGAAAGAGTTCGACCGCGGCGAACTGCTGCTCCAAGGAGATTTCCTCTAACCGGGGAGCCTGCGGGAGGCTGGCGATGACCCCACACCTGGCAGAGTAAGGCGCCTGACGCGTCCAGCGGCCGAACGCAAGACCAGCCCTTTGGAGAAACTCAAAAAACTGCGGTACGGAATAAGCCCGGTCCTGGGGATGCAGCAGAGCATCGGCCAGCTCTGCCTCGTTGCCGAAATCAGGGGCTGTGCGCAGAATGGTTTCCATGGGATGACCGGGGGGGAGAGCCGCGAGTGCCGTGATCAGATCGCGAATCGCGTCATCCGATGCGGAGATATCGAGCCGCCTGCAGAATTCCTGCAGCATGTAGATGCCCGCCCGTCCATATGGGGCGTACACCATGAGATGCATCGCTCCGTCGGGTTTAAGGACACTCCTTAATGCGCTAAGGCCCGCGTCCGGCTCGACGAGATGGTGGAGAACCCCGGTGCAAACGATCTGATCGAAGCTGTCGCCTAACTCTCCAGCCCTCTCCACAGGAAGTTGCCGCAGGTGCAGGTTGGTGAGATTGTGTTTTCGCTTGAGGTCCTCAGTCTTGCGCAAACTCGTTGCGCTGAAGTCAATTCCCGTGATCCGGGCATTTGGCCACCGGATGGCGTACTTGGCAGCCTGGGATGTGCCGCAGCCGGCAATGAGAATGGAATAGTCTTCCCTGTACGTTTTACCGGGCCAGAAAAGATGAAAGTCGGCTACGCGCTTTTGGTCGTCGTCCCAAAGGCGGCCATAATTCTGGAGATTATCAACAGGTCGCGGGTAGGGGTAACGATCATAGAAATGCTGGACATCCGGAGAGGCCTGGAGGTCCGCCAAGCGCGCTTCCTGATCATTTTTAGTCGTCATGATTGGCTGTGCTTCTGCGCATAGGCTCCTGGGCGATCTGTTCGCATCGGCTTCGAGCGCCACCTTGAATCAGCATAACGGCCAATGGACCGAAGCGAGCGGCGTTGCCGGCAATCCCGAGAGTATTTGGGCGCCATTTCGAACGAGGGCGTTCATCGCTCCCTACCTTGAAGGGGAATTTGCCAGCGGATCGATGGCCGTTTGTTCCTGGTTGCAGGCTAACTGGAGCCTTGGCGTTGGGGAACTGTCAAAAGATACAGCCATTTTGCTCGTCAAATTGTCTGACTGGGGGATTTCGCGGGTGACCTCTTGACTCGTGAACTCTCTTCGACGACGAAGAACGTCTCCAGTGTGGAACTGTGCGCAGGCACGTTGCAGTGCACAGGAATTACAACTTCGATCCGAGTGCCGATCGAGGGTTTCGACCGAATCGAGAACGTCCCACCGACTCCGCGAATCCTCTCGCGCATGCTGACCATTCCGAGGCCGGACTGATTGATCGACAGGTCGGGATCGAAGCCAACTCCGTTATCCGTCAATCGCAAGACTGCAGTCTCACCCTCGCCGACTAATTCCAAAAGCACCTCAGATGCTTTGCTATGCTTCGCGATGTTGTGGAGGCCTTCCTGAGCGACGCGGAACAAGGAGAGCGACGGATCGGTTGCAATCGTTGCAGGCACGTCTCGAAACTGAAAGTCACAGGCGATGCTGTGCTGCGTTGCGAACTCTTCGGACAGTCCGCGAAGGGCGGCAACAATGCCAAGGTGCTCCAGTTTGGCTGAATGCAGGCGATGTGACAGATGTTGGACATCCATGGACAGGTCGTGAGTTTTTTTCCAGAGCGATTGGACCCGGTCCCGACCCTTGGTGGACTCGGTGGAGTCGCCAGGAAACAACGCTTCCAATTGCTGTAGCTCAATGGCCAATACGGCTAGCTGCTGATTCACATCATCGTGCAATTCACGTGCGATTCGGGACCGCTCCTGCTCCTGGGCATTGATTGAGCGTCCGGTCAGCTCCTGGATGGCCCGTTCATGCCGCTTTCTTTCCGTCATGTCCTGCAGGGAGATCACTATCCCACGCGGACCTTTCAACGGGGTCACGGACACGAGAAAGCAAATGCTCTCCGGCGCAGAATCCGGCGCGTACTCCACATGAAGAGAGTCTCGCTGCCCGTCGAACACCGCCTGTATGCCTTCTAACGTCGCCTTTGCAGAAGTGTCACCGCGCTCCAGCTTCGCCTGACATTCCTGAAAGTAACTCATACCTATCGTTAAACCCCGGAAGGGATTGCTCGCTGCGAATTGGAACTCGGGGTTATTCACAGCCACCACAAACCCTTCCCCATCGAGGACGACGACATAGTTCGTGAGGGATTCCAGAATGGAGGTCTTCAACTGCTCGCTTTGGAGAAGAGCCTGTTCTGACTTACGGCGATCGGTGATGTCCCGGATGATCACGGTAAAGAGCTTGTTTCCATTTTCGTCAGCTTGTGAAATTGAGGCTTCAATTGGGAACTCTTCTCCATTGCTTCTCAACGCCCAAAGCGGGAGCAGGGGCCCCATGGCCCGACTCGTAACTCCGGCTGCGGCGAAGTGCGTCAGGTGTCCATGATGTTGGGTGCGAAATCGTTCCGGAATGAACCGCTCGAAGGTTTGCCCCAACGTCTCTTCAGCGGGACACGCAAAGATTCTCTCGGCTGCCGCATTGAAGATCAGAATGCGCTGGTGGCTGTCCACGACAATAATCGCGTCCATCGCCGATTCGATGATGCCGGAAAGCCGCGTGCTGCTCTGCTGGGCGGCCTCTTCCGCATATTTTCGATACAGCGCGCTTCCAACGATACTGCTGACGGTTTGCAGAGACTGTATAACCTCAGGCTCCCACTTTCGCTGGTTGTGCACGGTGGAAAAGGTGAGGGACTCGAAGGTAACGCCGGCTCGTTGGAGAGGAATCACAATGAGCGATTGCACCCCGCGGGCACGCATGAGTTCCTTCAATCCAGTGGCATCCTGAGGCAGGTCGTCGAGTGAAGACGCCACAACAGGGGCGCCTCGCAACATCTGCGAGGTAGTCCACGGAAGTTGGTGCAGCTCAACAATGGGAGGCGGCTGCTGGACGTGCGCGGTGGATCGGGAGCTCAGCAGGCGAAGTTGAGGAGGTGCGGCAGAGAACTCGAACAGGCTGATCTGGTCCAGATCAAAGAATTCGAGCATGCGTTGAAATGCCTGGTCAAGTTCGTCGGTGACCGATTCTGCTGGCAGATTAATGAAGGTAGCGGCAAATTTCGCAACTAAACTCTCTAGCTCGTTCCGGAACGCGAACTGCTTGAGGTTGCGCCTTTGATCGATGGTCAGCCTGATGAGAGCAAGGATGAGCAGCGCTTCAAAGATTGAGAGAACCACGATTCCGAGAATTTGCCACTTGTACAACTCCCAGATCGAATACTCGCGGTGAATCACGGTGCTGCCAACCGGAATTGTGTCCAGGCTAATCCCCCAGCGTTTCATCTGGCGCCAGTCAAACTCATCGTGGCTCGATTGCACCGTCGCTACCGGGATGTCTCCCGGGTTTTCGCCGCGGAGCACGCGTGATGCCAGCATCGCCAACGCCGCCCCACCCTCCTCGGAACTCGCGAGGCTTCCCCCGACGATTCCACGCCCCAGGAAGGTATCGAGCCAGCTGTACATGGGCCGATTTGAAGCTTCTGACAGTTTCGACAGAGTCCGGGCGGGGATAAACGCCTGACCGGCAGAGTCTCCGTAGTAGAAGACGAACACGGAAATCGTGTCTTGTGGCAACTTTGAAAGTGTGGAAAGTGTCTCCGCATACGTTCCTGGAGCAAGGATCTGGAGATCGACGCCGCGGCGTTTCATTTCCAGGGATTCGCGACCGTCCGGGAGAAGCAACTGGGTTAGGGCGCGATCCGTTGCAGTCGCACCCGCAATCAGGAGCACATGGCGAGTTCCTGGATTTTGCTGCAAGGCGAGATCAAGCGTAGGGCCAAGTCCAAGATTCCAAGCCAGTCCTGTCGCGTTGGGTACACGTTGTGCCGGAGCGCTCCCAAATGTGAAGTAGACCAGCTTTGCCTGGGGAAGGAGGACCTTTCGCCTGCTCAGGAGGAATTGAAGCGGAGCATCCCCGACTGGCAGGACCATGTCGATTCCGCGCTGCGCATACTTCTCGCGCAGGGAGTTCTCCATCGAGGCTTCATAGCTGGCAGTGCGCCCCGTCTGGCCCTCGTCAAACGACTCGTCATAGATCCAGACGGGAGCGTTCAGTTCTTGCTCGAGCTTGGCACGAAACCCACTTTTGAATTGACTAAGCGCAGGACTGTCCTTATCTCCAAAGAACAGCATCAATACCTGAATGTGTCGTGGGGGGTCTGCAAAAGCATTTCTTCCCGGCAAAGTGAGGAGAATTCCCAGCAGGAGTGCGCTGCCGATTTTGGATCGCGCGAAGCCGCTCCGCAGAACGTACCGGAAGGGATGGCACACGAGTCGATTCTGAGCCCTGGCTTTCAAGGTCGGCGGCTACACCCTCCGTTGGGCCCGAATCGCAGCATTGAGGGGTCTCCGACAACTATAGGCTCATGCGGTCAAGTTTGACCACTTTCCTGGTTCTGCTTGGACATATGAATGCTGGAGTCTATTGCGGACGGCGACTGAGAGTTCACTCGCTAAATCAAGTCAAAGCAGTTACCTGCGCTCGCCTTGAGGGGAAATAAAGATCTGGCTTGAGAGCACTGATCTTAAGGCCAATCCGAGATCGGTATTCATTCGAGATTTGAACACGTACCCTCGCCCGCCTGCGCCAATTGCTGCGCCAATGAAGTCAGGGTCTTCATGGACAGACAAGAATACGATTTGACCAGCGTAACCCTCTCGGCGCAATTGCCGAGCGATCTCGATGCCGCTGTGCTGTCCCATGGAAATGTCCAGGACCATCAGGTCCGGTTGAAGTCTTGACGCTTCGGAGCAGACAGAGCCGCCATCGACTACCGTGCCAATGACTTGATAGTTGTCCTCAAGCATCTCCACGATTTGATGTAAAAAAGTTCGATTATCGTCGGCAACCAGAACTCTTGCTGCGGACATTCTTTTTCCCCAAGTTGTTCGTGCGAGGCGAAAGGCGTTCCGGTGTAACTCCGCGAACTAGCTCGCGATGGAAACGCAACGGCTAACGACTAAGCTATGTCTTCCTAACCCTTGTGCCTACTGTCACTTTTAACGGTATCTTGATCGGCATAAGGTTTCGCAGCACGCAAGTTCCGATCGCTGGCTTGCCGGCAACGCTCCAAAGATTCGCCCGGGAAGCGGGGGCCACCCTGAGACGGAGGTTCAGATCGAACAGCCGGCCATGGAGCCGAGTAGGATAGATGGCAATGAGGCGTTACGAATTCGGATGGAAGATGCGTAGCGCCAATGTTGGGCACGCAGACTTCCTGGAACGATGAATGCCCTTTTTGCGCAAGTAGATCTCGCACGAATTCGAATTGGATCCTGAACCGAATTGGGCACGTGCAGCAAAGATTTAGCCGGCAGAGAAGCCGTCAACGGTATTCAAGCTGCGTCAGCCCTCTCCTCCGACCTTGGCGGCGCCGAGTGCTCTTAGATACGGGGAGGAGGATGGGCGGTCTAAGATGTAGCAGGTCTGTCACGCTGTCAATTTTGACAGTTGGCGTGGTCACGGAGT
>Ga0302308_10005245_pt1 | contig 10099 bp, 6 predicted proteins | sample III_Palsa_E3_3_FD_200531 | JGI IMG/M metagenome (GOLD analysis project Ga0302308, IMG submission 200531) | Peat permafrost microbial communities from Stordalen Mire near Abisko, Sweden - III_Palsa_E3_3 | ecosystem: Environmental > Terrestrial > Soil > Palsa > Peat permafrost | place: Sweden... | reverse complement strand
CAGATACACATTCGCCACGCCAGTCAGATCCTTCGCCACCGCGGGATAATAAGCGCGAGTAATGGAATCGCCCACCAGCAGAACATTCGGCAGACCGGTTACCGGCGCTTCAGGCCGGTCCGTCCAAGTCCACTCGATCTTCTCCGTGATAGGCAGCCGCGCCTGCGCCCCCGCCGTCAACGCAAATAGCAGCACTGTCGCGATGATCGCAATCTGTACCCGTCCAAAAATCTGTGGATGTTTTGCCACACTGCTCCGGCATTACGCCAAGGGACGTGGATTAAGGCTGGCGGAATTGTAAATCGTCAATCCCGGCCTCTGCTAGAAATACGGTCTCCCACGCTTCGCTGGAAAGAAGCGAATGAGGGGCACCTTCGCGGCTCAAAGGGCCAGAGCGGGCCCCGGCTACCTTTTCAGCGCAATGAGCCTAGATTCTTCCCTCAGATCCACCGGGAATAGGCGCATCGAATAGTCGATCCGCCACCGCCAACCGTAGTGAATGTCGACCAAGGTGACTCTCACAATCGGCTCGGAGTTAGAGACAACTGGGACTGCTTGAAACGACGGGCCGCTCGGGGGCCGGTCACCCCGAAGTTCGAGCAATGCATAAGGCCGAGCGTCCACAATGAATCCAACCACTAGTTCGAGCGTTCCCCCTTCCTCGATGATCTGGACGGTGCCACCTGCACCTTTCCAGTAGCCTCGCCCAACCCGTAATACTATGTTCTCGACGACGAATCGGCGGTGCGGAACCCGGAACCGGTCAACGTACTCAATTGAGGCGGATATTTCGTGTCCGATCCCGCCACGGTCGTCGGCGACTAACTTGAATCGAGCCAAGAAAGTCGAGATGTGATCCCGATTGAAGTGCGCCGCTGCTCCGCCGAAGGTTTCTACAGAGAGGTCCTCAATCCCCGGAGGGAGGGAAAAGATTCTTGGCCTTCCTCCTTCTTCGGAAAGCGGCGCTATCTCGGATTGAACGCCCGAGTCTGGATCCCTTCGGCTCGGAACCGGCGGCGGCCCAGTTGAGTTATTGATGGTGATGACCGGAGATTGGTTGACGGTTGGGAATTGATTCATCGTGGGGCTATGGTTGATCGTATTTGCCGAGCCTCCCTTTTCATCTTGAGGGAACAGCTTCTTGGCTAACCATAAGACAAGGAGCAGGGCCGAAATGCCAGCCCCGGAGAAGAGCCACGTCCTATTATTCAAAACCCAGTCGATCATTCCTCGGTCTCCCTCGGCTTAGTCTCGATATGCCGGGAACTCCTATGATGATTCGTTTGATGATGCCATTCTACGTCTGTGTCACGCCGCGAAGTGAGTCGTTCAGATTTTGCATCCGGCTCGGATCGTCATTCGAGCAAACGCGAAGAACGCGGACCCTTGGGTCCGCGTTCTTGGTGTGGCGAGCTGAGTTGGCGTCTTAGGCCTTAGCTAACACCCCGCCGGAGACGCGCTCGTTGAGCATTTCGCGAGCGTTGGTTAGAAATTCCTCCATAGGAATCTTCCCAGCATCCACATCCGCGAGAATCGTTCTCTGTGCGGCGTATTCCTTGTTCCGCCACGCCTCGCGCCGCTCTGTACAAGGCGGCGGTTGGAGTTCGCTTAGCTTATTGTGGTGGGGTCGTCCCATGTGTCTTCTGGCGAAGGGGGTTCCCCTCCCGGTCGATTGAGGATGCGTAGGAATGCCTCGTCGTCTGCGCGGTTGCGGCGTGTGAGAAAAAAGTCCTCGGTTTGCATGGCGGCGATTTTCTCGGCGGCGGCGACTACGAGGAATTGATTGATGCTGGTTCCGTCTCGATCGGTAATGGTCTCAAGCGCTGCCTTAAGTGAAACAGGCAGTCGCAAAGGGAAGGTGGCGACTTTGGTAGTCATAATTTCATTCTCCTGAGGGCTTCGCCGGGGCAGATCACAGCGATACCAAAACTTCGCTCCGCATCGCGGAGGTGCTTCTCATTAAACGTCACGATGGCGGACGCCCGGCCGTTTACCGCTGCCTCAAGAACCAACTCGTCACCGGGATCCTGGAGTTGCGGACGCCATCGAAAATAAGACTGCACAGGCTCAGCCAGCGCGATTAAACGGTCTACAAAAATTCCGGCTTCGGTCGCCGTGAGTCCAGCCGCCAGCCTGTGTTCGGCCTGCATGCATTTGGCCTCGTATTCAAGAGCCAGAGCCACACTCAACAGCATCGTCGCGGCTCCGGCATAAACTCTGCGTACAAGTTCAGCTGATCCACCGCGAGGACTTCGCATTGCAGCTACCACGACATCGGTGTCGAGCAGAAGTCTCACTTGCGTTACGATATCATATCGCAGGCGATGTTATAAAATCAACCCTACAAAACTTCGCTATAGCACGAACGCGGACCCTCAGGGTCCGCGTTCGTGGCGGTCATTCAGCGTTATGGGCTATGCCTTGGCCAGCACGCCGCCGCCTACGCGCTCGTTCAGGATTTCGCGGGCATGCGCCAGGAACTCGTCCATCGGAAGCTTGCCCGCATCCACATCGGCGAGAATAGCTCGCTGCGCCGCGTATTCCTTGTTGACGATTCCCGCCTTCGATTGCAGCATGCGCCATGCCTTGCGCCGTTCTACGCAGAACATGACCAGTTGACGCGACAGCGCGCGATACTCCACCTTGCCGTCTTCTTCCCACGTGATGTACACGCCAAAGTCGGGAATGAAGGCGCGGTGCCTGGGGTCGAGGTAGCGGCGATAAACAACATCCTGTTGCGTGATGCGGACCAGCATGTTGTCGAGGTGAATGAGCTTGGCCGCGGCTTCCGGCTTGAGCTTCTTCAGGTGGTTGCGGAAGCGCGCTTCGGTGGTGCACCAGTGGGCGACGGTGTAACGGGTAATTTCGCCGGTGGTCTTGGACTTGGTCTCGTACCAATCCAAATCGATCGACGGGTTGCCCTTCAGATCGAGCGCTTCCTGGTAGGTTTCGCCGAGGCGGGGGTTGAAGACGAACTCCGGCACGCCGCGCGAGTCGCGGGTGCGCTGCGCCTGGTGAAGGGCCATGTCGTCGGCTACGCCGTGCTCCGGCTGGCAGGTGGTGAAGGCCTGCAGGAACATGGTGCCGCGATATTCAAGGCCATCCAGAATGGCGCGGTACAACTTCGGAGCATTCGCCATCGACACTTGAGCAACAAACGGAGACCCGTGCCCGGCGAGGAACGTCTCCGCCACCGTTTTCTTCTCAGTGTTCTTGCCCTGCGTGGCCGCGCCGAAGGTGTTCATGTCGCCGCCGCCAAGCATGGGCGTCGAGTCGGAGTTCTGTCCGCCGGTGTTCGAGTAGACCTGCGTGTCGAGCATCAGCGTCTTCACGTTCGGCCGGTTTTGCAGAATCACCTTCGACATGTTCTGGTAGCCGATGTCGCCCATGCCGCCATCGCCGCCGACCACCCAGACCTTGGGCAGCTCGACAATCTCCTGGTCGGTCATCAGCACATCAGTGAAGTGCGTGTAGTGGTAGTACTCCTCTTCGTTGATGACGTTCTCATCGCGGGTGAGGAGCACGTCGGCGAGGCGCTCGGGAATGACAGAGCGACGCGCGTGGTCGACGATGAAGCTTTCGCCCATCAGCCAGCCCACGGTAACGCCATCTTGAAAGAGCGAGTTCATCCACGGATACGGATGCGGATTGTTGGGCGCCGTGGAGCCATACACCGTGTTGCAGCCGGTGTGTGCGGCCATCGCCATTACAGACATTCCGTTAGCCAGGCGTCCGTCGATGGGCTGCAGGCTCTTGTGGTTGAAGGCCTCGGTCAGCAGCACCTCGGCGATCGCTTCGACCAGCTCCGCATCGGTGATGGGGCCGTGCTCGGCTTCATGCGCGGCGATGCGAGCCTTGGTGTCCTTCACATCTTCGCCGCCCAGGCCGAGGACGAGGTGCGAGATTGCCTGACGCAGCAGCGCGTATTCACCGGGGTTGCGCTCGGCGAGTGCGGCCAGGCGGGCAACGCCGTTCTTTTCGAGTTCGCCGGCCTTCTGCACAAAGCGGTCGCTCTTCGCGTGATACACCGGGCGCATGTATGCCTCTGTGACAGCGGCGATGGAGCGAAGAACCGACTTTTCGCCGCACCCCGCGCAGGCGCCGTCTCCGGCTACAAGCGCGTCGTAGTTGGTGCGTACCATCAGCATGTTGCGCAGTGTCGCGGTCTTCGAGTCCGCGGGGTTGGCTGCGTTGAACAGGCCCAGATACTTCTGCGAAGTGTCGGGCAGCAGATCGAGGAAGGCCGTGCCGGTCTCGTGCTCTGCGTTGACCTCTTCGGTCTCCTGCACCATGCGAAGCGCGTTGTGGTCGCCGCAGGCGGTCACGCAAGCCGCGCAGCCCTTGCACAGATCGCTCACAAAAATTGAGAAGATGCCGCCCGAGCCGGGAGACTTGCGTTCCGGAGAGCTGAAGATGGCGTTCACCTTTTGATAAGCCATCGGCACCTTGGCAATAATGTCGAAAAACTGCTGCTTGGACTGCTGCGAGAAGCCGGCCGATTCCGTTTCCGCGAGCGAGTCCGTCACTTCGCGCAGGATGGTTTGCATCGGCGTGCCGGTCTTCATCTCGGCCACCATGCGCTGGCGCGCGGCCTTTTCAATCGCGGGCAGAGCGCGCATCAGCCTGGTGCGGTCTTCAGGGTCGGCAATGTAATACGACACCGCAGTCGTGAGCACCGTGCTCAGGTCCTGAGAGGTGTTGGGCAGCGCAGTGTCCGGGCACACGGAGATGCACTCCATGCACTGGGTGCAGTTCTCCGGAATGTAGAGAGGAGTCTCGCGTCGCGCAACATACTTTGAGGCGGTGTCTCCAGTGGCCGCGGCGATGACGCCCATGGCTGAGAGCGGCGTGGCGGGCTGATCATAGCCATACGTCGAGCGGAACTCCGCGTCGAACTTGGTGACTGAGCTAATGGGGGTCCGCGTGCCCTGGCCTGCGGGCACGGGTGTGGATCGGCAACCGGTGCCACAGGAGCCGCCGGCAGTGGCCAGTTCGAGGATCGGCAGCAGCGCCTGGCCGCGCAGGCTGGAGCGGTCGGCAGCGGCAAGCGCGCCAATCTTGATCTCCTTCACCTGCTCGAAGCCCTGCGTCATCACTTCCATGTTCGACTGCACCACGGCATCGCCCAGCTTGCCAAACTTCTTCACATACTGCTTGTAAACCACCTCGCGATACTGTTCCGGTGTGATTCCAAACTCATTCAGCAGGCTGCTCACGGCAAAGAACGCGCCGAGAAATGCATTGCCCTGCATGCGCAGTTGCAGATCGCCGCGGTCCGTAGCCTTCTTCGCGATGGCAAAACCCGGCAGCGTGAATACGCGAATATTTTTGTCGATGATCTGCTTGCGTGCCCATTGCGGCAGCCGCTCCCAGGCCTGCTCACCTTCTTCGTCCGACTCCCAAACCAGCGAGCCGCCTTCCTGCATGCCGTCGAGCGGGTTAGTGTGTGTAAAGGCCTTGGGATCGCAGCACAGAACAACCGTGACGTGGCGCAGATCGCAATTCACGCGGATGCGATCTTTGGCGGCGACCATGAAGTAGCTCGTCGGCGCACCCTTCTTCTCTGAGCCGTATTTTGGATTGGCGCTTACGTGGATCACTTCCTTGGGGTTGCCGAGATCGTCGACCAGCCCGTCGCGCTCGTAAAGCAAATCGTTCAAGTCGCCGATGATTGCGCCCAGGTTCTTGCCGGTCGTGATGGCGCCCCAGCCTCCGATGGAATGGAAGCGCACCGCAACCGCGCCCTCAGGCAGCAGCGAAGGCGTCTCATTGCCAACGACAGCATAAGGGTGGTCGATGCCGAGGACAATGAAGTTGACGCCGTCTGCGGCCGTCTTGCCGTCCTGGCGGGCGCGGCCGGCGGTAGCGAACTCGTAGGCGCCAATCACATGCTCGGGGCGGAAGTCGCGCGAACCCAGGCCGTAGGTGCCGGAGTAAATCTTGGGTAGTTCGTCGAGCGTAATGGCCGGCAAACCCTCAGCCGCCGGGCGGCCTTCGGTCTGAATCGCTTTCGACAGCGCGGTGCGAATGTCGCGACCAAGCGGATTGTCGCCGGAGAGCGCTTCGTCGGTGCGCTCGAGAATGATGACGTTCTTCTTGCCCTTCAGCGCCGCAACAATGGCTGCTTCAGGGAAAGGACGAATTACATTGACGTGGATGGAACCGACGGTAATGCCGCGAGTCTCGCGCAGGTAGTCGACGGCTGCTTCGATGTTCTCCGCTGCCGAACCGAGCGAGACGAAAACCGTATCGGTGTCGCTGGTCTTGTACTCGGAGATGAGGCCATAATAGCGTCCGGTCAAATCGCCGAAGTCCTTGTAGGCAGCTTCAAGAAAATCAAGAATCGGCTCGGCAAAGTTGTTGCGCCGCGCCACGATTCCCTGCATGTAGTGCTCCTGATTTTGCACGGGCCCCAGCAGGATCGGGTTGGTCAGGTCCATCATCTTGGGCACGCGCCGCCGCGTGGGCCCAAACAGAACGCGTTGCGCCTCCGTGGGGCAGTCAATAATGTCTTCAGGCGAGCCGAGATACTCGCGGATCAGGTCAGACTCATGCTTATAAAAGGTGCGCTCCAGGTGCGTGGTCAAAAAGCCGTCCATGATGTTCATGCCGGGGGTAAGCGAAAGCTCCGTCACGCGGCGCAGGATGAGCGCCTGGTCCGCGGCCTGTTGCGCGTCCTTGCCCATGATCATGATCCAGCCGGTGTCGAGAGCTCCATAAATATCGTCGTGGCCGCAGTGGACATTCAGGGCGTGCTTGGTCAGCGCGCGCGCGCCAACCTCGAGGACCATCGTCGAGCCTTTACCTGGCGCGTGATAATACTGCTCCACGCCATACACAATGCCCTGGCCGGACGTAAAGTTCACCACGCGCTTGCCGCACACCGAGTGCGCAATGGCGCCGCCCTGGGCCGCGTGCTCGCCTTCGGTTTCAATGGCGATGGTGTTGTGGCCAAACACGTTTAGATGGCCCTCGGCGTAGGCCTGCTGGAAGAGCTCGCCGCCTTCGGTCGAAGGCGTGATGGGATAGAACACGCCGGCGTCGGCGATGCGCGTCTCCGTGTGGTAGGAGACGAGCTGGTTTCCGTTTGCCGTAATGCGAATGCCTGGATAACGCGCAGCGGTCATAATTCCCTCTCAGTGAGCCGAAAATCTCGTTTGTCTAAGTCCTTCCTGCACAAGCACTTGGATCCAGTGAAATCGTTCCCCTGAATCCGCGTCGCAGGACGTTGGGTCTGGCGTATCGGTCCGCGTGAAAAAGCGGTATGAATCGGTTGTTCTTGCCAGTGTAAAGGCCATGCAAGACAGGTTCAAACCCAAGGGGAGGGCTGAACCTCTGAATCGGCCTAAACCGGCCCATACAACAGTATGCGCCTTCCGGATAGAGACGTTGTTCCACAAAGTGGGACGATTCCCCCTGCGTCCCTGATCGTGGTCTTTTCATGGCTTATATCGGGCCAAACATGCGCTTCCGAGTTCAAGCGCGCTCTACCCACCAAAGAAGTCTTGGTGCCCCATGTCTCGACTTTGCGACATGGGATCTCAAATGTTGGCCGGATGCTCAACACACGCCAATCGACAACCGAGTCACCGTTCAATCCCACCCACCCGGCAGTTGTATAGTGGCAGCCATGGAGAAACCCAAGCTCCGCTCGCAAGCCTGGTTCGGCGGCAACGACAAAGACGGCTTCATCCACCGCAGTTGGATGCGCAACCAGGGCTTTCCCGGCGACGTATTCGACGGCCGTCCGGTCATCGGCATCTGCAACACCTGGAGCGAGCTGACCCCCTGCAACGCTCACTTCCGCGAACTGGCCCAGCGCATCAAGAACGGCGTGTGGGAGGCGGGAGGATTTCCGCTCGAGTTCCCCGTCACCTCAATGGGCGAGACCAACATGCGCCCTACGGCCATGATGTTCCGCAACCTGGTCAGCATGGATGTGGAAGAATCCATCCGCGCCAACCCGATTGACGCCGTGGTGCTGATGTGCGGCTGCGACAAGACAACGCCATCGCTGGTGATGGGCGCGGCCAGTTGCGATGTGCCCACCATTGTCGTCTCCGGCGGGCCGATGCTCAACGGCCGTTATCGAGGTGAGCCCATCGGTTCCGGCACAGTGGTGTGGCAGTTCAGCGAGGCCGTGAAAGCCGGCAAGATGAAGCAGCAGGAGTTTATGGATGCGGAAAGCTGCATGAGCCGCTCGGCCGGTCATTGCATGACCATGGGCACCGCCTCCACCATGGCCTGCATGGTCGAGTCGCTGGGCCTGTCGCTGCCTGGCAACGCGGCAATTCCTGCCGTCGACTCGCGCCGCAAGGTGCTCGCGCATGAGACCGGACGCCGCATTGTCGCCATGGTGCATGAAGACCTGCGCATCTCGAAAATCCTCAAGCGCGAAGCCTTTCTGAACGCAATCCGCGCCAATGCCGCGATCGGCGGATCCACCAACGCGGTCATTCACCTCATCGCATTTGCCGGCCGCGTCGGCGTTCCGCTCACGCTCGAAGATTGGGACAAGTACGGCCACCACGTCCGCACCATTCTCGATCTGCAACCCTCAGGCCGCTTCCTGATGGAGGACTTTTATTACGCAGGCGGCCTTCCCGCCGTCCTGGCCAGGCTCGCCGAGCACGGCCAGCTCGACTGCCACGCCCTCACCGTGAACGGACGCACCATGGGCGAAAACGTAAAAGACGCCCCGATCTGGAACAGCGAGGTCATCCGCGACTTTGATAAGCCGCTGGTCGAGCACGGTGGAGTGGCCGTGCTGCGCGGCAATCTTTGTCCTGACGGCGCAGTGCTCAAGCCTTCTGCTGCATCGCCCCACCTGATGAAGCACCGCGGGCGGGCCGTAGTCTTCGGGTGCATCGAGCACTATAAAGAGCGTATCGAAGACCCCGATCTGGCCATAGACGAGAACAGCGTGATGGTGCTCAAATACTGCGGGCCAAAGGGATATCCGGGCATGGCGGAAGTAGGGAATATGGGGCTGCCCGCCAAACTCCTCGCCCGCGGCATCACCGACATGGTGCGCATCAGCGACGCCCGCATGAGCGGCACTGCTTACGGAACGGTTGTGCTGCACGTCTGCCCCGAAGCTGCGCTTGGCGGCCCGCTGGCATTAGTTCAAGAAGGCGACTGGATCGAGCTCGACGTAGAAGCCCGCCGCCTGCACCTCGAAGTAGACGAAGAAGAGCTAACCCGCCGCCGCGCCCAATGGACGGCCCCCACGCCGGCTTTCACAAGCGGCTACCCGTCTCTCTACGTGAAGCACGTCATGCAAGCCAGCGAAGGCGCCGACTTCGACTTCCTGCAAGGCTGCCGCGGCCACGGAGTCCCGAGGGAATCGCATTGAAGCATGGACCTAGTCAATTCGCAACCTACCCCAGCCTCCAAGGCCGCGCCGTCCTCGTTACAGGCGGCGCCACCGGCATCGGCGAATCCATCGTGACTCATTTCGCCCGCCAAGGCGCGCGAGTAGCCTTCCTCGACATTCTTGATGAGCCCGCGAACGAGTTAGTCAAGTCCCTCGCCGCCGAAGGCTTCCCAGCCCCGCTCTTCAATCATTGCGACATTACTGACATCGAGGCTCTCAAACAAAGCGTAAACGAAGTGATCGCCAAACTCGGCGTCATCGACGTCCTTGTCAACAACGCCGCCAACGACCAGCGCCACGCAATCGACGAAGTCACGCCCGAATACTGGGACCACTCGATGTCCATCAATCTCCGCCCGCAGTTCTTCACCATCCAGACCGTCCTGCCCTCGATGCGCAAAGCCGGCCGCGGCTCCATTATTAACATGAGCTCCATCTCCTGGATGATTCCATCCACAGGCGTGCCGATCTACATTGCAGCCAAGGCCGCCATCGTCGGCCTGACGCGCACTCTCGCTCACGAGCTCGGACCGCACAACATTCGCGTCAACGCCGTGCTCCCCGGCGCCATTGTCACCGAACGCCAGAAGCGCCTTTGGTATACGCCGGAGTACAAGGCGAAGATCATGGCCAGCCAGGCCCTCAAGCACGACATTCTGCCCGAAGACGTAGCCCGCCTCGTACTTTTCTTGGCCGCGGACGATTCGAGCGCCATCACCAACC
>Ga0302308_10005233_pt1 | contig 10111 bp, 6 predicted proteins | sample III_Palsa_E3_3_FD_200531 | JGI IMG/M metagenome (GOLD analysis project Ga0302308, IMG submission 200531) | Peat permafrost microbial communities from Stordalen Mire near Abisko, Sweden - III_Palsa_E3_3 | ecosystem: Environmental > Terrestrial > Soil > Palsa > Peat permafrost | place: Sweden... | reverse complement strand
CCACTTTGCTCCGCTGCTATTTCAGGACAAGTAAGGGTCATGATCGTTCGACGGTGGCGCGCTACTTTGTCGGTGGCGCGTCCATCTCTTTCAGGTAAGCCGCGCTCAGGGTGTTCTTGGCTTTGGCCAGACCGAGCAACGTCGGATAGAACTGAACGAAGGTTGTGTCGACGGCAGCGTGGCTTTCGTGACACTCATAGCAGCTTGCGGGACGCTTGACCAGCTTGGCGCTGCCGGTGCCATCGAACTCAAAGAAGCCCCAACCGCCATCGAGCTTCGCGTCCTTGACGTGGACCTCCATGCCCATGATCTCCGGCGACTGCGAGTGTCCGCGCTTGTTGATGGAGCTGGGACCTTCGGCTCCGCGAATCTCCAGCACCAGTGTCGTCTTGTCTGGCCAGGTGCCGGTCTGCTGAAACGCCCGGTAGGCAGACGGGTTGACGAATATGTTGTCGAACATGGAATGGCCGGCCATGGCTGCGCTGGGGGTGTAGCTCATGTCCACGCCGGAGGTAAGGTAGATCCACTCGCGATAGTGCTCCGGCATCTTGAGTTGCCCATCCGCCGTGTAGTTTGGGCCCTCTGTGGCGGCGTCGGAGCGCGGCGATTGCACCGTGCTTTGTTGTGGCGTCGCCGCCAGTAAAAGCAGAAAAAGCATCGAACGCAGCATCAATTACCTCACAGAGAGTCGGTTCAGGGTCTCATGCCGGTACGCTGCCGGGTGAAGTTATGTTCCCGAAGGTTCTTGCCGCTGAAAAGAAGTTGGCATCCGCATCCAGGCCGTCACCTCCGTTTATGCGCTAATTCGCTGATAATCATCTTTAGCGCATGGAATCTTTTCTTACACGCTTTAAGAATGTTCTGGTCCTGGTTGCGATTCTGCTCGCGCAGACCATTGGCCTTGCCATCCAGGTCCGCCGCCCTGTGGAGTCCGGTGCGCCCGACAGCGGCCAGGTCACGCTCCTCCGCTACTGGGCCGTCTCCATCGTCACGCCGTTCGAACGCTTCTTTCATGGCATCGGCTCGAACGTCCGTGGGGGCTGGGCAAACTACATTGATCTGCGCCACACCCGGCAGCAGAACCATGACCTCCAGGAGCAGATCGCCCGCCTCCGCCTGGAGCAGGCCGCGTTCGCCGAAGACGCCATCCAGGGACACCGGTTGCAGGCCCTGCTCGACTTCCAACAGCACTACGTCTCCACCACCGTCGCCGCGCAGGTGATCGGCACCAGCGGCAGTGACCTCTCACGCCTGGTGTACATCGACAAGGGCGCGAAGGACGGCCTCAAACCGGACCAGGCCGTCATCACCCCCGACGGCGTCGTTGGCAAGCTGCGCGATGTCTTCCCCCATACCTCCCAGGTGCTGCTCATCAACGACCAGACCTCGGGCGCGGGCGTCCTTCTCACCTCGACGCGTATCCGCGCCATCCTGCGTGGCAGCACCACCGGCCGTATCCAGATCAACAACCTCACTCCGGACAGTCGCATCAAGCCCGGCGAGCAGGTCCTCACCTCCGGCGGCGATCAGGTCTATCCGCGCGGTCTTCCCGTCGGCACCATCGAGTCCATCGCGACCGACCCCGACCACCAGCCTTACACTCTGATCCAACTTCGCCCGGCTGCAAACCTGAACCAGCTTGAAGAGGTCCTCATCATCACGGGCACGCAGCCTGCGTTGCCGTTGGAGGCGCAGAGAGATCTGGCGAAGGGAGCCTCGACAGCGGAGGCCCAGGCTGCTGCCGCTAAAGCTGCTGCCGACGAGCAGGCTGCTGAAGCCGCCGCGCGATCCGCCGCCCAGATCGTCGCCGATCGCCTCCCCAGCATGCACGATCCCGACCATCCCGAGACTAACGACATTGTTAAAACCGCTGGCGCACCAGCCGTAGCCGCTCCTGGCGGAGTCGTTCCCCATCCGCTTCCGACCCTCCACTCCGACCGTTACACCCCAGGCTCGACTCCCTCTGCGACCGATCTCAAACCCGGCGGCGGCGAAAACACACCAGCCAGCAACCCCGCGTCCCCATCGACAACCGCCCCAGCCAATCCACCCTCGTCAACGGAGAAAGCTCGCAAACCCAAGACCCAAACCACCCCAGCGCCAAACTCCGAGCCGCAGCAGCCCCCTAACCATTAACTAACAACGAAGTTCGAACCACGAAACGAAGCACTGTCTCTCTATGGCCACTCGCAGCTATACATCTCGCCGGGAACTCGAGCAGCACAGCTTTCCCCCTGCCGTCGCGCTCCTGGTGCCGCTGGGCGCTATTCTGCTGCAGGCCCTGCTCCCCAGGCCTTTTCCGCGCTTTGCGATCCTCGATCTCCCACTCATCGTTACCGTTTTCTTCGCTGTCTCGCGGCGCAATCCTGTGGCCGGCACCCTTACCGGAGCCGCCATCGGCCTGCTGCAGGATGCTTTGACCGCTCAACCCATCGGGGTCAACGGCATGGCCAAATCCGTCATCGGCTACATCGCCGCCAGCATCGGCATTCAGATCGATGTCGAAAACCTCACCACCCGCGTCCTCATCAACTTTGGATTCTTTCTGCTCAACAGCTTCCTGCTCTTTCTGATCAACCGCCGTCTCCTCGGCCTCACGAACTACCACATCCTGTGGACGCATGAACTTCTCCGCGCCGCGATCAACACGGTCGTCGCCCTTCCCATCTTCTTTTTGCTGGATAACACGAAGCGTCGCGAGTAAAACTCAACCAGATGTCTAACCTTCCGCTCACTGTCCAAGTCGTAGACTGATACCAGCAGGAATCGAACATGGAAACAGGTCACCATCACGAACGGTCGTCCAGCGGCCCCAACGGCAAGGCCGAAAAACTGCCCGCAGCCAAGCTTCACGCTGCCGGGTATCTTATTGCGCTCATCCTCGCAGTCCTGATCACCGGGCTGTGGCGGCTGCAGGTACTCAATGCGGAGAGCTTTCGCTCTCTTGCCGAGGCCAACCGCATCCGCAAGGTTCCCATTCTCGCGCCACGTGGTCGGCTGTTCGATCGCGAAGGACGTCTGCTGGTCGACAACTACCCCTCCGTCTCCTGCTATCTGCTGCGCGAGCAGGTAAAGGATCTGGACGCTGATCTGCCCCTGATCGCCCAGGGGCTCCACATCTCCGTCGACCAGATTCACGCAACGCTGCGCCACTACGAGATCGCACCCAAGTATCAGCCCATTCCGCTGAAGCAGGACATCACCCCAGACGAGCAGGCCTTCATCGCTGCCCATCGCGACGAACTCCCGGAGCTGGAGACGCTCGACGAACAGCGCCGCCTCTACCCACGCGACGGCTTTGCCGCCCACCTCATCGGCTACGTCGGCGAGGTCTCGGAGCAGATGCTCGACGATCCCCGCTACGCCTTCTACTCTCCCGGCGATGTCGTCGGACGTTCCGGCGTCGAGGAGACCTACGACGCCCTCCTCCGTGGCGTCGACGGCAGTCGCGACGTCATCGTCAACAGCCACGGCAAAGAGCTCGGCCACCTGGGCCAGGAGCTTGCCATCCCCGGCAAAGACCTGAAGCTCACCATCGATCTCGACATCCAGAGGGCTGCAGAGAAGGCGCTCGAAGGCAAGACCGGCGCTATCGTCGCCATGGATCCTCACACTGGCGAGATCCTCGCCATGGCCTCCCGCCCAACCTTCGACCCCAACCAGTTCTCTGTTCGCCTAACCAAAAACTACTGGAACGAGATCCTCAACAACCCCGACCATCCGTTGCTGAACAAGACCATCCAGGCGCAGCTTGCCCCCGGCAGCACCTTCAAGATCATCATGTCCTTCGCCGGCCTACAGGAGGGCGTCGCCCAGACCATGCACGTCCAGTGCAATGGCGGAGGCACCTTCTACGGCCAGTTCCACGCCTGCGACCACGCACACGGCATCGTCACCATTAACAACGCCATCCCCTGGTCCTGCGACACCTTCTACTACACGCTCGCCGACAGGCTTGGTATCGACACCATCGCAAAATATGCTACCTCGCTCGGCATCTCCCAGAAGACTGGCATCGATCTACCCGACGAAGTCGCCGGCACCATGCCCTCGACCGCATGGAAGTTGAAGACCCAGCACGAGAGGTGGTATCCCAGCGAGGCCATCTCGGTCGGTATCGGGCAGGGTGCCGTCACGGTCACGCCCATCCAGCTTGCGCGCGCTCTCAGCGGCATCGCCTCCGGCGGTGTCCGCACGTCGTTTTCACGGATGAGGTCCCACCGGAGATGCTGCAGGCCATTCACGAGACCTTCCCCGGATCCGGCGACCAGACCGTCCCACTTGCCACCGAAAATTGGGAGATCATCACCGACGCCATGGCGCAGGCAACCACGCCAGGGCCATTCAATACTGCCTTCGCCTCCCACCTTGAAGGCATCGACTTCATTGGCAAGACTGGCACCGCGCAGGTCATGAGCCACGCGGCCCTGGCTCGTTCCGGTGGCGGCATGCGAACGCGGCCCAACTCCTGGTTCGTCGGCATGGCCCCGCGACGTAACCCGGACATCGTCGTCGCAGTGCTCTGGGAGAACGGCGATTGGGGTTCGAACTCCGCCAAGCTCGGCGCGCAGATCATCAACGCCTTTGTCACCAAACAGCGCAAGCACGAAAACAACATCCGCATCGCCACCGCGTCGGAGCCGGCAAAGCCAGCGACTGCCGCAACCAATCCTCCACCCACAGCCGCTCCCAGTACCGAATAGGATGACCTAGACCCGATGCCTCGTCTCTCCTCCTACCGCGACTTCGACTGGGTCCTTCTGGGCTTCGTCCTTCTGCTCTCTGTGATCTCTGTCCTGGAGATCAAGTCCGCGACGCTCCATACCAAGTTCCACGGCTTCGACCACAAGCAGATCGAATTTCTCGCGGTCGGCCTTGTGCTGATGTTTATCATCTCGCTGATCGACTACCACGTGCTGATCGACATCATCCCCTGGGCCGTCGGCATCAGCCTCATCTCGCTCGTCGTCGTAAAGCTCGTCGGTACCAAGGTGCTCGGCGCCAGGCGCTGGATCAACCTCGGCCATGGCGTTCACTTTCAGCCTTCGGAGTGGGTCAAGCTCGTCCTTATCCTCGCGGTCGCCCGCTACTTCTGGGGCCTCTCCGGCAGGGAACTCACATGGCCGGACATTGGCAAGGCCTTTGCGTTGGTGGGCATTCCCATGGCCCTGGTGCTCATCCAGCCTGACCTCGGTACGGCCCTCACCTACTTCCCGATCCTCGTCATGGGTCTCTTCCTTGGGGGTATCCGGATCAAGCAGGTTGCGCTCATTCTGCTTGCCCTTGCTCTGGTGGGTGGCATCGCGTGGAAGAGCGGCAAGCGGCTGAAGCCCTATCAGCAGGCGCGCATTAACGCCTTCATCAACCCCGACTCCGACCCCAAAGGCTCCGGCTACCAGATCCGCCAATCGTTGATCGCCGTCGGCTCCGGCGGCATCTGGGGCAAGGGAACCAATCGCGGCACCCAGACACAGGGTGACTTCCTCCCCATCCCGTACACCGACTTCATCTTCGCTGCCTTCTGCGAGGAGCATGGATTCGTTGGCGCCATCGGCGTTCTGCTGCTGTACTTTCTGATCCTGATGCGCCTGATCCAGAACGCCCAGACAGCCTCCGATCTGCCCGGCAGCTTCATCATCATGGGGGTCGTTGCGGTCATCATATTTCAGATTGCGGTGAATGTGGGGATGGTTGTCGGTCTGATGCCAGTTACGGGAATCCCTTTGCCTCTGCTGAGTTACGGTGGGTCGTCGGTTCTATTTACCTTCCTCGCACTGGGTATCGTGATGAACATCCGCATGAGCCGCTTCGTGAATTGAGATACTGTCCGGCAGGACAGAATCTTTCTTCGCACTGGCCCATGCAGCGGCTTTAGTGCAATACTGTATTAACATCTGTTCGGCTGTAGATGCCGTGCAGCGTACTATCCCGCTACCTCCGGGCGCGCAGTCGCCGGTGAGCGGCAAGTTCAATTTTTAGAAGAAAAGGCCGGCCAGCCAGAGACATCGATCCGTTGGCCGGACAGGTTTCAGGGAAATGATTGCATCCGGATGGCGAACGGCCCCGCCTCAAGTAGCTGATACTGAGGTTGTTCTGGTCACAAACTCCGCATGTTTCCTGCCGCTCGAAGCATCCCCTCGTGTTCCCGATCTACCTTGTGTCGCCCAACCCGCGCTCACCCAGAGCACGCTCACGGCAGAGTTGTTCCAACATCTCGCACCGGTCATCGAGTTTCGTTCACGCGCTTCTGCATCCCGCAGCCTGTCCGCACCCGCGGTGAGCCAAACCTAGCCTTCCGCCAGGTCAGCTCCCGATCGTTCTCTGTCTCGTCTGCCGCTCGCACCTCAACCAGGTCGGGCAGAAAGAGCACAGCGAATGTCAAAAGAAATTTACATCTCCAGCACCCCCCACGAGACCCGTCTCGCCATCGTCGAAAACGACGCCCTCACCGAAATCTATTACGAACGCGAGAACGAATATACCCTCGCGGGCTCCATCTATAACGGCAAAGTCACCCGCGTCCTCCCTGGCATGCAGTCCTCCTTTGTGGACATCGGTCTTGAGCGCGACGCCTTCCTCTACATCACCGACTTCATGGAAGAGGCCGGCGACTCGGCGGACTTCGACACCTCGGGCGATCATGGCCATGCGCGCTCCGAAGGCCGCCGCGATGGTCGTGGTGAACGCAACGGCAACCCTCCCACTCTTGAAGGCACCGTCGCCAGCCCGCCCGACCGCCTCGATCAGACCACCGACTCCGGAACCCGTTCTTCAGATCGCGGTGGACGCGGAGATCGTAGCCGTCGTGGCCGTCGCGACCGTAGCGGCAACCGTGACCGCCAGCCCGGCTCCGACACCAGCGCACCGCTCGATACGCCCGACGCGATCCGTGCCGACCTCAGTCGACAGACATTTGACAGCCCCACTCCGAACGCAGGCAGCGCACCGGTAGACAGTCATGATGGAGCCGACCTCGGCGAAGGCGCACCCGGAGCAGATGGCAGCCGCCGCTGGCGTGGTCGTCGTGGCCGCCGTCGTGGCCGCGGACCGGGTCAGCGTGACGAGTCTCCACAGTTGACCGGCGCAGACACTCAGGCGAGCAACGCACCGGCAGACGCACCTGCACGCGCTCACTACGGTGACGACTCCTTCGACATCGATGGCGCCGCAGACCGTCCGGCCTCCGGCAACTCCGCTCCTATCGCCTCCGCATATCCAGCGCCCGATGCCACGCAGGAGAACACTGGCCGCCGTGATCGCGGAGACCGTAACGACCGCAATGACCGCAATGACCGCAATGACCGTGGTGGTCGAGGCGACCATAAAGGCCGTGGCCGTGACGATCGCGGACCCCGCGTGCCTCGCGGATTCGCCCCCAAGGTCGCCCTCTATGGCGTCGATAACACCCCCGCCGACAGCGACTCCACCGAGACCGGCGTCAACGCTCCTGAGCCCATCATCCTCCCCGGCGAGTCGCTTTCGAAGTACCGCAAGGGTGAAGAGTCGGCAGCAACACCCAAAGCCGTCGACGCGAACATCATCATTCCGGCAGCGCCCGAATTTTCCATCCCCTCGGGCTGGGACGGAGGAGCGACCCTCCCCGGCGAAACCCTCTCCCGGCATCGCCGCTCAGACTCCCGCACCGAGCATCGTCAAGACTCCCGCGCCGACTATCGCAGAAGTTCGGAGCGAGAGCAGCCACGGACTCAGGCCACCCCGCAAGCTGAGCACGTCAGCGCCGCACAGCCCATCGAGAGACAGCCAGAGGCCCACGTCCAGGCACACGTCCAGCACGAAGTACCCGCTGCGGCCGAGCCAGTGGAGTACGAGCCAACCGCCGCCTCCGCCTCCTACCGTGTCGATCCCGCCGCACCCAGCGAGTACCGCCAGAGCGCACCGGTTCTTGAACCACCGGTCGAAGCCCCACCTACCGAAGCCCCGGCAGAGCAGCACCATGAGGCCGAGCCCCAGGCTCACTTTGAAGAGCAGTCCCACGAGCATAGCTCTGTCCATAGCATCACGCCCGGACCTGGCGAATCGTTCGTGCTCCTCCACACCGACCGTGAACCTGCTCACGAAGTTGCCGGTACGGTCCACGAGAAGTTCGATTGGCAGACCGAATCGACCCCGGTCAACGTCGCCGAAGCAGCTCCCGCCTCGCACGAGCTGACGACCCTCCACGCTACTGGCGAGATGCACTCGGAAGCCCCCACTGCGACCTTCATCCCCGAGCCAGCAGCCGAGGCCATCTCTCCCATCCTGCATGAGACCGCTGTTGCCAACCCCGTTGAGAACGCCGTCGAAGATGGAGCCACTCTGCCGCACTTTGCTCCCGGCACTGGCGTCCTCGAAGAGGAGACCCTCGACGACGAGGACTACAGCACCACGCTCCACGCCAGCTCTATCGAAGAGATGGACGACTTTGACGAAGAGGAGACCCTCGAAGGCGCAGCCGATCTCGGCACCATGATCCGCGAGATGTCCATCGACCAGATCACCCGCTCCGGCAACGTAGACGAGGAAGAAGAGGATGACCTCGAAGAAGAGGACTCCATCCACGATCCCCTCGGCGACGACCTGGACGAAGACGATGAGGACCTCGACGAGTCCGATACCGAAGAGGATGTTCTCCACGAAGAGTTCTCCGAAGACTCCGAGTCCGAGGACAGTGAAGTCACCCACGCGAACGGTGCCGACCGCACTCAGGCCGGCGCCGCAGCGCCTTCGCCAGGACGTAACCGTGATCAGGACCGTGGCCGTGGCCGCCGCGATGGCCGTCGCGACGGACGCCGTGGAGACCGTAACGGTGGTCGTAGCGACCGCAGCGACCGTCCTCGTAACACCGGCGGCGCAGGCGACCGCGAGCGCTCAGGCGGAGGCGGACACGACCGCCGCGGTGGCCGCAGCTCCATGCAGTCCACCAACCTTCCCGCCATCAGTGAACTCCTCAAGCCTGGCCAGGAGATACTCGTTCAGATTGCGAAGGAGCCTATCGCGAAGAAGGGCGCTCGCATCACCTCGCACATCGCTCTCCCCGGCCGCTTCCTGGTCTTCATGCCGACGGTCAACCACACCGGCGTCGAACGCCGCAGGCTGAAAGAGATTCTTCTCAGCGAAAAGGGCGAGGCCTCCGGCGGCTTCATCGTTCGCACCGCAGCCTCCGGAGCCAGCGAAGAGGAGCTTCGCAGCGACCTCCGCTTCCTGCTCAACCTCTGGGCCGATATCAAGCAGCGCTCCGAATCGTCCAAGAGCCCAGCGCTCATCTATCACGACCTCAACCTCGTCGAACGTATCCTTCGCGACCAGGTCACCGACAACTTCTCCGCCATCTGGGTCGACACCGAGACCGACTACGAGCGCATCCTGCGTTTCCTGCAGCGCTTCCAGCCGTCGCTCATCCGCCGCGTCAAACTCTACACCAAAGAAACGCCCCTCTTCGAACAGTTCGGCATCACCGAGGAGATCAACAAGGCCCTGCGCAGCAAGGTATGGCTCAAGTCCGGCGGCTCCATCGTCATCAACCAGACCGAAGCTCTCGTCGCGATCGACATCAACACCGGCAAGTTCGTCGGCAAGACCGCTCGCCTCGAAGACACCATCGTCAAGACCAATCTCGATGCCATCCCCGAGATCGTCCGCCAGATCCGTCTGCGCGACCTCGGCGGCATCATCATCATCGACTTCATCGACATGGACGAGCGCAAGAACCGCAACAAGGTCATGGCCGCCCTCGAAGAAGAGTTGAAGTCCGACCGTGCCCCCTCCAAGGTTCTTCAGTTCAACGACTTTGGTCTGGTCGCCATCACCCGCAAGCGCGTCAAGCAGTCGCTTGAGCGCACATTGTCCACCACCTGCAACGTCTGCGTCGGTACGGGCATGGTCAAATCGCCGGTCACCGTCTGCAACGACATCTACGTCGAGATGCGCAAGATGCACAAGCACCTCGATCGCGGCGATGTCATGCTCCGCGTCCACCCGGAGGTCGTCAAGCAGCTTAAGACCACCGGCGGCAAGTGGCTGCAGGAGATGGAGGAGATGGTCGGCAAGACCATCCTCGTCAAATCCGACCCCAGCCTCCACCCCGAACAGTTCGATATCCACTAGACTGGAG
>Ga0302308_10005230_pt1 | contig 10114 bp, 8 predicted proteins | sample III_Palsa_E3_3_FD_200531 | JGI IMG/M metagenome (GOLD analysis project Ga0302308, IMG submission 200531) | Peat permafrost microbial communities from Stordalen Mire near Abisko, Sweden - III_Palsa_E3_3 | ecosystem: Environmental > Terrestrial > Soil > Palsa > Peat permafrost | place: Sweden... | reverse complement strand
TCACCACAATTTCCGCAACCGAACCGAAGGCAAATTTGCGCCAGCCGGTCATGCCGTGGGTGGCGATGACGACCATATCAACGTTGTTGTGCTCGGCGGAACGGACCAGTTCCATGCCGACGTCGTTGGCGCTGCCGAGCTCGGTGCGCACCTTAATATTCCTGGGCGCGAGAGTGGCTGCCAGATCGGTCAGGCGCTGCGCGGCTTCCGTGGTGAGCCCTTCGTCGTAAGCACGTTCTTTCAGGATCGACACGTCGACGGGAAGGTCGGGGATAGCCGGAACCACGTGGACCAGCAATAAGTCGGCGCCGAAGCGCGAAGCCATGTCGGCGGCCACGTTCATCGCGGCATGCGAGGGATCGCTGAAGTCGATGGGAGCGAGAATGAGCTTTGGAGGCAGCATGATTGGTTGCTTCCTTTGCGCCAGTGGTTGGCGCGATAGCGTTTTGTAACGAGATAGTATCAAACGATTTCGGCGCGATGTTACTGGCGGGTTGCGGGCCGATGAATAAGGGGCGATTTCGACACAGTGCGGAATTGCGGCCACAACCGTAAGAGGCATTCGGACCTACCGTCACTGGTGCGGCGCCGCTAAATTGATTGGAATTAGCGCGATGACTCGAATTCGGCCCTGCGCACCGCAGTGGTCCGCCGAATGCCATAATGCAGCCAGCGGGCCAGGAGGCGCGAGCATATGGACGGTGCGAATTCAACCCAGCGCAGCGGGACTGCGCTGCTGGGAGTGATGCTGGCGGTAGGGCTGATTGTGGGTGGCTGGATTCTTGGCGCGCAGATCAAGGAAACGCGGCTGGGCGACCGGTACGTGACGGTGAAGGGTTTGGCGGAGCGCAACGTCAAATCAGATCTAGCAATTTGGTCGATCGGGTACAAAGACGCCGGAGACGATTTGACCGGGGTGTACGCGAAAAGCGAGACCGACAAGAAAGCGATACTGGATTTTCTGAGTAAGCAAGGCGTCCAGCCGACTGAAATCGAACTGGGACTGGTGCGAGTAATCGATACGCAGGCAAACGAATACGGCGGCTCCGGCCGAGCGCCACGACGATACATCGTGCAACAGCAAATCACGGTGAGGACGCCGCGAGTGGATCAAGTGGCAGCCGCGTCGCAAAAAACGATGGAATTGCTGCAGGCGGGAATCGTCTTGAACAGCGAACCCGGACAGGGATTGATTTACAAATTTACGGGACTGAATTCAATCAAGCCGGACATGATTACCGAAGCGACGCGAAACGCTCGCGCTTCGGCCGATCGCTTCGCTGCGGATTCAGGCAGCCGGGTGGGCTCGATTCGGCAGGCGAATCAGGGAGTCTTTTCGATTCTAGCCGCCAATTCGGGGAGCGCGAGCGAAGATCAGCCAGGAATGGATAGTTCTGGCGCGGAAAGCAGCCTGATGAAGACGGTGCGCGTAGTGAGTTCGCTACAGTATTACCTGGAGAAATAGAACTACTTGGCAGAACGGGGAGCGCGAGGCTTGGCGGCGGGCGGTTCGAAGCGGTAGCCGATCCAGGGTTCGGTGTGGATGTAGCGCGGATGCTGGGGGTCGGGTTCGATTTTCTTGCGGAGCTGGTTGATGAAGACGCGGAGGTATTCGGTCTCGTCGCCGTAGTCCGGGCCCCAGACAGCTTGCAACAGGCGGCGGTGGGCTTGGGACTTTCCGGCGTTGGCGACGAGCTGCCGCAGCAGCTCGAATTCCTTGGGCGTCAATTTTACGGGAGCGCCTTTTACGGTGACCGCGCGTTTTTCGAAATCGATCACCAGATCGTCGGAGACGAAGGCCGGGATGGCGTCGCCGGGGCCGGCGCGACGCAGGGCAGCGCGGATGCGGGCCATCAATTCCTCAACGCCGAAGGGCTTAACGACGTAATCATCGGCGCCCGCGTCGAGCGCCTGGACCTTGTCGCGTTCGCTGTTGCGCACGGTGAGCATGATGATGGGAACGTCGCTGGAGGCCCGAATTTCGCGGCAAGTATCGAGGCCGGAGATGCCGGGCAGATTCACGTCGAGAACGATCAAGTCGGCGTGCTCGGTACGGATAAGACTGAGCGCCTCTTCTCCGGATTTGGCTTCGATGATGGAATAACCGTGCGAGGAAAGAGTAGTGCGCATCACCCGGCGGATTTGGGGCTCGTCGTCGACGATGAGAATGGTTTGGTCGGGCATCAGTCTCCGGAGCGGACGCTGCGATCGATGGGAAGGGTAAAGGAAAACACGGACCCCTGGCCGCGCTGGCTGGTTAGGGTGATGGTTCCGCCGTGGGCTTCGATGATGGCTTTGGCGATGGGCAGACCCATGCCGGTGCCCTGCACCAGATAGCGCTGGTCTTTGCCGCGATAAAATTTTTCGAAGATTAGGGTTTGCTCCATATCGTCGATGCCGGCGCCGCAGTCGGCCACGCTGGTCACCACGAAATCCTGATTCGCTTCGGCAGTGATGGTAATGGGCTGATCGGCGGGAGAGTACTGATTCGCGTTTTCGATCAGATGCACGAGCGCTTCGCGGATGCGGCCGAGGTCCACGCGCACGTGGGGCAGCCCCGCGGGAATTTGGACGCGAACCTCACGGCCGCACAGGGAAAGCTTGCATTGGGCCAACGCGGCCTGGACCACGTCTTCGATGGGCAGACTCTCAATGCGGAGTTCGACTTCGCCGGCATCGAGACGGGCCATCTCACCGGCTTCGCCGACGAGGCGGTTCAGACGATCGGATTCTTCATTGATGATGGTCAGCAGCTCGTGGCGCTGGCGATCGGTGAATGTTTGAGTCGAGAGCAAATTGGTAACGGAGGCTTTGATCGAGGTCAGCGGAGTGCGCAAAGCGTGGGTGACGGAATCGAGGAGCGCGGTGCGCAGGCGTTCGCTTTCGCGAGCAGCTTCGGTAAGGCCAAGCTGTTCGATGGCTCGCGCGCGCTCGATGGCCACGGCAACCAGCGTGCCGACCGCTTCGAGGGTCTGGCGCGAAAGCATGGTGCCAGAAACACCCAAACTGCCGATGGGACGGACGCCCAGGCGAAGCGGAACAAGGCAAATGCTGTTGGCCACATCCAGGAGCGGCTCATCCCGAACGACGACGGCTTTCAGAGTTTCGAGGTCGAGCTTCGGAATCACCGGGCCGGAGCGGTAGATTTTTTGTTTTTCGGCGAGCAGGAGCGCGGCGGCGCCCACTTCGAAAATATTCACGATCTGGGTGGGAATGCGGTTCAGCAATTGAATGACGTTGCCGGATTCGAGCAGCCCCTGGCTGAAAGAATAGAGTTTTTCGATTTCGCGGCGACGGGCGGAAGCATCTTCGGCTTTCTGGCGAGCGCGCGAAGATAAGTGACTGGCCAGGACGGAGACGACCAGAAAGGCGAAGAGCGCGACCCAGTTTTGCGGATCGGCCACGGTAAACCGGCCCACCGGCGGCAGAAAATTATAATTGAACGCCAACATGGCGACGATGGACATAAAAACGGCGACCGCAATGCCCCAGACCGTAGAAACCGCTAGAATGGCTAGTAGTAAAGTGAGCGCAACCGTGGTGGGATTTACCGGCAGGATGTATCGATAAAAAAGGCTGATGCCCATCACGACGACGAACGCGCTGAGAAAGCGGACGAATCGCATCAGGATGGAAGTGCGCACGTAGATATTCTACCGTAGCTTGCTCCGGGCCCTGAAAAAGAGAATGAATCGAACATGAAAACTCCAGAGGAATGGCTGGCTGAATCAAATCCCGCCGAGAGGACCAAGGGCTCGCTGAAGCTATTTCTGGGCTACGCGCCGGGAGTGGGCAAAACCTTCAGCATGCTGAGCGAAGCGATCCGGCGGCACAGCCGCGGCCAGGATGTGGTGATCGGCATTGTGGAGACGCACGGGCGCAAAGGAATCGCCGAGCTGGCGTCGCAGATGGAAACGGTTCCGCGGCGGATGATGGATTACAAAGGGACGCTGTTCGCGGAAATGGATCTGGACGCGATTTTGGAACGGAAGCCGCTGGTCGTGCTGGTCGACGAGCTGGCCCATACCAATATTCCCGGTTGCAAGAACCGCAAGCGGTATGAGGACGTGCTGGAAATCCTGGAAAATAAGATCGACGTGATTTCGACGGTAAATATCCAACACATTGAAAGCATCGCGCCGACCGTGCGAGCCATCACCGGCGTGCCGGTGCGCGAGACGGTGCCGGATTGGGTGCTGCAGGTGTCGGACGAAACGGTGATGGTCGACCTGACTCCCGAGGCGCTGCAAAATCGCATGCGCCGCGGCGACGTCTATGGCACGGAAAAAATCGAGCAGGCGCTGAAGAATTTCTTCCGGCGGGGCAATTTGATCGCTCTGCGCGAGTTGGCATTGCGCCAGGTTGCGGAGCAAGTGGATCGCAGCCTGGAATCGTACATGGAGGAAAAAGACATTCAGGAAAGTTGGGGCGTGCGCGAGCGGATTGCGGTATGTATCAGCGCGAACCCCAAGGCGCAGTATTTGGTGGCGCGGGCGGCGCGCATGGCGCGACGGATGGATGCGGAACTGTTCGCGGTGCATGTAGACCTGGAAGGCGAGGCGGACGAAGACGACGAAAAGGCCCTGCAGTCCAATCTGCAGTTCGCGGAAAACCTGGGCGCGAAACCGGTGCGGCTGAAAGGACAGAGCATCGCGGCGGCGACCGCGCAGTTTGTGCGGGAGAAGCACATCACCCAGGTCATTTTTGGAAGATCGCCGACGGAAGGATGGAAAAAACTTCTATACATGAACGGAATCAACCGATTTTTGAGCGAAGCGCCCGCCGTGGATGTGCATATCGTCACCCAAGAGGCGGAATAGGTTCGAGGTTCGACCGTTTCAGCGCACGGCGCCTGCCGGTACCGGGTGGGCGGGGGCCTTTTGCGAGATCATACGAACCACCTGCCGGTTGGCGACATCCGCCGGGAAATTGCGCAGGCGTTCCAGCAGTCCGGTGGTCACTTCCTGGCCGCGCGCAACCAGAAGCACGCCTGACCCGGATTTCAAATCCTCGCCAAACACCATGCCAATCGTAAGATCCTTAATTTGCAGCTCGAGCATGCGAACGTCCTGCGAATCGCCGCGCAGTTTGGCGAAGGCGTCCAGGATGACGGCATCGTAGGAGTCGGTGCGGCCACGCAGGATAGCCAGGGGATATTCGGCGCGATTATCTCCGGACTCGAGAGAGTCGAGATCGAGGGCCAGGCGCAAGGCGCGCGCGCCCCAGGGCAGCTCCGACGCCGGGCCTGCTGCCGAATTATTCGCACGGTTGTTAAATTGGCGCGGATACAGACGCAGAATTTCGCGCACCGGTTCGATGCGCGGAATATTGGCCAGGCATTTGTCGACGAAGGCCGGCATGCGGTCGACCATTTCCTGCTCGGCCGGACTCAACGAGTGGGATTTATAGAGTTTCTCGACCGTGGCGGGAGGAAGAGTGACGCAGCCAATTTGCGAGAGCATGGCCGCGACTTCCACGGGCCAACGTTCGCGAATTTCGAAATGGGTCAAGAGCTGCTCGACGGAGTGGCGCACGCGGGTGGCGCGGCCGAAAGCGATGGGATTCGCCAGGGACAGAATATCGATGAGCGCCTTGATGCTGCCACGCAAAGTCTGTTCGAGCAAAACCTTTTCGGCCAGGATCAGGCGGTGCTGTTCGATGCAGGCGCTGAGCGTCTTCAGCATCACGGTAGTGGAGCAGGGTTTGGTGAGGAAGCGAAAAATGTTGCCTTCGTTGACGGCGGCGATGGCGGATTCCATGTCCGCCTGGCCGGTGAGCAACACGCGCACGGTGGCGGGCGCCAGGCCACGAATATTCGCCAGGAAAGTCACGCCATCCATGCGCGGCATGCGCTGGTCGGAGATGACCACGGAATAGGGCTCGACCGTTTTGAGATTTTCGAGGGCAACGGTGGCGTCGGTGGCGGTCTCAACCCGATAGTGGCCGCGCAAACTGCGAGTGAGTCCGTCCAAGAGATTGGAGTCGTCGTCAACGCAGAGTATGCGAGGAAGATTTTCCGGGGGCATTCTAGGCTCCTTGCAGTTGCGGCGTGGGAGGACTGGCGAGCAGCCGCCATTCCTCGATTTTCTCGGCGACGCCGAGTTTGGCCACGAGTTCTTCATCCAAGGGAGCGCACACCTGGGTCGTAGGCGCGTTCTGGGATTCGCGCTCGTTAGCAATCCAATTCGCGAAATAAAGGCTGGAGACGAGATCAAGGTGTCCGTGAGGGATCCGCTCCGGGTGATGGTGGTAGGCGACGGCTTCGACAATCACATGCGGGATGCCCCACAAGGAGAGCAGGTAAGCGCCCACCTCGGCGTGCGATACGCCGGTGAGGTTTTCCTCGGACACGTACAACGGGCAATGATCTATTTTGGAACCTTCGATGGCGCGAGCCAGATGGTCGGGCGCAGCCTCCGCCAAGACTAGCTTGCCGACGTCATGCAACAACCCCGCGAAGAGCCCGAGGCCCGGCAACAGGTTCGCACCGCCGATTTTGGCGGTGAGCCGGGACACGGTCAGGCAGTGAGCGTTGACGGCGTCCATGGAAAAGCCGGGAATGCGTTTGGAGATGAAATACGCGGAAAATTTCCACGGAAAGAACCAAGCTCTGCAGGACACTCATGCCCAGGCAACTGATGGCGGTGCGAATATCGGAAACATTGCGGATCACACCGAAGAACGCCGAATTTACGAGCTGCAGGATTTTGGCGCACATAGCCGGATCGCGCTCGACGATTTCGGTAACGTGGGCGATCGAGGTGTTCGAATCGTTGAAGGCATCGTGCATTTCCAGAAAGGTCTGAGACATCGAAGGCAGTTGTTCCACGGAGCCCACTAACCCCGCCAGCATTTTGCTATTCATCAAATCGTTGAGGCTGGTGGCGCGTTCAATGGCGAGCCGCAAGGTGTCCTGATCGCAGGGCTTGAGCAAAAATTGGTGAGCGACCGAGACGGCGTTGAAGGCCGACGCTTGTTCGGAGTAGCCGGAAAGAATGATGCGTAGAACGTTCGGATATTTGGCACGGACGACTTTAAGCAGAGCCGCGCCGTCCATGCCGGGCATGCGCATATCCGAAACGACGACGTCGAATGGGGCCGCTTCCAGCAGGCTCAGCGCGGCCGCGCCGCCCGAGGCGAAGGCCATTTCCCAGCGATGACGCTCGGGGCGCAGCATACGCTGCAAGCCTTCCAGGATTTTGGATTCGTCGTCCACGAACAAGATTCGTTTCACGCGAGCACCGCCTCAGGAGTGGTGGGGACGCCGTTTACCGGAAGACGAACGTAAAAGGTCGTGCCCTTGCCCATGTGGGTCTCAAAGGTCAGGGTTCCGCCGTGCTTATCGACGACGATATTGCGCGCCAGCGCGAGTCCCTGCCCCGTGCCCTTGCCCACTTCTTTGGTGGTGAAAAAAGGGTCGAATACCTTCCCGCGTACGGCCTCGGGGATGCCGGTGCCGGTGTCGGCAATCGATACCACCACGAAGTCACCTTCGCAGCAGGTGTGCACGTCGATGCGCCCCCTTTGTTCGGTACCGGCATTGGCGTCGGCGATGGCGTGCGCCGCGTTAACCAGCAGATTGAGAAAGACCTGGTTGAGATCGCCGAGGTGGCAAACCACCGGGGGCAGAGCGGCAAAATCGGTTTCCACATCGGCAACGTATTTAACTTCGTTGCGCGCGACGATCAGAGTGCTCTCAATAGCCTTGTTCAAGTCGGTGGCGGCTTTCTCCGAGCTGCGATCGACATGCGAAAATTCCTTCATGGCTCGAACGATGGTGGCGACGCGGTTGACTCCGTCGAGCGCTTGGTCCATCGCTTTGGGGATTTCGGCGCACAAGTAGCTCCATTCAATTCTTTGGAGAATCGCATCGAGTTCCTGTACCAGGTCGGGCCGGAACGACGCACGCTTGGCTTCTTCGGCAATCTGTTCGTACTTGCCGATCATTTCGAGACCTTGCCCAAAGGAGTCCTGCAGAAAACGGGTGTTGTCTCCGATGAATTGAATGGGCGTGTTGATTTCGTGCGCGATACCGGCGGCCAACCGACCGACCGCTTCGAGCTTTTGCGCATGGCGCAGCTCAACTTCCATTTCGCGCTTGTCCGAAATGTCGGAAAAACTGATCACCGCCCCGGTAATTTGGCCGTCTTTGAACACGGGTCTGGCGGAATAGTCGACCGCGACATGGGAACCGTCCAACTTCCAGAAATATTCTCGATCGGTGCGGTAGCTCTCCCCGCTGTTGATTGCGCGGGTAACCGCGCAATCCGACTCGGCGTAAGCGGTGCCATCGGGATGGGTGTGATGAAATAACTGATGAGATTTTTTGCCGAGAACCTGTTCCGGAGCGCAACCCAGAATTCTGGCGGCGGATTTGTTCATAAAAGTGATGCAGCCGTTGCGATCCAAACCGTAGATACCTTCGGAAGTGGAATCGAGAATGATCAAACGCTCGGTTCCGAGGCTCTCGCGTTCCGCTTCCGCCGTTTTTCTGGCCATAAACTGCCCTAACTGCCCGCCGACGCTGATTAGCAATTTGGCGAAGTCTTCGTCGCCGCCCTGGGTTCCGGGGCCAAAGAGCGCGAGCACGCCGAGTGCTCCAGCCCCAACGCTGAGCGGAATGGCGACGGCGGCGTGCGGCTCGGTAGTGCTCGCCGGCGCACAGGACCGTAAGACCTGGCCAACGAGATCTTCTGCCGCGACCGGGGCCTGGGAGAGTTCGGCGGGCGGCTTTCGCGGCGAAGATCGAGGCCAGGAGGTCAGCAGCGCGACCTGGCTTGGTGATGCACCACCCTGCCAGACTTCGCCGCGGTCGAATCTTGCGAACTCGCAAAGAGCGCTGAGGATGCCATCGGCAGCGCCGCGCAGGTCGGTGGATTCGGCGAGAACCCGCGAAACCGAAAATTGTAAGGCGGTCTTCTGATGAGCCCAATGCCGTTGGATGGAATACAGGATAACGCGCTCGAAGGCCGCGGAATTCATGCGGCTGCCCACGGTGTAATCCTCAGCACCGGCGCGGACGGCTTCCAGAGCTTGCACTTCGTCGTACAAGCTGCTGACCACGATGACCGGGGCTTCTTTGGCCGCCTGGATGAGATGGCGGAGACTATCGATGTCCCGGTAATCCGGAACGGCGAGGTTCACGAGCAAGACATCGAACGAACTGCTCAGTAGGGACACTGCGGCCTGGGCCAAAGTGGCGACAGTCGTGATCTCGAAAGTCGCGGTCCGGACATCCGCGAGCTTCTGGCGGACGTCGGCTTCGCCGGTCGGGTCGGCGATGATGAAAAGAATCTTAAAAATCTTGATGCTCATAAGATTGACGAGCTCTGGAGAGCATTTGGGGACAGAAACGTCCACCTGGTTCAAGAATCGTCCATTGGTGAGAAAAGGTTTAGTCGAGCAGCCGAGGTGAAACCCAGGGGTTTGGAGCGCAGCAGGCAGGTTCAGCGATGGAGGTTAAGACTCGTCGGAAGGGATATCAAAATTCACTAATTCGCTCTGAAACCCTCTGGTCCGGACCGCGCCGTAAGCAATGCCGACGGCCATCCAGACCGCGCCCAGTTTCAAGGCCGGGCCGCTGAGTTGGCTCCAAATGAAGGCGCAAATCAGGAAACCGAGAAGGGGGGAAATGAGATTGAGTATATTTTTTTCCTCGGCGCGAAAGTAATAGCGGACGAGCGCGGCAATGTTGACGCCCATAAAAGCGAGCAGGGCTCCGAAATTCAAAAGATCCGCGCCCTGATCGTAGGTAATAAGGAACGAGCCAATGAGCGCGATCACTCCCACAAAAATGACGTTGTTGCGCGGGACGCGGCTTTTGGGATCGATCGCACCAAAGAATTTTTTCGGAATCCCATCGCTGCGGCCCATGCCGTAAAGCAAGCGCGCCGCGCCCAGTTGCGAACCCATGCCGGAACCGATGTTGGCAATCAGGATCGTAAAGTTGATCAACTGAAACAGAAAATATCCGCCGGCAGTTTGGGCGACCAGCGGGAAGGCGGAAGTAATTTTGTCCGCCGGGAAGGGCTGGTCGCGCCAGACCAGTTGCGCGGCGTAAACCTCGAGCGACGCCAGAACGCCGGTAATCAGGCAAACCAGCACAGTGGCGAGC
>Ga0302308_10005229_pt1 | contig 10114 bp, 12 predicted proteins | sample III_Palsa_E3_3_FD_200531 | JGI IMG/M metagenome (GOLD analysis project Ga0302308, IMG submission 200531) | Peat permafrost microbial communities from Stordalen Mire near Abisko, Sweden - III_Palsa_E3_3 | ecosystem: Environmental > Terrestrial > Soil > Palsa > Peat permafrost | place: Sweden... | reverse complement strand
CGAACGGGCCACCGGATGGACCCGCCAGATGCGGATCACACCCCTCCCGGCCCGGACCTACTTCCAGGCCAAGGTGGTCGTCGGGTACCTGCGGGCGTTGCTCACCCTGGTGCTGCTGGCGCTGGCCGGGACCGTGCTCGGGGTACGGCTGCCGGCCCAGGGCTGGCTGACCGTGCTCGGCCTGTTCCTGGTCGGCCTGATCCCGTTCGCCGTGCTCGGCATCCTGCTCGGGCACCTCATCGGCGCCGACGCCGCCGCCGTGGCCACGGGCGGGATCGTGACGCTGTTCGCCCTGCTCGGCGGCGTGTACGGCTTCCAGGTGGCCGCGTCGGGGCCGGTTTTGGCGATCATCAAGGCGCTGCCCTCGTACTGGCTGGTGCAGGCCGGGAAGGCCGCGCTCGGCGGGCACGACTGGCCCGCCGAGGGCTGGATCGTGATCGCCGCCTGGACCGTCGTCCTGGTCCCGCTCGCGGTGCGCGTCTACCGGCGCGACACCAGCCGCGTCTGAACCCCAAAAACCCGAAGGAGAGACCATGCAAGACATCGACCTGACCCTCACCGTCGACCAGCCCATGCCGACCGCCCAAGTCCGGATCCTCGACCGGGTCGACGACCGGCTGCGCGGCGTCGGCCTGACCCAGCACGTCACCCCCGGCGGGGTGCATTACCAGCCGAAGTTCATCGGGCTGGTGTTCGTCTGGCTGGTCCGCCGCGCGATGCACGAGGGCGTCACGTTCACCTTCGACCCGCACGGCCGGGCCACCGAGGTCCGGGTGGCCGGCAAGCTTCGCGGCCGCGCCCACACCGAGCTCACCGAAGCCCTCGGCGGTCACTAGGCTGGTATGACGTGAACACTGACGGCAGACCAGGCCGCTGGGACGGCCCGCGCTGGGCGGCCAGCCAGCACCGCTGGATCGGCGGCTGGCGGCTGCTGGCCAGCCGCGCGGTGGCCTTGGCCTACCTGCTCTACGTGGTCGGCGCGATCCGCCAGGACGCGCACGGCGCGGCCGCGGTCCTGGGCTACCTCGGCCTGGCCGCCTTCGCCGTGGGCTGGCTCGTCTTCGTGCACGCGTTCTTCGAGCCGCTGGCCCGGTTCTGGACCCTCTGGGGGCTGCTGGCCGCGCTGATGGTGCTGGAACTGCCGGTGGCGCACGCCGCCGGGTTCGTCCTGGCCGTGTTCCTCACGATCAGCATCGTGGCCCGCCTCGGCGCCCGGGCCTTCCCGGTCGTGGCCGTGCTGGCCCTGGCCTCGCTGCTGGTGCCGCCCGCCATCCCGGCCTGGGACACCAGCATCGGCAAGGCCTTCGGCGATGTGACCCCGCTCGCGATCCCGGTCGTGGCGCTGGGCATCTACGCCATCGTGCGGGTGCTGCAGAACAACAATGCGCTGGCCCAGGCCCAGGCCGAGCTGGCCAGCCTGGCCGCCGAGAACGAGCGCTTCCGGATCGCCCGCGACCTGCACGACCTGCTCGGTCACTCGCTGACCACGATCACCGTGAAGGCGGGCCTGGCGGCCCGGCTGGGTGAGGTCGACCCGGCCCGGGCCCGGCAGGAGATCGCCGAGGTGGAGACGCTGGCCCGGCAGACGCTGGGCGACGTGCGCGCCGCGGTGGCCAACTACCGGGACGTGACGCTCGCCGGTGAGCTCGCCACCGGCCGGCAGCTGCTGCGGGCGGTCGGCATCACCGCCGACCTGCCCCGCGCCGTGGACATGGTCGACCCGGCGCACCAGGAGCTGTTCGGCTGGGTGGTACGCGAGGGGCTGACCAACATCGTCCGGCACGCGCACGCCAGCTCATGCGCGATCCGGCTCTCCGCGTCCGGTGTGGAGATCACCGATGACGGGGTGGGCGGCGCCGCGCCACCCGGTAACGGCCTGTCCGGGCTGCGCGAGCGGGTCGCCGCGGTCGGCGGCGTGGTCGACGCCGGGCCGCTGGAGCCGCGGGGCTGGCGGCTGCGGGTCCAGCTCGCGGGGCCGGCCCGATGATCCGGCTGCTGCTCGCCGACGACCAGGAGCTGATCCGAAGCGCCCTGGCCGCGCTGCTCGCGCTGCAGGACGACTTCGAGGTGGTGGCGTCGGTCGGCCGCGGCGACGAGGTGGTCGCCGCGGCCCGGGCGCACCAGCCCGACATCGCCCTGCTGGACATCGAGATGCCCGGCATCGACGGACTGGCCGCGGCCGGCGTCCTGGCCCAGGAGCTCCCGCAGTGCCGGTCGCTCATCCTCACCACGTTCGGCCGCCCCGGTTACCTTCGCCGCGCGATGGAGTCGGGCGCCTACGGCTTCGTGGTCAAGGACGCCCCGGCCGAGCAGCTCGCCGACGCGATCCGCCGGGTGGCGGCCGGCGAGCGCGTCGTTGACCCGGTGCTGGCCGCCGCCACCCTGGCCAGCGGCGTCTCTCCGCTCACCGCCCGGGAACGCGATGTCCTGGTCGCCGCGCGCCCCGGGGCGACCGTGGCCGAGATCGCCGGCAAGCTCTACCTGTCCGAAGGCACCATCCGCAACTACCTGTCCACCGCGATCGCCAAGACCGGTGCCCGCAACCGCACCGAGGCCGTCCGCCTGGCCGACGAACGCGGCTGGCTCTGAAGCCGATAGCACCCGAATGGTGCATGCTGATACCTGTGACCACGCGCCCGAGCCCGGCGGACCTGGAGGCGGCCAGGAACCGCACGATCCCCGATATCCTGCCTGCGCCAGGGGAACTGTTCCGGGTGCTGTTCTGCGGCATCAACCCCGGCCTGTACTCCGCCGCGACCGGCTGGCATTTCGCCCGGCCTGGCAACCGGTTCTGGCCGGCCCTGCACCTGTCCGGGTTCACTCCGCGCCTGCTGGCCCCGGCCGAGCAGGACCTGCTGCCCGGTTACGGCCTGGGCATCACCAACCTGGTGGCCCGGCCCACCGGACAGGCCTCCGAGCTCGCCGACGCCGAACTGAAGGCTGGCGCCGAGCGGCTGGCCATTCTCGTCGAGCGCCACCGCCCGCGCATCCTGGCCATCGCCGGCGTCACCGCCTACCGGACGGCGTTCGGTCACCCCCGCGCGGTCACCGGCCCGCAGCCGCCGTCGCCGACCGGCCCGCGCGTCTGGGTCCTGCCTAACCCGAGTGGTTTGAACGCACACTGGCGCCTAGACGCGATCGCGACCGCGTTCTCGGCCGTCCGAACCGCCGCGGACACCGAAGACCAAGATCTTTTTCCGGAACGAACCGTGGTGCTTCCCCCCAGTCCACCATGATGTCCCACCGGCGCCAACGAACGCACCTTCCTGGCCTGGAGCCGGCCGGCTCTCGCGCTTGCTGAGTTCCGGCGAGCTCGAAACCCCGAAAGTTAACCAACCACTTGACTATCTGGTCCGTCTGGCGAATACTTAAGCAAGTGCCTAACCAATCGGGTTCGCTGGACCAGGTGTTCCAGGCGCTGGCCGATCCGACCCGGCGGGACATGGTCGAGCGGCTCGTCCGCGGTCCGGCGTCGGTCACCGAGCTGGCCCGCCCGCACGCCATGTCGCTGCCTGCCGCGATGCAGCATCTGCAGGTGCTCGAGGCCTGTGGCCTGGTCCGATCCCGGAAAGCCGGACGGGTGCGGACCTGTCACATCGAGCCGGACGCGCTGCGGGCGGCCGAGGACTGGATCGGTTCGCAGCGCACCGCGTGGGAAAGCCGCCTGGACCGGCTCGGCGAATACCTGGCCGAGCCTTCATCGACAGAGGAGTGATCTGATCATGGACCGTTTTGTCACACACGCCACGTTCAGTCTTGAGCGTGTCTACCCGGTGCCCGTGGCGCAGGTCTTCGCGGCCTGGGCCGATCCCGCCGCGAAGGCCCGCTGGTTCGCCCCCGGCCCGACCGCCGGGCACCAGCTGGATTTCCGGGTCGGCGGCCGGGAGGTGGTTCACGGCGGTCCGGACGGCGGGCCGGTGATGACGTTCGAGTCGTTCTACCGGGATATCGTCCCTGGTGAGCGGATCGTCTACTCGTCGACCCTGTCGGCGGGGGATGACGTCGTGACGGTCTCCGTTACCACCGTGGAGCTCAGCCTCGCTGGGGAAGGCACCCAGCTGATGCTCACCGAGCAGGGCACGTTCCTTGACGGCCGGGAGGAACCCGGCTGGCGGGAACACGGCACTGGCGACTGGCTCGATGCGCTTGGCGCCGAACTGCTGGCGTGAAAACCACCGGCCGTACCGATTCCAGGAGGACAGATGAACGAACCCGTGACCGAACTCGACCGCCGATTCAGCGATCCCGCCGCGGCGCCCGCCACCTGGGATGAGACCCGCCGGGTGCTGGAACAGGCTGAGCTGTCCTGGATCGCCACGGTCCGCGCCGACGGCCGTCCGCACCTGACCCCGCTGGTGGCCGTGTGGTTCGGCGAGGCTCTGCACTTCACTACCGGCGCTGCCGAGCAGAAGGCCGTCAACCTGCGCGGCAACCCGCACGTGATCCTGATGACCGGCTGCAACCGCTGGGAGGAGGGCCTCGACGTAGTGGTCGAGGGTGACGCCGTCCCGGTCACCGACGAGGCCGTGCTCCGGTCCCTCGCTCAGGCCTGGGCCGCCAAGTGGGACGGACAGTGGCAGTTCCAGGTGCAGGACGGCAGCTTCCAGAATCAGGGCGATGGCGGTGGGAGGGCTCTGGTGTTCAAGGTCGCGCCCGCCAAAATCCTCGCGTTCGCCAAGGGCGCCTTCAGCCAGACGCGCTACAGCTTCTCTTAGTACGCTGACCTGGCCGCGAAACCCCGGAGGAGAACCCATGGACAAGCTGCTGCCCGGCATTATCACCAAGCGGGTGCCGACCAGCCGCCTGACGGTCAACGTGCTGTCCGTGGCCGGACGCGGCGACGGCCCCGCGGTCCTGTTCGTGCACGGCAACGTGTCGTCCTCGTTGTTCTGGCAGCCGCTGATGCTGGCGCTACCCGAGTCGCACCGGCCGCTGGCCATCGACCTGCGCGGCTTCGGTGACACCGACCCGGAACCGGTGGACGCCACCCGCGGACTCCGGGACTACGCCGACGACCTGGCCGCCGTCATCCACGCGCTCGGCCTGGAATCGGTGCACCTGATCGGCTGGAGCATGGGCGGCGGAGTCGTGCTGCAGTACCTGGTGGACCGGCCGGGCACGCACCGGGTCGCCTCGGTGACGCTGGAGGATCCGGTCTCCCCGTTCGGCTTCGGGGGGACCCGGGGCCTGGACGGTACGCTCTGCGATCCCCGGGCCGCCGGTACCGGCGCAGGCGGTGCCAACCCGGAGTTCGTGGAGCGGCTGGCCGCCGGGGACCGCAGCGGCGACAGCCCGCTGTCGCCTCGGCAGGTGCTGCTGGCCCACTACGTCAAGCCGCCGCACGTGCCCGAGCACCTGGACATCTTCGTGGAGTCCATGCTGTCCACCCGGATCGGCGATGACCACTACCCGGGCACCTCGCGTCCCGCCGAGGCCTGGCCCGGCTTCGCGCCCGGCGATCGCGGTGTGCTCAACACCATGGCTCCCACCGTGTTCCGGATCGCCGATCTGTCTGGGGTGGAACCCAAGCCGCCGGTGCTGTGGGTGCGCGGCGCCGACGACGTCATCGTCTCCGACACGTCCCTGTACGACCTGGCTTACCTGGGCTCGCTCGGCGCGATCCCCGGCTGGCCGGGCGAGCAGACCTGGCCGCCGCAGCCCATGGTGGCGCAGACCCGGTCGGTGCTGCTCGGCTACGCCGCGTCCGGCGGCCGCTTCCGCGAGGTAGTGATCGACGACGCGGGCCACGGCCCGCATCTCGACCAGCCCGAGAAATTCCTCGCCGAGCTACGCGATCACCTCGCGGGCCGCTGAGCCAGCCACTCGCTCCCGCCGGTAACGGCGTGCGCTGCGTCTGGCGGCGAAACGCATGATCGCGTTGCAGTCCTGGACCACCTACCACAGGGCACCCGCGACGGCCTGCTGAGCTGAAGTGCAGGCCTGGCCCGACGACCTGTCCCAGCTCGACGTGACCGTGGAATTCAGCCGGGTCATGTCCGCGGCCAGCATCCCCTAAAAGCCCCCTGGGCCGGAGGTATTGCACCTTAGCGGCCACCGCGCTAGCGTCCGGAGCGTATGTGACACAGAGGCCGAGAATCATGGGAGGGGTTCCGACATGAGTGTGCTGGTCATCGGGAAATTTCAGGGTGACGTCGGCCAGTTCCGCCAGGCTCTTACCGACCGGGCCGACGAGTTCGCCAAGATCGCCGAGGGGTCCCGGTCCGCGGGCGCGATTCACCACAGGTTCGGGATCGGCGACGGCTTCGTCGTGCTAGTCGACGAATGGGAGAGCGTCGAGCAGTTCCAGCAGTTCTTCGCTAACCCCGAGCTGCAGGCCTTCATCGGATCGGTCGGCGCCGCGCCAGCCCCGCCGGAGATCACCATTACCGAGGCGATCACCTCATCCGACCAGTTCTAACTCCCGGCCCCGCCGGCCTGAGCCGGGCGTGCTCGTAGGCCGGGACACAGAGCTTGCCGTCCTTGATGCGCTGGTCGCCCAGACTGCGGCCGGGGCCGGCGGGATCGTGCTGCTCACCGGCGAGCCCGGCGTCGGCAAGACACGCCTGGCCCGGGTCGGCACCGAACGTGCCGCCGGAGCGGCGGTGTCCTGGGGAGCCTGCCGGGAGAGTGAGAGCGCCCCTCCGCTGTGGCCATGGCTGCAGGTGATACGCCACCTCGGCGGGCCGGGGGTCGCCGTCAGCGCCGCCGAGGGCGCGGTCGCCAGGTACCGCCTCTACGAGCGCATCGAGCATACGCTCGCCGCGCAGGCGCAAGACAAGCCCCAGCTGATCGTCATCGATGACCTGCATCGCGCTGATGAAGCCTCGCTTCGCCTGCTCGCGTATCTCAGCGAGACGCTGTGGCCGGCGCCGATAGGGATGATCGTCACCTACCGCGACACCGAGGTGCCGCCCGCATCGCTGGTGGCGAGCGTCGTCGCCGGCCTGGCCCGCGGTTCGGAAAGCCGCCGGTGCGAGCTGGCCGGACTGAGCCAGGACAGCGTCGCGCAATGGCTTGACGCCGCGGGTCTGGCTGGCGTCGATGCGGGTGGCTTGCACGCTCGGACCGGCGGGAACCCGCTGTTCATCTCGGAAAGCATCAAGCTGCTCACCGGCGGGTCACGGCCTGATGCCCCACTACGCAGCGTCGCGGAAGTGATCAGGGAGCGACTGGCGCCGCTTCCGCCCGCCTGCCGGGAGGCGCTGGAGATGGCATCGGTGCTGGGCCGTGACTTCGAGTACCCGCCGCTGGTCGCCGCTCTCCAGATCAGCCCGGCGGACGCGGTCGCAGCCCTGGACCCGGCGGTGAACGCCAAGCTGGTCTGCCCGGTCGGCGGGCGAGGGGGAGCCTACCGTTTCGCACATACGCTGATCAGGGACGCGGTCGAGGAGCAGCTCGCCCCGTCCCGGCGTGCTGACCTACACGCCCGGGCCTTTGCCGCGTTCCGGGACACGGGCTGGGGACAGGCGGCCGACCTGGCCCACCATGCCGTCCAAGGCCGGCCCAGGGTGAGTGACCAGACCGCGGCCGAGGCCGCCCGGTCCGCGGCCGAGGCCGCCGACCGCCTGCTGGCCTGGGAAGACGCGGCGACATGGTGGCAGACGGCGATCACGCTCAGCCGGCCGCGAGACGGCATGGACCCGGACCTGGAGATGAGGCTCGGCCGGAGCCTCCTGCTCGCCGGGCAGGTCGAACAGGCCCGGGCCCATTTCGAGGCGGCGGCCGAAGAGGCCGTCCGAACCGGCGACGGGATGACCCTGGCCGCCGCGCTGGCCGTCGGGGACACCGTAGCCGAGGTGGCGGCCGACCACCGGCTCGTTACCCTGCTTGATCACGCGCTTCGCCACCCCGGGGTAGCGCCCGGGCCGCGGGCCCGGCTGACCGCCCGGCGCGCCATCGCGACATACTGGCAGGCCGCCGGGCAGGACGAGAGCCGGCGCGTCAGCGCGCAGGCCGTGACCCTCGCCGAGCAGGCGGGTGACACCGAGGCGCTGGGCGCGGCCCTGATCGCCAGGCAGTTCACCTTGCGCGGTCCCGGCTTCCTGGACGAACGGCTGGCGGCCGGACTGGCGGTGCTCGACATCGCCACCCGTCTCGGTGACCAGGATCTGCTGTTCCGCGCGCATCAGTGGCTGGTGCCTGACCGCTTCCAGAGCGGCGAACTCGCCCTGGTGACAGCCGATGTCGAGGCCATGGCCGCGATCGCCGATGCGCGCCGCAACCCCTTGCAGCGCTGGTGGGTGCTGATCTACCGCGGATTGCTGGCCGGCTTCGCCGGGCGGAACGCCGAGGCCGAAGGGCTGGCCCACGAGGCCGCGGCGCTCGGGCGGCGGCTCGGCCTGCCGGCCGCGGACGCGTACCGGATCGGGCAGCTGAGCCGGATCTACTGGGCCACCGGACGGCTTGCCGAACTCACCGATGACATCGAAAGTGCGCTAGTCCGCTTCCCCGGGCTGGTCACGTTGCGCTGCATCCGCGCGCTTGGGCACGCCGTGGCCGGCCGCCGCGCGGCCGCCGTGGGCGAGATCGAGGCGCTCGCGGCTCGCGGGTTCGCCGCGCTACCGCGGGACTCGCTCTACCTGGCAAGCCTGGCCATCCTGGCCGAGGCGGCGGTGACCTGCCGGGTCGCCGGGTCGGCCGGGCCGATCCTGGCCGAACTGGCGCCGTATGAGTCCCGGAACCTGATCCAGGGCGTACCGGTAGGCTGGGGCGCGGCCGCCTGGTACGTCGCGCGGCTGCAATGGCTGCTCGGCCGCCCCGCTGACGCGGCTCGGTACGGTGCCACGGCGCAGCAGCTGCACCGCCGGTGGGGTGCCGCCGGGCTCGGCGATCCACTGGCCGGCCTCGGCCGGGACACGCTCACCGCGCCGCTGAGTCAGCGCGAGTCCGAGGTCATCAGCCTGCTGGCAGCGGGCCGGGAGAATGCCGAGATCGCGGCCGTTCTCGGCGTCAGCGTGCACACCGTCGAGCGGCACGTCGCCAACATCTTCATCAAGATCGCCGTCCGGAACCGGGCCGAGGCGACGGCCTGGGCGCATCGCCGCGGCCTGGCCGGCTGAGTAAACGCCTGACTACATAGTTTCCGTGATGCGCGCGGCCGCGCCCCGATGTGAGCATCGTCGCAACGACGACCCCGCATCGGAGGGATACCATGTCTGACCCCAAGATCGAGACGGTGCGCAGCGTGTACGACGCGTTCGGCCGGGGCGATATCGACTTCATCCTCAACCAGCTCACCGACGACGTGGACTGGGCCTCCTGCCCGGACAGCGACATCGCCCCCTGGCACGGCATCCACCGCGGCAAGGCCGAGGTCCCGAGCTTCTTCAAAGCGCTGGGCGGCACCCTGGAGATCACCGACTTCACGCCACTGTCGTTCGCGTCGAACGAAATCGACGTCATGGTGGTCACGCGCTGGGCGGCGACCGCGCCGGCCACCGGGAAGTCCGTCGCGATGGACATCCATCACTGGTGGCGCTTCCGCGACGGCAAGATCTGCTTCTACCGCGGCACCGAGGACACCGCCCAGACTCAGGCCGTGCTGAGCGCCGACTGAGGCGGCGCTGCCCCAGGTTCAGCCCGGTTCAGTGGCTGCGCGGCTTCTCTCAGTTGCTTGCGCTGCGCTGGGAGGCCAGGATGCGGCGGATGTCCGCGGTCTCGGAATCGCTGTGCCGGTCCAGGATCGCGTTCAGGTCGTTCAGGTCATCTGGGGTGCTGTAGCTGGCGAGTTCCCGTTCGAGCGTGGTCCGCGCGGCGTGCGCGTCGCGGCCGTCACGAAGCTGGGTGCGGACCGTGGTCCACAGTGACGTAAGTCGGTGAGCCGTCGTCTGCATGTGCCTTGTGTCCTTCTGGTGGTAGCAAAGTTCCTTCGTGTTCCAGTGTTACTTGTCATGAACTATGCGTCCAATGATTAGATTGCAACTAAAGCATGATCTAAAGTCATGGATATGGATACCGATGCGCTGCGCTGGCTTCAGCAAGTGGCCGACGGCACCACGGTGACCGAGGTCAGCGAGGTGGAACCGGTCACCCAGTCGGGCGTCTCGCGGGCGCTGGCCCGGCTGGAGGAGCAGATCGGCACGCCGCTGCTGCGTCGCTCCGGCCGGACGCTGCG
>Ga0302308_10005226_pt1 | contig 10115 bp, 6 predicted proteins | sample III_Palsa_E3_3_FD_200531 | JGI IMG/M metagenome (GOLD analysis project Ga0302308, IMG submission 200531) | Peat permafrost microbial communities from Stordalen Mire near Abisko, Sweden - III_Palsa_E3_3 | ecosystem: Environmental > Terrestrial > Soil > Palsa > Peat permafrost | place: Sweden... | reverse complement strand
AGCTTGACGCGGCGCGGCGCGTAGATCGGATCAGGATCCATGGGGTGTTGGCAGGTGTTGAGGATGACGAGGGTGTTCATTTCGGCGCGAAGCTCGACGGCGCTGCCGGCCTTGGCGTGGTTAGGAATGAAGTGCATGCTGCCGTCGTCGCGGACTTCTACCTTGGAGAAGAAATTGATGTTCATCATGAGGTCGCGGCTGTTGAGGCCGTATTTTTCGAGCTCAATGAGGAAGCCGTCCAGGGCATTCTGATGCCAGTTATTGCGCGCGTTCTGATAGGAAGAGGCGCCGTACTTTTTCTCGACGAGCGTGCGGTCGGAACAGCCGCCGAGCGGGTCGTGCCAACCGAGGGTGTCGTCGGTGACGGAGCAGAGAATGCGGGCCATATCGGAGTAGAGGACGGCGCCGGTGGTCAGGCGCGCGATGTGCTGGGCCTTGAGCGTGTCAGGGAGATTGAGGCGCTCGGAGAAGTTATCGGCATTGAGCATAATGGCGCCGACGTTGCAGTTGTCTTCAAGCGCTTCGAGGCGCACAGCGGTTCCGCGTTTGAGGATGTGCGACCAGGTAGACGATCCCGGGAGAGTTTCCTCCCATAAGACTGAAGAGTTCAAAAAGGCCATCCGTTTCCGTGGTGATGTTGCGTTCGGTGCTTGCGTTGCGGTGTGTTGCTAGCTTATCGCGTGGGGCTAGGGCTGGTCGGGGGAGAGGCGCCAAACGGTGCCCTGGCGGCCGTTGGAAAGCCAGAGGGAGCCGAGGCCGAAGCGGAGGCCGTCGCCGCCGGGGCCTCCCCATTGCTTGACGACTTTGTTGGTGGCGGGATCGATTTCGGTGATGGGGAAGTCGAACATGGTGGCCCAGACGTGGCCTGCGCCGAAGGTGATCTCTCCTCCGAAACCGGGGATGCCGCAGGCGATGTTGGCGACTAGCTTGCTAGTCTTTTCGTCCACGCGGGAGATGGTGCCGTCGCCTTGGTTGAGGGTCCAGATGGAGCCTGCGCCGGTGGTGAGGAAGCGTGGCTTGGGGCCGATGGGGATGGTGGCGACCACCGATGCGGAGGTTGGATCGACCTTGAGGAGCTGGTCGTGTTCGTAGGAGGAGATCCAGACGAAGCCGTCGCTGAAGAGCGGGTTTTCTGAGCCTGATGGCAGCGGGATGGAGGCGATCACGGCGTTCTTGGTGGGATCGATGCGGACGAGTGTTGAGGGCTTGGTGACTAGCCAGATCGAGCCGGCGCCTACGGTGATGCCACCTTCGGAGTTGGCGGGGTCGGCGGGGATTTGCGCGATGATTTTGCCGTCGGTTGAGTCAAAGCGGGTGAGGACGTGGTCGCCGCAGCTTGGGGACCAGAGGGAGCCGAAGGCGTTGGCTACGCCGGAGCAGGGGTCTTTTACAGGAAGGACTTTGCCGATGGTGTTGGTCGCGGCGACGAGTTGGACGATGTGGCTGTCGCGGCCGGTGGTGACCCAGAGGGAGTCGGCCGTGACGACGGACCAGTCGGGGCTGCCTGGGGGGGTGAAGACCGCGTCCTTCTTGATGTCGGCCATGGAGCGCGAGACGCCGGGTGTATTGACGCCGGGGCGGACGATGTGGGCTCGATGAGCGGAGGGAGCGGGGGCTGCGGAAGTTTCCTGAGCGGCCAGTGGAAAGGGCATGCGCGCCGCGGCGACGAGCAGGGCTAGGCACAGAGCGACCCGGGGATGGTTCTGAACGGACATGACTTCAGTACTCCTGAATTCCTTGAAGGAGACGGTGGGGGTGGGAGTGGAGGATGAGCTGTTGAGTCCGATGGTAGAGCAAACGGGTTGGCGGGACAGCAGGATTGATGAGTTGAATGGAAACGATAGACAGAGGCTATGCATCGATAGCTTCTATGCAGTCCATTGTTGTTGCCGATGGGGATTGGATTTCCCCCGGCGCGCACCTAGAATCACTGGAAACCTACAGTTGCTTAGATCTTCTTCGCGGGAGGGATTTCGATCCCGAGTTACCGGCTTGCATAACGAGTGTGCATTCAATGTTCTACAGGAGTTATCTAGTGTTCGAAGTGAAGTCGGCCGAACCTGTTGGGTCTTCCTGCGTGGCTTCCTCAGGGTACGTTCGTTGGGGCAGTCTGGCGGCCGCCTTGTTTGCGAGCGCGTTGATGGCGGTTCCGGGGCATAGTCTGCAGCCGAAGGTAAAGGCAGGTTACCCCGCGCAGAGCCCGCACGCGGCGGGCAAGAAGGGATCGGCTCCGCCTGATGCGGAGAAGGGGAAGGGTGACAAGGCGGAGAAGAACGCTTACGACTTCACGCTGCCGGGCGCGGATGGGAAGGATGTACCGGTTTCGAGCTTCAAGGGGAAGTACATCCTGATCGTGAACCTGGGCCGGAAGTCTGTTTATGGAGAACAGCTGGCAGCGCTTATCAAGTTGAACGACACATACAAGGACAAGGGTTTGCTGGTCATCGGCGTGCCGTCGAATCAGTTTGGGCTGGCGGAGCCGGGCAAGCCGGACGAGGTTCAAAAGGCGTACACGGACGCCAAAGTGGACTTCCCGATCATGGCTGTTTCGAAGGTCACAGGGGACGATGAACTGCCCCTGTATGGCTACCTCACAAAGAGCAAGGACGCGCCTCCGGGCGGCGCGGTGCACTGGAATTACACCAAGTTCATCATTGATAAGAATGGCAACGTGATCGCGCGGTTTGATCCGGATGTGGCGCCGGATTCGGCACAGATGAAGGCGACGATCGACCAGGTGCTGGAAGGGACCTATAAGCCGAAGAAGGCAGAAGGAAAGCCTGGCGCGAAGCCCGCGGATGATGATGACGACGATGACTGAGCGTAAGAGTTGAAACAGCGTTATGGCATCTTTCTATGCTGTCTATTGCAACTTCAAATGCATCACGGATTTGGAAGCGTCCAGAGTTAAACTTCAGTTGGTAGCCGACTTGGGATTCCCCGCTGTACCCGGTTCTGCCAGCTCACCCCAACCAGCGATGCGCGTCGCATGCAGAGAACGGGCGAAGCGCAAACCTAACCCAAGAAGACCCAGGTGCCAATGCAATCGAAGCGGCTCGGAATTCTCTCGTTGGCGTGTAGTCTCGCCCTACTGTTTTGCCTTTCAGACGCTGTGACTGCGGACGCGCAGGCCCCCACGTTTACCGTCGGGTGGTCGGTTTATGCGGGATGGAATCCTTACTTCTACATGCAGAAGTCGGGGATTCTGAAGAAGTGGGCCGATAAATACGGGATTGCGATCAAGGTCCAGCGGTTCGACTATGCAGCATCGCTGGATTCCTTTGTGGCGAAGAACATTGATGCCTGCGCGATGACGAATATGGAGGCGCTGGATATGCCGGCGGCCGCGGGCGTGGATTCGACGGCCATCATCATGGGCGATTACAGCAACGGCAATGATGCGGTGCTGGTGCGGGATAATTTGACGTTCCAAACGCTGCCGGGCAAGCCGATCATGCTGGTGCAGAAGACGGTTTCGGAGTATTTGCTGGAGCGAGGGATGGTGCTGAATGGTCAGCAGTCGCAGCTGGGCAAGCTGCATTTGATCAACACGTCGGACTCGGACATTGTGGCGGCGTATTTGAATAACAAGTCGAACCAGGCGGCGGTGACATGGAAGCCGCTGGTGAGCCAGATTCTGGCGGATAAGAGCGTGCATTCGATCTTCGATTCTTCCAAGATCCCGGGCGAGATTATGGACCTGATGGTGGTTCGGAGCGAGGTGTTGAATACGCCAAACGGGCAGAAGTTTGCGAAGGCGCTGACGGGCGCGTGGTACGAGACGATTCAGCAGGTTGCGGCGGGACAGGCGAACGCGCTTAAGTACTCCGCTGCGGCGTCGGGCGATTCGGTCGAGTCGTACAAGGAACAGCTGAAGACGACGGCGCTGTTTGTGTCGCCGAAGTCGGCGGTTGATTTTACCGACGGCGCGGATGTGCAGCAGAAGATGGATCTGGTGCGGCAGTTCTGCTTCAAGCATGGATTGCTGGGGCAGGGAATTCACTCGGTCGACGACGTCGCGATCGCTTATCCGAATGGCACGGTGCAGGGAAACAAGGCGCGTGTGCGGCTGCGTTTCAACTCCGCCTTTATGCAGGCGGCAGAACAAGGAAAGCTGTAGCCTTCTATGACGAATCTCTCGCCATTCGACATCCAGGCACGACCCAACCGGCTGATGGCGCAGGCGCTTTCCTGCCTGTTGTTCGTGGTGTGCATTGGACTGTATATGCATACGTCGACCGTGCGGCATAGGGATAATCCGGAGGATCGGGTGGTGCCGAGCGGGCATCAGTTGATCGCGGGGATCCGGTCGGCGGTGCTGGAGCCGGCGGAGGAAGACGACTACATTGCGCCCGATAACGCGTCGACGTGGGAGCGACTGCGGCACTCGATGATCTGGAAGGACACGGCTTCGAGCGGGGGGCGATTCTTAATCAGCCTGGCACTGCTGATTCCATTTGTGGTCCTTGCGGTACACATCGGTCTGTTTCCGTGGTTTGGGGCAGGATTTCTGCGCTTCTTTTTATTCTTCGACAAGATCGTTGCGCTGTCGCTGCTGCCGATTTTGTTCATCGCCTTTGGGATCGATCAATGGTCCAAGATTGCTCTGATTGTGATCGGCGTCGCGCCGACGATGATTCTGGATGTGACGCAGATGGTCAAGGCAGTACCGCAGGAACAGATCGTCAAGGCGTTTACGCTGGACGCGAATAACTTCGACGTGGCGTACCGCGTGGTGTTTCGGCAGGTGATGCCGCAAGTGATCAATAGCCTGCGACTGAATTTGAAACCGATGATGCTGTTTCTATTTGCGGGCGAGATGATTGCCGCTTCGGACGGGCTGGCCTATCGGATCGCGATTATGCGGCGGCACATGGGGATGGATGTGATTCTGCCTTACGTGCTTTGGGTTGCGCTGTTGCTGTTTCTGATTGATTTTTCGCTGCGGGTCATCAACAGGAGGCTGCATCCATGGTTTCAGGCATGAGTACGCCCGAGATGACGGCTGGCCTGCACCTGTTAGGTAAGCAGGCGGCGCGTGCTGCGGCCGAAGAAGAAGTGCAGGCGGCCAAGTCGATCTCGATTCAGGATGTGTCGGTGTCCTATGCGCTGGGGAATGCGGCGCGGCGGAGCGTGCTCGAGAATATCTCGCTCGAGATTGAAGAGGGCGAGTTTGTCGTTCTGCTGGGAGAGACGGGGTGCGGCAAGAGCACGCTGCTGCGGATGTTGCTGGGCCAGGAGCGGCCAACGGCGGGACGGATTTCGGTGGCGGGGTCGCGGGTGGAGCGGGTGGATGCGCGCTCGGGTTACGTTCCGCAGCGTTACTCGCTGTTTCCGGATCGGACCGTGCTCGACAATTTGATGATGGGGCCGCTGACTTCGAAGTTTCACATTCTTGGAAGATTGCGACCGAGCTTCTGGGAGATGCGGCGCGCGGTGCGGGCAGAGGCTTTTCGGCAACTGACGCATATGGGATTGCAGGCATCGGATGCGGGGAAGTATCCGTACCAGCTCTCAGGTGGCATGCAGCAGAGGGTCGCGATTGCGCAGGCGCTGATGATGAAGAATCGGGTGCTGTTGATGGATGAGGCGTTCAGCGCGCTGGATCCCTCGACGCGGTCCAGCTTGCAGCGGCTGTTGCGTTCGGTATGGAGTGAGGCGCGGCCGACGGTGGTGTTCGTCACACACAATACCGCGGAGGCTCTATTTCTGGGCACACGCGTAATTGTGCTGGCGCGGGAGAGCAAGGAAGACGCTTGTGGCTCGCGCGTCACGCTCGATATGAGGATGACTGAAGGCGGTATGACGTTGCGCAGCCACGGCCAGAAGTTTCTCGACCTTGTAGAGCATATTGAAGCCGTATCGAATGGCGAGCGGCGGACGGCGCCGGATCGTTGCAGTGAAGAGTCAGATCGAGTGGGCCCCGTACGTGTATTCCCCGAAGATGGAGAACCACAGTGAAAAAGATCTGGAGGTCTCACCAGACGATTGCGTGCATCCTCGGTGCTTGTGCGGTCGCGACGATTGGGTATGCGGCCTCGAGCGTGACGACGGTGCATGGACAAGATAAGGCCGCTACCCCTGCGGTTGCGCAGGCTGTAGCGCCGACGGAATCGAACGAGGATAATACGCAGTTCTTCACGCAGAAGGTGCGTCCGGTGCTGGCGCAGAACTGTTACAAGTGCCACACAGACGAGGCCAAGGGTGGACTGCGGTTGGACTCGCATGAGGCAGTGTTGAAGGGTGGCGATTCGGGACCGGCCATCGTGCCGGGGGTGCCTGACAAGAGCCTTTTGATCGATGCCGTGATGCAGACGGGCGATCTGAAAATGCCTCCCAAGGGCGTCAAGCTGACGGATGGCGATATTGCGAACCTGGTGGAGTGGGTAAAGCGCGGAGGGACGTGGGACAGCGCCGAGGCGACCATGCCGGTGGCGGTGCTGACGGCAGCCGAGGCTAAGGGTGCGCCGGGCGCGGATTATTTCGAGAACAAGGTGCGGCCGATCCTGGCGAACTCCTGCGGGAGCTGCCACCAGGAGAAGTCGTCGGGCGGCTTGAGTATTACATCGCGGGCCGCGTTGCTGAAGGGTGGCGACAGCGGACCGGCGATTGCGCCGGGCGATCCGGAGAAGAGCTTGCTGCTGATTGCGGTGCATCAGACAGGAACGCTGAAGATGCCCAAGGGTGGGAAGCTGAGCGCGGATGAGGTTGCGGTGCTGACCGAATGGATTCGCATGGGTGCCCCGTGGCCGCAGACGAAGGCGCCGATGGTCCTGGCGGGTAAGCAAATCACCGAGCAGATGCGTCAGTTCTGGTCATTCCTCCCGCTGGTGGAGCCCCCGGTTCCTCCGATCAAGGATCCGGCGCTGAAGGGCTGGGCGAAGACGGACATCGATCATTTCGTGGTGGCGGAGCTCGAAGAGAAGGGGATGAAGCCGGCGCCGATGGCGGACAAGCGCACACTCATTCGGCGAGCGACATTGGATTTGACTGGGCTGCCGCCGACAATGCAGGACATTGAGGCATTTGAGAAGGACAACTCACCGGCTGCATTTGCGAAGGTAGTGGACCGGCTGCTCGCGTCGCCGCAGTATGGCGAGCGCTGGGGACGGCACTGGCTGGATGTGGCGCGGTATGGCGACGACGATATTCGGGGACTGGATCCGCGCGGACGCGGCTATATGCCGATGGATGGCGCGTGGGTTTATCGCGATTGGGTGATCAAGCAGATCAACGACGATCTTCCGTACGACCAATTTGTGAAGCGGCAGTTGGCGGGGGATTTGATGTCAGCGCATCCCACTGCCGAGGATTTGAAGGGCACCGGCTTTTTGGGAGGAGCTCCGTGGATATGGGACCAGGCGGAGCCGATCCAAGGTCGCGCGGATGAGCGGAACGAACGTATCGATGCGGTGACGCGTGGATTCCTGGGGCTGACGGTTGCGTGTGCGCGCTGCCATGACCACAAGTACGATCCGATCCTGGCGAAGGATTACTATGCGCTCGGCGGCGTCTTCGCGAGTTCCAACTATAAGGAATACGCGTTCATGCCGGAGTCTGAGATTGAGTATTGGCGCCAGCAGTTCAAGGATGCTAACGAGAAGGACGAGGCAGCGCAGGAATACAGCAAGGACGAGACGCAGATGGTGGCCAAGGCGTATGCCGCGCAGACCTCGAAGTACATGGTTGCGGCCTGGCAGGTGGCAGGCAAGCCAAAGATGAAGGTGCAGGATGCGGCCGACGCAGCGCAGCTCGATCCGGAGATGCTGGATAGGTGGGTGGCCTTCCTGGCGAAGAAGCCGCTGTTCTATCCCTACTTGAAGGAATGGCAGGCGATGATCGCTGAAGGAGGTACAGAAGACCAGGCGAAGTATCTTGCTGATTCGTTCCAGAGGCGTGTGACTGATCTTGAAATTGAAGAGAAGGCGATCGAGGACGAGAACGACAAGATCAAGGCGAAGGCCGGAGTTCCGACCGAGCGCGAGAAGGACGTGAAGCCGAACGAGTTCGACACCTATGACCAGTTCTGCCCAGGCTGCACGCTGGAACTGAAGGTGATGAGTACGGAGAAGGCGAATCTGTACGAAGACATGTTCATGCGGCAGCTCGGCACGGGAGTCTTCGAAGAGCGCGGATTGCCGGGATTGTTTGTCTTCCGCGGATGGGATTTGGAGCGGCGGCTGGGGCCGGCAGAGCAGGCGTACATGGCCGAGTTGCAGAAAGAAGGAAGCCACTATAAAAAGCTCGGGCAGATTTATCCATTCGTTCATGGCATGTCCGATAAGCCGCAGGCGGTCAACATTGCGCTCGATCTGCGGGGCAATCCCCATGCGCATGGGGATCCGGTCCAGCGTGGATTTATAACCGTGCTGAGCCCTCCGGGCGGAAAGCCTTACACGCAGGGAAGTGGGCGGTTGCAGCTTGCCGAGGACATTGTTGCGAGTCCGCTTGCGACCCGCGTGATCGTGAACCGCGTGTGGAAGTGGCACTTCGGGACGGGCATCGTGAACTCGGCAGATAATTTCGGCAAGGTGGGCGATCCGCCTTCCGATCCTGCGTTGCTGGAGTACTTATCGGTGCAGTTCCGGAAGGATGGCATGTCGTTGAAGAAGCTGCAGCGTCTGATCATGCTCTCGGCGGTGTATCAGCAGAGTAGCAAGGAGACGCCGGACGAACACATCAAGGATCCTCTGAACCGGTACTATTCGCACTTTTCAGTGCAGCGGTTGGACGCGGAACAGTTGCGCGATTCGATGCTGTTTGTCGCGGGCGATCTGGATACCAAGGATCCTGGAGGACCGGCGACACCGCTGGGAATCGATAATGACAAGCGGACCGTATATGCCAAGGTAAGCCGTTTCCGGATCGACCCTTTTCTGCAGGCGTTTGACTTCCCGAATCCTACGTTTACCGCGGAGCAGCGCTTCTCGACGAACGTGCCGGTGCAGCGGCTCTACTTTATGAACGATCCGTTTGTGTATAAGCAGGCGGAGGTGCTTTCGAAACGGGTGTACACGGCTGGCGATGATACGGCGCGCATTACCGAGGCGTATCGGCTGCTGTTCGGGCGCGCCCCAACCCCGGCTGAGCTGCAGACGGGGCTCGACTTCCTGAAGACCACGCCGGAGAAACCCGGGTACATGGTCAACCAGGAACCGATCAGTGCGTGGAAGGAATACTGTCGCGTGCTGTTCAGCTCGAACGATTTTGAATTTATGAATTGAGCATTCACCGCTAAACTGGATCCAGGTGCATTAAAACGGGATCCACGGCCATCCAGGAACGTACAAAGTAGTACGCAGGAGATCAGACCATGTCTTGTCAGAAGCCGAAACCAGTTACACGCCGCGACGCACTGCGTAAGATCGGCGGCGGATTTGCAATGATGAGCTTTGCCAGCATGATTGGCGAATCATTGGCCAAGGCCGAAGCTCTGGATAAAGAGAATCCGGGTTCAGTAGCAGCGGATGCTTCCACTGTTAAGCCCTATATGCTGCACGATCCGAACTTCAAACCGAAGGCGAAGCACGTCATCTTCCTGTTTATGAATGGCGGTTTGTCGCACGTGGACAGTTTCGACAACAAGCCGATGCTTACGAAGTATCATGGGCAGCCGATGCCGGGTGGGGATCTGGGGCACGAGCGCAAGACTGGTACGTTGATGAAGTCGCCGTTCGAGTTCTCGCGTTATGGCAAGAACGGGCTTGAGGTCTCGGAGCTGTTTCCGAATGTTGGGGCGTGCGCGGACGACATTTGTGTGGTGCGGTCGGTGTATACCGAGATTCCGAATCACGAGCCGGCGCTGATCATGATGAATACGGGCGCGAATGTGATCGGGCGACCTTCGATGGGTGCGTGGCTGACCTATGGCCTCGGCACGGAGAACAAGAATCTACCGGGATTTGTTGTGCTTTGTCCGCAAGTTCCGTCAACGGTCGGACCGCCGCTTTGGAGCGCTGGCTTTCTTCCGGCGGTGAACCAGGCGACGTATGTTTCGACTGATACCAGGGACAAGAATTTCGATCCATACAAGCTGATCCCTGACATTCATAACGACAAGTACGACATCGCACAGCAGCGAAAAGAGATCGACCTGGTGAAGAAGCTGGACGCGC
>Ga0302308_10005220_pt1 | contig 10126 bp, 4 predicted proteins | sample III_Palsa_E3_3_FD_200531 | JGI IMG/M metagenome (GOLD analysis project Ga0302308, IMG submission 200531) | Peat permafrost microbial communities from Stordalen Mire near Abisko, Sweden - III_Palsa_E3_3 | ecosystem: Environmental > Terrestrial > Soil > Palsa > Peat permafrost | place: Sweden... | reverse complement strand
AGACCGCTCGCGCCGGCAGCGAGGCCGCCGCTGCCCGGATGTCGGCGATCCGGCGCACGCAGGCGCCGTTCATGGCGGAGCTCCGCTCCACGCACGCGACCCACATCAGGAGCTACACGCTGATCGACGGCTTCGCGGCGACCGTTTCGAAGGGAGAGCGGGCGCGGCTGCGGGCCAACCCGGCTGTCGCCGAGGTCGTTCCCGACGCGATCATCGAGTTGGCTTCGCCCGCGCCGGCGGCGCGGGCGACGAAGCTGCGCCACGTGAAGGTGCGTGCGGCCATCGCGAGCAGTCCGTCGTTGACCCCGAACACGATCCCCGGCGCCTGCAGCGCCACAACGCCGCAGCTCGATCCGGAGGGGCTGTCGCTGACGAACACGGATTCGGACAATGCAACCCAGCCGACGGCACGCACGCTCGGCATCACCGGCGCCGGCGTCAAGGTCGCGTACATCGCCGATGGCGTCGACCCGAACAACGTCAACTTCATCCGCGCGAACAACACGTCGGCGTTCGTCGATTACCAGGACTTCAGCGGTGACAGCCCGGGGCAGCCGACGAGCGGCGACGAGGCGTTCCTCGACGCCAACACGATCGCCGGACAGGGCCTGCACACCTACGACGTCAGCAACTTCAGCGCGCAGCCGGACCCGACGGCGTGCAACATCCGGATCGAAGGTGTCGCGCCTGGGGCCAGCCTGGTCGGGCTCGACGTGTTCGGGAGCTTCGAGGACACGACCGAGTCGAACTTCCTGCAGGCGATCGACTATGCCGTGCAGACCGACCACGTCAACGTCATCAACGAATCGTTCGGCTCCAACCCGTTCCCGGACGTCACCGCCCTCGACGTGACCAAGCAGTTCAACGATGCCGCCGTCGCGGCGGGGACGTTCGTGAGCGTCTCGAGCGGCGACGCCGGTCCGTTCAACACGATCGGCTCCCCCGCGAGCGATCCGCTGGTGATGTCGGTCGGGGCTTCGACCGACTTCCGGTTCTACGCGCAGACCAACTACGCGGCGGCCGATTACTTCGCGACGAGCGGCTGGCTGGACGACAACATCAGCTCGCTGAGCTCGAGCGGCTTCTCCGAGACGGGGCAGACGATCGACATGGTCGCCCCCGGCGACCTGAGCTTCGCGTCATGCGACGCGAGCCCAGTGTTCGCCGGCTGCGTGAACTTCAAGGGCGAATCCTCGGACGTCGAGGAGAGTGGCGGAACGAGCGAGTCGTCTCCGTTCGTGGCCGGTGCCGCGGCTCTGGTCATTCAGGCCTACCGGCAGACCCACGGTGGGGCGACCCCATCGCCGCCGCTGATCAAGCAGATCCTCCTCAGCACCACGACCGACCTCGGCGCACCGGCATCCGACCAGGGTGCCGGACTGCTCAACTCCTACAAGGCCGTCGAGCTGGCCGAGTCGATCAGCACCGGCGACGGCACCCCGACGCCGGTCGGGGCGACGCTGCTGACCTCGACCAACCAGCTGAACGCGGTCGGCCTGCCTGGCGAGTTCAAGAGCTGGGCGGTGACGGTGACCAACACCGGCGCGCAGACTCAGAACATTGGCTTGTCTGGGCGCACCTTCGGCACCGACCAGAATGTGCAGACCGGATCGGTGACGCTGAGCGACACGTCGAGCCCGCAGTTCGTCAACTACCAGGGCCTAACGAACAACTACGCCACGTTCACGTTCAACGTCCCGTCCGGCGCCAACCGACTCGTCGGAGCGATCGCGTGGCCTGGGAACGCGTCGCTTGGCAACAACAACCGCGTTCGCCTGATCCTGATCGATCCGAACGGCAACTTCGCCGCGCACTCCCTCCCGCAGGGTCCGGGAGCGTACGGCGATGTAAACGTCCAGTCGCCGGCGGCCGGCACCTGGACGGGCGTCATCTTCGGTGATGTCGCTGCCGACGGGGGCACGAACGGGACGGTCCAATGGCGGATGGCGACCGAGAACTTCCAGCCCTTCGGCCACGTGTTCCCGAGCTCGCTGACGCTGGCCCCCGGGCAGAGCCAGACGATCACCGTCCTCGCCGACCTGCCGGCGGCGGCCGGCGACGCCGCCGGATCGGTCGTGATCAACTCCCAGCAGGGAGGCGTCACGACGATCCCGCTGACGCTCCGCACGCTGATCACCCCGTTCACCGGCGGCAGCTTCTCGGGCACCCTGACCGGCGGCAACGGCCGGCCGCCAGGGCAGGGCCAAGAGCAGTTCTACCAGTTCGACGTGAACCGGTTCGTCCGGAACATCACCGCCAACGTCGCGCTGACCAACGACGCTGGTGACCCGGTCGGCGCCTACCTCGTCGCCCCCGACGGCAACGTCGCCGGGTACGGACAGAACTCGACCAACGGAACCCAGGGCACGACCCTGAGCGCGTACGCGGTCCATCCCGTCCCGGGCATGTGGACCCTCGTGATCGACTTCGCCGAGAACAACGTCGGCGACGAGATCTCGCAGCAGTTCACCGGCAGCGTGCAGTTCAACGCCGTCCACGTCAACGCGCCGGGCCTGCCAGACAGCTCTGTCAGGCAGCTGAGTGCAGGAACGCCCCTGAAGATTCCCGTGAGGATCACCAACACCGGGAACCAGACCGCGGACTTCTTCGCCGATCCGCGCCTCCAGAGCGAAACGACGGTGACCCTCGGGCCGCTCGACCAGGCGACCGGGCTGAGCCTGCCGCTGACCGGTAACCCGCCGTTCTGGTTCATGCCGACCGAGGCCTCGAGCGTGACGGTCACCGCCGGAGCGACCCTGCCGATCATGTTCGACTACGGTCCCGAGCAGGGGGATCCTGACCTCGCCAGCTCCGTCGGGGTGACGGCGACCGGGACCTTCGCGCCTGGCGACGGGGTGGAGCTGCCCAACGGCGTCTGGTTCGCCGAGCCGTCGGAGATCGGCCCGTATCTGGCCCCCGCCCCGCCAGGCACCGTGAGCGCGGCCATGCAGGCCACGATCGCGGCGTTCGACCCGAACGTGACGTCGTCCACCGGAGACATCGAACTCGCGTCGATCAACCCTGCCGCGACGTTCTCGCCGATCGTCATCAACCCCGGCCAAACGGGCACGATCGACGTCACGATCACCCCCAGCGGCAGCTCCGGGACGGTCGTCTCGGGAACGCTATACGTGGACGATTTCCTGACGAACGTCCCGCCATACGGCCAAGAGGCCTCTGACGAGGTGGACGGCCTGTCCTACCAGTACACGATCAGGTAACAGCTCGACGGGAATGGGGGCCGGCGACCTCGTCGCCGGCCCCCACAGCCGTAGTGGGCCGAGGTCGACGTCAGCGTCAGCGAGGTCTCTCAACATCTGCTCAACGCATCGGATCCGGAGTTTCTCAAGCAGGCTCCGACCGCGGCGTGTTCGCACACATCTCAGACGATGACATTGACACTCGTCAGCGGCCACCGGCTCCTTTCCCTCCAGCCTGATCCCATGCAGCCGCGGCCACCCGGATGAGCGCTCTTGCCGCGACGTCCTCCCCGAAGCGCTGTGAGTCCGTGACGACTTGGCGAGTTACTTGGTCTCGCCGAGCGGTAACGCCGTCGCCGTCGTGCATCCGTCCTCTTGGGGCGGTTCGAGCTCGGATCGGGCCAGTTCCGCGTGGCTGTCGGGTGCGGTTCCAGCCGATGCGCCGACGCCCTTTCGGAGCTCGACCTGGGGGATGAACCAGGCTGCGGCGAAGGCGATCAGCCCGATCGGGGCGGCAATCGTAAAGACAGTCTGGATTGACTCAGCATAGGCTGCAGCAATGCCGTGATGGACCGCCTGTGGGAGCTTGTCCAGGATGGCCGGGGTGACGCTTGAGCTCGACAGCCCTTTGGGCAGCTTTTCGCTCCCGAGGTGCGTGACGAGGTTGCCAACGAGTACGTTGGAGAAGACAGCACCGAAGATCGCGGTTCCGAACGAGCCGCCGATCGATCTGAAGAACGTCGCGCCTGAGGTCGCGACGCCGAGCTCACTGTACGGGACGGCGTTCTGCACGATCAGGACGAGGACCTGCATCACGCAGCCGAGCCCGATCCCGAGCACGAGCATGTAGACCCCTTCAACGAGGAGGCTTGTTCCGATACCGACCTGAGCCAGCAGCAGGAGCCCGACGGTGAGCAGCGCGGTCCCGGCGATCGGGAACGCTCGGTAGCGGCCGGTCTTGCTGATCACGATCCCTGAGCCGGTGGAGCAGATGATCAATCCGACGAGCAGCGGCAGCAGTCGCAGGCCGGAGAGAGTCGGCGACTCGCCATGGACGATCTGGAAGAACACCGGCAGGTAGGTGATCGCGCCGAACATCGCAAAGCCGACAACGAAGCCGACCACGCTCGTGACCGAGAAGCCGCGGTTGGAGAAGAGGTGGAGCGGGATCACGGGCTCGGTCGCGTGTCGCTCGACGAACACGAACACGATCATCAGAACGGCGCCGGCGACGCCGAGTGCGACGATCTGCGGCGATCCCCATGCGTAGGTCGTGCCGCCGAGGCTGGTGAACAGCACGAGACCGCTGGCGGACAGTGTGAGGACGGCGGCGCCGAGGTAGTCGATGACGTGGTGAATGCGGCTGAGGTTGCCGGGTACCTGGATCGCCACGACCGTCAGCGCGACGGCGCCGATCGGGATGTTGATGTAGAAGATCCAATGCCAGGAGAGCTGCTCCACAAACACACCTCCGAGCACCGGCCCGATGATGCTCGCGACACCGAACACCGCGCCGAACAGTCCCTGGTAGCGCCCGCGCTCGCGGGGAGACACGATGTCCCCGACGATCGCTTGGGCACCGACCATCAGCCCACCGCCGCCAAGCCCCTGGACGGCGCGGAAGGCGATCAACTCGGTCATGCTGCGGCTGAGCCCGGAAAGCGCCGAGCCGCACAGGAAGATCACGATCGCCGCCTGGAAGAACACCTTGCGGCCGTACTGATCGCCGAGCTTGCCCCACAGGGGCGTGGAGACCGTCACGGCGAGCAGGTACGCAACGACGATCCAGGCAAGGTGCGACGCGCCGTGCAGGTCGGCCACGATCGTCGGCAGTGCGGTCGACACGATCGTCTGATCGAGCGCCGCAAGGAACATGCCGAGCATCAACGCGCCGATGATGATCAGAACCCGGTGAGGACTGAGGTCGAGATTGGGCCCCTGATCCGAGACAGAAGTTGGCGGCCCGGGCTCGCCCGGTGGCGGCTGCGGGACGCTCATCGTCGGCGAGCCTTCACCGCATTCGGCGCCTGAGGCGACGCGACACGTGCTCGACCCAGCGCGACGTGAACGGGCGCCCTGATCGCGTTGGGACGGCCTTGCGTGGCGGCGGCCGACGGGCAGCTGAGCAACTCGACAAGGGTGCGCGCGCACGCCACGGGCGGGGGCTCCGCGCCGATCATGTCGAGCATCTGAATCCAGGCCTATGGTCCTGCGAGCGGTGAGGGACGCTCGCGTCAACACCAGCGACCGCTCCCCCGCAAGGGCGAGTCAGCGCTTTGAGGCCAATACTCATGGACTCGGCTCCCGAAGTGATCATTCAGACGTCAACCCACACGATCGATACGCCAACGCCGACCGAGAAATAGAGTCGGAACCTGATGTCGCCGAGGTCCGAGGCGAATCTCCTCCCAATCCTACTCTCGGCCTGGAACGCACACGTGGCGGAGGCCTAACGGAAGCTCTGCCGCGAGTCCGTCGACAGCAACGATCCGATCGAAGGCGAAGCGGTCGCCAGCAGCCACCTCGTGCTCGGAGCCGGTTCCCGTGCGTCGATCGACCGCTAGCAGGAATCCTGAAAGCAGATGAACAGACGCATGCGCGGATTCCGCGCATCGCAGGTCCTGAGATCGATCTTCCTCATGATCCCCGGCAGGGCAAGAGCAGGTCTGTCGGGGATGAGCGCGCGGCCGTCTTGGCCCTCGGTCGGCGTCGACGACACGTGCAATCGCACACGCAGCAGTAGCGAACAGTTGGCTGCCCCGTGCTGCGGTTGGTCGTGCGCACCAGCGGCACTTCGGTGCGAGCGGTTCCAGGTGACTTGGGTGTTCTTCCGCGCCGCGTGGTAGGGCTAGCCGTACCACGCAAGACACGTGGTGGCCGGCTGGTCAGAGCGCTACGCGGCGCGCAGTATGTGACCAGGCGATCGAAGCGAGCACCAGCGGCTGAGAGCAACGTCTCACGCCCAGAGAGCTGGCCCCGGTCGTCTCCCGCGTTGTCGCTCGCCGAGGAGCCGACCGGGCCCAACCACCCAGAGAGCAGGGTCCATGTCTACGGTCACAGTTCCCAGATCTGATGTCACAAGCGATGAGGTAGCCGACGCCCTGCGTCAGGGCCTTGGGTCCCGGTACAACGTCCTGCCGGGGACGGGGATCAACTGGAACCCGGTTGGGGGCCCGCGGCCGGATCATCCCGACACGATCGTGGTCGGCACCGGTTCCACGCGGCTGTTTCGCGCCCAGGTGAGGATCTCCCAGGAGGCTGGCGAGACGATCCTGCACGTGACCCCTGGTGGTTTGGGCTGGCCGCGCGTCCCCAACAGGCTCTGGATCGCCCGCAAAGTGGGCCACGTCCTGCGTGCGGCCCCGAGCCTTCGTTCGAGCGGATGAGCAATGCGCTCTTCACGGATTGACCTCGACAGACACGAACCAGGCAATACAGTGAGCCAACTTGATCAGAGCTTCTCGACACCCGCTGCCCATGCCGTCGACCTGAAGAAGACCTACGGGACGGGCGACGCTGCCGTCCGTGCGCTGGATGGTGTCAACGTCGAGTTCGACCGCGGTCGCTTCACCGCGGTGATGGGCCCGTCCGGGTCGGGGAAGTCGACGCTGATGCACTGCATGGCGGGCCTGGACACACCGACGTCGGGCCGGGCGTTCGTGGGTGATCAGGAGATCGAGCGGCTCGACGATGCGGGCCTGACCGACCTGCGCCGGGATCAAATCGGCTTCGTCTTTCAGTCGTTCAACCTTGTCACGACGTTGACTGCGGGCGAGAACATCACGCTTCCGCTCGACCTCGCGGGGGTGAAGGTCGACCAGGCGTGGTTTGACTATCTCGTCGGCGCGCTCGGTATCGCCGACCGGCTGTCGCACCGTCCAAGCGAGATGTCCGGTGGTCAGCAGCAACGTGTCGCTTGTGCCAGGGCGCTGATCCGCCGCCCCGATCTGATCTTCGCCGACGAGCCCACCGGCAACCTCGATTCGAACGCGTCTGCCGAGCTGCTGGCCTTCCTGCGCGACGCGGTCATCGAGCATCGTCAGTCGATCGTGATGGTCACCCACGACCCGCGGGGGGCGGCCTACGCCGACCGGGTTGTGTTCCTCGCCGATGGCAAGGTGGTGGGAGAGCTGGCCTCACCCACGGCCGACTCGGTCGTGGAGCAAATGATGAAGCTGGGGGGCTGAGACATGTGGAAGGTCACCGTCAAGGGCCTGCTCGCCCGCAAGCTGCGTCTGGCCCTCACCGGGCTGGCGATCGTGCTCGGGGTTACCTTCGTGACGGGGACCCTGGTCCTTACCGACACCCTGAACCGCACGTTTGATTCGCTGGTCGGCAGCGCCTATCAGCACATCAACTTCCAGATCCGCGGTGACTCGCCGTTCAGCAGCACGACGGCGGCTCTGAGCCGGAGCGGGGACCGCAAGCCGGTCCCCGAGTCGACCGCGGCGGCGGTTCGCCGCGTGCCTGGAGTCGCGTATGCGGACGGGTCGGTCGAGGGCTATGCCCAGTTCGTGGCCGACGGCAATGCGGTTGGGAACTCGGGCTCGGCGCTCGGGTTCTCGTATGACCCCAATCGGCAGTTGTCGTCCGTGCGGCTGGTCGAGGGTCGGGCACCCACCACCGCCGATGACGTGGTGATGGACAAAGCGACGGCGACAAAGGACCACTTCCGGGTCGGTGACCACGTGCGCGTGCTGCTCGGCTCCTCCTCACCCAAGACCTTCACGATCTCGGGCATCGTGACCTTTGGCAGCGACGACAACCTGGCGGGGGCGACGCTGGCTGGCTTTGACCTGGCCACGGCGGAGCATTTGTTCAACTCGCACGGGTACTACGACACGATCGACGTGCTGGCAAAGCCGGGGGCGGATAACGTCGAGCTGCAGCGATCGATCGCTAAGGTGCTCCCGCCGGGCGTGCAGGTGGTCAGCGGTCAAACGGTCGCCAACGAGCTCTCGAGCGCTGTCAGCGACGCGCTTTCCTTCCTATCGACGGCGCTGCTGGTGTTCGCCTTGATCTCGCTGTTCGTCGGCGCGTTCACGATCTTCAACACGTTCTCGATCACCGTCGGCCAGCGGACGCGGGAGCTGGCGCTGCTGCGGATCGTCGGAGCAAGCCGGCGGCAGGTCTTCCGGTCGGTGCTGGTCGAGGCCGCGGTCCTCGGGTTGACAGCTTCGGCGATCGGGCTCGGGCTTGGCGTGCTGGCCGCGTTGGGCCTGAAGGCGCTGCTGGGGGCGTTCGGAGTCACCCTGCCGCCCGCGTCGTTGGTGTTCGAGGCTCGTACGGCCGTGGTTGCGATCGCGGTGGGCGTCGGAGTGACCGTGATCTCGGCGATCGGCCCGGCCCGGCGCGCGGTTCGGATCGCCCCGGTGGCCGCGTTGGTGGATCGCCGCGAGGACGAGGGGGAGGTGTCAATGCGACGTCGGATCAGGACCGGCAACATCGTTGGCCTCGCCGGGATCGCCGCGCTCGTCGCGGGTCTGACCTCGTCGGCGATCGCGTTGGTCGGGACGGGAGCCGTGGCCATGTTCATCGGTGCCGGCACGCTCACTCCGGTCGTGGCGCGGCCGATGTCGGGCGTGCTCGGGCGGCCGCTCGCCAAGCTGCTCGGCACCCCGGGCCGGCTCGGGAGGGAGAACTCGATGCGCAGCCCGCGCCGGACCGCCCAGACCGCTGCGGCCCTGATGGTCGGGCTGGCGCTCGTGTCGGCGTTCGCCGTGCTCGGCGCCTCGCTGTCCAAGTCGGCGAAGAGCGAAGTCGACAACGCGATCCGCGCCGCCTACATCGTCACCGGCCCCAACTCGGGGTTCAGCAAGACGGTGGCCCCCGCGGTCTCCCGGATCCCGGGAGTAGGGGTGGTGAGCACCGCCTATAAGGGGCCGTTCGAGCTGCGAGGCGAGCAATACAGCCTGGTCGGCGTGACCACGGCCGGTCTCCCGCAGACGGTCAACCTGGCCATAACCGCCGGGTACGGGGCCCCCGCCCTGGCCGCCGGCCGACTGCTCGTCGACACCACCACGGCGAGCGCCATGCACCTCTCGGTCGGCTCAGTTGTGCCGGTCACCTTCGCCCAGACCGGCACATCGATGATCCGGGTCGGCGGGATCTTCAAGGCCAACCCGCTGATCGGCAGCTACGTGGTCGGCGCCGGCTACTTCCTCGCCCACTTCAACAACCCACTGCCGATCGTCGTCCTGGTCAGCACCCGCCCGGGCGCAGGCAACGTCGGCCGGGCGATCAACAGCTACCTGAACGTCTACCCCAACGTTGGCGTCAAGACTCGGGCGCAGTTCGAGCAGTCCCAACAGTCCTCGATCAACCAGGAGCTCGGGCTGGTCTACGTCCTGCTGGCCCTGGCGATCGTCGTGGCGCTGATCGGGATCGTCAACACGCTGATGCTGTCGGTGTTCGAACGCACCCACGAGCTCGGCCTGCTCCGGGCGGTGGGGATGAAACGCCGCCAGGTGCGGGAGATGATCCGGTCCGAGGCCGTGATCATCGCCCTGTTCGGCGCGGTCATCGGCGTGATCATCGGCACCGCGCTCGGTGTCGCGTTCGCGGTATCGCTGAAGCAGCAGGGCATCACCGAGATCGCCATCCCCGTTGCCAGCCTGGCGGGGTTCGTGGTCCTCGCTGCTCTGCTCGGGCTGGTCGCCGCCAGCTGGCCGGCCCGCCGGGCCGCCAAACTCGACGTGCTGGCCGCGATCGCAGTCGAGTGACCGAGCGACAGCCTCACTTGCGGCCCTGGCTGCGCTCCGAGATGTTGCGCGACGCGTCACCGGCGAGGAACATGCGAGGTCCGCGTGATCTCGTGACGCCAGAATCTCCCGCGATAAAGGCCAAGCTGTCGCTGCTGGCGGCTGCCGGTCTGCTGGCCAGCGCGGGCGCGGTCTGGCTGGCCGCGAACCAGCCGCCCGGTCGCC
>Ga0302308_10005217_pt1 | contig 10130 bp, 10 predicted proteins | sample III_Palsa_E3_3_FD_200531 | JGI IMG/M metagenome (GOLD analysis project Ga0302308, IMG submission 200531) | Peat permafrost microbial communities from Stordalen Mire near Abisko, Sweden - III_Palsa_E3_3 | ecosystem: Environmental > Terrestrial > Soil > Palsa > Peat permafrost | place: Sweden... | reverse complement strand
TCACGCGCCTGGCCAAGGTGTTCCAGGAGCTGCCGGCCGATCTGTTCGTGCCGGGGATCGAGGCCGCCAGACGGGCGAAGCAGGCCAAAGGCTGATCTTGCCAGGCAGTGGCGATCGATAAAACGGGTTAATAAACGTGTCGCGCTTGAACGCATCCTCCGACCAACCCCCACCGGCATAGCCCGTCATGCGTCGACTACTGATCGCCCTGCTGGTGCTGCTGGTCGGCTGGGGCGCCCTGTCCCACTGGCGTCATCGCGCAGTCGTGCCGCCGGCCGGCGTGCTGGCACCGGATAGTCCGCAGCAGGATAACTTCGGCGTCGATGCGCCGGTGCTGCAGAAGGGCGATGTGACTCTGACCACGCGTGCGCATTTCGTGGTGACCGCACGCGTGCTTTCCCGCGAAGACTATTCGTGGGGCGCCGATGCCAAGCTGATCCCCGAAGACCTCGCGCTAGGCTGGGGCCGCATGTCGGACAGCGCCGTGCTGGCGAACATCAAGATCACCCAGTCCGGTCGTTTTTATTACTGGCACGTCGAGCAGTTTCCGATTCCCCGCCGCGAGATCGAAACCTCCAGCGCCAACATGCACATGATCCCGGCCGACGCCGGCGTCAAATACGAACTCGAACACGTGCGCGTCGGCCAGGTGGTGCACTTCGAAGGTTTCCTGGTCGACGCCAGCCGTCCGGACGGCTGGCGCTGGAAAACCTCGATGACGCGAGACGATGTGGGCGCTGGCGCATGCGAGCTGGTGTACGTGGAACAGTTTGCCATTGTGACGCCGTAACCTTCATCCCAAGGCTTTTGCCCGGCCTGATTTGGCCCCCTCAGTAGTGAATCAGGCTGTGCAAATGTGCATCGCCTAACCAGCGGTCTCGTCCATTCAACGCGTCGAGCTCGATCAGCACGCAGGCACCGACAACCTCGCCGCCTAACCGTTGGATCAACGCATGCGCCGCCGCCAGCGTGCCGCCGGTCGCCAGCACGTCGTCGACGATCAGCGCACGCTCCCCGGGTGGCAGGATGCCGGTGCTCGCTTCGAGCCGATCGCTGCCGTACTCCAGCTGATAGTCCACCGCCATCACCGGCGGCGGCAGCTTGCCGGGTTTGCGCAGCGGCACAAAGCCGGCGCCCAGCTTTTGCGCCAGCGCCACGCCGAAGATAAAGCCGCGCGCCTCGATGCCGCACACCGCCTGCACATGCTGGTCTTGCCACGGCTCGGCCAGCGCGTTGATGCAGCGGGCAAAGGCCCGGGCGTCGGCCAGCAGCGGCGTGATATCGCGAAAGGTGACTCCCGGTACGGGAAAGTCCGGAACGGCGCGGATCAAAGAGGCGATATCGTTCATGGCCTACGGCTTGCTACGCGCTGGCGCGGTTCGATGCAGGAATGGAGTGGAGTGCTGCTTAATCGGGGCGTTAACAGAACGCGGCCAGCGGATCGTCCGGCGCATCCTCCTGCGCCTTCATCGCCAGCCGGGCCTCGCTGAGCTGCGCCTCCACGGCGCGGACGATGTCGCTGGCCGACGGCAGGCTCGATTCGGGCACCATCACGGCGATGTAATCCATCGCCGGCAGCTGGCCGACGGCACCAGTCAGGTATTCGCCGGCGATGAACGCCGGAATGCCCTCGGCCTCCAGCGCATCCTTCACCAGATGGGCGTCAAACAGATTATCGGCGCGGTAAATAGTGTGCATGGCTTGCAAGCTAACCCCCACACGCGCGATCGGCAAGCGATGCCGCGACTGCGCTGCGCGGCCGCTTTCTGCGCCCGGCGGCGGTGACAGGGTAAACTGGCGCGTTTCCGCTATTGCCCGCGAGTTTTTGCACGATGTCGACCGAAAACCTTACCGTCGAACCTGTCATCCCGGCCACATCGAACGGGACGCCGGCCGTGCAGCAAAATTTCATCCGGCAGATCGTCCGCGACGACCTCGCCTCGGGCAAGCACCGCGCCATCCACACGCGCTTTCCGCCGGAGCCGAACGGCTATCTGCACATCGGCCACGCCAAGGCGATCTGCCTGAATTTCGGCATCGCCGGCGAGTTCAAGGGCTGGTGCAATCTGCGCCTGGACGACACCAACCCCGGCAAGGAAGACCCCGAATTCGTCGAAGGCATCAAGGACGACGTGCGCTGGCTCGGCTTCGAGTGGCACGACCTGCGCCACGCCTCGGACTATTTCGAGGTGATGTACCGCGCGGCCTTGAAGCTGATCGAGGACGGCAAGGCGTACGTCGACGATCTCAATGCCGAGGACATGCGCGAGTACCGCGGCACGCTCACCACGGCCGGGCGCAATTCGCCGCACCGCGAGCGCAGCGTCGAGGAAAATCTGGACCTGTTCCGCCGCATGCGCGCGGGCGAATTCGCCGACGGCAGCAAGACGCTGCGCGCGAAGATCGACATGGCCTCCGGCAACATGAACATGCGTGACCCGGCGATCTACCGCATCCGCAAGATCACCCACCAGAACACCGGCGACGCGTGGCCGATCTATCCGATGTACGACTACGCGCACTGCCTGTCCGACGCGCTGGAAGGCATCACGCACTCGCTGTGCACGCTGGAGTTCGAGGATCATCGACCGCTGTACGACTGGTTTGTCGACAGCGTCGACCTGCCGAACCATCCTGAACTGTGGAAGTCGCTGCTCGACGCCGGCGTCCGCACTCACCCGGCCAAGCCGCGGCAGATCGAGTTCTCGCGCCTCAACCTCAGCTACTGCATCACCAGCAAGCGCAAGCTAGCCCAGCTGGTCGCAGAAAACTTCGTCGATGGCTGGGACGATCCGCGCATGAACACGCTGCGCGGCCTGCGCCGCCGGGGTTTCACGCCGGCCGGACTGCGCCTGCTGATCGAGCGCGTGGGCGTGAGCAAGCAGAACAGCGTGATCGACTACGCGATCCTAGAAAACTGCATCCGTGAGGATCTCGATGTCACCGCCGCGCGGCGCATGGCCGTGCTCGATCCGCTGAAGCTGGTGATCACCAACCTGCCCGCCGATCACGAGGAAACGCTGCGCTTTGCCAATCATCCGAAGGATGAAAGTTTCGGCCAGCGCGACGTGCCCTTTTCACCCACGCTGTGGATCGAGCGCGAGGATTTCGCCGAGATTCCGCCGAAGGGCTTTCATCGCTTGAAGCCCGAGGGCGAGGTGCGCCTGCGCGGCGTCGGCATCATCAAGTGCGAACAGATGATCAAGGACGCCGATGGCAACGTGATCGAGCTGCGTTGCACGCTCGATCCGGAAACGCGCCACGGCATGGCCGGCGCCGATCGCAAAGTGAAGGGCACTATCCACTGGGTCAGCGCCAAGCATGCGGCGGCCACCGAAGTCCGCATCTACGACCGCCAGTTCAACGTCGCCGCGCCCGAAAGCGAGGAAGACGGCAAGACCTGGCTCGAGCACATCAACCCGAAGGCCAAGCGCGTGGTGCGCGCGTGGCTGGAACCGGCGGCGGGGAACGTGGCGCCGGAACAGCGCTTCCAGTTCGAGCGACTCGGCTACTTCGTCGCCGACCGCATCGACCATCAGCCCGCCAAACCGGTATTTAACCGCACGGTCACCTTGCGTGACACCTGGGCGAGGCAAGCTGGCCAGTAGACGGAGGGCGCGCGATGCTGCCATTGCAGATCCATCTGACCTTGCCGCCTTGGATGGGCGACATCGCCGACCTCGGTCGGCCCTATCTTGGTGACGAAGATCGCGTCGGGCTGGCCATCGAACTGTCGCGGCGCAACGTGGCCGAGCAAAGCGGTGGCCCGTTCGGGGCGGCCGTTTTCGATGCGGTGAATGGACGACTGATTGCCATCGGCGTCAACCGCGTGGTACCGCAAAGCTGCTCGGTCGCCCACGCGGAAATCATGGCGCTGATGGTGGCGCAGCAGCGCTTGAGCCAGCACCGCCTGAACCAGAACGGCGGCCGCTATGTGCTGGCCACCAGCGCGCAACCGTGCTGCCAGTGCTACGGCGCCACGGTATGGGCCGGCATCGACGAACTGCTGATCGGCGCCCGCGCCGACGACGTCGAGGAGCTCACCGAATTCGACGAAGGCCCGCTCCCGAATGATTGGATCGGCGAACTGGAGCGTCGCGGTATCGCCGTACGCCGCGACATCCTGCGTGAACAGGCCCGCGCGGTGCTTGCCGACTACGGCGCCAGCGGTACGCCATATTGAATCGCCTGCGCGCCTCGCTGCCGCTGATCCTGCTGATACTGGCGGGTATCGTACTTTTTGCGTCGGGTGCGCTCGATCGGTTCACGCCGCAGCGACTGGTCGCCCACCAGGTTCAGATCCATGCCCACATCGCGGCACATCCGTGGCTGAGCCGGCTGGTTTTTGTCGGCCTGCTGACGCTGACCACCTGCACCGGCATTCCCGGCACCATCATCGTGATCCTCGCCGGCGGTTTCGCCTTCGGCATCGTCGAGGGCACGCTCTGTTCGTCGATCGCGCTGACGCTGGGCTCACTGGTTCTGTTCCTCGCCAGCCGCTACGCCTTTGGCAGCGGCAGCCGGCAGCCGCCAGTGATCGTGGCCAAACTGCGCCACGGGTTTGAACGGCATCCGGTGAGTTACACGCTGTTCCTGCGCTTTCTGCCGATCCTGCCGTTCGGCCCTGTCACCGTCGGGCTCGCCTGGCTGTGCTGCCCACTGTGGCTGTTTATCGGCGCGACCTGGCTGGGTGGCACCATCACGCTGATTTTCGAAACCTCGATCGGTGCCGGCATAGGCACGGTGCTCAGCCAGAGCTCCAGCTTCAGCATGGCTCTTTTCATGCACCGCGAAGTGCTGCTGCCGTTGGGCGCGCTTGCGCTGCTGGCGTTGCTGCCACTGTTGATCGAGCGGCTCACGCGACGATATCGGACGACCGACAGCTCCGCAGAATAGACCGGTGCGGCCCGAGTGCAAGGTCACCATGTCGCTGGCCAGTTCAGCGCCGAGACCACTTAAGACTATTTCGCATTGACACGATGAGCGGCGGCGGGCTAATAAAAGTCGAAAGAAAATGACGACGTTTGCCGGCTTTCAGCGGGCGCTGATAGAACGGCGGCATGGACATGGTGCAAGACCCGTTCAATTCACGGAGGGTGACCGGCATGCTTAAGGGGATCAGGATACCGTGGCGGCAGCAATTGCTCGTTGCAGTAGTCTTTTGTGGCTCGTACCTGCTGGTGCGCCATCTTTCGTTTGTCTATTTCGCCCACTGGATGCCCCAGGCAGGAATCTGGCTCGGCGGCGTGCTGCTGCTGCCGCGCCGTTTATGGGCCGCCCTGCTGACGGCCAATGTCATGGCACTGATTCCAGGCGCCTATGCCTGTTTTGACCAATATGGCTGGGGCGGATCATTGATACATCTCATTCCGATATCGGCGTTTGCGATTGCCGTTGCATGGCCGCTGCGTGAGCATCTGCCTGGCACCGTATCCGGCAAGTGGGTACTCGAATCGGTCACGGCGAAGCAAATGGTGGCGTTGCTGGGCTGCATATTCGTGTTTGCTTTGCTGACAGCCGCAGACGGCACATGGCAATACGCGTTGACGTTTCTGCCGGGGCAGAACGGCCCCGCCCTGATCCGGCTATGGGCACCGCGCTATGTGTTGGGAAACTATCTCGGCTGCCTGACCGTCGTGCCGCTGGCGCTGGCTGTTCACGAAGCCGTTCGCCGGGCGGACTCCTGGCGCAGTCTGGTACGGGAGATGGGGCGCAGCCGTCTGTTGCTCGAGGGCGTTGTCTTGGGTTTGTCCTGTGTTGGAGTGTTGACGGCTATGGGCGCGGGCGTGGCAGGCGACACCTGGCGTCAGGGTGCTCGCATGGCCCTGTATTTGCCGGTGGCGTGGATGGCCGTGCGCTATGGCTGGCAAGGCGCCGCCGTCGGTGGTACCGCAGCAAGCATAGGCATTATGTTGAGCATGCCTGCACAGTTCGATCCCGGGATCATCAACGCTCAAAACTTCATGGCGATTTTTCTCTCGGTGTTGCTGCCTCTGGGTGCGAAGATCAACGCGCTCAATGAGCAGGAACAAAAATTGGCGACCGACCATACGCAAGTCCGGTTGGCGGCACAGCGCGAGATCCACCAGGGCGAGTTGCGCTTGCGCCGCGGCATGGAAATGCAGGGACATGCCCACGAGTACATGCAGGAGGGCTATGACCGCCTGCTGGAACGCGTTCGCGACGTGCTGCCCGAAAAGGAACTGCACTACTTTCGCACGCTGCTGGTGCTGGTCCGGCGCTTTACGTCCTCGGTGCAGGAAAGTTTTGTTCCCGCGCCTTGGAAGTGGCCACACCTGGGCTTGCTGACGGCCCTTCGGGCCGGCGCAATCGCCGACGCCATGGAAGAATATGGCGTCACCTTCGATGACCACGTATCGGAGCGAGTTGCGTTGCTGACGCCAGGGGCGCAGTGGACGCTTTACCGGCTGGCTTGCGAGGCGATGGCCTATACGCTGATGCAATCACCCGCAACGCCGCGCATCCATCTTTATGTGAGAGTGGCCATGGTGGGGCCCATGCGGGATATACCCTGGGCCGTGCTAGCCGTGGTCAGCGAACCCGAGCCGGCTACCGCGCAGCCGCTGCTGATTGCGTTACCCCAAAGCAGCCATCTGCTTTTATCCCGACTCGGCGCCATGGGCCTGGACCTTGCCGGCATGCGGGATCGCGCCAGCCTTTACCAGGGCAGGTTGCGCTCAAACAGGCGACGGCAACGCATTAGCGTTTCTTTGCTGGATGCGCCAGACGTCAAGCGCGACGCCGCACACGCCGGACATAAAAACCGGCGCGCGGTCTGCCCTGCATAAGACAAAGACATGAAAAGACACCGCGCGCCTTCGCGGCAGCGGGATAGAATTCTTCGATACCTAAACGGCTACATGTGAATTACCCAACTGAGGTGACACCATGATTCGACACAGTGCACGGCGTGCATCATTGTTGCTTGGACTGATCGCCGGGATCGTGGCGCTTCCCGCCATGGCACAGGCGCAGGCCGGAGCAAGCCAGCCACAACCGACTCTGGGCCAGTCATGGCCGCGGATGGCTGATGTCAGTGCAGCTCCCGGCTGGCACGTCTACGTGTTTGTGCAGGACAAGGTCAAATACATCCAGATCAATGATCTGGTCGGCAACGTGCGTGCGGCGGTGGCAACGGCGAATGGCTACTATCTCGTGCTCCCGCTCGGCGCCGATGCGCGACGCGTATCTACCCCGACGCAGCCACTGGCGGCGGCGCTTAGCAGCACAGCGCCGGCCATCAACGTCTACCAGGACAACGAGGTGCAGCTGGCAGCTCGCTATCAGAGCGATGGCAGTATCGTATGGACGGCCATGGCCAAGACCACGCCAAAGCCGATGACAACACATGCGGCGCCTCCTGCCACGCCTCTGGACTGTCCTCCATGCGGCGCCAGCGGGCATTAGTAATAGCTGCCTTTAAGGTCGGCAATTTCTCACGTTCGCATCGACATACATACGGTGGACTGTGCCGGTGCTCGTCGGCCCGGCATAGCCCACTGCGGCTCCAGCCCGCGTATTCCGCGATGCGATGCCTGCTTCGCCAAACCCACTTACCTAAAGCTCTCCATTTTCCCACTCGATCAACCGTGCCCGACACAACCGTGCAGGAGATAGATCGGGGGCTCAATTCGCCCTTACGGCGAAGAAACCACACGAAATGGTATCGTAGGGTGGACGCTGCGCTGAGATGCAGTTCAGTCTTTATGACGCGGCAAAAACGACAAAATCAGCACAGTGGCTGGCTGTGTGGCTAGTGCTGAGATTTGTTGCGACGTATTAAGACGTTGATGTGGTGGGTCGTCCGGGATTCGAACCCGGGACCAATAGATTAAAAGTCTACTGCTCTACCAACTGAGCTAACGACCCGACTAGCGAAAGCCAGCCCGCAATTTTACGGCCTGGGGCGCGTTGGCACAAGCAGACAGACGGTCACACGTAGCGCGTGGGATCGGGCAGGCCGGCGTCCCGAAAGCCCTGCGCGCGCAGCCGGCACGCGTCGCAGTGACCGCAGGCACGACCTTCGCTGTCCGCGTTGTAGCAGCTGACGGTTGCGGAAAAATCGATGCCGAGGCGCTGACCTTCGCGCGCGATATCGGCCTTGCCCATGCGCATCAGCGGCGCGTGGATGCGGATACCCGCACCTTCGACGCCGGCCTTGGTCGCCACATTGGCCAGCGTTTCGAAGGCTTCGATAAAAGCGGGACGACAGTCCGGATAGCCGGAATAATCCACCGCGTTGACGCCGCACCAGATGTCGCTTGAGCCGAGCACCTCGGCCCAACCCAGCGCGATCGACAGCATGATGGTGTTACGCGCCGGCACATACGTTACGGGGATATCGGTGTTATCCACGGTGTCCAACGGCACGTCGATATCGGCTGTCAGCGCGGAGCCACCGATGCTGCGCAAATCCACCGTTACCGTTTTGTGTTCCACCGCGCCAAGCATGCTCGACACGCGCGCGGAGGCGGCGAGCTCGGAGCTGTGACGCTGCCCGTAGGCCACACTGAGGGCGTGCACCTGATAGCCCTGCTCGCGCGCCAGCGCGATGGTGACCGCCGAGTCCATACCACCGGAGACCAGCACGACGGCGCGAGGTAAAGATTTTTCTGACATGAGATGTTCCACACGAAGTTGACCGGTCACCGGCCATAAACGCCACCGGCAGCACAGGCCGGCGCGGGGTTTCCTTTCGCTTGCGGCAACATGGCCACAGCGCGGATTTTCTTGAAGCGTGCGGCCACGGATGGCCGCTTGTCGATCGTCTCGCTCATGAGCGATGCACAGTCATTTGCCAGCCGCGTCGTCCCATAGCAGCTTGTGCAGCTGCAGCTGGAACCGCACCGGCAGCTTGTCTTCGATGATCCACTCGGCCAGCTCGCGCGGCTCCACTGCACCGTGCACGGGCGAAAATAGCACCATGCAGCGCTGCGCCAGCGCGTGCTCCTCCAGCATCGCGCGCGACCATTCGTAGTCGGTGCGGCTAGCGATCACGATCTTGATTTGATCGTGCGGCAGCAGGTGATCAAGGTTCGACCAGAGATTGCGTCCGCTCTCGCCGGAATCGGGCGCCTTCAGATCCATGACCTTGCGCACGCGCGGATCGACCGGCGCCACGTCGATCGCGCCGGAAGTTTCCAGCGACACGTCGTAGCCGGCATCGCACAGCTTTTTCAGCAGGATCAGGCAACGCTTCTGCGACAGCGGCTCGCCGCCGGTAACGCACACATGCCTCACGCCGTGTCTGGCGACCTCGGCGAGAATGTCGTCGATAGCGTGCCAGTCGCCGCCGTAGAACGAATACTCGGTATCGCACCACACGCAGCGCAACGGGCAGCCGGTCAGGCGCACAAACACCGTGCGCCAGCCGATGGCGTCTGCCTCGCCCTGGATCGAATGGAAAATCTCGGTGATGCGCAGACGCTCGGCGACGGGCGAGGCTGGCGTGGCAGAGACCACGCGAGCATTTTCAGCGCTCACCGCCACGACCTCAGTTGGCCGAGGACTGCTGGATCTGGCGCAGCCGTTCCTTAGCCAGGCTCGCCGCCTTGGAACCGGGATACTTGCTGCCTACCGCGGTCAGCGTCGCCTTGGCCTGCGGCACCTGCTTCAGCTCGATCTGGCAGTAGCCGAGCTTGAGCAAGGCGTCGGGTGCCTTTTCACTTTGCGGAAACTGAGTCAGCAGATGCTGGAACGCCTCGACGGCTACCGGATAATTCATCGTGGCGTAGTACGACTCCCCAAGCCAGTAGAACGCGTTGGGTGTCAGCGCATCGCTCGGATATTTCTGGATGAAGCCGCGAAAATCGCGCGAGGCCGACACATAGTCGCCCGCGCGAATCGCCTTGAAGGCAATATCGTAAGCAGCCGCCGCGCCAGGATCAGCCGCGGCAGGGCTGGCGCCACCGGCCGCCGACGCGGTCGCGGCGGCGGCCGGTGGCGCAACCGCGGGTGGATTATTCTGGGGTGGTGCGGGTGGCTCGTTCGCCGGTGGCTTGGCGGCATTGGCGGCATTGGCGCCCGCACTGCCGCTTTCGAGCCGACTTAGACGGGCATCGATATCGCCGTACTGGGCCTTGCTCTTGTCGTCGAGCTGCTGCTGGCCG
>Ga0302308_10005215_pt1 | contig 10133 bp, 1 predicted proteins | sample III_Palsa_E3_3_FD_200531 | JGI IMG/M metagenome (GOLD analysis project Ga0302308, IMG submission 200531) | Peat permafrost microbial communities from Stordalen Mire near Abisko, Sweden - III_Palsa_E3_3 | ecosystem: Environmental > Terrestrial > Soil > Palsa > Peat permafrost | place: Sweden... | reverse complement strand
AACCGCGGCCGCTCGGCCGGAGAAGACGTAACCTATGCTGGTTCGATCGCCGCGACTGCTTGATGCCGCGATGCCGACGCTCTTTCCGCTTTCGATCGCGCAAAGAGATGTCTGGTTCGGGCAAGTCCTTACGCCGGAGAACAAATGTTACAACCTCGGCCGTTGCGTCGAGATTTTCGGCGCCGTCGATCCGGCGGCGTTCGAAGCCGCACTCGAACAGACCGTCGGCGAAATCGACGCGCTGCGGCTCAATTTCCTAGATACGCCCGAAGGTCCGAGACAATTTATCCGTCCGTGGGTAGAAATGGTCATGCCGTTCATCGATCTGAGCGGCGATGCAGATCCGCGCGCGGCGGCATTCGCGTGGATGCACGAGGATCTCGACCAGATTTTCGATCTCGAGCGCAGTCCGCTGTTCCGCTACGCGTTGTTCAAGATCGCCGATGACCGATTCTTCTGGTACGAATGCAACCACCACATCATTGTTGACGTGTACGGCGCGTCACTGGTGGAACGGCGGGTGGCCGAGCGCTATCGTGCGCTGACCCTGGACGCGATTACACAGACCGACGCACCATCCTCGGCGCTCGAGCTGTTGGATGAGGATGAGGCCTATCAAGTTTCGGCCCGCTGCCAACGCGACCGGCAATATTGGCTCGAGGAACTCGAAAATCCGCCCGCGATCGCGACATTATCGGGCCGGCCGCCGGCGTGGCCGGAGGGTACTGTTGCGAGCGACGGCTACATTCCGCGATCGGTGGTGGACGAACTCGAGAAACGCGGCAACGCCCACGGCGCCAGTCTGGCGGCGGTGATTACCGCCATTACGGCGGTCTATCTGTCGCGGATGACGGGCGCGCGCGAGTTGATCTTGGGCATGCCGGTCACCGCCCGGACCAGCCCGAAAATGCGCCGCATCGTCGGCATGGCCGCAAATGTGGTGCCGCTGCGGCTGTCGGTCGATCTTGCCGAGCCGCTCTCGGACTTGCTGCAACAGGCTGGACGGCGGCTGCGCGCGGCGCTGCGCCATCAGCAGTATTGGATGAGCGAACTGCGCCGGGATATCGGCGTTAACCCAGATCAGCCCAGCATCTTCGGCACCATGATCAATTTCATGCCGATCGACGAGGAGTTCGATTTCGCCGGCTGCGCAGTTCGCATGCATAATCTCGGCAATTCGCGCATTGAAGATTTTGACTTCCTGTTTCATGTCGGCAGCAGCGACGCGGGCGTTCGCGTGGAATTGAAGGCCAACCAAGTAAATTACGATACCGAGACGTTGCACCGGCATCGCCGGCGCTTCATGCATCTGATCGAGGAGGTCGCCGGGGCGCCGGACCTTGCGGTCGGTCTGCTGGATCTTCTCGATGCCGGTGAGCGCCGGCAGATTCTGCAAGATTGGAACGCGACCGCGGCGCCATTCCCGGCGGACCGCTGCATCCATCAGATCTTCGAGACCCAGGCCGAACGGACGCCGGAGGCCACGGCGATCGTGTTCGGGCAGACCGAACTCAGCTACGCGGAATTGAATGCGCGCGCCAACCGGCTCGCCCGCCATCTGGTGGCGCTCGGTGCCATTCCCGACGGCCGGGTGGCGATCGCGCTTGAGCGCGGTGCCGAGATGATGGTGGCGGTGCTCGCCACACTCAAGGCCGGCGCTGCCTATGTCCCGCTCGATCCTGCCTATCCGGAGCGGCGTCTCGCCTGCATGATCGAAGACAGCGCGCCGTGCCTGCTGCTGACCCGGCACGATGTGCTGCCGGGTTTGGGTGCGCTGCCGGACGAGCTGCCAGTGGTGGTACTCGACGCCGCTGCCTCGCCCTGGGCGGAACTGCCGGCGAGCAATCTCGATTCTCATGCACTCGGCCTTGCCCCGTCTCATCTGGCCTACGTGATCTATACCTCGGGTTCGACCGGGGCGCCCAAGGGCGTGATGGTGACGCACCGCAACCTGGTGAATTCGACCCATGCGCGGCTGCTCTATTACCCGGAGCAGGTGCAGCGTTTCCTGCTGCTGCCCTCGTTCGCGTTCGACAGTTCGGTCGCGGGGATCTTCTGGACCCTCTGCCAAGGCGGCGCGCTGGTTCTGCCCGCGGATGATGCCCAGGACGGATTCGCGAACGGATTCGCGCCGCTGGGGCAGCTGATCGCGGGCCACGCGGTCACCCACTTGCTGTGCGTGCCTTCGCTTTATGCGGCGCTGCTGGATCATCTGCCGGCGGAGGCGCTGGCGACGCTCACCACCGTCGTGGTCGCCGGCGAACCATGTTTGCCGCCGCTGGTCGCGCGCCACGGCGTCGCAGTCCCCGGCGCCGCCCTCTACAACGAATACGGGCCGACCGAGTGCAGCGTGTGGTCGACCGTGCACCGCTGCGAGCCCGGTCTGGTCGGAGCGGTTCCGATCGGCCGGCCGATCGCCAATACCAGCGTCTATATTCTGGATGCCCAGTTGGCGCCGGCTCCGATCGGGGTGACCGGCGAGATCTTCATCGGCGGCGCCGGCGTCGCGCGCGGCTATTTTAACCGGCCCGAGCTTACCGCCGAGCGCTTCCTGCCCGATCCGTTTGCCGCAGATGGCCGCATCTATCGCACTGGCGACCTCGGCCGCTGGCTGTCCGACGGCACGATCGAGTTCCAGGGTCGCAGCGACGATCAAGTCAAGATCCGCGGCTTCCGCATCGAACCGGGCGAGATCGAGGCCGCTATGGTCGAATACGCCGGTGTCCGCGAGGCCGCCGTGCTCGCCCGCGAGGATCAATCGGGCGAAAAGCGCCTGGTCGGCTACTTCTCCGGCGCGGCAGAGATTTCCGCCGCCGGGCTGCGCGCTCATCTCGCCGGGGCGCTGCCTGCCTATATGGTGCCCGGATCGCTGGTCCAGCTCGATGCGCTGCCGCGCACCGCCAACGGCAAGCTCGACCGCAGCACCTTGCCGGTGCCGGACGGCGAGCCCACCCGCTACGAGCCGCCGCAAGGACCGACCGAGACCGCGATCGCCGCGGTGTGGGCCGACCTGCTTCACCTCGACCAAGTCGGCCGGCACGACAACTTCTTTGAATTGGGCGGACATTCGCTGCTCGCCGTCAGCCTGATCGAGCGGCTGCGGCGGCTGGGCTGGCAGCTCGAGGCCCGCACGGTGTTCACCCAGCCGACGGTGGCGGCTCTGGCCGCGGCGGTCGGCTTCGGGCGTGCAGCGGTCGAGATTCCGCCCAACCTGATCGCCGCCGGCAGCGCCCGCCTCGCACCCGAGCTGCTGACGCTCCGGCAATCCGAGATCGACCGCATCGCTGCGGCAGTGCCGGGCGGCGTGGGCAATATTTCCGACCTCTATCCGCTCGCCCCGCTGCAGGAAGGCATCCTGCTGCACCATCTGATGTCGGCCGGCGGTGACGCCTATCTGCTGCACGTCCTGCTGGCGTTCGATAGCCGCGCGCGTCTCGACCGCTTCGTCGTGGCACTCCAGGCGGTGATCGACCGCCACGATGTGCTGCGCACCAGCTTTTTCTGGGAGGGATTGACCGAGCCGGCGCAGCTGATTTGGCGCCGCGCGGCGCTGCCGGTGGAGGAGATCGTACTCGCGGGCGGCGACGCCGTGGCGGAAATCCGGCGGCGCTTCGACCGCGGCCACACCCGCATCGATATCCGCCAGGCACCGCTGCTGCGCGCCGCGGTGGCGTGGGACGCGGCGCAGAACCGCTGGCTGATGCTGCTGCTGTGCCACCATCTGGTGATCGACCATACCACGCTGGACCTGATCATCGCCGAGGTCCGCGCCGGCCTCGCGGGCGAGACCAGTCGGTTGCCGGCGGCCCCACCATTCCGTGACTTCGTGGCGGAGACCAGACTCGCGACCTCGCCCGCGGAGCACGAGGCATTCTTCCGCCGGATGCTGGGCGACATCGACGAACCCACCGCGCCGTTCGGGCGGCTCGATATCCAGGGCGATGGCTCGGGGGTGGAGGAGGCGCAACTCCAGGTCGAGCCCGAGCTGGCGCGGCGGCTGCGCGCCCAGGCCCGTCTTCTCGGCGTCACCGCGGCGAGTCCGATCCATCTCGCGTGGGGCCTGGTGCTCGCGCGAACCAGCGGCCGCGACGACGTGGTGTTCGGCACGGTGCTGTTCGGCCGCATGCACGGCGCGGCCGGCATCGATCGCGCGCTCGGCCAATATATCAATACCTTGCCGCTGCGTCTCGGGTTGAAAAATACCTCGGTAACCCAGGCGGTGCGCGACACCCACGAGCGGCTGGCGCAACTTCTGCGCCACGAACATGCGTCGCTGTCGCAGGCACAGCGCTGCAGCGCGCTGCCCGCGGGGGCGCCGCTGTTCACCGCGCTGCTGAACTATCGCTACGCCCAGGGCGCTACCGGGGCCGCGGCAGAGTCCGGCCAGGTCGCGCCCGGCGTGGGGCTGCTGTTCGCCGAAGAGCGCACGAACTATCCGCTCGCCCTCGCGGTGGACGATTTCGCCACCGGGTTCCGGCTCGAGGTCCAGGCTGCGGAGGGGATCGATCCGGCCCGGGTCTGCGGCTACATGCACACCGCACTCGAAGAATTGGTGCGCGCGCTCGAGCAGTCGCCGCTAACCGCGGTGGAGCGCCTGCCGGTGCTGCCCGCCGCCGAGCAGTATCTGCTGCTCGACGATTGGAACGCGACCGCGGCGCCGTTTCCCGCCGACCGTTGCGTCCATGAGCTGTTCGAGCAGCAGGTTGCGCTGACGCCGGACGCGGTGGCGTTAGCCTTCGGGGCACGCGAAGTCAGCTACGCCGGATTGAACGCGCGTGCCAACCGGCTCGCCCATCACCTGATCGCGCTCGGCGTCGGGCCCGACCAGCGCGTCGCGATCGCGCTCGAGCGCGGCGTCGATATGGTGGTGGCGCTGCTTGCCGTGCTTAAGGCCGGGGGCGCCTATGTGCCGCTCGATCCGGCGTTTCCCGCCGAACGCCTCCGCTTCATGATCGCCGACAGCGCACCGCGCGTGCTGCTGACCCAGCGCGCGGTGACCGAACAGCTGCCGGCCGGGTGGGGCGCAGTCCCCGCGATCGTCACCCTCGACCATGATCTTCCGGCGGCGCTGCCCGAAACCAATCCCGCAGCCGCCGGTTTTGGTCTTGAGCCCGGCGATCTCGCCCCCGCCCATCTCGCCCCCGCCCATCTCGCATACGTGATCTATACTTCGGGTTCGACCGGGATGCCCAAGGGCGTCGCGGTGCCGCATCGCGCGCTGGTGAATTTTCTGTGGTCGATGCGGCAGCGGCCGGGCCTGGCGGCGACCGATGTGCTCGCGGCGGTGACTACGATCTCGTTCGACATCGCGGCACTGGAACTCTACCTGCCGCTGATCACCGGGGCGCGGATCGAGTTGGTGGCGCGCGAGACCGCGATCGACGGCAAGGCATTGGTAGAATTGCTCGAGCGCAGCAGGGCGACGGTGCTGCAGGGGACGCCGGCAACCTGGCGTCTGCTGCGGGAAGCCGGCTGGCAAGGTCGCAAGGGCTTTCGCGCCTTCTGCGGCGGCGAAGCGCTGTCGCGCGATCTGGCGGACGCCATCCTAGGGGGCGCCGACGAACTGTGGAACCTCTACGGTCCGACCGAGACCACGGTGTGGTCGTCGCTCGATCGCATTATGCCCGGTAACACCGCGATCGGGGTCGGCAGGCCGATCGCCAACACGCGAATTTATATTCTGGACCCGCACCGCATGCCGGTTCCGATCGGCGTCGCCGGCGAGATCTACATCGGCGGCGCGGGCGTGGCGCGGGAATATCTGAACCGTCCCGGGCTCACCGCCGAGCGCTTCCTGCCCGATCCTTTTGCCGGCCCAGCGGACCAGGCTCTGGGGCGGATGTATCGGACCGGCGACCTGGGACGCTGGCTGCCGGACGGCACGATCGAGTTGCTCGGCCGCACTGACCATCAGATCAAACTGCGCGGTTTCCGCATCGAACCGGGCGAGATCGAAGCCCGTCTGCGCGAATACCCGGGGGTGCGCGAGAGCGTTGTCGTCGCTCGCCGGGACCAGTCCGGCGAGCAGCTTCTGATCGCCTATTTCACCGGCGCGCCGGAGATTTCAGCGGGCGCACTACGCTCGCATCTCGCAGCCGCCCTGCCGGGCTATATGGTGCCCGCCGCGTTGGTCCAGCTCGAGGCTTTGCCGCTCACCTCCAACGGCAAGCTTGACCGCCGCGCGCTACCGGCGCCGGGCGGTCGATCCAGCGATTCGCTCGCCGTGCCGGCGACCATCACCGAAGAGGCATTGGCAAGAATCTGGGGCGACGTGTTGCGGCTAGGAAAGATCGGCCGATCGGATGATTTTTTCGCACTTGGCGGCCATTCGCTGGCGGCGCTTCAGGTGGTCTCCCGGGTCCGCGAACTGTTCAATTGCGAACTTTCGCTCAAATCAATTTTTGACCTCCGCACCTTGGAGGCTATAGCGTGCCGGCTCGACTTAGCGTTGCTGGAGAACCGGCACTTGCCGCCTATGCCACCTATCGGAGCGATGTCTCGCGAGGGGCCTGCCCCGTTGTCATATTCGCAAGAGCGGATGTGGCTGATCCAGTCGCTCGCGCCGGAGAACACCGCCTATAACATCGTCGTCGGGCTGTGGATGAGAGGCGACCTCGACGTCGCCGCGCTGTCCGGCGCGCTCGACCAGCTGTATCAGCGCCACGAAATTCTGCGCTCGACCATCACGCTCGAACATAATTCGCCGGTACAGCACGTCGAGCCTTGGGCCGAAACGGCGCTGGCGGTGCAAGATTTGCGCGACCGCGGCGGCCGGGCGGGCAGTGCGGCCGTGACGCTCGCAGAGGCCGAGGCGAGGGCGCCGTTCGATCTCGCGCGCGGGCCGGTGATTCGCTCTAAATTGTTCCAAACCGGCGCTGGCGAACATTTGCTGGTGATCGTGGTTCATCACGTCGCCGCCGACCAGTGGTCGCTCGGGGTGCTGGGGCGTGAATTGGCGGCGCTCTATAATGGTCGCCGCGCGGGCACGCCGGTTGAGCTCGAACCTTTGCCGATCAGCTACCGGGACTATGCGATTTGGCAGCGGGACTGGCTTGAGGGCGCCGAATCGGAGCGGCAGCTGTCGTACTGGCGCGAAAAACTGGCCAATCTGCCGTCGCTGGAGCTGCCCACCGACCGGCCGCGGCCGCAAGCGCCGAGCCTGAAAGGCGCCGTGCGGCAGGTGCAAATTCCTGCCGCGCTGATCGCGGAGCTGGAACAATTCGGCCGCGCTACCGGCACCACCCTATTCATGATCATGTTCACCGCCTTCGCCGCACTGCTGCACCGGATCAGCGGCGCGACCGACATCCCGATCGGCGTGCCGGTGGCGAACCGCATCCAGCCCGGCACCGAGGGATTGGTCGGCACCTTCGTCAACACGCTGGTGATGCGGACCGATCTTGCCGGCGATCCGCAATTCGGCGACTTGCTGCAACATGCTCGGGCGACCACGCTCGAGGCGTTCGCGCACCAGGACGTTTCGTTCGACCGGCTGGTGCAAGAGCTGGGGCAGCGCCGCAACTCCAGCCAGGCGCCGCTCGCGCAGGTGCTGTTCAACGTCGCCAACGCGCCGATGCATGGTATCGGGTTCGACGGTCTGGCGTGGGAGCCGGTCCTGATGGATCGCGGCGGTGCCCAATTCGAACTCTCGATTTCGGTCGACACCGAGGTGACCCGCAAGATCGCGGTCGAATACAACACCGAACTGTTCGACCCTGGCACCATCGAACGGCTGATCCGGCAATATTTAACCCTGCTCGAGGGGGCAGTCGCATCGCCGCAGACGCGCCTCGGCGCGCTGCCGCTGCTGCCGCCTGACCAGCTCGCGATCCTGCGGGACTGGAACGAGAGCGCGGCGCCCTATCCCCAGGACAGAATTTTCGCGCAGATTTTCGAGGACCGGGCGGCGCGCTCGCCCGCCGCGACCGCGATTTCGTTCCAGGGCGCCTCGCTCACCTATGCCGAGCTGAATGCGCGGGCGAACACGATTGCCGCCAGGTTGCGCGAACTGGGCGTCGGTCCCGGCGTACTGGTGGGGCTGTGCGTGGGCCGGTCGCTGAACCTCCTGGTGGCGCTGCTCGGGATTCAGAAATCGGGCGGCGCCTATGTGCCGCTGGATCCCGATTTTCCACGTGAACGCCTCGAGTACATGCTTTCAGACAGCGGTGCCAAGGTGCTGGTGACCGCGGGCAAGGCTGCCGACGGTCTGGATTTCCCGGTAGGACTCAAGATCCTCAACCTTGGCGCCACGCTTGAACAGCGCGAGCGGAAGCCCGCGGCGAACCTGCCGGCGAGCGCCCGGCCGGAAGATCCCGCGTATGTGATCTACACGTCGGGTTCGACCGGGCGGCCGAAGGGTGTCGCGGTGTCGCACGGCGCGCTGGTGAACTTCCTGTGGTCGATGCGGCGGAGCCCCGGCTTGGCGGCGGCGGACCAAATCGCCGCGGTGACGACGATATCGTTCGACATCGCCGGGCTGGAATTATACCTGCCGCTGCTATCGGGATCGCGGATCGAGCTGGTTTCGCGCGAAACCGCAGTGGATGGCAGGGCGCTGGCGCAGCTGCTGACCTCGAGCGAGGTGTCGGTATTGCAGGCCACGCCCAGCATGTGGCGCATGCTGATCGAAGCCGGCTGGGCTGGCCGGCCCGGTTTTCGCGCCCTGTGCGGCGGCGAGCCGCTGCCGCGCGACCTCGCCGATGCGATCCTGGAGCGGGTCGACGAGCTGTGGAATCTGTATGGTCCGACCGAAACCACGATCTGGTCGACCGCGGAGCGGGTTGTGCCCGGCACTTCTGCCGTCAGCATTGGCCGGCCGATCGGCAACACCCAGGTTCATATTCTTGACGCGAATGGCGAAATGGTGCCGATCGGCAACGTCGGCGAAATTTGCATCGGCGGTGCCGGGGTCGCGATCGGCTACCACGGCCGCCCGGCCTTGACCGCGGAGCGCTTCATTGCCGACCGGTTCTCGGCGCAACCGGGCGCACGCCTGTATCGCACCGGCGATCTGGGCCGCTGGGGCGCCGACGGCAAGCTGTATCATCTCGGCCGTTCCGATCATCAGGTCAAAATCCGCGGCTTCCGGATCGAACTGGGTGAAATCGAGGCCATGCTTCGCGGCCTGGGCGGAGTTCGGCAGGCGGTGGTGACGGCGGGGGAAGCCCAGCCGGGGGACTGGAAGCTGGTGGCCTACGTCGTCTATGAAGACGGCGAGGACCTAACGGTGACCGAGGTACGCCGCTATCTGCGCCAGCACCTGCTGGAATACATGATCCCGTCGATCGTCGTGGCACTCGACGCGGTGCCGCTCTCGCCCTCGGGGAAGGTCGACCGCAATGCGCTGCCGGATCCGTTCCGCAACGCGCAGCGCGCGGTCGCGGCCCATGATCCGCCGGCGCCCGGGATGGAGCAGACCATCGCCGAGATCTGGCAGTCCATTCTCAGAATTGACCGAATCGACGCCGGCGACAATTTCTTCGAAATCGGCGGCCACTCGCTGCTATCGCTGCGGGTGGCGCAGGTGGTCGAAAAACGGACAGGATTCACCATGGACCCGCGTGCCTTGTTCTTCAACAACCTTCGTCAGGTTGCCGCACTGGTGGGGGCGGAAGCTGCCACCGCCGGTGCCAACGGCCTATGAATCCATTCTTCTTCGGCACCCGGGACCGGCGTATTTTTGGGGTTTATGAACCGGCGGCATTCGGTACCGCGGGCAAGCGGGCGGCGGTGATTTGCTACCCCTGGGGCGCCGAGTATCTGCACGCCCATCGCACCATGCGCCAGCTTGCGCTTAAACTTTCGCTTGCAGGATTTCATACCTTGCGGTTTGACTATTTCGGCACCGGGGATTCGGCCGGCGACATGGTTGATGCCGATCTAAAAGGTTGGGAATCCGACGTCGAAATGGCGATCGAAGAAATCAAGGAAATGGTCGGTGCCACCGAGGTTACCCTGGTCGGTTTGCGGCTGGGTGCCACCGTCGCGGCCCGGGTCGCGAGCAGATTGGGCAAGGAAGTCGAGGCGTTGGTGCTTTGGGATCCGATCATTTCCGGCGACGAGTATCTCGAGCGGCTCGATGTGACCGATCGCTCAGTCCCGGTGGTGCCCGAGCCGGAGCGCGCACAGGCCGC